>Ga0065711_1051064_pt1 | contig 10529 bp, 9 predicted proteins | sample Hoacrofraction12_FD_59098 | JGI IMG/M metagenome (GOLD analysis project Ga0065711, IMG submission 59098) | Hoatzin crop microbial communities from Cojedes, Venezuela - Epithelial fraction 12 v2 (version 2) | ecosystem: Host-associated > Birds > Digestive system > Esophagus > Crop | place...
GAGAGGAGAGGAGAGGAGAGGAGAGGAGAGGAGAGGAGAGGAGGCATGGAAACTCCCTGCCCTGCAGGATCGCAGTCACTGTGACTGTCCCCTGCTACTGTGAGCAGAAGTAAGTTCAGGGATGTACTCCTGAGGCTTTCCATGGGTTCTTCCTCCTCACGCTTCTGAAGGAGTTCCCCATCTGAATCGCCTTTGTACACATAGGTGATCAAGGTGCAGCAGACCCAAGGGAAAGCCTTTTTCTTACCTGTGTGTGCTTCTTATGCTACTAGCTGTGGCTGGACTGAGCTTAGTCACCTGCACGAAGACCAAAAGGTCTGTCACAAGCCAGGACAGCCCACTGGGTGAGTGTCCATCCCACATCTCCACCTGATGTTCTGAAACTTTGGCAACTCTCAGACACCAGGTGGGGACTATCATAGACATTACTGTAATCCATGTGCTCTATCACGTGCAATGGATTCAGCTGACTGAGAGAATTCATTGCAAATCACGTGCAATTGCCAAGCTCAGTCCAGAAGTAGCTAAAAATTATAGCACAGCCTGTATCAAGACAGAAGGTGTAATCATCCCCCCCGGTGCTCAAGAGCGTAATTCCATAACATCTCTCCAGTGAATTCAGGTTGTCGTCTTCCCACAGTGCATATATATTTAATTCAAGCATACAGGAAATTTATGGATGTATTAACGTGCAGATTCACATATGAACATTCATTTTGCAGATGAACATTCATGTCCTTGTGTTTGATGAATTTCAGCCACAGCTGGTAACAGGCCAAGTGTTTCCTCTGTGAAACTTTTGATCCATGATTTCTTGCAACAATTTTCCATTGGGGAAAAAATTAATAATAAAACAAATAAAAAAAATCTAACTGAACTTGGGTTTATTTCTAATGAGCTCTTCTTGAAACCATGTCTGACACTAGCAGCTGTCAACAGCCTATCACTGTAGGCACCAAAGGAGAAGAATATAATACATGTGCATTTAAAATGTATAACCTTTCTCCAGTCCTACCACACATCTATACACATTGGAGATTGTGGGGTTCTGGGACATCATGCGGAAGGAACAGGAGTAATTTGTCGTAGGGTAAAGTCTGCACTACTTTGCTTTTTTGCTTGGATTCTGTAGATTACCAGCTTTGTCTGGGTCAAGCCTTAAGGTAACAAAAAAGCCATGAGTAAGAACTATTCTTGTTGGATTTCTGGTTCCTCCAGCTGAGGAAGTGCTGGACACTGCAAAATATTTCCTGCCTAATTTTCTCAATCAAGGATGTCTGAAGAAAATGGAACTATGATAAGTAGTCAGGGTCTGACAGTTGTCCAAACCTAAACCTCTAAAATTTCTGAGATTTGCTCATTGTACTAAAAACCCTTAACTTGATCTTCCCATTTCTTAACCTCTGGAAAAAGGACTTTCTGACTTCCATCTTATGCTGTAGGATGATTAGCTGCTTTGTATTTTCTATAGCTGGAGTTCAGCCAAAATGTCAAATTTGAATCCAAACTTCTTCAAAGTTCCAAACTTCTTCAAAGTTCCAAACTTTAAGGATTCTTTTTTTTTTTTTCTTAAAAGAATAGATTTGTGAAGGGCCAGTATGATCATCCAACACGAACTTTCCTCTTAACTCTAGCATTTCGTGCACTGATTCCTACCTTGAGGTCACTGCTTTCTAGCTGAGCAGTTCAGTTTCGGAGATGTGTGATCCAACCTGGGGAGAGACGTCTATTTTAAAGCCAAGACTCAGTCATGAAGTTTAGATCCAAACATAACCATACTCCTGGTTTTGGACTGTTCAAATTTATATATTCTGAGGTTTCCAGCACTTTTGTTTAGGAAACTTTCCCATAGCTGAATAAGAAGTGCCAGTTCTCCTTGTATCCAGACTACATGTCTCATCCATTCCACCCTCCATAAATGCTTCCCCCTCTTGACTCCGCTTTGTGGCTCCTGATGTTCATGTAGACCAGGCTTTCCAGGAACACTGGGATTGTTGATGGTTTGTCCTGATTTCCTGATAATGGGCCATGTAGACTTTTGTCTGCATCATCTGGCAGCCAACTCAGGTCCTGGACACAGCAGAAACTGAGCAATCTGCTGGCTGCCCTAGCTGGCTTGAATTGTGGGTGAGGGAGTCAGTGGAGTTTTGCAGGGACCAGGATGATCTGAAGCCCCTCAAAGCCCATAGGTCTTATATGCATGATCCTGGCTTTCATGTGCATTTCTTCTTGCAGTGCTGCTGAAGACTGCAGTATTCAGACAAGACTGAGATCCAAGATGAGGGGGAGATCCTAATTCAACGGGAGAACGTCATCTTCTTCTCTTTTGCACAGAATGTTTGGTACTGAGGTATCCAGAGAAGAAATTAATTCAATATGGGTGCAGGTTTTGGTTGATATTCACAAAGAACAATGCAGAGTGGAGAGCAGAAACTGCAAGCAGTGTGGGCAATGAAAGACCTTTTCAATCTAACACACTGTAGTGAAAAATAAGACAAAACGAAATAAAAAACTCAAAGCAATTTTGTGTGGAAATACCAACCTGGGGATCTGTGTTCTGGAACAGTGCCTCTGCAGAAGACATAAGGAGCAAGGAAAAGCCACTGTAAGCTCCTGCAAACTATTCGCTAGTGCGCTAAGACCACGCTGTGAGGACTTTGCAAGGGCTTTTGCACTAGCAAGGTCTTTTGAGGTCCCATCCTTTACTGCTCGCATGGTAAAGCCATGCCACGGTTTGAAGCAAGCCTCAGTGATTTAACTTAGCAGATGCTGTCTTTCCTCGTTGTTTCTTCAACAAGGACAATGGGAAGGAAGCAGAAATCCAATACTCACGGAACCCTTAAGTATCAGTGCTCTTGTCCCTTGGCAGTACTCTCTACAGGAGGAGGGTCTGCAGGAGGAGTGTCTGCCCATGACAATCTCCTAGACTGGGTTGAACCAGCAAGTGGTGGGATTAGATAAAGCCACAGATGAAGTGGAAACACTAAACCACCTCTTTTTCTGAAATACTCCAGGCAAGGAAGGGCTATTTTGAACTGCTAATTTTTCACATGAATTCAACACCAGAGTGGCTGGAGATAAGCTGGGAGGAGGCATGGGGAAAAAAATACAACTGTATGGATTTACATCAGAGCTGTGAGATGGCATCAGCTTTCCTGTGGCAAAGTCTCTGTTTTTTTCCACTTTATTACTGGAAAATGCTAAGGAGTGTCTCAAAGTTCTTCCAGGCAGAAGGGTTCAACGTTTCTATCCAGGCCTTAGTAAAGATAACTCTCCCCGTGCAGATTTAGCTGGTATTACAGGAAATCCCCCGGCTCTGCAGAAGTCAGTATTTCTCCAACTGGATAAGAAATTCCGTTAAAAGTACGTCTCAGCCACCACATCTGCATTAGAACGCAACCTCTTCCGCGCTAGAAAATGCTGCTGCCTTCAAGCTCAGTGTTTTAAGGGAAGAGAGAATCTTCTTCATTCACATCAAATTTTAAGTACTGAAATTGCTTTGTTTAGGTATTTTATATTTTATGAATATGATATTTTAACTAGCCAAATTAGGTGGATTTTTATTTGAAACTAAGACTAATTGCAATAAAAGAGTAAACATAAATCAAAATACTTCAAATAAAAATGAAAGTTTTCTTCAAATAGTTCAAAACCAGACAACTTCAGTAAAGCCCACAATCCTCCTTTCCCCATCAGTAGATTTTTGGGTGTCAGCACTTTGAATATTTCAGCTTTTTATCACAATTTATGATAGGAAGCTTGCAGAGATTTTAAAATAAAATTCACAGAATAGGAAAACCATTTCACACCCAGCTGTAACACCCTGCAGAAAGACTGTGTTCAGTTAACGATGTTAATGTTGTGAAAAACAGATTTCTTCACTGCCTTTGACTTTTGTAAAGCAGACAGAAGTGTGGGATTTGGAGGGATCTGGACCCAGGTCACACTTCTACATCACCAACAGAATTGTTTACCTAGTTGGCTTTACATGAATACCTTGTTCACATCTGCTAATAGCCCAAAGGTAATGTGCTTACATCAAGCCAAAATCTGAAGAAAGTGATGTCTCCCAGGTGTCTTTAGTATTTTGTGAGGAGGCCAAAAATGAGAGAAGCAGAATCTACTGAGAAAGTGAATGTAACTTCTCTGAAAACTTCCATGGAAAATGTAACTGTCTTCTGCGCTATTGCTGTGCCATGGGAAAAGGCATCCACATTTTGGAAGTGCTGTCCCCAGATCACTGAGCAGCTCATTGAAGAAAGACCATTAAAAATGCTGCCTGTTTTGGTTATTACCTCTGGGAAACACTCATGAAAAGATATGTCTCAGAAAAAAAGGAAAAGTCAAAATATGACAGACAAAAACTGGCTGTGGTAGGAAGCTGATTTGCTCGAAAGATGGTGATCCTGTGCTTCATCTCCCCGTTAGAAATCTGTACTTTAAAAGGGATGGATTAAGAGGTAAACCAGCAAGAGAACTTGCTTGGCCAACTTTGACTGAACAACTCTTCCTCTAAAATCCAGAGTCAGAATGAGAAATTTATTCAGTACAGCCTGAAGCAAACTCCTCATTAGCAAGATGAGGTAATTGCTTGAGGATTGGGACCCCAGAAAGTCGGCTTGATGCCTCCACAAATGGCCTTTTGAAGCTTTCCATCTTTCAAGGGAAACATGGAACCTCTATCTCCTTTTACTAGAGGTTTTTAGATGAACTCCAAACAAGCTGCAAGTTGGCCTGACGCCACAGTATTACTAACAAAATCTGGCAGGAGGGCAAACAAGCTAACATTTAAAAAAAAAAAAAGGGGTCCTTGTGTTATAACAAATCGATTCTGTTGGAAAATTGCAGTCTATTGTCCTGTGCCAAGAACATCCAAATCAGGTAGATCATTGGCTTTATTTTGTGGGCAGCTTTGATTGTATAAGAATTTAATACTAATGTGTTTGGAGCCGTCGGTACAGAGCTGAACTTCCCCCGTCGTCTTCTAATGTCTGGGATCTCGCAGCAAAACACCATGAAACTGTGTCAGGTAAGTGGACGAGGAACAATAGGATTACCTTAGCGTGAGATCTTTTCCACCATGCGGGCCAAGGAGGCCCAAGGCTTATCCCTTTGGCCTTTCCAAAGAGGAAAGATCAAATGCTTTGCTGTCTTAGGGATTATAGAAGGAAGGGAGAGTGGTGGAGGACTTTCGACAATGGGTGAGTTAGCCCTGGCAGTAGAGAGAGAGAACAGAGGGGGAGTTTATGATGGAAAATGAGAAAGGAAGGTGATACGGCCGATGGCTGGAGTCTGAGATGTTTGGTCTGAGGTCCTCCTCAGGTCAGAAGTGACAGCAGCGTGTTCACATCAAAAAATCCTCTTGGCTGGGTTAGCAAAACTCTGGAAAGTCCCGGGGTGAAGAGGAGAGGCGGAAGATCAGTGGGCACATGGTCAGGTTATGGCAACTGAGCAAGATGATGCCCGTGATCCAAATGAAGTGTCCTCTTATCACCGTTCAAATCAAATCATCTTACCCCACATTTGCTACATGTTGAGGGAAAGTCACAGTGAATAAGATAAGGCTTGCAAAAAAAGCAGCCAAGTATTACTACTTTTTGGGAGGGAGGAGGTGTGTGGGACACCTACCTCCATGCCAGCAGGTTATCTACTTTCTCTCTATGCTACTGCAGGTTATCTGCTGTTATTACTGCAGAGAACTGGGTAGCATTACCCTGCGGGTGGTGGAGGCGTGGCTGAGCTTTGGAATTTACAGGGTCATGGGATAGTCCAGGCCGGATGGGTCCAACCTCCTGCTTGAAACAGGTCAGCTAGGAGACCAGACCAGGTTGCTCAGGGCTTTATCCAGTCTGATCTGGAAAACCTCGAATGACCGAGACTGCATAACCTCTCTGGGCAATTTCTGGCACACCTGGGTTCCAAAGCAATTAACACTTCAGTGATTGATTCAGTGGTGAGTTCACTTTGCCTGTGTCGTATCTTCCTTAACATCTTCTACTGTGTGTGGAGGGAAGGCATGGGATGCTTAGGGAGGGTGGTGGACCCTCCCCAGATGCCTCCTGTGAACCTGAGCAGGGCTGGATGAATGCTCCAGACAGCAGACCTGAGAAGCCTGAGCAACTTCTGATTTCTGCCAAAGTGGGAGGTGCATGGGACTCCTGCATCCTGCCAAACTGCATCGGCATCTTTCCCTAGCTGTTACCTCATCTGGCCAACTGCTCCAGAGCACAGTTTGGCTGTTCTTTCTGTGACACTTTTATCTGATTGGGTTTCATTCCTGGCACAGCTGTGGGGCTGCTGGGTGACCTGGGGTAAGTCCTTCCTTCTTGGTAAAATGGGGGTGGTTCTCACCAATGCCTTGGGAGTGCACAGAAAGACAGCCTGTGAAATGCGTTGGGATAATGGGGTATGACATCGGGACCTCTATCTCTGGCATGAAACATCTTGAGGAGGCAGAGGAAAAGAGGATGGATGGGGCCTGTAGTGGGAAGAGCCCAGTGTTGATGAACTAGTGTTTTTGATAGGTAACCTACCCTTTGAGCAGAGTATGTCTGCTACCTCCTGACCTCCTAAATCAAGTCTGCTCTTCTTCCTCACCTCCACAGAAATCTGACTCTCATCAACTGCTCTTGGGCTGCCAGGCTCAGGTCTGCTCTGTCCTATAAACTTCCTTCTGACATGTAATACCTACTACAACTTACCCAATCCCAGCCTCATCCCCTAATGGGTATGGTCAAGCCATGAAGACCTAACAGCTGATTTCCCTGTGGAGTAGGAACACGAGCTGTGACAGAGGGTATCACTTCTACAGTCTGGCTGGGACTCTGTTCCCATCCCATCTACAACCTAAAAGACTCATCTTTAGGCAGCTCTAGCACCCTGAGTAGCTTTCTGAACATGGGGATGTGGGACTGACTCCATCTGTCTAAATCTCCCTCACTGCCTCAGATGTTACTCAGCCTTCAGCCATGTTAGTACTGTGAATTATTAATGTACCATATCATCTCTACTGCGTGGTGAGTAGGATTGCTATTTGATATTTGAGATCCCATTGTACAAAGAGCTGTATAAATGCACTTACCCTGTAGCATCTCAGTGTCGGTCGGTGTGTGCCCCGGTCTTCATACGTCTGTGCCTGCACTTTTCTCAGACCATGAAGGAAAAGCTTGAACATGCTCCCAGGGCAGGGAAGTGAGTATTACTGCTCCTGCAGCTTCCTCTTTCACTGTGTCAGTCTCCTGTGTCTCTTAAGGCTTGTGCTCTTTTGACCTCTCCCCTAACGTGTTAACTAACTAGATTTTTCTTTTTTTAGCTGGCTGTTTCAATGCAGGAACGTGTTTATTTTAAAAGAAGTGCAGTCACACTGTGAAATTGAGTTGACGTTGGTTGAAAGGCTCAGAATTTTTTAACTGAAGAGAGGGAGAATGGTTTGACAGTTAGGCAGACACACACAGCCTTGCACAAGATGTGTGCGCACAAACCCCTTCTTTTGTTGGGAAACCGTATCACCAGACAGCCAGCAGCTTGAACCCAGTAACTGAGCAAGCCCATTAGGAGAAGATGCATTAGGATATGATTATTTTTCTGTCAAAATCCCATATTCCTACAGGTGTGAAATTTCCCTCTTCCCAGAAATCCTGACGAATGGAAAGTCTCTCCTCAGCCAGGCTGATGCTCTTTAAATATAAATATCACTTGAAGGGTACAAGTGGGGAGACAGTTTGAATGTCAATGAGTGGAAATGACCTTTCCCTGCTGAGGCTCAGTGTATCCATTTGTGGATGCAAGAAAAGATCTGAAGTCTTGTCCTGCTGAGGCAGGGAAGGCAAAGTGTGTGCGTATGTCCGCATGTGAGTCCAAATATGTGTCCAAAATATCTAGGTGGCACAGACTCCTGGCTGCAGCCTCCAGTCTGGATTTTCTTGATGAGACATTAAGGCACCAGGATTATGTGTTTGTGTAAGAAAAAGAAACGGACAAAGGGTGCTTTGTTTTATTATTGTTATTTTTATTAAAATAAAAGGGGAAAAAACATATTATGTTAGGAAATTAGGAAAGTGTTTAGGTTTATTTCTGGAACAGAGCACCATGCCCAATATTCATTCTCAATGTGGAAAGCATAGCTTTCACTGCAGAGCTTGCAAATGAGAAAGTGGAGGAGAAAAACGAGCTGTGCCACAACGGTGCAACTCTCCTCAGGGAATTTACCTTGCCCTGAACAAGCAGGAGGAGATCCCGGAGAGACACAGGCAGCAATGGCTCTGTGGCAGAGAGAAAGAGAAGTAGTTCATGTCCCAGAGTAAAGCCAGAGAGACCAAAGGATGTCAGAGGCTGCCTTCACTGCAGGGTTGCGCTGGGCTGTAGGGTTGTTGTAGGCATCTCCATGTGCAAGGCACTTCATCTTCAAGGGTGGACCATTCACTGATAGGCTCTTGACCCCGGTCTCCCCCATTGGCCATAGTTGCAGCCTTCTGCAGGAATTCTTCTCTGGTTCAGCCCTGAAAGCAGATTTTCCAGCAATGGCTGGGAGGAGGTTACAATTCCAGTGTCACTGCTGTGGACACCTTCACTTTTACTGGGCTCCTTCAGCAGTAAAGTATACTCAGGATCCTGGTAAGCCATTTCTCATAACTTTTCCCAATGAAATCAATGTTTTTATCACTGCATCCTCAATGTGTCTGTCTGTTCGTCTTCCTCCTCCAAGCTTCCAAATGTTTCAAAAATTAGTTGGATAGATAAATAGTGTACAGCAATGTTCAGACCATTGAACAAAGCAGCTGAAAGCGTCAAAGATGCTGAGTGTGTGATTGATGCCTCCAGGGTACAGATGCCTCCAGCAGAGCCATGGTAAGTGAGAGACATGATGACTTCTACTATGCATTCGCCTCATCAGAAAGCAAGCAGACAAGATTGTTCAGAGGAGTCACACGCTATTTCTCTGACTGCACAGCTAGTGGAGCATGGGTCATTAGAACCAGAAGGGACTAGCATTGGCCATGTGGATGTCTGCATGCTGGCAATACCGCTCACAAGTTCTTACAAGTGCTGTAAGAATTAGCAGCCAGGCAAAGGAGAGAAAGAAAGACTCAGATTAATGTCGCTCTGGAGTCAAGGGCATCTTGTGAGCTCAGCCACAGTGCCAGTGTCCAGTGGATCTGTATGAGGAATGCTCCACTGCAGGATACGCTTTGATCAGAGTTAACGTTTATCTGGAAACCTGGCAAAAGAATGGCAAGAATTAAAGTAGGATTTGGGGTCTCGGGGACAATTGATTTTCCCCTCTTGTTCTGGATTTCACCCCATTACAGGGGCCAGCCCCAGGCTGCACATTATCATTGCACCTCACGTAAGGACAGAAGAGCAAATTTGAGAGAAAAAACAGTAATTAAAACAGAAAGGGAAAAAGGAACTGCCACTTTTTCAGATTATTGCTCTGGCCTCATGTTCCAGCAGAGCTGTGCTTGGCACAAAGCTGGGCAAAGATGGCTTCGTGCCTGTTCTTCTGGCCAATTCATGTTGGTCTGGCACTCAGAGGGCCTTCAGACTGGCCTCTGGAGAGCTCTAAATTACGCTCACAGCTGTCTTTGGCTCCCTCAAGGGTTGCTGCAGCAGCCAAGGATCCACAAAGCACAGTGATTCACAACTTCACGGACGTGAAGGAACCCTTGGATCACAGAGCTCGGTGTCCTGTATAAGGTCGTTTGCTTTCCATTCTTTCTTGTGCCTGTTTCGAGCAGTTTCTGAAGTCATTGACCAACTGCAGGGTATACGAGCATGGGCGTGAAAATTGGGTGTCATTGACAGTCTTTTGGCAGCAAAGTGGGAAGTCCTGAAGTGGCCTTGAAAATGATGCCACTCGCACTTGAGAGGATGACAAGCAGGAAGGTGGTCCTTATCATGGTGTGCCATGAACATACGGACCTTCTTGAATAAAGATGTTGTAGAAACTAATAATTCACATGCCTAAAAAAAACCCACTGGAGGAGAAATGTCCATGCCAGGTTATTGAACAAAAAAAATGTCTCTGTTGGTGCAAGCAGGCCCAAGAGAGGATAGACTGGTGGCTGGGAGAGTATTCTGGAGAAATATCACCTTGCATTTCCCCTCTTTTTTTATTTCTTCTGAAGCATCTGCAGTTGGCCAGAGCTGCAGACAGGATACCATTTAATCGAACATTTCATCCAACTCTTTACTGCCCCTTTTGTAGCCTGGTCTCCAAAAGCCCATAAACCCACAGCCCACCATTGCAGAACACGGGACATATGGAGGATTACCTTAAGGGAAACAGAGCTCAGAGGACACCCTGCTCATTGCTGGGGGTTGGACTAGATGACTTGTGAGGTCAGGCAGTGAGGAACCTGATGAAGTTCAACAAGCGCAAGTGTAGTGTCCTGCAGCTGGGGAGGAACAACCCCAGGCACCAGTACAGGCTCGGGGCTCACCTGCTGGAGAGCCGCTCTGCGGAGAGGGACTGGGAGTGCTGGGGGACGACAGGGTGACCATGAGCCAGCAGCGTGCCCTGGGTGCCA
>Ga0065711_1051071_pt1 | contig 10529 bp, 7 predicted proteins | sample Hoacrofraction12_FD_59098 | JGI IMG/M metagenome (GOLD analysis project Ga0065711, IMG submission 59098) | Hoatzin crop microbial communities from Cojedes, Venezuela - Epithelial fraction 12 v2 (version 2) | ecosystem: Host-associated > Birds > Digestive system > Esophagus > Crop | place...
AACTGTGTGGTTGCAGTTTTGTAATGAAACCCTGAAAGCAGCCAAGAGGCTTTACACAGCTCCACTGAACGTAGCTGTGAAATATGGCTGTGGTAACACTCCAAGGAAATGAGCACAGCATCCAGTCTCCACGGAAGGTTTCTGTCTGATTGCTTTTCCAGTCCCAACTTCTGACTCCTTATTATGCTGCAGAGGCTGGGAGTCCTGTGAGGGTGCTGGGCTCAGTCCAGGACAAGAGCAAATATTTACAGTGTCCAGACAGCTTTTTCTTCAGCTTCAGATGGGTGACCATGGCACAGGGCTTTGAGAAAAGATTTAAGTGAAGAAAATACTCATGAATCTGACCAATGTGGGTGGGAGCCAATGCTGAAATTTGCAGCCAAATACATAGCTTTTGAAAACAACTTTTGAAAACAAGTATAGTGAATTATGGGAAGATTTGGCTTGAAAAAACCCAAGACACCATCTAGCCTATACCTTTCCACAAGGCAAGGCAGCTTCTGACAAGCTTTTCCTGATAATCGTTCCTGTAATATGTTCTTCAAAATCCTCCAGTTCTAAAGTGATGCATCACAGTTCTCCACTGTCCTCACCGCACAAGTTTTCTTAGTGTCTCCTCTGAATCTCTCTTGCTGAGCACTAAGCTCATTACTGCTGCTTCTGCCCTCAGGGGATTGACAATTTATTAACTCCTTCTCTTCCCCTTTGTATATTGTACATAGAGATTTAGAATCAGAATCGTAGAAGAGTGCTCCTTCAGAGAACAGGCAATCCTAATTCTTTCAGTCTTCTTTGTAGATGCTTCAGTATACCTATGATTATGCGACATCTTCCTGGGTCTCTGGCACTTCTTATCGTTTTCCTGTGGACATTCTGTGGCTGATTTGAATCCTTCTTCAAAAGCAGTGCTCTGATATATTCCAGCTGAGACGCTATCAGGCTGGATAGAAGAGTTGCTTCATGTATCTTACCTATGACACTTTCTTTCTGTGTCCTAATATGGTGCTTGCTTTTGAGCAGCAATATGATAATGGTGATTTCAGTTTGTGATCTATTGTAACTCTGGCATCCTTATCTGGAAAATTGGCGCTTCTTGCATGGTTCCCCCCTTTGTTGGGTGTTTTTTGCTTGTTTGTTTTTGTTGGGTTTTTTTGTAGTTGATTGTTCCTAACTGTAATGCTTTGTATTTATCCTCACTGAATTGCATCAGTTTATTTCAGACCTTTCAATTTCTCAAGATCATTGGGTATTCCAATACTATTCCCCAAACACTCTTGGCTTTTTCTGATATCACATTCCATGTTTCTATTTAATTATTGAAGTGTTTGGATTTTCTTCCCACATTTCGGTTTGCTTGTTATTTACAGAAATACAGAGGCAGGCTGCTAAAAATATATGTACATGCATTTCCATGTGCTGTTTCATTTGAAATACTGCCTTGTGTCTGGCAATATTTAGTACAAATGGGAATGTTCAGAAAAATATGTAGGAGCAGATGGAAGAAAACATTTTGGAAAACTCGGAGGGGAAGGGTGAGCCAGTAGAGTCTTTGATTTCCATGTATGATGATATTCTCCCATAGGTAGAGGCCTGGAGAAAGGGAAGAGGGTCTGCCATCATTCCTCATCTAGATATCTGTTAAAGGCAAGAAACTTGGGGAGCTAGCTCAAAGGTCACCTGCTGTTTGATAGCTGTCAATAGGCATAGAAAGGAAAGAGAGATTTGAAATAGCAGTTTACTTGCTCTTGGTAGAAGGGCATGATATAAAATTTCCATAAAAGATCTTTATTACTGAGTTATTGGCCTGAAACTTCCTTGCTGTGTAAATCATTCTAAGGTATTATGAGGGGCATGAGAGTTATGTCTTTTTCCAGAAGCATGTTGTGCTGCTTTTCATTTACGAAGTTGCTAATATTCATGAGACAAGAGTAGTGGTAGCTGACTATTTTTGAAGGGCTATGCGCAGAGATAGCTCTCCTTAGCATGGTACTAGTGGTGTGCATTGGGAGGGAACTCCTGCTTCGCTTAGATGTTACGCTTGGTATTTGACTATTCTTGTTCCAAAATAGGAATGCCAAATAAAGTTGGATTCCAAAATGCTTCAACTTCCCTGAGCAAAGCAGTATTTACAAGGACAAAAATAGATTTAACATCGTATCACCAGCCTTTTAATGCATGTTTTAAATACTAGGAACTCTTCTGGGGGGAAGGAGTAGGGAGAGTGGTAGCTGCGTGTAAATAAAATGCCCGAGCCGTAAATAACAGAAGAGGTCAGAGGTGGAAAATCATGCTTTTTGGATAGCCTATGCCTAGACCTTAGGAATTCCTTGAAAATGTGGTTTTTAAAAAACAATTGTCTTCATTCTCTTTTTCATTTAAAGAATTTCAAGATGGAATGCTTATTTGAGATCAGGTTGCCAGTGCTACAATTATGCCCTTTAATTATACACCGTTGCTTCCAGATGACCTTGAAATTTATTGACAAAGAATTACCAGTCCCTGGCTTTTTCCATCTTTTGCATTTTTGCAGCACCGTGATCACCACTATCCTAGACAGACCCACCTGGCATCTCATCCATAACTACAAATCAAAGAAATGTTCTTGCCGGGGTTACAGAATTTTGCAGATAGGAAACCCAGCGGTTGTCATTTACAGCAGGCTGTAGAGAAAGCTTTGTAAGATGTGATGCAGTAGGAAACACCATCCTTTTGGGAGTAAGGCAAGCCTGTGTGAGAAACTGCCAGCTGAAAAATCATCACTGAGAAATCAGGATAATGGAGGAAAGGAACCTGGGTATATAGTGTATATAGGTGGGTATATACATATACACCTGGGTATATAGGTGTCTGTGGGCAAAAGAGTGGTGGAAAAGTTTCAAGTGACCAGCTCTACAAATCACCAGAAGAGGACTTCAGAAAATAGTTTAGATTTTTAAAAATTCTTCACTTGTGTTTGAAATTAATTTGAAACTTGAAAATGTTTGATAATATCGGGGAGGGGGCGGGTGCAGGGAAAGCTCCAACACGCTGAAGACAACCCTATCATTCTGGTTTTAAGCACAGAGCACTTGCAATCTGGGAGGCCAGTGCTGGCTGGCTGAGAGCCAGGGCCAAAACCTCTGAGTCTAGCACAGCGGTGAGTGTCTTCACCCACAAACTATGGACTTCCTTTCCTTTAGGACCTTTTTCGTGTTGTATAAATGTAAGTTTGAGTTGGTTGTTCAGGGACCACAACACAGCTCTTATGCTGTGGATTTGAATTTAGTCCTGAACCTTAGAAGCCTTTTCATGAAAATTTAGTAGGGAAGTACCTGTTTCAACAAAGTAATATTTTTCTGCTGCAAGTCCATTTCTTTATATAATCTCTAACCATTTTTATTCATCTACTTCTGAAACAGAGCTGATACCCTTTTTGCTATCAAAAAACTCCATCCTCTAATCCAAAGCACCTATGCAAAGATTTCCCAGAACCAAGCAAAGAACATCAAAACATCAACATCAAAAGAGAGGTGCCAGAAGTTCATAAAAATGTCAGATATCTGTGATACTCTATGTAAAGGGAATTTGTGTAAAATAGTTTTAGTGATAACTGTAGTATTTTCAGAAATTAGGCTTTATAAAAATCAGAAGCAACAGTGTAATGTTCATTTACATGGATTTGAAAGGAACTAAGTGGAACAAATACAAGAAGTGTTATTGACTCTGCTTCTTTTGATTAGTATAAGCCCCAAGTTTTCAGTAATGCACTATCTGGGCTCCCTCCTTCACTGCAGCAGTTGATACTGTTCTGTTTTTGTAGGTATTGCTAATGCGTATGGCATGTTTTGGAATATAGTTGCCCAATGAGATGGCATTGAAGAGGGAATTAATGAAGGTTAGGGATTAACATAGGTTCCTGGCCAGCAGTTACTTGTGGAGGAGGGAATAGAAACTTCTTAAGTGACAAATGCTAAAATGGGTGAAATGAATGCTTTTGGAGTACAGGGTGTGAATGTTCTTGTGTGGAAGAACAAAGTGGCAGAAATACGCATATATACATCTTTGGAGAAGTGTGCTGGGGACAGAGCCTTGGAGGAGTTTGGCAATTAAACGGAAAGCGTGACTGGAAGCACTAACCACGCCCGAGCTGCTCGTTCCCTGGAGGGCAATTTGCTCAGACTGGCAGCAGAGCTGCCCGAGCAGAGGGTTCACGTCTTCTCACTCACTCACTCTGCCTCTCAGATCTCTGGGACCGCAGAGGCTGATGCGAGGCTTCTTCACTTGCTTTGGTCTTCCTCAAAGTTTCCTTCTCCCCTGACAGTTTCTTCTAAGTTTCTTCTGCCGTCCAGCAGTGACTGCTGGTTTGATATGGTGATAGTTCTTCATGCTGCATGCTGGATAGCTCTGAATAATTCCTGCCTGTTAACTTTCATGTACTCCCGTAGTAATAAGCACTTTTTAATGGAGTCATGAACTAAACCTGTAAAATTCATTCTGTAACACTGTAGGACTGCTTCGCCTGGACCTTGACAAAGCTAAAAAATCTAGTTATAGTCTACAATATGGGGAAAAGCAACTTTCCGAAGTCTAGAAAGCCTTGCTTTTAGCATATGGAAATAATTAAAACAAAAGTCACTTTAAAGCATCTCTTTTTTAAGCAGAGACTATGTACTGAGAGCACTCTCTAATACTGCAGAGGACAACTGCCACAATCTAGCCAAAGTCTGTCCCTCCTTTGTTCTCAAGAATAAAAATGAATTGTCCTTCTTTAAATAGATGTTGCAGAGTTGTCAGTTTGTTTTAATTAAAAAAAAAAATAATTTTGTCACTTATAATATGTTTTTCTTAGGCCTGTGCTAATTTTTCTGATGTTAACATATGTAGCTGTGCGCATACATGACTTCTGACCAAACCAGACCTTCTCAAAAAACACTGCTTCACTGTTGCTTCAGGCATGCAATATTAGGGCTTTTATGGACCACAAAGCCCACTCCTGGCCGTTATTTAAAAAGAAAAAAACAAAAAAGAAAAAGAAGAGGTGGGAGGAAGGGTTCATTTCAGAACCATCAGGACTTTTGACATTTGAAACTTTTTCTTTTTCTGGTTGGTTTTTTTTTTTTTAATTAAGCTCAGAATATTCAGCAGTTTTCAGCCAAATACAGAACCAGTTTGGGATTATTCAAGTCTGCATCCAAATCTGCTTATGAACTCTGCTATTGTAATCATTCTTTCTGGTTCTCAGCCTTTCTGCAAGGTGTTGAGATGCATCGGTGCTGCATGACTTGGCATTGTCACATCTTTTGGGCTTTTTCCTTGAAGGGAGAAGCTGATGAGGTGGTGGGAGAGGACATGCATCAGGGAAGCCAAGTGGGAGGACTTTGCTTTGGTAAATCTTCATTATTCTTGAAGAAGCTGGGGGAGGGAAGCAGCTGGCTTTGTGCAAGGAGTTTGATGGGGAAAAGCGAGTTGGAAACACACCACGGCACAGGGAGTCTGTTTTGGTGAGAGACTCCTCACAGATATGCACTGTAGATATTGCCAAGCGGTGTGAAGAGCTAAGACTGTCCATCTTGTCTCATCATGAAGCCATCTGCCCGCTGGCATGGCCTCGCCCCAGGGACAGGGACCTGTGTTCAGCATCTATTGGGCTTTGCTGTGGCAGTGAGGTGATTTACAGAAAGCTCTTCTGCCCTCTCCTTCAGAGCCATGGGGGCTGTGCAGCCTCCCCCGGGACCTGCTGTAGGCTCAGCACGGCAGGGGCTGGCTGGCAGGGAGCGTCTCCTGCCTTGGAGTCAGGCAGAGGAGTGAATGTTTTGGCTAAAGGTGGTGAACGTAACCCTGTGGCATCCTTTTGCCAGACTAACTAATGACTCGGCATTAATACGCATAGGAATAGTCCTGACTTCCTCTTACAGATTTGGGGTTTTGCATCTGATTTTGGGGGTTTTATGCTGTGATTACTGGTTCTAATACAGTTTCCAGTGAGACGGAGTATTAGATTGAGTTCTGCCAGGTGAAAATAAGACTAAACCCCTGTAATATTTATGGCAGTGCAGAATAATGAAAGCATAGCGCGCTACCAGGCAGCGAATCAGGGAGATCTGGCAATACTTGGATCTGGAAGTCTGGCCTTTTTATGTGACAATGGTAAAAATATGGATTGCTTTTGGCTACTTGGGTGTAGGCTTCCCATCAAAACTTCACTGAACTGTCATGGTTACCCCTTGCTGTTTGAAAACAAGTTTGGAAGCCTCCCTTATTCCTGGAAAACAAAACCAAATTTGTTACAAGGAACTAAGGGTCAGATTTTAAACATATGTGATGTGAAGAGCCAGTTTTCCAAAGCCCAGAAAACCCTATTTATAGATAAATCCTTTGCTCTTTCAAAGAGCCTGGCCTTGTGTCTGGCTGCAGAATGCATTAGAAAATCCTAGCTAGGATTTAAAGTATGTTTTGCTCCCAGTTGCAGTGCAAAAGGCACCCATACGTAGCCACAGCACATCTGAGGAGTGACCTCTATGTTCGTATGGGTACAGTTAAATACACAGTGATATTCTCCAGCTCATGAGCAGAAATCTGTTTATGCCCAGCGCATCTCGCTGGAGAGTCTTTCCTTATAATCATAAAACACAGGAGAAAGCCTAGCCATTTAAAACCCAAATATTTGGCACCTCCAGTCTCAGTGCTGCTCCTCCACAGCTCTGCTGGCTTTTAACTTCCTCTTTTTATTAAACTATTAAATTGGGGATTTGTGTTACTCCCAATTTAGCACTTCTAATAAAAAGTTACAGTTAAAAGCCTCTGTGGGTACTGAAACTTGCAGCTGTGGTTATTCTTGATGGAAATAAAGACAAACTCAGCTTTTAAAGCTTGCCTCTGTCAGGTGGTGGCTCCAAATCGGAGGGAGCTGGGTGGGATGGCAGCTGGGAAGGAATTACAGCAGCAGGAGGGGGATGAGGAGGAAGGAGAGAAGTTGGCAGCAGAAGAGAAATATTGTGTGTTTGTGGTGCAGCTACAGTTACAGTATGAAAATACCTCAAAGTTTGGAAATAATGCTGCTTTAAGACAGTATTTATTTAACCATGACATCAGTATTCAGCAGTAGTGGCTTGAACCTCATTGGGGACTTTGAATAATTTTACCATCAATGTAAAGTTCTGTAGTGTACAATGGTCCTGACTAGTATAGATCTCGGAAAATTTGTAGCAGGGTTGCTACAAACCCTGGAAAGTGGATATCTGAGACTGTTACTAGCTGTAAAGGGCAACTTGACCTCTTGAACTGGGGATTCAAAACCACAGTAAAAGAAATTTCAACATAAAGAAACTTCTTTTGTAGCTAGCTTCCTAAACTGATGTAATTATCTCTTTTAACACAGAAAAAAACAATATAAAAAAGTGCAAGAATATATTTTTAAACTGTGTTTCGGCTGCAAATAAATCTGTTCATTAGAAAAAGCACTGAGATGGAAACTCTGATAGAATGATCTAAAGTTCTGTCTTAGGTCGGGATTTTTTACAGTCCCTTTTTCTTTCCATGAGTATAATATGTGGGAGGAAGATAGAATGATATTTTCGGTTACAAAAGTTGAATTCAAAGTCACCTGGCTGAACTGCAGGAGTCGGTCCTGGAGTGAAAGGAATGTTGCAGGCATGAACGGTGTCTCCTGCAGGCCTGGGAAATCGCTGGGAATGCTGCTCGTCTCTGCTGACTGCCTTCCCTCTGCCGAGGAAATGGGGCTGCTGCCTGAGAGGGAGGCTGTGTGGCTTGTGATTTAGTTTGTGCTTTGTTCCAAAACAAAATCCGGAACAGCAGACCTCTAAAATAAAAAGCATAATAGCATAAAGCTGCCCGCTCTTTCGTTATGTATTTGATGACCAGAGGTATAGCAACTGAGCAGTTGGTCAGATGTCTCATAATTTACAAAGCATTGCCGAAAGCTTGAGGAGGAAATGATCTTTCATTGAAGACAAATCTCCCTCCGACTTCTGCTGGAGCTGTATTTCATGCTTATAACCTGATGGTGCATTCAGTTATGTCAGTGAACAGGTCAGCCCATCCAGATCCATCTTCAGAAAAGCTCCTCAGACTGCACCTTTCAGCAATGTGACTGAGTTAAATTTCACTCCACTGATTTTGCTGAAATTTTCTTGAGCATAACAGTACTGAAATTAGGTGATAAACTGTGTGTGTGGGGGGGGTGGAATCTGAATAACCTTTGGTGCTGTCTATCCTTCCTCAGTTCTCCTATCTCCTCTTCGTATTATGTGGACACGAGGCAATGTTTTTTAATCAGCTGAAAGTCTACCTGAAGCCAAAGCCAGCACGTGTGCACAGTGTTTGGGCGACTTAGGATGCCTCTCAGGACAGCAGATTTTAAGTGATGGCAAGTATCAGCTTGCAGCAGTAATGCACATCTGCAGCAGTCTGGGACAAGACTGTGCTCCCAGCTCCCCGCTCTCTTGGAGGCCACCACTGCTGCACCTGCCGGCAGGAGAAAGTGGGTGTCCAGCACACTGTCCTGGCCTGGTCCTGCGCTTTCATGCACGCCTTTTCTGTCAGCGGTGTGTGCTAAGCCATTTCTCGGACTCGGCCAACATCTGTGTTTCTCGCTGTGAATCTCCGTCCGTTTTGAATAACTCACATTAGCTGGTGCTCAGGAAAGAGGCCTATCAGTTAACACCAGCTGCTTTCTTACACTACCATTCTGTTAGCTGGCCTGCCCTACGACGCAGATCAACCAGTGTTGCAGAAGGGAGAAGGAGGTGTATTACTATGGCCAGGATTTAGATCCACAGCAGTATGGCTGGCTGACTCCAGAACAGGGACTCAAGTGTGCTTCTGGGGCCTGAGGAAAATACAATAGCGATGAAGGAGAACAGTGCAGCAGTGAACAAATATTTTGGTGTGACCCGGTGAAAAGTTAAAGAAAATTATTCTGATGTAGGGAAAGTGAGAGAGGAAGACGCCTTTATGATTGCACTAATCAACCATACTGACTGTTTATATTTCTCCAGGGCTAGAATCGGGGAGGGGGGGACATGACTGATTCTTATGAATATTTAATATATATGTTTTTTAAATGTTTAATCAACTCGGTGAACTAAGGAGACTTGCAATGAACAGATGAGTATTAGACTCTGTGGAGTGAAGCATTTAAATTAAGAAAACAGCATGATAAGCTGAGTCCAAGAATCCTTGATCTAGAGATTTAGTGGATGGAGGGGAAGACAAGCAGGAATATCTAAAAAGAACTGATTAGTGCCCTGGGGTTATCTGAGAAAAAAGGACTTTTCAGTGCGAGAGATTAATTTGAAAATGTTTTCTTTTCGTCCAGATATTTTATGGGGAACCCTATGGCAAAGTACAGAAAGAATGGGAGATATATAAATAAAAGTGGGGAAGATACAACATTTTAGAGGCTCTTTTCCAGGATTTTTTCACATTCCTGTACAGTGCAGCTTTCTGCCTTTTTTAAAGGGAGATCAAAGCTGTAGGAGAAGCGTGATCTAATGAAAGGCATCTGGGCCTTGGGATAAAAGGCGTAAGTGTCTGAAAAAGGATGACAAGTGTATAGTTATTCCTCCTGTCAGATCTGACGCAAAATCGGAGAAACAAGAACACAACCTGCACCAATCTACCTCTCTTACACCACCAGGAGTGGAGATCTGAAGCAGTGGGAGGACACACAGAGACAGATTGTTAAATTCATCGGGGAATAAAAATGCTGCTGTTGTACATTTGAAAGAAAATAGCCACAAATTTTCAATATATGTACTATTAAAAATGAACACAGTAAAGTTTTTGATTGAATGATTCATGGAAAGCAAAAAGCTTTTCATTTTTGTGTGTCTTAAAACATAGGCTTTGGTTATTAATTCAGATTTATAGGGCTGCCATATCAAAACATTTCTAAGCTTATGTAATAGCTAGCAAGGTCTCTGAAAGGTAATTTTCAAAAAGCTGGGACTTCGTGTGTATCATTTTACAAGAGTGCTACTATATCATTAAAGCTGAAATTTTGAGGAAGTATTAGTTTTTATTCTTATACATATTTCTGGACTTTAGGTATAGATAACATAGGGACTGTCATAAGGACTAGCATGGTTCCTGGACCATGCTGCCAGTCTCTAGCAGCAGAGAACTTAGAATCACACAGAATCCCAGCATGGCAGGGGTTGGAAGGGCCCTCCTCTGGAAACCACCCAGTTCAATCCCCTGCCAAAGCAGGGTCACCCAGAGCAGGCTGCACAGGACCTTGTCCAGGCAGGGTTTGAATATCTCCAGAGGAGACTCCACAACCTCCCTGGGCAGCCTGGGCCAGGGCTCCGTCACCCTCAGAGGGAAGAAATTCTTGCTCATGTTCAGCTGGAACTTCCTCTCCTTCAGTTTGTGCCCGTTGCCCCTTGTCCTGTCGCTGGGCACCACTGAAAAGAGTCTGGCCCCGTCCTCCTGACCCCCACCCTGCAGATATTTATGGTCATTTCTAAGGTCCCCTCGCAGCCTTCTCTTCTCCAGGCTGAACAAGCCCAGCTCCCTCAGCCTTTCCT
>Ga0065711_1051072_pt1 | contig 10529 bp, 6 predicted proteins | sample Hoacrofraction12_FD_59098 | JGI IMG/M metagenome (GOLD analysis project Ga0065711, IMG submission 59098) | Hoatzin crop microbial communities from Cojedes, Venezuela - Epithelial fraction 12 v2 (version 2) | ecosystem: Host-associated > Birds > Digestive system > Esophagus > Crop | place...
GGGCGCCGCGGCCTCGGGGTCGGTGCCCGCGGGCGCGGCGGGCGTTGGCCCGTAGGCCGGGGCTGCGCTCGAGGGGCGTCCCTCAGGGCCGAGCCCCTTCCCCGCGCCATATTCCCCGTGGAACGGCGGAGTTTCACCGTCGTGTAGTTACCCTTGGGTGTGCTGGGGCTTCTACGGCCGCTGACATGGCGGCCCTCGGGAGCGCCGGGGAATCCCTAGTCTCTGAGGGACCAAGCGGCTCCAAAGGCGGGCGGGCAACGGGCAGAAGCGGAAAGCTGGGCTTTATTTAACAGCCGGTTCCTAAAGACTGTGGTCTCCAGCTGGCTCCGCTCCGTGTGCTTCTGCCTCTGCAGTGTCATAAATATGTATTCGCCTTCACATGTATTAATACAGAAACGTGATAAATATTTATCATTTGACATAGTGTCTAAAGACATTGACTGGTCCATCTACCACATCCACCCGTGGAGGAGGAATGTGCCGTGTTCCTCGCTTCTCAGGGAAAAAAGCACCCGGCTCCCCACGAGGGAGGGTGACGGATCTCCGGCGGCGGAGTCTGCGGGGTGCCCGGCTCGAGGTGTGCCTGCCAGCCGGCAGCGACTCTTCCCCTCGAAGGCTTCTCCAGCCGGACGCCTGCGGCACCCGAAATCTGAGGGCTCCATCCGGGGAAGTGCCTCTGCCGAGGAGCGCAGACCCCTGCTCACAATCCAGTGTTTTGCTCGCACGTAGTCCCACAGCAAGACTGCAAGATCATAATTACTGCATGTATTTTTTCCGCCGCTGACTTTTTCCGATGGTAATCGTTAAATTAACAAGAAAGGAGATAATTTCAAATGGCATTCCTGTGAGAAAAGCGGGAAAGAAAAAAGGCTAACTCATCTGTGCCCAGCTCGAGTTGCTGATATTAGTCAGTCGGTCTGTTTGGTCTTTCGGAAGAGGTGGTGTGTAAAAAGAACTTTATTTAATACTGCAGTAAATCAGAACAGATTTCTCTTTGGCTGTGCATTTCAGAAAGTACTGGCTTCTCCTCCTCAGAGGACTAAGGCTTTTTATTTAATTCTTTGAGAGAGCTGGGTACTCTCACTTTTAAAGTGAACCTACCAGGTTGAGCTTCTCTGCCACGTTCATGGAGGGACACATCCCCTTGGCAAATGTGAGTCACATCCAGTGGACATCGCCGGGCTAAAATCAGCCCATGGAGAGAATTTAAGGGCACGTGTTACTGCTCATCCCACCTCCACATTCACGGCTTGCTAAAGATCCCCATCCTGGACTGGGAGTGACTCCAATCTCGGGGTAATCCTTCTCTCTGTCACTTCTAAACTCGGATGGTAGGGAGGGAAATTGCAGTGTTGAGCATGTAGCCGTGCCCACACACAGGGTTTTTTTTTTTCCCCCTAAAATCCCCCACAGTTGCTACTGCCAGTTCAGCCCACAGGCGCAGCAGTTCCACGAGAGACAAGATGGATGGGCAGACAGAGGTGATTCAGGCCCCATGTTCTCGACCCTCTTCGCAGCGGGGCGTCCTGTGAGCCCTCATGCCTTGCACACCCTAGCCACTTTTCCGTGATCTTGCTTTTAATTTGGCCGTTTGGCAAAGGGAAGGTTGTTGCGATCCTGTGACACCTGTTCCTAGCGGAGCTGGTTGGAAAACCTCTGAAAGAACAGCTTTCCACTGGAAAATGCAACCTTGTCAAAATGGAAACGCTTTGCAAACTTGTGTCGGTTGCACTGAAAATGTCATTTTAAAAAAGAGTAAGTGGTGGAGGGGTGTTCCAACAGTGTGGGAACATCTCGTTTTGACATTTCCAAGCTATATGTTTCAATTTCTTCCTTAAAAATGAGTTTTACTTTTCAAAATATTTAATTTTGTATTATATATTACAAAGTAACGCAAAATTTGAAATGATGAATCAGGTATTTCCATCAATCTGAAAGTAATGCTCTCCACAACTTTCTTGAGGTAAAGAATTCATCTATTCTGATTTGGAGCAGGCTTTTGACCCCCAAATATCTAGGGAAACTAGAGTGTCTGGATTTTGTTGGGCTCTCAACCAAATGATGGAACTCCAGAACACATTGACGGCTGCCTTTTTAAAGTGTAGGATTACAAAATACTTAAAATAGTGAAGGGCTAGTTGCAGTCCTGTCTTTACTCGCACTTTGAGCCTTGCTGCCACTGGGGAGAAAACCGTTCGATAACAAAGATGAGGTCTGAGGGAAAAGATGGGGGTGGACATAGACCCTGAGGGCAGAAGTTCTCACTTTTCTTTTGGTTGCTCCGAGTTAACATATTTCAAAGCAGTGCATCAGCCAGATGTCTGCTGGCCACCCCCAGTACAACTGCAAATAGAATTCCCTTCAGTTCTTATTTCAGGAAGAAGAGGAAAGGGGATAGCAGATGAGATAACCCGGCTGACTCTATGCTCTTTCTAAATCACTGATTCCACCAGTCCTTTGCCATCTCAGATTTTTTTGTTTCCAAATACTTGTATTACACATTTTTATGAAAAGTAGACTTTGTCCATCAGTTTATGAACGTGTATTCCATCCATGAAGCACTGTATCTATTTAGGTTGTTCAGAGGTGCCTAATGAGTGAGCTTTGTAACTTACTTAGCAAGAATCCATACAATGATCAGATTAGGTGCTTCAGTCATCTCAGAGCTTGCTTTGTTTGCTTTCTGGAGTTCCATGGCTGCTTTCAAGACTTCCCCATCTCTTCTTTTCAAGAGTATTTCCTCCTGCTGCCTCATATTACAGGCTTGGAGATTTTGCCCACTTTTCTCCCTTCATCCATAGATAGATAGAACTATCAAACAAGATCTGCCAAGAGGCACTTGGGAGTACACTGGCTTCTCACACTGTCGTCCTGTGTCCTGCCCACAAGAAAATGGGTTTTCGCGAGGTTTATATGGCAGGTTATTAAATCATTTTCAGATGAGAGAAAAGATCTGGTCTTCTGTCCATTCCTAATTTAGAAAACTGTTCGCTTTTCCCAAAGGCTCAAGTTTATCTGTACAGTTCAGGAGAGTTTGCTGCTGGAGAGCACTGAGCACCTTGGATGCACACAAGCACTTCCACCATTTCGCAGTCATAAAATCTCTGGAGAAAGTTGAAGAGGGTCTTTACTGTACATACAGTTCTGCTCCTGCGTATCTTGAGGGCCATAATAGAAATTCCTTTGGGTAAGGAAGAGAAAAGGTTGAGAAACGAGACCTTGAACCTTGACCATTTCCTGCCCTAGCTTTCTCTTCCTAAACCACAGAGCCTGAGAACCTAATGTGTTCAGGTGCTGCTGCAGCAGACATAAGGACAAGTGCTCTTAAGGCAACATGATTTTTCAGCTTTTCCACGTTTTCTCTGCAAGCTATCAAACAAGCAAGGTCAAGTTGGGACCCAGCAGGTCCTGGTTCTGCCCATCCCTTGCTATGTGATGTTGGCCTCTTGGTTTCAGTTGTGTTGAATGCCCGCAGCTTTCACCGAGTTCAGCAAGAGCTCTGGGAGCTCAGCACCGACGTCCTGCTGTTCGTCCCTCTGTGCTGGTGCTCCCCAGCTGTAAAAGGAGCGTGACAGTGTCTCCTTTCTTTCACCACTCTCAGGCTTTTCTATTTGAACTGTAAGGTCATCAAAGTGAGAACCATCTCTTACCAGTGGTTTGTGAGCTCCTATCAGAACAAAGCCATAATGCTGTCTGTGACCTGCAGGCACTAACACATTGCAAATAATAACAATAAAACCCCAATCAGAAATGTTATTGTCCAGGAGTAGCTTTACTGCCATCCAGCACATAAAAAAAAAATAGCCCAGGGAATGACAGAACCCATGAAAGTGAGTGGGTTACCCAGAGGCTTTGCTAATTATCCAGCGCCCTATTTAGTCAAACGTCGGTCTCTTGTGGAAGGGTTGAGCTGCCCGTGGGCAGTCACTGCTCGTGTCACTGGCGAGGCATGGCAGTGTCCTTGTTTGGGGCTGCCCCCGCAGCACGCTTCAGCCTGTTGCTCAGGTGGCACGGTAGCCCTGCCCCATCCCCAAGCCTGACCTTGGCTTTTCCACTCCACCAGCCGCTGAGCGTGGGAGCCTGAAAGTGCTGGCCTTTGCAACACACATGGCCACCAGCTAGGAATGGACCGAGACCACCAACTCATCTCACGCAGGAAAACAAAGAGCTCTCGTGTGGTAATGACTTTGTGTCACTGCTGCCCCTGAACCAAATTGAAACCAGTGATGCAGACATTCAAGTCTCTCTATCCCATCATTAACTATCCCCTGAAGCTGTCCAGTTACCCGAATACTATTCTCTTCAGCTTCTTACTTTGTCTTTCTAAATTGGAGTTGAGCAACGATGAACAAATTTAGCCACTGTTTTATGTAATTTAGATTATGAACTCAAAGAATTAAGAGGAGAGAGACGTCACACAGTTAAGAATGCCTACGTTTTTAGAAATGGACAGTTTGCTGCTGAGGGGTGTTAGTAGCCATACCAGGCAGAATGCATTTGAGCTTCATCTTCTGTTGTATTGATTTTTTGTAATGTTTTGCCTGTTCTGTGGTGGGTGGCACTGCAGGGTACTAACAAGGTTTTTCTTTTGCTCTGATGGCAGCGATACTGTGCTGTGTCACGTTCCTTCCACCAACGCCTGACAAAGATGACAGAAAAGAAGAAGAGCCAGAAGATTGGTGAGCACTTGCTGTGGAGAAACCTCTGTTTTAAAACAAAGACTTCCTGGGATTCAGAGGCGGGGAATTGCTTATCTGACATCTGTTGCCTGTCACATATTTGCTGATGCCCGAGGAAGGACTCTTAGAAGTGTTCCTTTGGGCTGAAGTCCACTGTCCCCGCCTCCTTCCTTTCTCATTCTCTCTCTGATGCACAAGTCTCGGCTCCGGCACACTGGAAAGAAGCTGCTGTGCTCAGTGCAAAGCCGTGACATGGTGCTCCCGTTCTGAGCAGCACCTTCTGGCTTCAGCCACTCTAATTGGCTCTGTGCTTTGAACCGTACAGCACCGTGCACTCCACTCGCTTGGTGTGGCTTACTATTGACTCGCTCTTCATCGCAAGTCTCCGGAGCAAAAGGCAGTAATCTCGTGAGCTCAAAAATCACAATTTTGGAGTCGCTTTTTCTGCAGAGTTTGAATCTGTGGCTGCAGCTCTAGGTAAGGGTTCATGAGCAGCTCTGTCAATGGTGCATGCAGCTTCAAGCGCCTGCTACAGCATTTTTGCGTGTTCCTTCAGAGCTGAAAGCTGGCTGAGGCACATGAGTTTCTTTTCTCTCCACCATCTGAAAACTACAAAATGCTGGTCCAGGTGGAAAAAGAAGGTTGTCAGGGAGGAGAGTGAGTATACTGTGTTAGAGAGGATGGGCCTCTTTGACCTTGGGGATGCTGCTTTTGAACCTTTTTTTCACATTTTTCTAACACAAAGGAAATCACTGCTGCTCCTAAGTGATCTTTCAATACAGAGAAACACCCTCATTAGTTTTTTTTTCACCTTCTCACCTTCCTTCATTAAACCATACTCTTTACAGTCCCAGTTGAACAGCAGGGAACATTATGAGCTGACTGAAAAGCTTCTTCCTTTGTTAACGTGTTTTTTCATCATCGAGCAATAGAGCAGTAATGAGGACACAGATCATCTTTTCATTATAAATATGCATAGCAAAGTGTAAAAAAAAAAGTGGGTTCCTAAAATAAATAAATAAACAAAACAACTGTGTGGTGAAGGGAAGGAATTGAGAAAAACAAGATGACAAAGCTTTTTCCTGATACTCTACCTTTGCTAGTGTACAGAGGCATCAAAGTCAGGAAGGTCTCCAAGTGATGTTGGGTGCTTTGAATGTTGCATTTAATGGAAATAGGCATAGGATTGTATCTGCAACTTCTGTGCGATGCAAATCGATATCATTCATCAGTATGGCAAAAGAAACCAACAAATAAACAAACAAACCCCAACTAAAAACACGGCCTAAGATGACTCTAAAATAGATTGGCTCTTTCATGGAAATATACAGATTTGTTTTCTCTCTTGACTTTTGTTCGCATTTGCCTGGTTCCTGCTAGATATGAAAACAACCCATCATGTCAGTTTTTAAATAGGGACAGTATATATCAGTCTGTGTGGCATACGTGTTCGGTTCTAGAAAAGAGAAACAATCACGAGTTTGGATGAGAACTACACATTTCCTAGCTCAAGTTCGTTCGGAGATGTAGCTGTGCGGAGGAGGCACTGTTTCTGTGTATGTGTTTGTACGGCACTTAATAAAATGAGGCCGTTATTGGAGGGTGAGGGAAAGAGCTCAACTGCCATCGCAATGACTATAAAACCCAGCTATGACAAAACACGCTGAAAGTAGCAGCGTGTAAATGCTGTCCCAGGGAAAGGCGCGCCGCTGCAGAAGGAAAAGGGACTTGGTAGCTGGTAATCTGCTCTCCTCATCCCTCCCCGCAGGTTGCAGAGGACTGCAGTGGGTCTTTTCCCTGTCATAGGACAATCTGCTTGGTGCACTGGTACAGCTCTGCTCCTGGGTAGCCCAGGGTGTGTGTGCTTAAGGCTCCCCTCAGCCTCTGCTCTCTCCCCAGGCTGGGCCTTCCCTTCAGTTTGGCTGGCACAGGGAAGCTTGGTGAGCCTGGACAACCTGCTTTCCCCTGCATTTCAGGAGAAACAGGCAGCGACTCCAAAGCAGAAACACAAACTTCCCTCTCCTCTTTTGCGCCAGCCCTCAGGCTGTATCACAGTCTAGTCCTCAAGAGACAGTTTTGCTACTTCTTTTGCTTCTGCCAGCTTTTCTATGCCTTTTCCACAATTATTACAATTTTTGTGGCTACATTTGCTTATACAGTCAAAGACTGCTAATGTTAACCCTTCCCGCCCTACAGATTATTCATTATATTGTCATCTAGTACTCAGCATAAAATGTTCACTTGTGTGCTTGTTTTCATTTAATAAAACACTTTGGTCACAGAAGCACTGTCCGCTCAGGTTTTGCTGTTTCAGAGTATTCACCTTAAATCTTGTGGCTCCTGTGTGACTGAGAGGTCATCTAGCATTTTCAGCTCTGTAAAGCAGGTTGTGTGTGTGTGTGCTTTACAACAGCAGGTTTAAACAACAAATCCTAAATCACAAAGCTCAAGCCCACTCAACATTTTGTCTGCTTGGGCAAGGGGGAACTGGATGCCGACAGCTGATCATTTCACAGCCCCACACCATCCCTCTATCCACCGGAAAACAAATCCACCTTAATGGTAGTGAGGTTCTGAACACAGATCAGCCTGGGAACAGCCTGTGCAGCTCACCTGGCAGCATTAGCTTAAGCAAGAGAGCAGGACAAACAGCCGGTGGGACAGGGCTTCTTCAGAAGAAACCCTGCTGTGACTGTGTTTTCTCATGACCCCATCTTGAAACCCTGCTGAGAAGAGTTAGATTTTCTCACATCATTTTGTGGTTGGGGCTTTCTGGCTTCCAGAATCAATTACTTCATGAAGAAAACACTAAACAAATTAAGGGCCAAAAGATGTGTTTTATCTCAAGGAAAATCAACAGCATGATGTCTCCCTGAGAGACCACTGTCTTCGAAGCATCCTTTATGGTTGGCTAGGGAAAGCTGACTTCCAAACTTCAACCTGGGGAGGAGATTCAGAAATAAAATGCACTCTTTTCATAGCTACTTCCCTACAATATTTACATTCAAAACTCATGTTGCAGAATAGTTAAAAAACCCAACAGGATCATTTAAAGACTAGAAGATGGACTAGATTATTACCTACGTTCCAATGCCCTTTTCCTGTTTCTGAGGCCTGAGCTTATCTTCTGCTCATCTGTATTGGCTCCGGCTCAAAGGGTCATATAACTGTCTGAGTCAATAGCAGAGCTTTTAGCTCCAGCACCAGGAGCCATCTTGGACAAACGGAACCACGGATAAATTCTTCAATTTCCCCCCTCCCTCAGTCATTTATAAAAGCTATTTTTATTAAACCTTCTTGGGCACTTCTCCTGCTGCAGCTGGGAGACCATGTGATGAGTATTTTCTATTAAAGCATAGAAGAATGAGGCAGAAGTGTTTTATTTACTTCAGTGTTGGCTTTCCTTTGTTTCTGCAGTGCTTGTTTTCTTTAGGGTGACCAAGTATACTAGAATGTGGCAGAGAAGCCCTGACAGATACTGCAGCAGCAGAATTTCCCTGTTCAGGGAGTATTTTTAGATGAAAAGGTGTAAGACACGTTTAGCCTGTTCATTAGGAAATTGTTATTTGGTTAACACTTTTTAAGAGCAATACAGAGAGACTGTCTATTTTAGACCATGAGGTTATTTAGGAGGCTAGCCCACTGGACCGCGCTTGTCTATTGTGTCGAGTAAGAAATTAAATAGTATGGCAAGGTGTACTATCCTGTCGCCACAAACTAGGGATGTCTTCTCTTATTGACAGTGCTGCAGTTGTTGTTAAGTTGTTCAAGACAGAAGAGTGACAAAACACATAAAGCTCTCCCATGCATTTACATTGTCTAAAATGTGAAGGAGTCTTAGCCTGCATACTTGCCCAAGTCCGTTTTCTGCTGGATTCAGTGCAATAGGATGGCCTTAAAAGAGGAATTTCTATGGCAAGGATCACAGAATCAAATTCTGTTGTGGCTGGTTTTTGTCCTTTATGCAAGTCTGTGTAACCTGTGCCTCCCACTTGCTTTGTACTCTCCCCCCCAACACACACACCTTCACCCCTTTGGAATGGGTATTACTATGGAAACAATTGTGTCCTTGCTATTGTTAAGGGCAGCTGAGTGACATCCAGAAATCCCATATACCCGCAGAAAATTGTAATAGTAAATCATCTGACCAGCTATTCTTAGCCATTCTCTTCCTCGTGTAAGAGAAGGACGATATATAAAGGGAGAATGTATGAAGGAGGTTTTTTGCTCGAAGAAATTTATGACTGCTCAGCTAAAGCATAAGACTAAAGGTAAAAAAACCAAAGCATTTAATGAGCAGCAGAACTAATGAAGTCTCGTTCCCTATGGATTTGTATCCCGTGGTTGGATTCTCTGATGACTAATACAGTGCTAGCCGTCTGATCACATCTTTTTTTTACCTGGGGCATTCAGAATGCCTTTGTGTCGTGTAGATCCTCAGGTATCTAATAACAGTTGGGTTCAAATTGCAGCTTTTTGCCAATGAGGGTACTGACAATGGTCCATCTCATCTACCCACACACTGGTTTTCATGAAACTTGTAGAAATCTAACATTTGAGATTGCTGGACTTCCAACATACTTGGTTGAAACAAACTATCAGTGGTCAGAAAGTGTTGGTGGGGAACAGACAGACACAAACATTGAATATGTCATCCTGTGAACCTCTTTTCCTTGGGAAACCAGCCTGAAATTTTGTTTGAATTCGTGTTCCTTGTAATAATGTTTCTGTGCCCAGGTTCTTCAGGCTAGCAGGTGGATGATCTTTCTCTACTTCATAAGAGATAATGTAAAGACTTTTCAGTCTTTTGTAAGAAATGGTTAAAAAAGGCAAAGTTGCGGCAAGGGAAATTCACATCAAATGTTTTCTTTCCACAGTGACGTTGGTGAAGCTGTGGAGCAGGCTGCTCGCAAAGCGTGTAGAGTTGCTGTCTTTGCAGATACTTGAAAGCTAGCTGGGGAAAGCCCCAAGCTGCCTTCTGTGACTGCTGCTTTGAATGGGGACTGGACCAGACAACCTCCAAAGACCCCTTCTGATCTAGAGCTTCTGTGCTTCTATGTTGCTTATCACTTTAGATTTTTGTATTCATTGATTATTTCTGTAGGCCTCTGTTACCCAGGAAGAACTGTAGTCAGGGTCAAATTCTTCAGGAACATGAAGTTCTGATAAACAATGTGGGCACGCTGACATGAACAAACTCTCCATGGAAAAGTTCAGATTTTTACTGTCTGAGACAAACTATTTTCTGAGTATTGGTTTCCTCATCAACTCATTTTAACTATGTGTAAAGTCACTGTGAAGCTTCATATTATTTAAAAAGCTCCAGCTGTTGCCATCTCTCTCTCTGATAAATTGGAGAATGCAATGCAAGTAGCAGGACTACTGGAGTCAGTGTCTCTTGCTGATAACAGATACTTCACAAATTCACTACTTTTCTTGTATTGTTTTGGATAGTACACTCTGGAAAAACTGGCTGAAGTGGGAAAAAAAAAGAGATAAGTACTATTTTTACGAAACACAGCACTGTCTGTAATGCGATTGCCTGTCTCACGTGCAATCAGTCTGTCCATTGAGCTGGCGGTGTTTAGAAGCAGATAAAGTCTCCACAGATCTCATGACTCCAAATGTTCCAGAGCCCCATGTTGGAATATATGGACACAGGCACATGGTGAGGCATATTCCTGCCTGACCAACCTAATGGCTTTCTATGATGGTGTAACAACAAGGGTGGACAAGGGAGAACCAATGGATGTCATCTATCTGGATCTTTGTAAAGCCTTTGACACGGTCCCCCACAACATCCTTCTCTCTAAATTGGAGAGCCATGGATTTGATGGGTGGACCGTTCGG
>Ga0065711_1051073_pt1 | contig 10529 bp, 5 predicted proteins | sample Hoacrofraction12_FD_59098 | JGI IMG/M metagenome (GOLD analysis project Ga0065711, IMG submission 59098) | Hoatzin crop microbial communities from Cojedes, Venezuela - Epithelial fraction 12 v2 (version 2) | ecosystem: Host-associated > Birds > Digestive system > Esophagus > Crop | place...
CTTGTAGCCCTCCGCTGGACTCTCTCCAGTAGCTCTTCATCTTTCTTGAACTGGGGAGCCCAGAACTGGACACAGTACTCCAGATGGGGCCTCACTAGGGCAGTGTAGAGGGGAAGGAGAACCTCCCTTGACCTGCTGACCATCCTCTTCTTAATACACCCCAGAATGCCATTGGCCTTCTTGGCAGCCAGGGCACACTGCTTGCTCATGATTAACCTGTCATCCACCAGCACTCACAGGTCCCTCTCCACAGAGCTGCTCTCCAGCAGGTCCGCCCCAAGCCTGTACTGATGCATGGGGTTGTTTCTCCCCAGGTGCAGGACCCTAAAATTGAGGCTAAACTAATAGGATTGAGTAATTTAACTAGATGGAATACTGCAGGTTTATGGTCACAGTAGTTGAGGAAAGCTGTTACGGGGAGAAAGGTTTGGTGCAGTAGTAAAAAAGCTGGAAGTTGCTGTGGGTACATTTCTTCTAGCCATCTTTTCAATAGCTTCTAAAGATGGCTATCCACTTAAATATGTTTAAAGTTTGACAAGGAAACAGCCCTGTAGCAACAGGGATTTTTGTTTGGGTGTCAGGGGATGAGAAGTTTTTTATTTAATGTTAGAGAACTTGAATATACAAGCCATTGATCTGATCCATTAAATCAAGACTTTGTTTTTAATTTCTGGAACATATTTTAAAAGGAGGTGAAGTAATGCTTATGGAAATTAACAATGAAGTTGTAGCTAGAGCAGCTGCGATGTTTTCTGTTAAGAAACTCAAATAACAATTCTTACTATATGTGCCTGCTAAGTGGGTTGGATGGCTAAGGTAGTGAGGAATATCTGATGTCTTATTTGTAATAATGAGAAGTGATTTCTGACTTAAAAGCCTTTTCCTGTTTGGCAGACAACTAAAACTTGATTCTTCTTGGGCATTTATTAGAAAGATAGATAGATCTTTCTTAGTATTGTGTTGAGCTTCATTTATGACAGTTAATGTTACTTGCAGCATTACTAAAAATATGGAAGCCAAATTGATGCAGCAGACTTGAACTCCAAATATGAAAAGAAACAGATGGCTGCTCGTTCACTGTTGGGGCAAGCTAATGAGAAAAAAACCACAAAATATTCAAAATAGCTTTATTTAAACTACTAAAATTAAGTAGTTACTGAAGTCCAGTCTATGTTGTCACTATATGCAGAGCTTTCACAGTCCATAGGAAGTAGATGGGCTGGTTCTCACCATACAAATAATTGCTTTAGAAATGGTATTGACTGACACTTCCAGGTTACTGAAGACCTTCAAGAGGTAATAACACTTGCCTACCATGAGGCATGTCAAAACTCTTTTGAAGAAATTCGGTGGGATTTTTTTCCCCTGAAGCCTCTTCTGTAGCTGCTTCTAGTTTGTGTTCTGGTTCCAGCTTTGTACTACTGCTGTGAGAATTGCTGACTCTTTCCCCCAACTAGACCGTGATATCTATTATGAAGAGAGTCTGTTAGAAATAGTTAGCAATGGAATCAAATGGGAATTATGCTCTCTGCAGCTTCATTAAAATAATTCTGGTAAATAAAACATTTAAGTGAGTTGTTTCAAGATTAAAGTGTTTTCAAGCATATGTTAATATGATGAGTAGAAATCATTTTTGAAGGTTCCACTAATAAATACATTCCTATAAGAGGAAAAATACAGTGCTTTTAATATGGGGGGAAAATCTACCCTACAGTTTCTAGTGAAGTAGTACTGAATAACAAGGAGAACTTGTGTACTTAAGGTAAAAATGCATTAGTAAACCAGGTGAATTTTTGACGGTAATGTGTCCCTATTACAAAAAAATTAATGATATTGTTCCTGTAGCTTACCTGAGAATGTGATTAATGTTCAGTATTATGTATCCTAGTGTGTTTTGGCAATACAAAAACCTGAAAGTTTTTAACAAAAACACAATTTCCAATTAAAGCAATGAATTGGAGTTACTGAAGTGAGGCCTGCAGTATGCCACACTCCTCGATGGGCATTGGGTGAGCAGTATTTTGTCCCACATGCTTTTGGCAGCAAAAGCCTCTTTATCAGCTACTGCCTTTCCAGTCACGCTTGTGTTCATGTCTTTGCTACATGCTCTGCTGATTACCTTGGAAAAGGGCAATGCTGTAACTGTTCAACTGACCTTTCAGTTTATTTTCTCTTGTGTAACATGAAACATGAGCTAACACAGTCTTAGTCTACTGATTTTGAGAAAGAAATCTGCCTCTCTGCACTTCAGCTTTCTGCTCAAATGTGATGCAGTTTGTGGTTATGTTAATTCAAAAAAAAAAACTCCAGCTTGCTTCAGATAGCTTCACAACAGAGAAGCAAATTATTATAGCTAAAAAAGGGTTTTTAGCATACAATTCATGCATAATTAAGACTACTTAGCAGGGGGGTAGCGAGACAATGACTAAATGAGAATCTCATACCTAAAATGTTTATCTGATAAATATTCAGATGTGTAAAACAAAATATATGAAGTATGCTACTGGTAAATTTTTTGCCCTATATACAAATAAAAACCATACAGAGCTTGCATTATTTTGTAATTGCTGTCTTATTTAGACTGTTTCCTCATGATAGGGAAGCTGTCTTGAGTGCTTTGGCAGATACTGAATATCAGATACAGATAGCTGTGCTGTTCTGGGAAGTTGTGCACAGCTTAGTATCATAAAGTTTTTGAGAGTGGCTGCGGGTTTTCTGGGGGGGGTGTCTATTCGTTTAAAAAAAGTAACTATATACTTTTTATCTCAATAGAGGGTAAAAGATAAAATGACTTTCTTGTAGCAAGTGTTAATACTTAAGTATATACTTCCCATTCTTCTCACTTGAATTGTTTCGAAGTAGTTTGCTAGGCTTCTGATGGGGAGGGGGGGGAAACCTGCCTCCTGCTCCTTCTAAGCACTAGTAACTTGCAGGTATTCTGTGGGTGTATCCATGGCTTTCTAACAAACTGAAGGGGGTGATACATGAACAAACATATGTGGGAAAGAGAACCTCTAAATATTGTGAGGAAAGGTGTTATTAGAAGTGGCAATGGTTTAGATAAGCCAGTGGAGCAATTATTACTAAATGGTTGCATAAAGTTTACATTTGATACAGGAGTGGTCACAAGATGTATTTGGTTCTGAATTGAGCACTGTGTATGTTATGAAACTGATGGCAAAAACATTATGGCTGTCAAATGCTAATGAAGCCACTAAGTTATCCTAATGTTTAAAGCAGGCAAGAGGCTTGCTAGAGATTTACTCTAGTTGGAGAGAAGCTGTAAGGACAGTCAAATTAATGTATTTACTTGAAGGAACTTTCCAGATGTAGCTATTGTAAAAGCCACTGTGTTCATGGGATTTGGCAGTAGCAGACACTACTGAATCTCTTGCCCTCCCTCTGTTCCGTTGGGTAAATTTTAAAGAAGTCTCTTGGGGAGACCAGAAAAGCATGGAGCAGAGCTGTCCTGTCTGTTGGAAAGGAAGAAATGAAAAATTGCGTGTTGGCATTTGTTATTTGTAGAGTAGAAAGAAATTGGAAAAGTTGCTTTTGAAATTTTTGACTTTCTTGCTCTTACAAATTCTATGTTGGGTGGTCTTCTTAGTAACTGGTAGTGAAGCACTTTGGTAGGAATTGTAACAGAAATGGTTTAACTGTGTAAGTTCCTTATTGAAATAACTTTATCCTCAAATTATTTGGATAACACTTTACAAACGAAAAGAACTTAATATCATTGGACAACCCCTAGAATCCTTAGTTTTCAGATGAAAATGTGTGCTAAATTGCCTCCGACTTGAGAGAGAGGCAAAGTGCTTGTGTAGTGAATAATTTTAATAAAGCAACTGGAACCTCTGGGAAATTCAGATTTAGCCATGCACAGACTTCTTAAGATCATGAGATCAGAAACATGCAAGAGCTTTACTTTTTAACCTGCAGAAAGGCAAAATTCTTCTCTGTGCAGAAAGTGCAAGTCAATCATCTAAAACTATAAAGTTGATATAAGTTAAAATATAGTAAATCTGCTGTTCAGGTGTAGTTGTACCTACCTGAGACTTACTGTGCCTTTACTATTTTCTGTAAGTGTGATTACTTTGTGTCATGTGACTCTGAATAGTGAAATGAAAAGTGAGTGAAGGGGGGTAGAGAAAAGAATGAAATAAAATCTGAAATTTCTGTTTTGATACACTTTCACTGGTGATGAATGAAGTTGAACAAGCAACTGCAAACAGGAATTTGCTTCTGCCACGTAACTCTAGTTCGGTACTGCCTGATGCATTTGATTTGCTGGGCTGCAGAAATTTGCTTTAGGAAGAACTTGATCCATCCTACTCCTGTCTTCCTTCATTCCATCCCCGTATAAGCAGCTGAATGAGGACAGTTTGAGGGAATAACTATAGAGTAAAGGATAAAATGAGAATCAAGGGCTTGCTCATCTGAGCAGGGACTCTGTACCAGCTTCTGTGTCAGTGAAAGTGTAACTGCATCTTCAAAGTGATAGCAGCAATATTAGAAAAAAATAATTTGAATGGCCACATGCTCTTAATGTGGAAATATTCAGAGGTCTTGTGTCTACATTTTCAACTTCCACTTTTATCTTTCCATTTCCTTCTTTTCTTCTATGAACTGGTAGAGGTCATAACAAGAATTTGGAACAGGCTGCCCAGGGAGGTTGTGGAGTCTCCTTCTCTGGAGATATTCAAGACCCGCCTGGACAAGGTCCTGTGCAGCCTGCTGTAGGTGATCCTGCTTCAGCAGGAGGGTTGGACTAGATGACCCACAGTGGTCCCTTCCAATCCCTACTATTCTGTGATTCTGTAATACAAATGGGCATTGTTAGTCATGATTGTTTCAGGATTGTCCAGTTTCATATTCCCACATGTTCTTCCTTTGACTACCTTGAAATTGATTCTATTCTGGCGTTCCAGGAAAATTCAGAGAGTACAGTCTTTATCGGAGACCTGACAGCTGTGCTTCATGAGATGGCAACTACCACTTCAGTGATTTACACACAGTGGCTAACAATACCTGTTGCACGCAGTGGACTGCAGGGTTGAGATCAAACAGCAGGTGCCCCTGATCCAGTGAGCCTGGACCACATGGCTCTGTATAGATGTATCGGATCAAATCTGGGGGCAGGAGTGCCTGTTCTGTAAGCAGGCTCTATGAAATGCCACAGCATGTTGCTTGTTGAATTAGACTAATTACCGCGAGGGTTGTGGCAGACCACAGGGGAGTCTGTTTTTATAACATAGTTTTCTGAGTGAATTTTACTACTGCAGATAAACATTTTTGACTAGATGCATAGTGGTAAGAGCTGCTTAAGTACAGAACTTTGACCTAAGTGTTAATGTCACATCTTCAGACCGAGTGGCAGTTACCTCTCTGTAGGATGAGGAATAAATCTGTAAATGGTATTATGTTGGTGAAAGTGTGGTGCATCTACGCTGATAATTTTAACTTTTTGTTACAGTTGTTTGACCTTTTTGATTGTCCACAGGGATCGTAAGATAGAGTGGATCTATACCAAAACAGGGAGTGTTTTGATGGTCTGTCCGCATCAGTAGGTGAATGATTTTCACACTGCCTAACTTTTTTCCACACCACTGGTCTCAGTCTTCCCACACTGTCACAGTGAGCTTTCTTCAAAAACCCTGAAGACAGCATGCAATCTCAGTATTGCTCCAGAGGTATGATGGTTTGCGTTCTTGTTTAGAAGACATACAAATGTTTTAAAATCAAAAACCCCAAACTAAAAATGCCCAGAGAAGTCAGTGGAACCCTGGAAGACTGCAGGAGAATTTCAGGTCAGTGTAATTTTGGAGCGGAGGGTGATGCTATGTTAGCCATCAGAGCTGCTGTGTGGGGATGTTAGGAAGATCCTATGATTTCAGCGAAGCACTGTAGCCCTTTTCCAGTCATAGTAATAAGAGTAGGGGCACCCAAGGCAGTTTTGAAAATGGAGTTCAGAAATCTCAGTAACTTTATGAATAGCATTGTTCATGATATGTCAATGATGGTACAGGACAGGATTTGATGGCCTCTTTGCTTTTCTATTCCCTGTTTCACTGTAATGCTGATACAGCTTCTACTGTGGCAAGGAACAGTGGAAGGCTGAAAATAAGAGACAGTATTCCCCTAGAGCCTTCAGGATTAAGCTGATAAAGAGGGTAAGTGGTATCTTGCAATCTAAACCAGTTGTTTAAATGAGGAGGAAGGGAGAAGACCAAACAATTTTTTCCTTTCTGCTTTTGATGTTCTAGTCTTTCCAACACCCACTTTGGAAGCAAAACAAAGAAATGCAACAGACTGAAGTAGCTGAGACTTCTATTTTCTTATATTTTGGACTGTAGCTTTATTTTTAACACTGACATTACTGTAAGTGTTTGTTTATTGTAAAATGGGAGGATTAGGTACTTTCTGTAGTCATACTGGGCATTTCTTTCATATGCTTTCCCCTTTGGTATCTGCAAATTTGAGTTTTCCATGTGGACACCAGATACAATTATTATAGTCTTTCCTATTTGCTTTCATCTTTGGAATAAATTAGCATGAATACTGGGCTGATATTGTAGAAATAAATGGTGACACAAAAGCTGGTGTGGACAAAAAGAATGTAAAAGATTAATAGCTACTAAAATCAGCACCGTAAGCAGAGGAGGGACTAAAATGATTAATTTCAGTATTGACACCACAAGTCTTAAACTAAGCTGATTGACTGTTCTGTAAACTGCAAGAACTACAACTTTGTAAAAAAGTATGAGAACGGGCATGAAAATGCCCTAAAGTTGTGCAGTAGTCTTGGAGTTCAGCAGCAGACTGATTAAATGAGGGTGTCTTGTATGCAGCTAAGGCTTTTTTGGTTATACTAGTTTCTGTTTAGGTTACTGTGGTGCCAAAGAAACTAAAGCTTATCTGGTTAAATCTAAAAGTTTGAAATATTGGAATACCTTTTTTGTCATCTTATAAGGTGGCCAGGAAGGATTTAGTACCTCGGGTTGCTTTGGAAAAATAAAGACGTGAAGGCTTTATGTGGAGCCTTAATTCAGTATTCTGACTTGCCATCAGACATCTTCAGTAGTCTGCCAAAAGTCTTACTTCACTAAGACAGTTGATGGGGGAGGAAGGGGAGGGTTAACTTTTTTATTCTTGTGCTCCATATTGAAGATACTAATTTTAACATATGCATGAGACTTTTAATGGGATCGGTAGCTGAATGAAGTCAGTGGTGGTAGGAACTGCAGCACTGGGAGGGTTTTGTACGTCACGGGTTACCAAATAAATAGAACATTTTTTTCTTTAGATAAGAACTGTATAGCTCTGCATTGAACTGAAAGATTTCAGACCATCTTTTTTCTTTGATCTTCTTCTGATAACTGTATACTTCTACTGTGTAAGTTTTAAGTCCCTGGCTATCTAAGACAAAATATTTCAGAATGTTTTAGTGATAAAATATGAGGAATAGGTGCTCACCTGAAAGGTAAACCCTTGAAGTAGTTACTGGGTTAATATTGTCTTTACTGCTTCACTATGAAGCTTACTTTATTGGCAAGATACTTGCTTTCTGGATAGCCATTATACTAATTCATGTTTGATGTTTTAATCCTGCTTGTATAGAAAGTCAGCCAATTCCTACACTTCTATTGTAAGGGTTTAAACAAAGCTGCATATAAAGCATGGGACTTAAAGCAATGCTGTGTTACAAATTATGAAAGTAACAATAGGAAGAGACTGTTGTGACTGTATTTCAAATGATGTTTACGATTACTAGTATTTCACAGTGAAATAGTGGTAGAGGAGGGGAAAAAATGATGGTGCAGAGGTACTATTCTGTTAACAAATGTCTTGTTTCAAGCTGGGTGTATGTGTGCTTGGGAAAATGCCAAGACTGTGAAGTCTGTTTCCAGTAAGTCTGAAGGTGAGATGAATGGATATGGGACTTGAATTGAAAAGCTTGCTTTTCCGTAAGAACTCCAGGAGCAAGGAATACACCAAAAGTATCCCACTTCTGCTGTCCACACTTGTTGGGTGTGTGTGTTGCTGTACCTGGCTGTAGTAAGGGACTTGAGGTATAACTTGTTCCAGTTACTCCAGACCCTCTGTACCTAAAGTTCTGTGGGTCCAGTTGTTGCCCTGTTTAGTTTTTTGTCCCAAAGGTAATGTATGCCTTGAAGAGTACAACCCTGCATACAGTTTTTGCCTTGTAATCCTTTTCAGCGTCAACTTTAATGCAGGGAAGTAGAAAAGTCTTAAAAGACTTTGCGGTCACTGATTAAACTGTGGAGACTTAGAAGGTACGAAGGCAGAAGTCAGGCTTTTGTCCTGACTTACAGATCTGGACACTGCTGTTGACTCTATTCACATGTCCAAAATTTTACAAGATTGTCTTGCCTTTGAAATGTGTGTCCAGAGTCTGTCTGACTATATATAATGTCATATGAGCATATATGCATAACTGAAAATGATATAAATTTCAGTGGTGAGAGGGGATCACAAAATGAGGGCTCGTCAAGCTAATGTCTAGCTTTCCTCTTTTAACACTTGTATGCTTGAACAGTGTAAGTCTTTGGAATTGAGTGAACAAAACTTCTTCCTGTCATCCTCTGCGTGTAATCCTGGGGTTTCAGTTTGGAAGATAAAAATGTTTAACAAGCTGCAGTAATGTAGAGATGAAAGCCAGAATTTCTGTGAAAGCAAAACCTTAAGTTTTCTAAACCTGGATCGTGAGCATGCACTGAACTGAATACTTTCCTTTAAAGCAACGACAGGATACAGAACTATGCTTCTGCAGTTTCACAAGTCCTTCTATGACAGGTAACCTTGTTCTGTGTCCAGATGTGCTTCATCTCCTGAGATGGGTTTTTAGAATAGTTCACAGCAGAAGTAATTGATCCATTTCAGAAGCTAGTGGGTTTTTATGAACTTTGAGCAAACTACAGTTTTATATTTGATAATTTCAGGAAGTGGTTAAAAAAAACCTGAATGCTTTATTCTAGAATACACTTTAAAGATGATTAGAGAGCACTAGTTGTTTCAATCATTATTTCTGCCATGATGCAGCAGTAATACCTAAATTAACTTGCTCTATCACAAGCAGCATGCTTGTGCACAAATTGAAGGAGCATTTGTACTCTGTATGTGGTGCTGTGTTAGTTGTTCAAAACTTTTCCTATGTAAAAAGCAGTTATTGTAATGTTTTACATCCCTGATCAAGAACTCTTCTAATCTGCTTCATTCCTTGACCTGCTTCATTCCTTGACCCATGTCCTCCAAAATAAATTGCTTTTATTGACCATGTAATCTTGCTCACTGCAAAGTGAGAAAAAGTCTTTTTTTACAGTAATACTCATGATCATTTTGCATATGAAGTGTTGTCATCTCTTTGTTTGCATAAACTGTGAATCTACTGAAAGACAAAAATTGAAAGAGTGGATGTACTCTTAGTGCTTCTGTAACAAGAATCCAGAGATTTGTGATTTTTCCTGAAGATATAAATTGTGTAATTGCTTTCTGAAAGTCGATTTTCATCCTTCCCACCCAATAAACCCACTCTCAGATCTGTTTGCTGCTTATTTTTGCAGAATGAGATGAATGAGTTTGATTCTCGTTTGCTTGGGGGGCTCATCAACAAAGAGCAGTAGGCAGTCAGCATGTGTGCCTCTAGGTTGTATGAAGTTTATTGCAGCCTTTTTCTTTTCTGCACAGAGATTTTAGTCCTTCTCTGTGACCTGCTGTTCTTCTCTGTTAATAAGTCTATCATCTCCTTTCTCTCAAGTTTTCAAAGACTTACATGATTGACTTCTGTTTAAAGATGAAGTTTACCATTTCTTCTACTTGCTGAATGTGGGAATTACCTCATGCAGCCAGATGTGTTCTTAATTGCTGTGAAAGTGTATTTGTAGCAAATATGGGGAGGGGAAGATAGCCTGTTCTGAAATAACTTTTATACTTGAAGTGTGTCAAATTAATTGTGTCAGTCAGATCTTTTCTGGAGTTACAACAGTTACCTAGAGCATATACAAAAGGGTTCCTGCTTCAGCTGCAATGCAGCTAGTTAAAAATACTACATGTGGCAGCTAGCAGTTCTGAAACAGTTTATGTATAGCTGAGAAATTGGAATTTGCAGATAGCACTGTGGTCTTGTGACATATTTTAAAGGAAGGCTTAACTTTATAAAAAATCTATATGAATCAAAATACTTTTTTTCCAAGGAGAACCTTTCAATAATGGAGTAATTTTGCCTTTACCAAATGTCATGTGTTGAACTTTTGAGGCTGTTCGACTTGTTCTGTGTTTCTGTATTTAAACTTTATTTATACAAATCTTTCTATGATTGCAGTTGGTTAAAATTGAAGTCAGTCACTGGGTTTGTGTGTATATATAATAAAGTTATACTTGGAAACTTGACAAAATGTTCTCCCTCAAGCACTATAAACTAAATTGATTATCAGAGCAGTAGTAGTTAGTAATGCACTTCTGAGTATTATGCCCATGAGCAAATTTTAAAGGAATGGTGCAGATGGATGGGG
>Ga0065711_1051074_pt1 | contig 10529 bp, 7 predicted proteins | sample Hoacrofraction12_FD_59098 | JGI IMG/M metagenome (GOLD analysis project Ga0065711, IMG submission 59098) | Hoatzin crop microbial communities from Cojedes, Venezuela - Epithelial fraction 12 v2 (version 2) | ecosystem: Host-associated > Birds > Digestive system > Esophagus > Crop | place...
GGGGGGGGGGTGCAGGCACCCGCTGCTGATTACAGAATGTGGGAGTCCTCTGGGCAAAAAAGGATGTGGTTTTCCCACCTTGAAAAGCTGTAAGGGACGAAGAAAGCCTGGTAGGTCTGGACAGTGGGCCATGCCCGAGGTTTAGGTCTGGGCTAATGAATTCTGGGAGGTTTCTCTCCAAAGCTCCCAGGAGTTAAGCACCCTCGGTCCGTTCCTCACGCTGCAGAAAGCGGCAGAGCTCTATGGCAGTCTCTGAGGAAGAGCAACACAGAGGATTTTCCATGAGAGCTCCCTTCCCTAGTCCTAATCTGTGTCACTTTAAGTACAACAGAGAGCCAAAGCTGACAGCTGTTTTAGTTTACCCCAGCACAGAAATCTCCATGTGAAATACTCAGGGCTTTTAAGCCCTGTTTACGCCCCAAAGTGAAAGCAGCATTAACTCCCTGAGTGCAGAAAACAGCCTTACTGACAGAAATGCACTTATGTGGGGAAGAGGAACAAGCGGTGTTGCTAGAAACGACTTTATACCTTCCAACTAAATCCACGCTTGCCTTTGTGCTGATACAACTAGTAAGCAGTTAATAGACAGTCCCATCAGCAGAAGGAATAACAAAGCCCTAGTTCCTGAAGATTTGCATTTCATGCTTGATTGTGAGCTCTGATCAAATCTTTCCCTGCCATTCAAGTGGGTTTTTCTAAATTCTCTCCCCCAGTGTGGAGTCTTTGATGTCTGATAAGGTAGAAGCCCACGCTATGGCCTGTCGTTCAGACAAGAAATGCTGATTGGGAGCATTTATAGGCTTTCTCTCCTCTACCTGACCACTATTTTCACAGTATGTATAAAAAACTTAACTGTATGTGAGATTGCTTTACTCCACCATCGAATCTGCTTGAAACCACCAATGGGTTCAAAAATTATTAAGGTCAGAATAAACATACAGAAATGCACGCACTTTCATTACATGATCATATGAGCTTAATTTCCTCAGGCTAGCAGGCTAAAAATATCCCACATGCCCAGAAGAGGTAATTATACTGGTATAAAAACTCTGTAGGGTCGTGCTGGTTTCCTCCACTGTCTCCGCGGTTTGAAGAGGTGTCCTGACACATCCAGCATGCCCCTGCCCGCTCCACCACCCCACGCACCTCCCACAGCCAACCGGCATCTTCCAGCCAGAAAGGGGTAATTTGCTGAATTATTAAGTTCCATTTGCATAGAGTGCAATCCTACCGCACCATGCCAGAGATGGGCAAGGACGAGACGAGCCCCTGAGGTGGCCCGGGGAGATGTCCTCTTAGATCATCTCCTCACCCCCCGGAACAAAACGCTTCTGTCAGGCTGGTTTTTGAAAGCAAAGTGCTCTAATGATGATAGACAGTTCCAGATCATCGCCTGCAAAGCCGCGTCCCGGAGAGCTGGCACTGCTCACCAGGCCACCAAGAGGCTTTCTGAGCCATTGGCACGAAGCAAACACAACACCAACACATGGGCAGCTGGAACTTGGCTGCTCCCTTCATCCCCCAGGCCTCCCCGCTGTGCTCTCACCTGAGCATGGTAGGGGGTCTCCAATCAAATGAAGACAAGTTGCACCAAAGCACTACCAAATTCAACTGGCCTTTCTTTTCAAGGAGAGAAAAATCATGCAAGAGTTAGACCTAGACCAATGTGACTACTTAAAAATATGTATTATGAGTACGGAGGAAAGCCCACAAGCGTGGTCTAAGTGTCCTCCTTCTGAAGAAGGTGTACAGAAGAAAGCAATTATAATTAGTACTAAAATTATTTTTAACCAAAATAAGATGCTTCATTTGCAATTTTAGAGTGTTCATGCTTTCCTGTCCATTTTGCCATGCAATCAGGGGTGAGAACAGGAGCTAACAAGAGGAGTGACACCTTCATGTCACATACCTCATTTCCAGACAGAAGACTCACCTTCGCCCAGTGACCCTGACGAAGCATCTGAAGCACAGCTCCTGTCTGAATGGAGGTACTTCTTTCACTGGAGGGCTTTCTGCTCCCGCTGAAGGATCTCTTGGGACCAGTCCTTCTTACCAAGCACAACTGACCCTTTTCTAGGTCGTAAAGTGATGAGTTGTCCATCAGGGGCCAAATCCAACTTACAGTTTGGAGCACTGCAACATAGGTAATTAGCATGGCTGTTTAATGCCATTTCCTCTTAGGTAGTCCAACAAAGAGTAATTAACCCTTTCTGATGAACTGCTTTCCCTTAATATATGGGCACCAACATTTAAACACATTACCTGGAGGGAACAGGTTAGAAAGTCTTTTTTTTTTAGCAGGCCACATTCACAATTCAAATAAAGCAAATGATAAAAAAAATCTAAAATCTGCAGCATAGCTATGGATGAGATTAAAATTGGACAGGTTGATTATAACCTGTCACAGTTACAAGCTGGTGAAATTCCATCGACAGGGCATGAAGGGCCCCGAACCTCCCTGAGACAAGTTTTAAGGCCTTTTATCTGAACTCTAAACTTTGATCGTCTGCTGATGAGCTTCTGCTGAGCTCCCGTCAGCTGAAGACAGGCTCATTTCCATCCACCAGCACAGCACCGGCCAGGAAAATTGAACTGCTGACAAGTGAACTGGTAGGCAAAGGTCGGTGCGACAGATGCGGTGGGTCGGTGCCGGGCATGCTGTTTTGGATGCGATGCATCCACGTTACTGATGCTATTCAGACTTCAGTTTTAGCCGCCCTTTGCATTTTACTGAGCTGCGCAAGTTCAGTGCCTTGGGGGGGACCTGTCCCATGGCTCAGAAAACCCAGTGTGTCAGAAGAGCTTTCTTAAGCCTCACGGGGAACTGTTTACAGAAGATGAAGCTCAAACTCTGATCTTGTTCCAGGGAATTGCCATAAATCATGTTATGTCTGGATCATATCCACTAAGAATGAGGACTAGAAGAGGTGCTCTGGTTTCGTCTTTTGCTTGGCAAGGGATTTTTTGCAAGTCAGCTTTTCAGATAGCTGGATCAGTTTATGTGATCACAGAGTTTAATGCAAAAGAGGATCCTTGTATACGTGTGTGTCGTGGGAGCAATATGTTAAGTTTTGTAAAAGCTGAAAGTTGGGTCCATCTCAAGGAACCCTAAGACCAGCCAAGCCCTGTACACTTCAGACCCTCTGTAGTCAAGGAGACCTTTTCATTCCAAAATGAATTTAATCCCATTCACCCTATTGTCCCCACATCTCGGTGCAGTGACCTCAACAAGTGGGGGAGCACTCAGAGGCCAAGAGACTTCCTCCTGACAATCACGAGTGCCACTACAGCATCAATCCTTCAATTTATGAGCATATCCAAACCCACTGTGGATACAGGACAGTTCCCTTAGCACCTTTCCCAGCATCCCTTACTTTCTCCTTTAAATGTTTTGGAGCAGTAATTTATGTGCAGAATGCAAGAACTAATTAGTGTATCTCTTGCTTTCTGACAGGGAGCAAAAACCACAGCAAATGACATACCAGAAAAAATGGGGTCAGCTCGGATTAAACTCTCTTCCCATTTATCTTTGGTCTTTAGCATTAAATTTACTATACATATTAGAAACAAATTTTAATTTTCCACAGCATTGGGCAATATCTTTTCCTTAAAGCCTAGAAGAACATTCATTAGCATCCTCTCCCTCCAGTTCAGTATGACTGTCTCCTCATTTGCACATAAATGTGAAGTTTGCTGCCTGGGAAAGCTTGCCTTAATGACATCAAAGTTTCTGTATCAATACACAACACACACGTACAGACAAGCGAAACTCCTACCCACACTCACATACCTGTCCTTCGCTATTCTTGTTTTGAAACAGTGCCCTTGATGGTTGGACTTGATGATCTTAGAGGTCTTTTCTAACCTTCATGATTCTATGAAAAGCACTGTCAAGAAGATGCTACTGGGAACACCAAAGCATGAGGAGGGACCTCTGGAAATAGAAGTGCATGCAGAAGTTGAACTTCCTATCCAGTTAAAGTAGACTTACCACCTTAAAGTTAGGCCTTAAAGTTAAGCCATGCCTTAATAGGCGACAGCATGAAAAGATATTTCCAAAGGGCAAATCATCCCATCTGAGTAGATGCTGTGATCATGAAGGGCAGCCCAGTGGTGAGGGATCTACTTCTCCAAGGAGTCATCAGTGTTCAATAAGCTGCTCAGTCCAGAGCTGCCCGAAGGTCACTTTGAGTAAGTCGCTTAGGCCTAAAATATGCATGAAATGCCCCTAAGTCTTATTCCAATGACTGTCAAAGGCATTCATCTTACCCAGCTTTAGATATTTTTCAGGTAGGTGAGAGTCCTACCTTGGTAGTCAGTGGGCACACATAAATATACCTAGCACTTGATTCATGTGGGGGGTTTTAGGTAACCACAACTGGCTGAGATGGTCCACACCTTGGAAGTGCTGCTTTCTCTCCAAGTACGAAAGGACTGTGACAGCCATGTCCTATGGACACAGCTATAAGGTGGACTTCTGATGAAGTGAGATGGATTTCATGCCCATCCCACTACAAACTACTACATTTTTAATAAATACATATTGCCCTCTGTATCACTGCACCTCGAAGTGGGGATCTGGGTCATAGTGAAGCTTTTCCCATCTGTACAAGGAAGATAATAGCACTTACCTATCCCCAGGCTTGCTACGAGGATGAATACATCACAGAGAGCTAGATCTTCCGATACTATGGTAATCAGGTGCTATCTAAGCACACCAGAGAGAGAAGAGCCTCCAAAGTACAGATAGCATTTCAGCTACAAATCCCTGGCCCAGTGGGCAGAGGCAAACTGTGTAAAATGAAAGCTGCCTGCTAGGTTCATGTAACCCTCCGTTTCTGAGTCCATTTTCAGACTTTTTTTTTTTTCTGCTGTAGTATCGCTGTAGGTAACAACACCCCACCGTAGTGAAGGGACAGCAGCTATGACACCAAGGGTGATTGTCCGAAAAGGCTATAACAGCTGTAGCTGTTCCAGACAACGCTGACATTTAACAATGTATTGACCATCTCAGTAGCATCCAAATGTTTCTTCTCCTGACTTCAGCAATACTAAAGCAAACAGGAAAACGACAGCAGTTTCTTACCTGGAGCTACCAGGGTGCCAAGTCTTTCCCAGTGGATTGCAATCAACTCCACCAGCAGTGACCCGCCTGTGCAGGATAAAACACGACGTCGGCATCTCTTACCCTAATTTCATTCCCAGGCCTCCTGTACATGGGTACATAGTGAAGAGAGGTCTCGATATTGGGGGCCAAGGGCCCTTGTAGAAGTAAGGCTGGAACACAGAAAAATGATTAGAGGGCTAGGTGGTGCTGCAGATTTGGAAAGAGAGAAGCCTGGGAGGAGATAGCAGATAGATGAGATAAGCATCCGTGTGCAGAGTTGAGGGGTGGAGAGGGAGTGCGGTTTTCCTTTACTAGCTCACTCTTTTAAATATTGATCTGGAAGCTTTCTTGGATCCGTATCAGTGAACTCTGATTTACGTTCCCACCTCTGACTGCCTACACTCTTTTCCCAGTGGAAAATCAAAGGGCTTGTACCTACAAATACCCATTTTCCACTTGGCCAGCTAGCTGGCAAATGTGAGCACCGCTGCATGCCAGCTGTGCACAGATGCCCATGGGCTGTGCCATCTGCAAAGCGTGGGATGATGCTTTCTCCTCACGTGGCACAGCAGTTGGAGCAGGTGGAGGACAGAGAGAGAGCACTTTGATACCCTTAAAGGAAGGTGGGGTTTTTTTTTCTTCACCCACTGTCCTTTGATCTTTCTCTAGCTTGTGGTTCAGTCCAAGGAATGTTGTTTAACTTTCTTTATGTGCCATTTCTGCAGGCCTATTTGAACTTGAGGAATTGGGTTTTTCTTATGACTTCAAAGCCATGTTTAATGACTGTAAAGTGCAGCACAGCTGTGGCACTCCAGGTACAAGACGTCCTGTCTCAGGGACTGTCAGGGAATAATAAAAGCATACATGGTAGAGACATGTTGCAAGTCACCTGCGCTGTAAATAAATGTGCCTGCTGCTCTCAGAATTGACTTGTCTTCATTGTACTCAGAATGATTCTCTGAATTGAAATGCTTTCATATCTGAAGGGAGGGGATGAGGAGAAAAAAACGTTCCCTGAAGATAAAAAGTGTAATAGTCTATTTTATTTTCCACTTTCCACATCAATAATGAAAAGTTTTCCTCCAGGGACAGCTAGCAACATGCTCAACTCTACCTCTTAGACATCAGCAGCACAAAGTATCCCTCGACGTGGAGGCTGTGATACAAAGCCCCGGGTAGATCAGAGCTGGGGCAAGGAGGGGAAGCAGAGGTAAGGCAGAGCCTACTTCCAGCCCGGGGCTATCTGAGTCTGAGTTCCCAACTGGCAAGTGTTACCACTGAGGTCATGCCTTGAGGTCATGCCTTGAAGTCATGTCTACAGAAGTAAATGGAGGCAGAGAGGCTCTGTTAAGATACACCCCCGTCAAAAAAAAAAAAAAAACAAAAAAAGAAAAAAACACCAACAGGGAAAAGAAAATAAAATGGCATAAAAATCCAGGCAGAAGCTGTCAAACACAGGAACATTTCTTTTTAAGCCAAAAGTACATAATTTATAAATAAGGCTTCTTGCTGCTTGCTGATACTAAAGTTGACCAGGAGCAAGGAAATGGGCTCTGTTCACTTGATTTCTTCCTCTGAGTGCTCCTTGTGTCCCTCTGTTTTCCTCTTTTACACCAGCTTCTCCCCAGCCCTCAGTCTGCAGTAGCATTATACCCTTCTGAAAAAAATTACTCCCTCCAGTTGGACCAGCACTGACTCGCCTATTGCTCAAGTTTCTCCTAAACAACTGTGTGGGAGACAGTATCTTCAATTTGCCTTCTAGTCTGGGAGCGTTAAATGTCAGTGAGCAGGACAAAGACTCAATAGGCTCTATCAAGGTCATGCAGGGACTCTGTTACCTCTAAGGACCAAGGTCCTCCTCTACAGGTGAAGATAAATTCATAAGGCCATTAAGTCCACCCTGACAGCAGATGACCCCTCTAGCCATCTTCAAGCTTTCTTTCCTCTAGCTGTGTAATGATCATCTCCAAACTGGTTTCTTCCAGAAAGGGTGATGCTCACCTGATCAGTGTCAGCATCCAGACCAGGGAACAACAGCACCGCACTCAGCCTCGGCAAAACTGGGACAGGCCACTTGTTTTGATTCTGTGATTCTGTTTTGAGAGAGTCCAACTCTGGGATTCACAGTCTTCACCACCGCCTGCCCTGTGATCTCCTTTTTGTCCCCCAACTGATATTTTTCAGCCTGATGGGTCTCAGAAGCACGGTGACACACCATTAGCAGCCTTGTGCTACTTGCTAAATGCCAGTAAATTCGCCAGCAAAAGCAGGCAATCATTCTGGGCAGCTTAATCTTTGGCTGCTTGAATTAAGATCTTTTACAAGGGCTTTATTTTCAAGGAAAGAGTGATCAGCTTGTCCTGAAAATGCGATTCTTTTAAAGTGTTTCATCTGCATTACCCTCTTTTGACAAGTTTGACATGATGGAAGTCCTCTTTCAGTACGTATTTAGAGGGCTTGGTGTAAATTCTGGGCAGGTTTCTCAGGGAATGGATCTTCAAGTTATTCCACAGTCAATTACTGACAGTGACCCACCTCTTCTGCTTTCTGCAAGAAAATAAAACCTGAATTTGTTTTACATTCCCATCCCTGTGTTTTTTCTCTGCAGTTAAGTGCTGCTTTTTTATGGCCGCATCTAATGCCTCGATGTAAAATGTATCATTCTAAAGCAGAAGTGATCGTTTCATGTGCATCCCTCGGAGTCACGAACTAGCCAAGAAACTGTCACAGTGGTCAAACCAACATGGCACTTGCTTGGACTTGTTAACCATGAAAGTAATCGCATCATCTTTTGTCAAGGTGAGACGGAAAGTTGATACGTTCCTGTTCAATATGGAAGTAACAAAAACAATAATAGCTATCTGTGGTGAATAACAATGATGGACACCCCGCAAACAGCGTATCGGGAAGTGCCAGCCAGGTAGAAAATCCAAGTAACAAGCATTTTACATATTCCAGTTTGTTCTTCTATTTTCCTCTGTTTAATGAGGGAGAGAAAGCGCTCTGTGGGTGGAATGGAAATGAGAAATCAGGCAGCAATGGTGGCTTTCCCAATGTGCACCACTAACAGATCAGTGATGGATGGAGCTCCTCCCGTGTCCCAGCAGGCGTGACAGTAACTGTCACCAATCACAAGTAAAACCAAAGTAATTAGTAGTGGGGCACCACCATCTTTCACTCTTATGCAGTTGACTCCCATTTAAATAATGAGACTCTTAATTTCTTGCTTGGCTTGGGCTGATCTTGACTGCACCTCAAATAATCCTAGCGCAGAGGTGGGTGACTGCCTTGGGGCAAAGCTTAACCACAGGGACACTGAGTGCTCGAGCGGAAAGTGAGGGACTGCTCCGAAGCAATCACTGTTGCTCACTGCATCCTGGATCCATAAATTTTCTGTGTCCTTTTTCTTTCTTTTTTTCCCCTCCTGAATTAAATAAAAGCTTCAGCAACAAGCTCAGAATGTTAGTATCATGTATTATACCTAGGTTTGTGGTAGAGCTTCTTCTATCGCACTGTAAGAAATGCACATCAGCAGATTTGACACAAATCCCTGGCACTCCAAAAGCTGCACCAAGACAACTGTCCTCCAGAAAGCCTGGTCCAGGGGAGGCCATGCTGCAAGAAATGGGATGGCAGATCTGGAGGTGGAGGGAGAAGGGGAGGAAGGAATGAGTCAAGAAGGCCAAGTGCTGTGCCCCTGCCAGTCTCGTCATCTTGCTGAGATATTATCATGCTACAACCCATTTCTGGCCTCCAGGGAGCCCATCCAGGGTGCTGAGTGTCCAGCCCTGAGCCCCATAGAAGGTGACAGGGTGTAAAGAGCCTTCCTCTGTGCAGAAGTGGGAAAGCTGCATTAGATCATTCTAGAGTGAAGAGAATTGCAGGAGAGTAGAGAAAGCAAGAACGTAGCTCTGCCTGCTCCAGCACCAAATCCCTCTGCCCACCGATTGTGTCGAGAACTAGAAGTCTATCACTTCAGCCTAATGGAGCATCATCAACTTCCCTCAATGAGGCACTTAATCGAAAGAGCATTTATACCACTTGGATTGCCAGCCACACTTTATGACAGCTCTTTGCGCAAGAGATGTCATTGTGCATTTACTTCTTTGTTAGACTAGATTGGAGTTATCAGCGGTTGAGTAAACCCTGCCATTCGCAGGAACACCCTGCATACGTTTGCAGGACAGAAAGGAACAGAACAGGAAAAAAGACAGAGCTGGTAGAGACAGGCATGAGTTTGGCAATAAGGAGAGATGCAACAAAGCCGTTCTCCAACAAGACCAGATGGTTTGGGCCGTATCTTTAACTGGTGTAATCCCCATGGTGGGCTGCATTCACACCACCATCGGTAGTATCTGTGTTTAAGCAAAAAATAAGCAATTCAGGGTAGTTACCATGCAGGACTGAACATGATTCTTAATGCAGAGAACAGAGATCTCTGCAACCTCTGATTTTCCATATAATTTTCTTAATTTTGTTACTTGGTATGGGCTGTACAACAAGCTGTGGTTGTCAGCTCTGAATAGTAGGTTCCTAATGTCCCCATCAGTCTCTCGGGTTGCACCAGCAGTAAGTGTCCCATCCACCTGCAGTGCTGCAGTAGAGCATCTGAATACAGCACTATGCTAACTCACACCAACCTAAGAAACATCCCCCATACAACACAGGCTGCTATTCAAAATAAAGTAAAAATAACTTATTTACAAATACAAAGAAGAGGAAGTAAAAAAACCTCACAGTCGGAAAGAGATAGCTACAGGATACAAGAAGGTATGATTCCATTCTGCCACTACTTGTAAGGAAACAATTAAAATAAGAAAAGAAGTAATAAATGGTCTTCCGTCCTGAAAGCAGGCTGAGACATATCCAGAGTTGGAGGAAGAAAATTAGGAGTGAAATCTTCTGAGGAGAAAGAAATTAGATTCAGAAGAAGTGGTGGAGATCCTGCTGAGTTTAGGAGAAGTGAAGTTAGTTACTGTATTTACCTAAAATTTATACCTGTTGTAGCTGTAGCTACTGGACTACCCCTAGGTAAACTCAGAGTGAGTGCTGAAAAGACATTACGCTTGTATACAGGGCTGAATAAGCATTGCTTAATCCCTTGGCAAACCCAGTTCACACAGTACAGTTGGACTCACCCTGTGGACTCACCTCACTTGGTGCTGCAGTGTCAGATCAGATGGGGATGAACATTTTAGCACGGCCTGTCACAAAAGGACAAGGGGAAATGGCTTCACACTAAAAGAGGGGAGATTTAGACAAAACATAAGGAAGAAATTTTTTACAATGAGGGTGGCGAACCCCTGGCACAGGTTGCCCAGAGAGGCAGGAGATGCCCCATCTCTGGAAACATTCAGGGCCAGGTTGGATGGGGCTCTGAGCAACCTGATCAAATTGAAGATGTCCCTGCTCATGGGGGGGG
>Ga0065711_1051075_pt1 | contig 10528 bp, 7 predicted proteins | sample Hoacrofraction12_FD_59098 | JGI IMG/M metagenome (GOLD analysis project Ga0065711, IMG submission 59098) | Hoatzin crop microbial communities from Cojedes, Venezuela - Epithelial fraction 12 v2 (version 2) | ecosystem: Host-associated > Birds > Digestive system > Esophagus > Crop | place...
CAGGAGGATGGGGCCAAACTCTTTTCAGTAGTGCCCAGCGACAGGACAAGGGGCAATGGGCACAAACTGAAGCACAGGAAGTTCCGTCTGAACATGAGGAAGAACTTCTTACCTCTGAGGATGACGGAGCACTGGAATAGGCTGCCCAGGGAGATTGTGGAGTCTCCTTCTCTGGAGATATTCAAGACCTGCCTGAAGAAGGCCCTCTACAGCCTGCTCTAAGTGACCCTGCTTTGTCAGGAGGGTTGGACTAGATGACCCACAGAGGTCCCTTCCAACCCCTACTGTTCTGTGTGATTCTGTGTGATTCTGTGATGTCTCAAGATTCAGAAGCTAAGGTTTAGCTTAATGATTTTTATCTGTTTATTTATGCATTATAAATGAGGCTCGGGAAGAGCCAGAATGCCTATTACATCACTAGCAAGCTGTAGACTTAACAGTGCTCTTACTGTAAATTTGTAGCACTGCTGCTAAACATTTCAAAAGCAAAAATCCACAGACTATAAATAGATTGTGCTTCTGTGATGCAGACAGACACTCCCTGGGGACTACTTCAATACCACTGAACTCGTTTTAATTTAAAACTAACAAAGACATGACCCAGGATTTTCAAACCTTGAAGTCTATTATCTAGACATTAACCAACTGTTCCTCTACTTCTCTGTTGCTTGCTTACATTTTATGCAACAGATTAAATTCAGCAGAGATATTTTCCCCCCAGAAAAAGTACTTCTACTTTGATGATCTATTGTCTAAGCTCCAAAGGAAGAGCTCTGGGTCGTTTGATGCTAACTATAAAACCAGCTGTGGAAACAACCTATCAGTGCTAAGATGATAATCTTGGTGCTATTAGGCATTTGTAGGTTAAGTCAAGGAAATGACAAGGAGGTAGTCTCATCAACCAGGATAATATTGTAAGATTCAGAGCCATTTTAGTGGCCTACCAGTATATGCTTTAAAAAATACTTTGGCAATCACAAGTATGGGTCATCACATCAATAAACACAGTGTCTCTTGCGTTGTTGTTCCTGATGGTAACTAGGTCTGTGAGGCCTATGATCTGTGGAAAACTGCAGGTTTTGGAAATGCCTGGGAATGTCTGTGTGAAAAAGTATGTGTGAAAAGTATGTGGTTTTTTTCTTTTAACCTGAATCTGTATTTGCAATATTCTCCTCAATTTTTTATCACTCTCCTATAAAAAATAATAGATTAAATACATAAATCTGTGCAGCTCTCAGACAATGGATTAAATATGTAAATCTGTGCAGCTCTCAGATACTTTCCCTCCTGAGCCATGGCAGCAAACAACAATGAATTTGCCTGCACTAACCACTTATGTTTTAAACCTGTATACTCATGAGGTTGAAACACAGCTGCATGTATTCTGAAAGTATTTGACCAGAGTCTAGTTGGGTTTGAACTGACATAATTCCATTGTAGCCAGTAGATCGTCAATAATAATATACATCATCATTTTGACATTATAACTCTTCTTGATTCTGGAGTTACCTAATTTAGCGAACTAAAATTAGACATCACGCTGTGTTCTGAACATGTGTTTAGATTTCCGGGACACCTACAAACTTTCTAGTACTACTACTCAAATACTACAAATATACATAAAAATAAAAAATCTTAAACTAAATTCTTTTGTGCACAACATGGAGAAAGATATCACAATTTGGAATTACTAGTGTTCTAGCTTCAGGTAAAGTAACTGTCTGCTCAAAGCTAGTAAATATGAAACATGTCTATTCGACTTGATTTTCTCTTTGATGTCTTCTTCATTGTCTTTTTATTCATTAAAATTACTGTGAATTTTTTTCATGGTGTACTATGTGATGATATCAATTTTTAAACAGGTCTTTTCAGTGCCTTCCAAGATTCATTATATTCAGATTGGGTTTACAATTAAAAAATCAAAGAAAGAATAAAGTGATTTGAAAAAAGAAAAAATTAAGGTGAGATACTAGGAAGATAGATGGCCTTCTCTGCTGTGGATAGCAGGAGCATAAAAAAAAAGCTGAAAAATATTCATATCTTCTTTCTTGTGTCATAAAAACATTTACATCACATTGTAATAGCATAACTATTTCAGCTGTATATGGACAAGGAAGTTGCTGTAAGTTACAGCCACAATAATACATTCTACAAGTACAGGCAGCCTTTTTCTGACATAGATAGAGAGTCCGATGTGGTATGGGAACTTCAAGGAGTTTCATACTGCTATTCAGTGTGAAAAGCATAATGTTGTAGTTTAACTAGTTTGACAGAAATATTTTTGATTGCTTATGTAATTTTTTCTTGCTGCTGATCAAATCTTGCACAGATTTGATACTCTTGGATGCACGGTGTGAATTGGTGATGTAAATCATCATATCTGTGGTAAAAGATTATCCATGTCTTAGTTGTTGTCGGAAGTCTTCATGAGTTTACATCCAGCTCAAGTCATCACATACATTTATCATACTCAGTCCATGGTTGAAAGAAAATGAAAATATATCTTGTATGGATAGATTCATGGTTATATTTTAAGGCTTTTACTGGAAATTAAATTCTGATGTTCCTCTTCATACACACAAACACGCATACACATGTGTGTATATATATCTGTCTATTTTACAGAGTGATAAAGATCTTACAGTGCTGGATATGTAACTTAACATGAGTAGTATATCACCTACTTTGCCACTGCTTTATCTGCTCTAGAATTCTTTGCCTTTTTTTCCTCTTAAAAGTTCAGGGAACACATTTACCACCAGAGATGTAAAGGAGTTTCTGACAGTGGTCATTCAATGAAATGATATATTAAACGTTTCATTCCCATTCTGACAACTACAGTATACTAAATCAAACCTCCCCACACCTTTTGGAAGGGCTTATGAAGCCTTTTGAAAAGGCTTTCAAAAGAAAGAAAAGAAAGAAAAGGTGGTAAGAACCACCTCAGAAGGCTCAAGCAGAGCATTCAGAGACAGCCATATTACACAAACACCAAATTAAATTGACTTAGAATGTGTTCTGCTCCACATTTTACTTCAGCAGAGAAGCTTCTCCAAAGTTTTGTATTGCATGTATACTCATTGCATTGCAAGTGTGTTCTTATGAAAATCTTACTGAAATTTAATCTACAATAGATATTTCAGCATTGATCTAAGTTGCTTTCCAACATACAGATAAACACACTTAATAGAATTTTCTCTGAGGAAGCTCTGACTCACCAACAAAGTAAGGCCTAACTGTGCTGCCAAACGTTGTCATACACTCGATATATATATGATCAGCTTTAAGAAAGTATGGAAGAGTTCCAAATAGGATCCAGTAACTTTTATACTGCTGTGATTTTTAATCAATATTTGTAATGGGTGTCTGACATCTCTTAGCGTATGAGCAATGGACGACAAGCACAAGGGTTAACATACGTGTATTTTTTAAAAAGTTTGATAGCATGGAAAACTCATATGAGTGGCTTCAAACAGCATGTATAGAGTATGACTTCCAGAGTATTTTAAAGTTTGGTTCACAGTTTGCATGTAATATCTTTCATTGGGGCCATTTTTACAAAGTAACTTCTAACACTGCATTTGAGAATGTCTTAGAGTCCACGTACAATCTCGTTACTAGGGGCAATAACAACAAAAATATGGCACTCATGACAGTGTCTCAGTTTGTTATAGTTTAGCTGCGGCCGGCAACAAAAGCACCAAGCGGTTGCCTTGCCGCCCTTCCCCTCCCCCCCCGCCTCCAGCCGGGGTGCAGAGGAGAATAGAAAAGAAACAGGCAAAAACTGCTGGGTTGGTGGGTCGGGATAAGGGCAGTTTAGCAGAACAGCAAACAAAGGAAACAGTAACAACAACAATACAGACAAGGAGAATACACAAGACAAACAGCAGAACACAGACAGCAACTCTCACCACCAGCCGCAGCCGCGCACTCCCCAGCCACGACTGCCTTCTTGCCGCCCAGCTCCCCCAACCAGAACCCAGCATGACGGCACACGGTATAAAATACACTGTTCTGTTTGGCCATGTTGGGTTAGCCCGCCCAGCTGTGTCCCTTCCCGGATTCCGGTGAAAATTAACCCTGTCCTGCCAAACCCAGAACACTGTTTCACAATACTTGCAGATTTTAAATTATTTACCAAAATAACTGGGTAATTAATAATAAGATCTAAAAATTTAGTAACATGACTGACTTACAAATTAAAATGTCAGATAATTGTATACTACACCTAATGACTACAAGTGAATGGCTCCATTAACTGGATATAAACCCAAAATAAGGGAATTAGTCCCTTGTTTATACACATTTTACAATGACATGAAAGATCCAAGGAGCTGAAAGTACTGCCTGATTTAGACTTTGATTCCTTATGCCAGGAATTTGGACAAACATTGAGATATTTAATATTTTCTGCCTGATTAATATGGAAAACAAACAAAGAAGCAAGCAAACAAGTTTCCGCCTGTTTGGTAGCCTTTGCACATTTTGGGCTTTGGGACATGTAGAATGTATGTAAAATAGGCTGGAGAAATGAAAGGCTGCCTCCAGTGGGTCTCTTCATACATGAATCTAAGATACAACACTTCAAACCTATGAGGCCTGAGATCAGAAGATAGAAACCTGGAGTGAAAGAGATCTGAACAAGTACACACGTTAGGAGATACCTACATCTGTAGAACAAACTTTGAGCCCTACGGCTGTTGCTCCTTAAATAGTTCAAGAACAAAATCAGGAATTTTTAGCATTCAATTTATGTCATCCTAATGTAATTGTCTAATACAGGCCAAAGGACATGTGCCCCAGCAGTTCATTATTTCTCCCTGTGGATTAGAAAGTGAGCCCAGCATAAATAAATTGGAGACTCAGTGTAGAGTTTTGCAATGTAGATGCCAAAAGGTAGATGCAATGAATCCCTCTTCATGTAGCGAAAAGGCTTCATAGTCCTGCCATAAATTAAGACAGTGACACCAGCAATCAGAAAGAAACCTGACAGAGGTTATTTATGATTGCTAGGAAAGATTATCTGTCAGCTGAAAGAATGTCTCCTGCCCTCTACCCATCTGCAGTCTGCACAACAAAACGCAAGACATGATCGGTAAAAGGGGAGGTTAACAGCTGGCTGAATAGTTCAGTCTTTTCCTTCCCTGTACCCTCATTTACAATAAAATCCTTTCTCTGCTACCTCTCAAGTCTCTCCTCCACTCCTGAGAGTAAACAAGGTACAATCAAGGACTGCCATTTCTTTCTTTCCTAACTGAACTGATCACAAAATATTGTTTAAAGTAACCTGGCTCATTTTGGCAATCAAAATAGGAAGGGCTTAGATGAGCAGCAGACCTAGCAGATCGGTTATGAATTCACAGACAGGAAGTGACAGGTACCCAGAAGAGAAGGCATGGTCAAATCCCTCTGAAACACTTTTGGACAAAAAAACAGTGAATTCATGTTTAGTATTTTGCACACAGTGAATTGAATCCCTGTCTGAGTTATATGCAGAATGAATTTCTCTGCTAAACTGGAATCTAAAGAAAATTTTGGGAATCAATTTGAAAGAAAATCTCAGGGAATTTCTGTTTCATGATTCATAGGCTTTCTGGCTGATAAATCCCATTTTAAACTTGCATTTTGATGTTTTCTTCGAAACACAAAATATGACTTCCTAATGCCATTTAAGCCAAGGAACAAATAGTCATTACTTGGACCTGTGTGGCCTGATGCATCTTGGCTTTCATTCAGTGCTCCTGTTTGTTCTGTTCCGGTCCACAGTTCAGCTTAAGTTTGATGTATCATATTAATTTATTTTGTAGGAGTTGATCAATTAACTTGAGAAAACTCTGTGCAGTGTTGATCCAATCATATAACAAGCATAATTTAATACAAATCGTGCAGTAGACATTGATTTTGCCCAACTGCTCAGTAGAATTAGTGTCACTAAAGGACGCAGCCAAGCTGAACTAACAATATTAAGCATTTCTGCAATTTATCTCTTGCTATAATGAACAGTAAATGATATAATGACCAACAAGATTAATGATAAAATAAACATGCTAGTTAGATTGACTCCACAGAAGTCCAGTTCAAGACAGTGTGTTTTAATCAATAACCTGGGACTTGTAATAACAAAAAGGATTCTTAATTTAAAGATGGACTCATTATATAGAATTTGAAAAAATAAATGTATTTAAACAGTAGTTATATTTTTAGTTATATAAATTTTAAGTGTTTCCAGAATTAGTGCTGCTAGTGTGAACATCAATAGCTGCTCTGAAGAAAAGTACAAAATCCAGAATATTTCAGACATTTATATCATTAACTAGGAAACTAGTTTACAAAAACTTAATTGAAGTTGCTTCACATCCCATTTGTTGGCAAACAAAGAACAATACAATAATTTTTTATTATATTGTATTTAAAATAATAAACCAACCAATCATATGTAGCTTTCAGACACTGGTGTGGTGAGTACAAGAAACTGAACCAGTATAAATAGGAAATAAAGTAGAATAGTTTATAAGAAGGAAAGTTTAGAAATGTCTTCTGTCTTATTTTCCACCAGATCTGCTGAACACTGAAAAATCTTGTTGACTTGCTGATCACTAGTCAAACTTCATTTGTTACACCTCTGTTCTACGATACTTTTTTGTGTTACTGTTTGGAGGTTTTTTGAAGGGTTTTTTCCCAAACACTGTAAAAAGTTAGCTTTCTGCTAAAAATGTTTGCCATTACCACAAACCATGCTCTGCGCCCTAGACTATCTCCCTGGAAAACAGAAAGCAAGCAAAGTTCTTTTGAATTTCTAGGGCTGTTACCCGGCATATTTTCTAGCACAAATAACAGATTTCAGAACAAAAGCAAATGTTTAGCATATCAAGCTGTAAAAAATGTCCGTTGTGGCCTCAGAGAGTTGTCAGAATGTCAAATAGACCTTAAGCAAAGTTTATTTTCATGTTATGAACTACTGCAGTTATCCTCATAGTTTAAAACAGGGAAATGATTCATGGCATCAATCCTCCCATAGGCTGCATTGAGAGTATCTTAAATACAGTGTCATTTTTATGAAGTTTAATTTCAGACACCCGCTGGATGGTAATGACAAAATTGAGTGCCACAAACTAAATGAGTTAATGAATTCTCTTTTTGCTTTTGCTAGCAGAAAATTGAAGAACTCATGCAACCACACAAGCCATATCAACTCAAGGTTTAGATATAAAACTGTCCTGGGTTCAGCCAGGATAGGGTTAATTGTCACAAGAATCCGGAAGGATATACTGCCAGGCCAGCTGATCCAAACTGGCCAAACATATGGGGTATTTGATAATATGTGATGTCATGCTTGGTTCTGAGAGGTGGAGCTGCCTGGGACGAAGTTAATTGTGGCTCAGGAGCATGCTGGGCATCAGGCAGTGAGAGTTATTCTGTGCATTTCGATGTTTGCTTTGTATATTCTTCTTATCAGTATTGTTGTTGTTACTGTTCACTTCCTTCCCTTTTATGTTAAACTGCCCTTATCCCAATCCACAAGTTTTGCCTTTTTCTTTCAACACTTCGCCCCACCACGGCCGGGAGAGGGGCGATAGCGTGATCACATGGTGTTTGGTTGCCAGCCACAGCCCACTTTCGTGGGGCAGGGATAATGACAGGGCTGAGCAGAGTGTGTTAAAATAACTTCGTTATCATTTGTTATTATTTGTTATATGCATTTATAGTATTATTTACTTAGTTACAGGTCAAAATGTTGCTGTCTTTGGTCACATGGCTGTGGTACGTAAACCCATACTTGCAGTATGTGTTCCCTGTGGTGTCCTTCACTACCTCAGCGAAAAGTCTCAGGATTATGATTTTGCTGTATTCTATAATATCAATTTGCAGTATGATAACATCACTGGACATGAATAGGCTTGTATTTGCGTGCAACACTGTGGTAGTTTCCATACCTTGGGTGCTATCTTTTGGAATTTATTAATAAGTGAACACACTCTATGGGGAAAGCCAGACCAGACACTTTCCCACACTCTTTCACCCCTCCTCTCTCCTTCAGGCTCTTAACAGCTTTTGAGAATTTCGAGTATCTATGGGATTCTCAGGCCAGCATGTTTCTATTGTTCTGTCTCCTGAATAGGTTTCAGGTCTTGTTTAGGGTTAAACAAGTTGTTAAAGACATTTCGCAGAGACCTGCACCAAGGCTCAATAGCTATGAATGGATGGGTGTGTGGAATAACATGGGCAAATGGGAATTTCACCCCTGAACAAGTACAGTATCCTGACAAACTGGCAGAATATTTGGAGGCAGTGTGCTGCCAGTCTAGGAATTCCAGGGAAATACAAATAATTTCAAAGTGCTGCGGTCTAGCCCATGCCTACCTAGCTGCACTGTTCAACACTATTCAATGCTCTAAAAGGCAAGGGGAAAAAAACAAAATGACAGGCATCACGGCACACCCAGCCCCCCCAACTGGCACTGCAGCTGCTGCCGCCTTAGAGTCCACCCCAGACCCCGCAGCAGGCATGGTAGCTGCTCCAACCCCAGCAGCAGGCACCATGGCCGGACCAGAAAACCAACCCATGCCTGTACTAGTCACTCCTATACAGAAAAATAAATACACAAAAATATCAGTTCACCCCGTGAAGGATGACAATGAGCCAGGACCATCACAAGAGCAGGAGAAGGAGGCAGAGCCAGAGATCATCACCCGGTCCTCCATGTATCTGAGCTACCTGCAAGATACGCAGAAAGATTTCCACCACCACCAAGGCGAGCACATTGTCACCTGGCTGCTGTCATGCTGGGATAATGGGGCCAGTAGCTTGGAAATAGAGGGCAGGGAAGCCAAGCAGATGAGATCCCTGTCTTGACAAATGGGCATTGACCAGACAATCGAAAAAAAGGCACAATTCCTCAGCCTCTGGAGATGACTTATGTCAGGTGTGAGGGAAAGATTTCCCTTCAGTGAGAATATTGTATGCTATACAGGCAAGTGGACTAATGTGGAAAGGGGTATTCAGTACATGAGAGAATTAGCTGTGCGGGACCTGGTTTACTATGACACAGATGATGAGTAATTGCCCACAGACCCAGATGAAGTCCAGTGCCCACGACCCGTGTGGAGGAAGTTTGTACAGAGCGCACCATCCTCATTGCCACCTCTCTGGCAGTAATAGACCGGAAAGGTGAAGAGGCACCAAAGGTGCATGCAGTGGCTGTTTCTCTCTGGCAGGATGAAGAAAGCCTCTCTTCATCCCTTGCCTCAGCTGTGGAGAAATTGTCCTCGGAGGTCCAGCAACTCAAACAGACTGCGTCCCACTCCGCAACTGTGTGGACCAGTATGTCAGCTATTAGGAGTAAGCATTTCTTCGCTCAAGAGAGAGGATAGACACTACATACCACGGGACACCTTGTGGTTCTACCTGAGTAACCACAGATAGGACATGAGGAAGTGGGTTGGAAAACCTAACTCAACTCTAGAGGCACGAGTATAGGTGTTGCAAGAAAAAACAACCACAAAAGGTGATTCTTCTAGCAAAAATGCTGCTCCAGTTTACAGCAGTCAGCTCTCCACTTAAAGCAGACAATTTCATCTTGCTTCTGATCTTCTTGAAGGGAGCTCTAACTAGTTTTTAGAGCAACTGAGTAACAAATTCTCTGACCAGGATTAGAGGGGCTCTGCCTCCAACCAGGTGGAGGAAAGGGACTTCTGGGTTTATTGGACAATGTGGATTCGATGGCCTGGCACGTCAGATCCACAGGAGTATAAAGCTCCAGTGGACACTGGTGCACAGTGTACTTTAATGTCATCAGATTTCAAAGGGTCAGAGTCCATTTCCATTTCGGGAGTGACAGGGGGGTCCCAAGAGCTGAGTGAATTGGAGGCAGAAGTGAGCCTCACTGGGCAGGACTGGCAGAAGCACCCCATTGTAACTGGCCCCAAGGCTCCGTTCATCCTTGGCATAGACTTTCTCAGGAGAGGGTGTTTCAAGGATTCAGAAAGGTCTCGGTGGGCTTTTGGCATTCCCGCTTTAGAGACAGAAGAAATTAAACAGCTGTCTATTTTACCTCGTCTCTTGGAGGATCCTTCCATTGTGGGGTTGCTGAGGGTTGAAGAACAACAGGAGCCAATTGCTACTACACGGTGCACCGGCAGCAATATCGCACCAGCCAAGACTCCCTTATCCTCATCCATCAGCTGATCCGTCAACTGGAGAGTCAAGGAGTGATCAGCAAAACTCGCTCATCCTTTAATAGTCCCATATGGCCAGTGAAGAAATCTACTGGAGAGTGGAGACTGGCAGTAGACTGCCATGGCCTGAATGAAGTCACACCACTGCTGACTGCTGCCATGCCATGTAGACATGCTAGAACTTCCGTATCAGCTGGAGTCAAAGGCAGCCAAGTGTTATGCCACCAATGAAGGTTATCAGGAGTAGTCAGCATGGATTCACCAAGGGGAAATCATGCCTGACCAACCTGATAGCTTTCTATGATGACATGACTGGCTGGGTAGACGAAGGGAGAGCTGTGGATGTTATCTAC
>Ga0065711_1051076_pt1 | contig 10528 bp, 6 predicted proteins | sample Hoacrofraction12_FD_59098 | JGI IMG/M metagenome (GOLD analysis project Ga0065711, IMG submission 59098) | Hoatzin crop microbial communities from Cojedes, Venezuela - Epithelial fraction 12 v2 (version 2) | ecosystem: Host-associated > Birds > Digestive system > Esophagus > Crop | place...
TTTTTTTTTTTTTTTTTTTTTTTTTTTTTTTTTTTTTTTTTTTTTTTTTTTTTTTTTTTTTTTTTTTTAAGAACTGGGAGTCTTCCTCCTGATTTTGAAGGAGGCAGAGGGCCACCCTGGAAAGAGACAACAACTTCAGTGGAGCCACTGCCAGGGGATAAAATTAAATATCTGAAATACTGTAGAATATGAGTCTTCTGGAGGAGTAAGCTTCAGGTCTTAAATCCTGGAAATATATTGCAAGGTGATAATGGTTATTTTCTCTTTGCTTTGGATGTATGTTAATAAATGTATGTGTCCCATTACAGCCCTTCTGATGAAGGCTTTAGGTGTGTTCCTAAATTTGTTGAAAGACTTTTTTTTCCGTCTGAATTTTGGTTTTTTTGGTAAATCCCTTCTCTGAATAAATGTTATTTTAAGAAAGGATATTCTGTGTCTTTTCCACACAACAAAAAGCTACCTAATTTCTCCAAGTGTGAAAACAAATGTGATGCCTTCTGTGAACTTCAGGGTTTTTTTCTTTTGCTAACCGTGCCTTCCCAGGCCTGACATCTTTTATTTTACTTGTTTTGGTCCAGCAACATGTTTGAATCCATGCAACTTAAAAATTCTTACGAAATGCACTCTTTACTACCAAGGAGCTGCATTTAGTGCTTGGTAGTAAACTGTCTTGAAGTGTGTTCTTAAGACTGATTTAAAAAAAAATCAATTGATACAAAGAAGCTGCTTAAAACTGATGTAAGTGTGGGCCTAATCCTGCAAGCATGTGCCTGCTTAGCCCTGGTTTCAGCATGCCTAACTTACATTGCTTATTTTTAAGCAAAAGATTAGTTTGCAGATTTGAAGCTCAGCTGGAAATAGAGCATCTCCACTTCGAAGCTTTGACTTCTTTCTGACATTTATTTTGCTGCTGTCTGGAGTTACCCTAAAATTGTTCCAAACACATCTCTGGCTTTGAAGATTCCATTTACAGACGTGCCTTTCTCCCTCGTTTGCAGTGAATGTGAGATCCATGCGTGCAGGAGGGGGCAGTTAAGAAGGAAGAAAAATTACAATTAAAATATGATGTGCTAATGCAATTTATCCAAGAAACATCACTTAGCAAATCAAAAGAGTTGGTGCATGCTGAGACTTGAATTTCTTTTTTTTTTACATAGAAAGTAAACTTAAATATTACATCAAGACCTGTCAAATGTATTTCGTAAGAACAGAGTGCAGGTACTGTGGGTTTTGTTTTATCATGACCATTTTAGCGCTCTGACTTTGGAGCAGTGAACGTGTGTGTCGTTCTGAGGTGTTTGAGCCTTTTGGGATCTGTGATTTATGTTATCTCCTGCAGCAGAGGTAACAACACTGGCTCTTGAAAGTGGCGAGTGACCTGAAATGAAAATGTGTGGGGAGCTGTAAATTGTTCTAACCTACAGAAATGAATCACATAGTGATGTAAACTCTAGAACTGAAAGGAAGAAAGGAGTGAGTGGTCAATAATAGCTTTTTAAATAGTTTTAAATGATATTCAGATGTTGCTTTCAAAATACTCAACAGTCACGTTTTTCAAAATGAAGGTGAAGGACTAAAGCCAAAAGTGGTTGTCCAGACTCTTTGCCTCATGCCACAATTACTACTGTCTAATTAATCAGTCTTTAATAAGCTGTTGTGATTTCAGAAACATGTTCTAAAATGCTCCACTTATCATTGAAGATTTGAGTCTCTTTCAAGGTAGATTCCTATAGAGAAGGCATTTAATTCTGAAGGAGCAACAGCAGATGCAGCTAATGAAGGTCGGTAAATCGATAGTAAACATTTCACAAGTCAGCAGTTTTTAGCCCTTTCCTCTCTAGAAGTGTTGAAGAAATATATGGTACCTCTCTTATTTCTTATCCCTGGCTTATTTGTTTGATTTCTGGGCCATACAGTTTTGGAAGGGAAAATAACTTGCTAGTAATTCACAGGCCATTTCACAGGCAGAGTTCCATTTTGCCGCCTGTTTTATTTGATGTGTTTTTATACGGGTACTGAGAAGCTGTGGCATTTTCAGTGTGTGTCACACCCAGTGTTGTCTGTTATCTTGTGTGACCCAGCTGATACAATTTAGGGCCTTTTTTTCTGTGTATGGTTAAGATTAGGGCACGGCTGTGAGCAAGGCAGCTAAAGATGTTTCTAGGTAAGACTTTCTGACTGGGACATTTAAGGAGATGAACGGGGGTTGGAGTAGGGGTTCGTGGACCTCTTTAGGAGTGCTAGTTCAGTGCTGGCAACGTGGGCGCCTAAATTAGGAGTGGGTTTATAGGGTGGCAGAAGTGCCACATCTTCTTCCATGGAGGCAGAGTCTTGCAGGCATCATGGCATCATATCCACTGTTTTCAGTTGCTTCTGTGAAACACCCCAGAAAGAAATCCCTGTGCCATAGTGTTCTCACATTTCTATTATGATCCCTTAAGGCACTTCTGGTACCACTGGTGCACCCATACTTGGGGTACTCCTGGACAGAATATCAGTCTCAAATCCTGTGGCATCCTTCTCGAACTTGTCCTGCCCAAACTCAATATTCCTTGTCCCCTGCTCTGCTTATAAGGGTCTTGTTTGAATGTAAACATTACCCAGTGGTGCTCAAACACAGCTTGTGAACCTGGGCAAAAAGTCCTCCCCAGTGTTTACTGGTGTATATACTAGCAGGTCAAAACCTCAAGCATTTGCTTCCGTGGTTTTGGAGTGAGCTGCAGACCCTGGGGCACAAGCTAAAACTGCTGTCCTCTCCATTTCCCTGGCATGTAAATCTCTCCTCCTCACTGGGAACAGCCTCCAGGCTATGACCAGAGCTCACCACTACTCTTAGTTTGGCAAGCAGAAGACATGGGAACTTCCTGGGTTTGTGTGGTTTTAGGAAAAGACGTTATAGCAAAGTGAGTCTCCAGGAGACGAGATGCAAAGAAAGTACCAAATGTTCTAATTCTGGTAAAAGAAAAAAAAATATTTATTGTTGTGTAAGCCAAGACACCTTGGCTCTTAGCACTTGGAGATGGTAAACAAAGAATGTACCCTAAAAAGCAGGACTCGAGGCCTCAGTGTGCTATGGAGAATTCTGTTAGCCCCACAGCAGCCCGTGGCCACGACCCCCTTGGCAGCAGCCGCCTCTCCTGCTGCCTCACCATGGCTGAGTGAAATAGCAAAACCAAGCCCGTGCTGTGTGGGCAGGTTGCAAAATTCTTAAAAAGCCAAGTCTGTCTCACAAGCAGTGTTTTAGTGGCTACAACAGTGCATATGTGACTGCAAAGCTAACATTATAGACAGTTTGGACTGAAATATCAGGAGTATTTTCCCTTGAAAATGGATTACATAAAGAACAATAAGAAGATACAATGGTGCGTGGGCACCACTGTCGTCACCGCCAGTTAGACCTCATCACTCAAGGACTGGTCTCTCTTGGGCTAGGTTCTCAGTGCACTTTGGCATGTGGATGTCGGTGTGCGTGTAGGTTACCAACAGTTGTCTGGTGTATGGGAAGTGCTAGCAATTACCAGCTTTTCCACTTTTGCTCCTTGAAAGATTATCAGCCTCTTCCTATTCTGTCCTTCCCGATCACGCTGGTTGGAGTCCGTGTGCAGCACAAGGCTGTGTTCCCCATGTAAGAAGTGTCCTCTGTTCATCTAAAAGCCACCTGAGGAAGGATCCTGGAATAACATTTAACGAGGTGCTGGAATCAGGCTTAAGCTGATGGAAACCTGCCTCTCACTGACTGTCAAAAGGTATTTTCTTAGCCATTGCCCTGAAAAGAAGCCCTCTGTTGTCAGTAACTTTTGGTAGGCAAATTACCTAGGAGCCCTCCAAGGAAACTTAGATCCTGCAGTGACCTTTCAAGCTTATCGGAATCCAAGATGGAGATCTACCCAGGCAGTCAAGAAGTTGCTGTGGTCAGAACAAGACTGGGAAGTCCCATCAGGGAGGGGGGGAAAGGAGGACATCCTTCTGGTCCCTGCCCCTGAGGTGTTTCCAACATGAGCTTCAGAAAGTGTTCAAGGCATTTTACCTGAGGCACGTCTTTCGAGAATCAAATGGGATGCCTGCTTCCATCCCTTGGCTCTCTGAATTCAGTAGGATACTTATGTCCCAGGTCCTTCTGGTGCCAATTGAATCTAATCTTCCCCCTTTTCTAGAAGCACTTAAAGTTTCCAGGTCCATAAAAATAAAAAGTGCTCAGGACTGGCAAGGTTGGAGTCGCTGCTGCTAGGCTTGGATGAGTGTCTTAGGACGAACCAGGGGGAGCATGCAAAGGCAGGACAGAGCCAGACCAGCTGGTAAACAAACTCATTAATTACTCAGGGATTCCTTCCCTCCCTTTTCAGCCCTGTGCCCAGGGTGTGCCAGCCTGAGAGTGCTGAGGAGGAACCGGCTCCATATGAGTGATAAGGTGGCTGGTGTTCACAGGCAGCTGGGGTGTGACAACCTTCCCTTCCCAAGCTGTCTGCACGATCTGTGGGCACAGGGGAGTAGAAGACTACAGCGTTTTGCTTTTCCCTCCAGAAGCACTTTGTGAGAATACTTTGTGGTTATCTTGCCCCATCACAGACAGGAATTGAAGATCATAAATATGGCAGACTGATGTTTCTTTTAAAACAATGTTTAAAAAAAAAACAACCACCCAAATAGCAAGAAGGTGAAATTGGCATGACTTTCCCTGTGCAACACTAATTATGAAAATGTTGGAGAGCCTCTTTGAATAAACTCGAAGTCTAACCTGTTTCTTTTTCCCTAGTCAGCTCTCCTGGCTATTCCTAGCAATCCTGCCAGAATGAAATCAGCCTGATGATAAACTCCTTCTGCAGGGGTAGCCTGGTGAGAGCCTGGCTGTCGTGGCAGGAGATGGGCTGATGGCTGAGTGGGACAGAAGTGGGGTCATTTCATGACCTGCCTGTGCTGACAGCTCCAGGGGTAACGCCTGGGATGAAGCTCTGCTCATGTCCTGGGCTACGTGTGTCTGTCAGGGACTGAGCCACTGCTCAGCGCCTTGACCTCTTACAGTGCGTTGGCATCACTGCGCTCAAACAAGGCGAGTATTTGTTTAAGAATAAAATGACAAAACCATGCATATGTGTGCAGCGCTGGCTGGCACCACGGGTGTCAGCCACAGTCAGCTCCCACGTAGGTTTTTGCTTGTTAAATTACATCACCACGTTTGCCTGGTTCTGTATAAACAGGGGCACCAGAAAAATGAGAGAAGGAGGAGGGGAAAGACTGGATAGGCTGTAAATCATTCTCATCTTTCACCTAGGCAGCTCTCTGCGTGTTGCTCTGGAGGTGAGACAGGTTTTGGTTGTGCTACATGTGAAATGACTGTCACATGCTCCGTGTCAATCCAGCAGAGTCAGCAGCTGATAAAAACGGTAAGGGGCAGGCTGGAAAGGGGTTGCTAGCATGTACGGCATGAGAAGATGCAGCCTGTGCTGCACTATTTTATGGACCACGTGGAGATTTCTGGCACAAGGCTATAAGCTAGACAGTCTGGAAAAGCTAAAGGTGCAATCAAGAATGCAGGATACTTTAGCCCCAAGAGACTGAAATTGCTGTTATGATGCCTTGCTTACTGGGGGAGATCTGGCTGCTGGTGCACCCCGCAGTGTTCATGCTTTTTAAAATGGAATTGCCCAATTTGGAAGTACTCCTGGAACTGTGGACTGGGATTCACATATAGCTTTTATTTTTCAGTATCTGTGTAATAAGTGCTGAAGAGTTAGGAGATTAAACAAATTCACACAGTGCAGGTATGGGAAAAGCAAATAAAGCATGCTTCACTAAGACATCTCTGTTTCTGTGATTATCAGGATACCTCGTAAATCATTCTTTACTAAAAATATCTTCAGCAAAAAAAAAGGGTGAAGGACTTTGTTTCCCTTCCAAGGCTATTTGGAGGGTAGGAAGTGGGCTAGAGTAGAGTTTTTAAGCTGAAAAAAGCCCTTGAGGTGACTGTAATGCTTAGTTTCAATTATACATAAAATTGATGATCCAGCAGCTTCTTGGTTGCTGCTTTATTCTTGTGTCCCTTTACTTTCGAACTGAAGAAAGTCATGTCTGTTCCCAGCCTGACTATATTGTTAATAGATTATTTTAGGATAAGTTAAGTAAAATCAGGCTGGTTGACTTCTGAAAGGAGGACAAGTGCTGAAGAGAAATACCTGTTGTGTGTGGCTTGTTCACTCCAGCTGCCCACAAGCAGGAGAAAATTTGGCATGGCTTGCGCAAAGCATTTTTAATGTTCAATTAAAACTTGATGCGCTCTGTCAGCTGTAGCAAGTGTTTGTGCTGGCCTTTGCAGATACCTGTCAGTGTTTGCTGACTCTGCCTTGGTGTGCAGATGTTAAAGGGTGCCCTTCCCTTGCTGTCTGAGGGTGCTGGCAGTAGGGTGGGAAAGAAGGACCTCTGCTCTGGAGCAGCATGGAAGGCACATGACAAAGGCTCGTGGAAAGCACTTCATTACTCCACATCGGTAGGTGTGTTGGTTTTGGCTGGGGTAGAGCTCATTTTCTTCATAGTAGCTACTATAAGGCTATGTTTTGGATCTGTGCTGAAAACACCGTTGACAGCACAGGGCTGGTTCAGTTACTGCTGAGCAGTGCTTGCACAGAGTCCAGGCCTTTTCTGCTTTTCACCCCACCTCACCAGCGAGTAGGCTGGGGGTGCACAAGAAGTTGGGAGGGGGCACAGCTGGGACAGCTGACCCCAGCTGACCCAAGGGACATTCGATACGATATGACATCATGCTCAACAATAAACCAGGGGGAAGGCTGCCTGGGGGACCAGCTGCTCGGGGACTGGCTGGGCATCGTCGTTTGGTGGTGAGCAATTGTTTTTATTTGCATCAGTTGTCTTTCTTGGGTTTTATTTCTCTCTCTTTGGTATTTTCCTTTTCATGACAATTTGTTATTATTACTTCAATTATTAAACGGTTCTTATCTCAACCCACGAGTTTTCTCACTTTTACCCTTCCAATTCACTTCCTCCCCATCCTTTCTTGAGGGGGACTGAGGGAGCGGCTGCGTGGTGCTTAGTTGCCAGCTGGGGTTAAACCACGACAGTAGAGCCAAAGTAAAGGTGCTGCATATCATGGAAACACTAGGATGCTGCTTCTCATGTAGTTTATTATTTGTTTTGTAATTTATCAAAAAGCAATCTGATTTCCCATTTTCCTTTTCAATAACCAGTGAAGATTTTGTTTGCTTTCCCTTTTCTGCGTCATCTGTGAGACAATCATTTTGCCCTTTTAGGGGCATGAATACAGACTGATTTCAGAGATACATACTTCTGAATAAGATACGCAAAAAAAGTAGCATCAGTAGACGTGCCGAGGCGGAAAGATAGTCCATTTGATTTGTAGAGTGATAAACTGATAAACTGGGAAGTGTAATGCTAGCTGAATCCAATGGCATGCACCACAGTGATTATTATGCAGTTAACTGCTTCAGCTCAGGGCTGCTGTCACTCAGTACTGTCATTAACAATTAGGTAGCTACGCACTCAGAACTACCACTAAGTGTCCTCCTGATCATTCCTTTGACATGGAAAAAGAAGCATGCAGATATAATTAATTTTATAATTATTCATTTGCCTCTTGCCCTGAAGAAAATGACCCATTAGACAGAAGTAATGCTCTACAGTTTCTCAAAGCAGAAGATAATTATGGGATACAAAGACCTGTTAAAACCAGAAGAATTATTTATGATATGCATATATTATCTCTGGTGGAGCTTCAAGTCAAACAGGTCAGGAAGCCAAAAATTTCTGAACTCTGCCACTTAGGTATTTAGTAATACTGATGGTCATAAAGCACCTGATACTTTTTAACTGAAGTACATAGTTGTACATCTCAAGATACCATGTTATTTCAGATGCTTTTGTGGAACAAAAACTGTCTGAGCTCGGAATAAAATGCATTTATTCAACAAATATGGTTTTTGCTTTTGACTATCCCCCTTCTGTGGTAGAGATTAATGCAGTTTTGATCTTACCTGAAATCACATTTGAGAATTCTGAGTAGATCTTCAACAAAGAAAGTTGCCTGAATTCAGCAACTTGCAAAAATGAGAATATATCTTCAGTCTCATCTCCAAAGCCATTAAACCCTTGAAGTTGTTCGGAGTCCTTATCTGACTCCGAATTTAGGTGAGTGAAGCCCAGCTCGGAGATTGGGAGAGACATCTTGTGCAATGCTTGTTTAGTGTTACAGATTTTGGCTAACACGTACCAGCTGAAACTTGGCAGTCTGGGTAGGCTGCGAAGTTAAATTCTGCATGGACATGTTTACCTTTCTGTTAGCTACAAAACATATTTGGAGGATTACATCAAATACTGTGCTCTGATAACAGGAGCTGTAGTCTCACCACTTTGGAAATTTAAGTGGCTGATATTTTACATATTGAATTTGTATGCTGCAGTGGGTATGAAACTTTCCCCTTAGCTCGTCATTGGCTTAGGCCATATCCTTAATGGATGCCAGTTTAATAAGGTTGGGTATGCTGTGTACTTCTGGAAGCTTTAGTAAGTATTCCTATAGCCGCTGGTCTTTTTGAGATCATAACACTCTGACTTCCTGTTACATGTAGCTATCTGAAATTTTATGTGCTTCATAAATGGGTTAGATGACTCTTCATAGTAGTTTAACTTCTACTAATTCCTTCCAAATACACCAAATTTCCTAATGTGCCATGTTTTACAGGTGTCTCCTTCTGGATTTAGATTTTGCATTCTTGGAAAGAATGCAATTAGAAAAAAAACCAACAAAATAACCTGTGCAGAAGTGGATCAGTTTCTGGAATACCTGTTCCTTTCCTAATTAATCTTAAAGTTCTGGTCTATAAAGCTATTGCTACTGCTCTGAGAAATGATGCCCTGATTTTTTTTTTAATGTTTTGATACATGGAAACGTGAAGTGCTGACAGTGAAGGATGTAAAATCTTCTTTTATAAACTTCAGTGATTCAAACATTTATTAAATAATTGATTTCCTTGTAGCATGAGGTCATGCTGTCATGCAGTGGTTGTTGGATTCTGAGCTATTTGGAGATAATCTTTGTAGGGAGGCATGTCTGTAATTTATACTATGAAGAGCTATTGTCCTTCTCCAGTAATAGAATTCATAGCAGCAATGAAGAGGCAGGATGTTGTGTCAGCCATTTTCGGCACCCCCAAATAAAAATTGTTTGAAATTGTTTGAAAATCAGAGCTGCTTGCACTGTCTGCAAACTTGGAAGACAGGGAAAGTACTGAGAAAACAGTTGTGGTACTTATTTTTAGTAAGGAAGAGGGGGAAGGGAAGGAGGAGAAGAGGTGGATGGGTGGTTGTAGACCAGTCAACTCCAATATCCAGATAAATCGTGGAATAAAAATTCCAAATACGTGTAAGTACTTGAAAGATCAAAATGAGATGAATTATAATCAAGTTGTGTTGAGCCAGTATTATTTCTTGCTTTGACTGGATAACATGTCTTTCGGACAGAGAGGAAGAAGTAAATTTCATCTATCTTGGCATTATTAGGGCTTTTGATATGGTTATTTATTACATGCTCGTACAGTACATAAGCTAGAGAAAATAGCCAAGGCAATGTATAACAAGCTGGGTGCAAGACTTGGATTTCAGATTTCAAACAAGCTTGCCACTGAGAATATTGTGAAAGAAGTAGAATATGTGTTGGATGGGCTCTTGCAAGGGTCTGGTTTGCGTTCCACACTAACCCATGTTTTGCCTAGGAGATGGAGTGTGCCATTGAGTTCTCAGATGCCATGGAATTGTGAGGGGTATAATGCATGCTGGAGGACAGGATAAATATTGAAAATAACCTTGATGAGGTAGGGTAGTTCTGGGGACAGAAGAGAAATAAGCATTTCTGTAGGAAGATATGAAAGATCTGCAGCTGGTGGAGTAAGCCAATACAAAAGCAAAATGCAAACTTTTGAATGTGACTTAAAAGCAGACAATGAATAAACATTGCCTTTGCTTGTGCTATCTCTTTCTGTGCTTTTCCTCTTACGATGTGTGTGGGTTTGTGTGGACAGAGTGTCTTCTTCTGTGCTTTGTGACCTTTGCCTGTTGGATCTGCCTTTGTGCCTTGGACAGCCTTGTTCTGTCCTTCATGCTTCAAAAAGTTTTTTGTTCCTCATTAGTTTCCTGTTGTATACTTTCTTCCCGAGATCAGATTATTGAGGACCCATGACTTTGTCAAGCTGATCTCCTTTTAAGTTTCCTCATTCTTTTTTTTTAGACAGTGCAATTGCTTTAATTGTTCCCTGAAGAAGTGTACTACTTTTCTGCCAGTGAAATATAAGCAGTTCCTTGAGTCTGGTGTCTTCTGTCTTACTGTCCACTGTTCTTCTTCTTCCTTTTTTTTTCTTGGAAATGCGAAACTAGCATGTAATTATGCTACTTGACCTGACTATGTGTGCACAGCTGATTCTCCTGGAAGCGCTGCTGACCATCGGAGGTCTCCTTCTCTGGCTCCTTTCTTCGTATTTTCTGTCAAAGCTCGTCTCCACACCCCCCC
>Ga0065711_1051077_pt1 | contig 10528 bp, 4 predicted proteins | sample Hoacrofraction12_FD_59098 | JGI IMG/M metagenome (GOLD analysis project Ga0065711, IMG submission 59098) | Hoatzin crop microbial communities from Cojedes, Venezuela - Epithelial fraction 12 v2 (version 2) | ecosystem: Host-associated > Birds > Digestive system > Esophagus > Crop | place...
CCGCCTGGACAAGGTCCTGTGCAGCCTGCTGTAGGTGACCCTGCTTCGGCGGGGGGGTTGGACTAGATGACCCACAGAGGTCCCTTCCAACCCCTACTATTCTGTGATTCTGTGATTCTGTATGAGGAAAAGCGTTTTGTCATTTTATGCTCCTGAGAGCAAAAGCTGGCAAAAAAAATCCATAGCAAAAAACATCAGAGTGCCCTATCGGTATCCTTAAATACCTAGTATCATTCTCTCTAATGAACAGCTGTATGTGAACGAACATCTTATCTGCATCTTGCAACACTTAGAGAGCTTGTCGTTCTATTTGCTGAATTACTAATTCATTCATTACTAATACCCTTCATAACACATTGTAAGCCATTAAAAGCTTCTGCTTTACTTGGTAAACACTTCACTGACATAAGGAAAGCTTTATTTAAATTAATTCCTTTCAGAAAGAAGTAAGGAAAAGATGCTTATAGCTTTCTTTATGATTTCAGTCTTGAGATTCAGCGAATACCTCCTGGCTCTACCATAGCACGTACAGATAGGGTGAGGAATTCCCATTAAAGGTACTATGTCTCCCCGCATAACAAGTTACAATGTCTAAGGTCAGCAGCTGCACCGAATCTTCTCCTCGTAAGAAAGCATATATAGATATGTTCGCCTGCGTATGCAGGTTCCTGACTGTGACTTTTTGTGACAATAAGTTATTGCAGTTTGTCCACTTCAGTACTAGAGGACACACACTAAGTCTGGGGATATTTCTCAAATAGGCACTTCAGACCAGGTCTTCATCTTTCCCCACTACTACCCAGTAGAAAACATACTTGATTGTTCTCCAACACGCTTTCTTAGGATAGGCAGGCATCACACTTCTTCATAATGTATGCGAATATAAACAACTCCTGAAACTGAACACAGAATAAAACCATCAAAAGGCATTCCTGTTTGAATCTGCTCTAGCAAACACCCTTGCAAGAAAAGCTTATTAGAAAATAACACAAAGCAGTGAAGCAGGTGCCATATTCTGAGGACTGCCTCCTACAGAAGTGTTGGTCTGTATCAACTGGAGAAAATCTCTTCCCCTTAAACACGGCATTGGGTGCCAGAAGCTTAGCAGGAAGCCGTACCAGCCTGTAAACTCCTTGAATCCATTCTCCTAGCTGCAAGAGCTTAACAGGAGCTTATCCAGATCACTCTGATTGGATTCACTACCTACACAAAAACAGGATGTCTTGAATCTACTGGTTTCACAAAGCTGAAATAAAGAGCTAACAAAAAATGTCACAAGAGTCTTTCTCCACCGGTCCTATACTGACATCTCATACTTCTTCTGAACATTTCAGCTGCAAAGCCTGGAGGCTGAGGGAGCAGAGATGCAGGTCCATTGCCTAACGACCCTCTCAGAACTAGATGGGCTTCCCTGTCCTGGCCGGTCAGCCACACTGGATATCGCTGCTCTTTTCACTCTGTCTTAGCAAAGCATTTATTTAAGGATCAAAACTTTTGATGTTTAGAACATTTCCTGAGTTTTACCACCATACCCAAACTTGCTTCACCTGTCTAACAGGAATCTGAGGGACATCTCTCTCTGTGAATAACAGACTTCCTTAACCACAGGTATCAGCCAATCCACATTAGTATCTTTCCTGCTTTGCAGAATTTCCCATCTTACATTTGATACAAAGCAGTAGTCATACAGCAATTATTTTAGAACTACGATCTCTGGCACATTATCAGCTTTTTCAGACATAAGATTAAATACAGCAATAACATGACAGTGCGACACTCACAAAGTCCAACAAGGCCAAGCACAAGGTACTGCACATGGGTCGGGGCAATCCCAAGCACAATTACAGGCTGGGCAGAGAATAGATTGAGAGCAGCCCCGAGGAGAAGGACTTGGGAGTGCTGCTGGATGAAAAGCTGGACATAAGTCGGCAATGTGTGCTCGCAGCCCAGGCAGCCAACGATATCCTGGGCTGCATCGACAGTGGAGTTAGAGAAGCCTGAGGAGAAATGCCCCCCCCAAAAAAAATAACTCTGTACATTGTCTCTTATGCTAGCTTAAAAGGCAAATCAAAACAACAAGGCCAAGTGCAAGGTCCTGCACATGGGTCGGAGAAATCCCAAGCACAATTACAGGCTGGGCAGAGAATGGATTGAGAGCAGCCCTAAGGAGAAGGGCTTGGGGGTGCTGGTTGGTGAGAAGCTCAGTATGACATGGCAGTGCATGCTTATAGCCCAGAAGGTCAACCATATCCCGGGCTGCATCAAAAGCAGCATGTCCAGCAGGTCGAGGGAGGTGATTCTGCCCCTCTGCTCTGCTCTGGTGACACCCCACCTGGAGTCCTGCATCCAGCTCTGGAGCCCTCAGCACAGGAGAGACATGGGCCTGTTGGAGCGGGTCCAGAGGAGGCCACAAAAATGATCAGAGGGCTGGAGCACCTCTCCTATGACAACAGGCTGAGAGAGTTGGGACTGTTCAGCCTGGAGAAGAGAAGGCTCTAGGGAGACCTTACTGCAGCCTTCCAGTACTGAAAGGGGGCCTACAGGCAAGGCAGGGAGGGACTCTTTATCAGGGAGTTTAGTGATAGGATGAGGGGTAACAGTTTTAAACTGAAAAAGGGTAGATTTAGATTAGATATTAGGAAGAAATTATTTACCGTGAGAGAAGTAAGACACTGGAACAGGTTGCCCAAAGAGGTAGTGGAGGCCCCCTCCCTGGTAGTGTTCAAGGCCAGGTTGGATGGAGCTCTGAGCAACCTGGTCTAGTGGAAGGTGTCCCTGCCCATGGCAGGGGGGCTGGAATAGATGATCTTTAAGGTCCCTTCCCACCCAGACCATTCTGTCGTTCTAGGATTCCGCGACAGGGTAACTGATTGGACCAAGCAGGCTTTCTACTTCTCCCCAGACATGACATAGTAAGGTCTACAGTGTAATACTCTCTATCCTAAATCTCATTTTTCTATATATTCAAACTATATCCTCAATCCCTTATTTCCTTGCAGAATAAAATTGCATCATGCCAATTTATCATTTTTAGGTAAAAATGAGCTAGTCCAGGGCTAAAACCTAAAAATACACTTAATAAGACCAAAGTAATCATGTTCAATAATGAAAAAGAAGAGTGCATATACAATGTATGAATTTAACAGGAAAGGTCCAATTAATTTCAGTAGATGCTGGATGATGTTCTTGAAATTTACAAAAAGGGAAGTGGTCCCCAAATATTTCCTTCTTCCATTTCCCACAATGCTTTTTAACAAAAAAAGTATGTCTTTGCTGTAGTTAGACAAGTGTAGCTAATATATAATAGCTAAGAGTTAACTATAAAAGAAAAAATCAAGTTGATTTCAAAGAGGAAAAGTCATGGGCTCAGTCCTGTAAACACAAAGTATATAAAGAATAATATATTAATCTCAATAAACAGTTGTACATAGACACACAGAAGCATAGCAAAAAAAAATACAGAACCTCAGACTTGAGAAAACAATTGATTGGATGGAAAATGTAATAGATGAGGAAAATAATGCTTGGGATTAACCTTGATATTTTCACTTCAAGTACTGTAATATCACGAAGAGGTTAAAAAAGAGACAATAAGAGGTACATAAACGGGCATGTCATGCAGGAACATAGCAATAAATGGCATTATCAAATCACTGTTAACAACTGGATTCTCCATTAATCAAAGCATGTAATGAATACTCATGTAGTCCACCTCCTCAGTTTTTTAAACTAACAAGAAAACTTTGCAAACATAAATAGCATTGAGAACATGAATAATGACATAAGAAAAAGAATGTATAAACACTGATCAGTGATATCAGCTGCCCCTTAGTAGGTTAAATAAGTTATTTACTGTAGTGAAAAGGAAAGCAGCTGTATAAAACAGATTAATAAACTGAAATGTAAGCAATTTTAATTAAGACACCCCAAGAAAATAGCCCAGACAACCTCACAACTACGTAAGGCAGTAAGTTGTGAAAAGAAGTATATGACGAACCATTACTACAGATGCTTAAGAACTAACTAGCTGAAAGACTAACGACATGACGTAGAAAGAAACTCTCTACTGTGCATTCAATTATATTGGAAGATCCTTCCTAATCTCAGCAAGCTAAAGAGAAATGAGAGGTGATAATCATCAGATGCTGTCATGATTTCTATATACTTTGCTTGGAAACATCTAGCACAGTTACAGTAGGCATCCTCCAGTAAAATTCCCTCACGAATACCACTGTATTTGACTGAGAAGTTGCTTCCGCTGAAAAAGCAAGAGAGTAGCTATTTATGCACTCACATTAATAAAGTCGCTCAGTTTGCGGACAGGGAGCACTGCCACTGACTGCACCCCTGGCAGTGGCCAGTCATGCCCCATTCATAACACAATAATCGCTCAGCTCCTCTGAACTGTCACCCCAGTTTGCTTTCACATCCATTCCTCCATGTTATTAAAGCCTAATGCTGATTTTGAAAAGACAATTTTTTATTACGTTACATTCTGTGTTCACAAAGTTGTTTCATACAAAAGCAAAACACATAACCCACAGAATGAGAATGAAGGCACTCCAAACAAGAAAACCCATCAAGACACAGGTCTGACGTCGATTTTTACTCAGAATCTATCCTCAGTAAAGAGCTCTACACATGCATCAGTGTGTGTTTTGTTACATGACAACAACTGCTCTGCACGGACCAAACCCATATATTGCCACATGAATGTTTGCCATTTAATAACCGATTAAAACAGTTTTGCGAAGAACTGTTTGTGCATTCTGCTGCGTTCAGGAACATACAGCTGCGATACCAGTCAGTAATGGATAAAGGCAGACAGCTGTGTGTGATGAAACCCAGAGCCGCAAGACAACTGCAGAGCTGATTATTTTCCCCTCCTTTTTCACTTGAAAATAATCTGACTAACATAGATCACTTCTCAAAGGCTGTTTATAATATACAGAAAATGATAGGAGAGACAGAAGAGAGTTCTCTTACAAGCATAATTCTAATTGCTTTACTTCTTTAGGGGTCAAAAGCAAGCCAAAGAAAATCAATGTCCATTTGTGTTGCAGAAAGCAACAGTAAACTGAAACACACAGTTCATTATTCACAACTGTTAAAATAGTCAATCAAAACATTTTGCCATGTAGAGCAACTAGAAAAAGCTATCTCACATAATTCTGAATTAATATATGTTTAGAAATAACAAAGCATTTCATAAAAAGAATTTCAGAAACAATCCTGTAATTAAGAATCAATGTTTTACAGTAAGGCAAATATTAACTACTATATTATGAATATCAAACTTTGAACAGATTTCCACGAACTTAGTATTATACCTGTTGAAAACAGGGACTTTTTTACACTAAATTCAATAAAAATAGAAGCATATTTTTTATATCAAGAACAAAACAGAGGGTAGGATTATTATCACTTGTCAGATTCTGTTATCTGTACAGGACGATTTCAAATTCCCTTTAGATTTTGACAGAAAGTGGAAGAAAAATTAATGTCATCAACAGCACTCCCATTCTTACTTCTTTCTGGACAGCTATATTATTTTAAATAAATTGAACACAACAGGTGGAGGGGGAAAAGGCACGGGCTTTGTTTTATTCAAATAGCCTTTGCTCACAGTCAAATGTAAGTCTACTTAAATAAATTTGACAAAAAGCAGTACAAAATTTACTTAAAGAGTCATTTCTAATATGTTCAACAAGAAAACCAGTACACTGTCTGCTATGTGAAAAAATAAGTCGTTTAAGATGGAACGAAAAATATAAAGAACCCATACTTCAGAATAATCTGATGAATAAACTGTTCCTCCCCGATAACGTTATCTCAGAAGCTCCAAGCAACAAATACTTCAGAAGTGCTTGATGTCATCAGCTTTAAAAGCACAACTTTGAACCAAAATCTCACCTGATCAGGGAAGAAACTCCTAAATGTAAGAGCAAGTAACAAATACTTCACAGGAAAAAAATAAAAAATCCAACACTCTTGAGATGAGATCTAGACAATAACTATCTGCAGAATAATCAATTGAGCTAACAATCAATTGCACTCACAGCATCTCTGAAGCCATGAGTTCTGTCACAGATTCAGTACCAGTGCCAGCATTACAGCAGTAAAACATCAGTGCCTTTACCTCAGCCACATCTCACCCGACCATTTCACCGGCTGTTGAAAAGCACCCTGCGAGCACCAGTGTGGGACTTTCGCTCTTCTCCAGGGCTTGTTCCACTCCAGAAACATCCATTTCCACCCTCAGGGCAAGATGGACATGCTGTGTTCAGCTCCTGACATGGGGGACCTCCTGCTTTTCACAGTGGAAGGTACAGCTCAGCCTTCCACAAACCATCCATACCTCATCGTTAAAGTCATTCTGAATACCTGAGTGGCACAAGCAAACCTTGTCCAGCAGTATCATCTGTCCATGTTGTGGTCTCCTGTGCAAAACCCAATCTTTTAGAACATTTATACACATGTAATTCAAATCTACTGTTACTCTCACAATAGTATCACAGTGATGAACTTCTACAGTTTTGTCCAATCTCATCTCAAACACTCTTCTTGATTAGCTTCCCTCTACCCATTACTTTAATAAATTGAAGAGAGCAAGTCCCCAGGAAACAACCCAGCCCTTGGCTCCTGCACCACCAGATGCATCGCACAACCGAGCGTTCCACCTCTTTTTGCCAACTCGAGCTAACTACCGAAGATAAAGGTCAGAGTCCCAAGCGACAGTGACAGCCACATGTGAAGCATGCAGTGGCAAAAAACTTTCTTTCCACATCAATTAGCTCCTCTTCCTCATAAGGAGTATACACATCACCCACTAAATCAATCTCTCAAGACAGACAATAATTTCCTCCTTGGATAACTAAACATACATGTGAATTTCACTAGCTGTGTCTCCAGTGCATTACCCGGTGTTGATTAGAGCTGTATCTTTGGCCCATAATCTGTTTTTGGTTTGTTTGTTTTTTCTTTAAGGTATGCTTTTTCTCCTTCCTCTCATCTGCAACAGGAATGCAGAAAATTTAGGGTGGGCACAATGCCAGTAAGGCTTTCTGACTCTTCCACTTACAGCAGGTAAAACTCGGGGCAAATACAGAAGGTCGGTTGTGTAACCATGCTGAGCCAATGTCACAGCATACTGCCACAGGTACACATTGATCCAGCAGACTTAAATTGGGATTCAACCCACCCACATCTAGTCCTCTCCCTGGAAACCTGAACTGAAAGCACAGCTCTGAGAAGGTCCAAGAAAGACCACATATTAAATTCATTTGACATTTATTGTTCACTACAACTCTTTACCTTTTTAACAATGCATGCAAGCAAACCTGGCGATGACTATGGGCAAGAAATACTGACAGTATCACAGTTTTCCTAGTAGCTCAGGCACAAGGACAAGTGCTAAATTATGAGCACGAAGAAATAGTACTTATCTGAGCACTTCAGAGGAAAGAACTGAGAGCAGACTACAGCTCTTGTTTATTTAATATTTAAGATTAATAAATAGAAATGACACATTCAATAGGGTTGGACTGACTAGGAAAAAACCATGCTTAACTGTTGCTATGTTTAATTTTGCCTGCAGGTCTTTCTGTCAGTTTGTGAAAGTTATGCCTGACAAGCCAAACAGCATGTCTGAGCAAACAAGAAAAAAATAATGAAAGAAACCTAATCTCTGAGCTTGCTCAGAAATTTCTGAATCAAGTCAACATCTCCTCTATTAAAGAGATTTGCATAGTTTTAAAATAAAAATCCATGCTACAAAGTTACATATAATGTACTTTGCAAATCTCTGATTCAAAAGATACAAGCAAACTGGGATACAGAACATTAAAGATGATATTTGAATAGCCTTACAGTGAACTGTATGATGGCCACTTCTGAGTTTTTAAGAACTACACATATTTTGAACTGAAGTATAGATATGCAGAAAGGCTTTCTGACAAACACCAAGTAAAAGAGAAAATGTATGAAGATAAAGGTGTTTGATTAATGTCTTAGAAGTTGTCATTTTGTAAATACATCCTTCAAGACCTCAGGTCTTACCCTGCCCTTTCTTTTCAAGTTTCTAACAGAAAAATAAATGTTCATTTTTTTCTATCAGACCCTGTGAAAACTCAGTTCTTTGGCCATGTAACAGAGTGAAAATCTGGCCATAAGTGAAAGTCTAGAGCAGCATGCTCTTTTATCCAGTGATGGGGACCTTCATTAGATTACCTCATAGCTGTGGGACAAGATACTGCAAAAGCCAAATGATACGTCATTAAATTACGCTTTCTTCCTCTCCAGGCAAAGGGCGAGTATAACATTAGATTACTTTGAAGGACTAAAAAGAAAAGAGCTCTACAGCACGTATCAGCAGTGACAAAAGCTGATTCAATTTTTAATACCCATTTAGCTACATAACCAGGTATGAGCAGTTACTTATGTTAATTGTGGAAACCACAAATGTAATGTATAGTCCAAATTAATTCCGGATCAGTGCATGCATCAGTGGTTTATGACCTCCCTTGCACATGACTAGTGAAAGCCTGCCACTCTGCAACAGAGGAAGGAATTACTACAATAAAACCATAGGCAGACTTTGCTAAAATCTATAGATATGACACAGAAGAAGCGGAGTGTTTTAAGTAAAGGACAGGTTTGCATCCCACTGTCTAGCAACAGTTATTCTAATTCTGTTTCATAGTATCTTCAGAGTCAGAAATATGAGCCACTGGAATGCTGTCCGTAAACTGCACTAAAACAAACGACATTCCCCTCAGCTGGCTTAGCCACAGTGAGCTCCATCCACCACTACAGGAAAGGCTTACTTTACCTCTCTGATATAAACTTGAGTTACACTTTCACAGTACTGCCATCCCAACATCTTTTAATCATATTATGTCAATATTGCATCTACGTAAAAATGTGTATTTCGGTGCATAAAAAGATCTCTTGCAGCTGACAAATCAAAGTGCATTAACCTGGGAAGCTCTGAGATTGCCACGCACACCCACACATGCCTTTTGCTAGAGATCTCACGGATTATAAAATGAAACATCCAAAACTCAACAAACATTTCACACATAGTGGTATTTCTGCAGGAGCATATGCTTCCAACTTTGAAACTTATACTTTTATCACTCTTGGCAAGTTATTTCCCCAACTTATTTCCTACACATACACCATGCCCAGTTGCCGCTGCTGAAACTACCACGTTCACTGGAACTGAGCTCTCAGTGAACTGTCAGAGCTTAGCTACAGATCTGTGCAAATGCTTTTATTCTGTGCTGCTTTCGCCTTAGAACAGAACGTACATCAAGGTCACTGTAAAAGATCGTAGTTCTCAGGCTCACAGAGAAGACACCTAGGCAATCAGTAAGAGCAAACTTAATTAAACACTGTCTGAAGTTCTGTCTTCTCCCAGACCTGCCCAGAATTCACAACTCTATCCCCTGTGTTTCAGAGACAGGTGTTTCACAGATACGGGAAGGCAGGCTGCTCAGCTGATAAGCTATCAGCGCTGAAAAGTGAACAGCAGAATTCTTCCTTTGCAGCGTGACAGGTCTGTTCTGAGCTCTCCGAGTTTTTAGCAAGAGATTACAGCCCCATGGGCCTCCTCCTTCGAAGTGGAGTTCCTCCAAGAGCAGAATTATTCCCCTGCCTGCAAACCGTGCTCCATACACTGAAATAAATTACAGTCAACTTTTTGTTTCGTGGCAATGTCAAGTACAGCACTAAATATCCACGGGGTAAAAGTAACCAAACAAATAAGGCTGGGCAAACCACATCCTCACAGCAAAGAGCATCTCAAAGAAAATCACCAGGTAGGGCCCAAGAAAGTTAAAGGCATAAAAATCAGAACTCTGGGCGCACTACCCTTCTGCGTAAGGGAGTCTGGAAGGCTAACACACACCATGCCCCTCTCCCACAAGCAGCACCTACGGAAAGAAATTACGAGCACCCCACAGCTCAGTTACAGCTCGGCACAAAGGAGGAGGCGTTTTACAGTAACGCCTGTAAGAAGGTATCGTCTCTTACAGCTGCAGAAGCGGGAAGCACCGAGCCACGGCGCTCCCCCCCCACACCCCGGGCCGCCGCGCCGAGGCACCGCATCGGCGGGATGCCCACGGCGGACTCCGGCAGAGTTGGAGCGGGTCTCCCCCCCGCCACCCTCCCGCACCGAAACGCCTGAAAACTGGCCCCCGGCCGTCCTGCCCCCAAGCCGGGAGCGGGCGACCGCCCCGAAAGAAAACATAACAGGAGTCACCCGAGGGGAAGGCACCGCAGCGCAGAGGCAGCGGAGCGGGAGCACTCACTTGGCTGTACCGCACCGCCGGGCGACCTCCTCTCAGCCGGTCGAACGCCGTGCCGCTCGTCGTCCCCGCACCGCTCCGCTCCGCGCGGTCGCCGGAACACTCCCCCGGGGCGCCGGCACATCCCAGGGCTCAGCCCGAGGGCGCAGGGAGCCCGGCCGCCGCGCCACGCAGCCCGGTGCCCATGGTGCCCGCCGCAGCCCCGGCAACCCGCGCCT
>Ga0065711_1051078_pt1 | contig 10527 bp, 4 predicted proteins | sample Hoacrofraction12_FD_59098 | JGI IMG/M metagenome (GOLD analysis project Ga0065711, IMG submission 59098) | Hoatzin crop microbial communities from Cojedes, Venezuela - Epithelial fraction 12 v2 (version 2) | ecosystem: Host-associated > Birds > Digestive system > Esophagus > Crop | place...
CAAAATGGGAGTGAAGTTGAGCCTGGGAAGAAGGGAGGGGTGAGGGTAAGGTGTTTTTAAGATCTGGATTTATTTCTCACTGTCCTACTCTGATTTGATTGGTCATGAACTAAACTCCCTTTTCTCCCCAAGTTCATCCTGTTTTGTCCGTGATAGTAACTGGTGAGTGATCCCTCCCTGTCCTTGTCTCGACCCTGGAGCCTTTCATCACATTTCCTCTCCCCTGTGCAGCTGAGAAGGGGGAGTGATAGAGTGGTTTTGGTGGGCACCTGGCATTTATCCAGGCCAAACCAAAACACCCCCCTTTAGTGTATTTTATATTTCCTAGAAGAAAATGATGAGAAATTAAAAAAGCAGATGTTGAACGAAGGAATTATCTCTGTTTCAATTACGAGATTATTTGTCATTCTTGTTCACAGAAGCCAGCATTTCATGTAAAAGTGACAGAATATGACTGTACCGTTGTCACTCATGAGATGAAGGTAATGCAGATATTTCCTCCAGTGTCGTGGTTAAGTTCTATTATCATACCTCTCTGAATGCTTCCAAACAATCAGACAAAATTATTCAGTGCATTCTGTCTTGTTCAACATCATTAGACTAGATGTTATTCTCCCCATTCTCTTTATTTTAAACTTTCCCCTGCACTCCCTGTTTAATATTAAATTCTGAACAATACTTTCTGCTGGTATTTTTATTTAAATAACTGATGCTGCAAATTTTTCTCCACTAGCTTTAAGATTATTTAATAGTTTCAATATTAGAAGGAACTACTCTGCCAAAGATATCTGACGACTTCGGGGAGATTACAGTATTCAATACAGTACGTTTGATCTTACATGACTTTCCATCTGAAGAAATATGTAGAGTTGAAGAGATGCGTCTTAAGACTTCATTGAAGTACTCTTCAGTGTACTATGAGTACACAGACATTTCTGGCATGCATATTCAAGCATACCAATTTATAAGACAGCTTCTATAAATACATATGTGGGTAATTTTAAAATCTGCTTCCCAGACAGGAAAACAATCATTTAAGTATGTGCAAAACCCAAATGCAGAAGAGGCACAAACATGGCTGCAATTAATTGATTTCAGAACTGGAATGCATATGCATTTTTATCGACATATTTTACAATATTCAAACACTGTATCATTAGTCTTTATGTTGATGAGCTATCAGTCTGTCTAAGATGTGTAATCATAAACACACTTATTTACGTAGATGGTATCTTATGCAGCATAGGTTTAAGACAGCTCCTTCATTTGCATATTTCCAACACTGAATTTAACAGTAGTACATGGAGAAATATGCTCCAGTCAACAAGACTCCAGCTTTCTCTAAATCCATAAATATTTTTGAATCACTATCATAGCTTCGCTTGATTCTAACAGTCCACATTCAAAAAAATCCACAAGTTCATTGGCAGGCAACTGTCTTCCTTAGAGCCTTAGATCTCTAGTAGCAGTACTACCTGGTTTGAGCATTCATAAAGGAAAAAACAAACAAACAAAAACCTCCTCACACAAAGTGAAGTACGAGACAGAATCAGAATCATACAATCATAGAACAGTTGGTGTTGGAAGCAGCCTTTAAAGGCCACCTAGCCCAACCCCCTCTGCAGTGATCAGGGACATCTACCACTAGATCAGGTCACTCAGAGCCCCATCCAACCCAGCCTTGAACGTTTCCAGGGATGGGACATCTATCACCTCTCTGGGAAACCTGTTCCAGTGTTTCCCCACCTTCAACACATAGGCATGCTAGGTAAATCTCTGGCGTACTAATTCTTTTAGCATGAGATTATGAGAAAGAGAATGAGGCTGCCTATAATCCTTAATGCCCCAAAAGGGCAAGTAAGCTCAAAGCCTATTAAGTATCACACAGAAAAAGAAAGCAGCATCATGGAGAAAATATTCAGCAGTAAGTGGAGAGCCATTGCCAATAGCTGTCAGGAAAGTATTCTTATAGTTGAAAACAAGCCTGTGCCTTCCCTGAGCACATATTGTTCACTCCTACATCCTCCTTCTCAAGGTTCATTTTGATTTCTCGCTTAAGTTGATCCTTAAGATCAGCTCTACACAGTTAACATGAAACATTTTGCTCACTCAAAGAAAGTCAAAACTACCTCTTTTAAAAGGCTGCACATCATGGATGCCTTGTTTCTGGTTGTTGACTGTAATTGTTTTGTGGTCCTAGCCAGCCTGAACTGAGGAGACATCAAAGAATATTTCCAGGAGATGGCAATGGAATTGTAGCATCCCTATTACTGTCCCCAGTAAGCGCAGGGACAGCTTCTAGCTTTCTGACAGGAAAGTGGTCCCATTCCTTCTGCAAAGGCACAGCATTCAGTTCGTAACCTCTGTGCCAAGACAGGTAAGTGAGTAAAAGCTAGCCATGTCTGTCCAATTAATATTGGTACTAACTGAAACAAGATGGATAAATCCATGGTCATCACTAGCAAGAGATAAAAAAATCCTTAAAATTAATTTATGCTTCTGATCTTCAGTAAAAGACCCAGACAGAATTTTGTTAGAGTTCTTCCTCTAATAACTTGTCAGATTATTGGCAAACTCAAGGCCAAAAGAACTATTTTGCATCAGTGATTCCCATGGCAGGGTGTCTAGATTCTCATTATTAACAATTACAACTGCATACATATGATCCAACAAATTTAGCAGATGTCAAACAACAAAAAAATAGCTTCATTGGGTTTAGTATCACTAAAGTTTCCAAAATTTGATAATCAGTGAAAAATGTACCAGGAAAAATAGCTGACTCATCAAAACAGCAGTGCTGCAACCTAGCAGAAACAAGATTTAGTATCAAATTTTTGGATGCTGTTGAAGAACACAGCCACCCCCCCTTTTCTAAGCTGTATTACTTCCAAAGAACAGACATGCTCCTAATTAAAATGATCTAACAATTTTAATGACTTATCAGCTATTCTTGTCACTTGTCCCAATAACTTCTGCAACAAATATTCTTTAAATCTTCTGAGACCTCCTAGGCAAACCACTTCAAGAAATACACTGAGCTGGAGGAGAAGAAACCTGTGATCACATTATCTGCATCATGACACTAGCCCAAGGCAAGAATACTGTCTTCACACTCACACAGAAATACGAAAAAGCTTGAGGGAGAAGCTGCCAATACAGCTCAGGTACAGGCCTGCTCACTATTTTATTGCCCACCTGACTATAATCAACTATCCATCAAATAAGCTGTTTGAAAGGCTTCACCTTGAGCCTTCAGCTTGAGCCCTGCTGTCTGTCTGGGAAGAGCAACACACATAATCAGGAGTCATTTATTCCTCCGGTCTTTGTTCTGAGGAAAGCAGTTCTGGTTTGGGTGGTTTATTGCATTCAAAACTTGAAAAAACAAACAAGGCAAGTTTTGGATAACAACAAATTTTTGAAAATTCACAAGGAGGAAGCATGTGATGAACAGCAGGACAAGGAATCAGTCACTGTACTTCTTACAGTGTTCTGGCTCAAAAAAGTCAGGTGGTACCAGATGCCTCAGATTGAGAAGGAACACTGAAAACAAATTTTAACTGAATGGTAGGGACTTATCTGCTGATACATAAAGCCCAGTTGCTAAAGTTTAATATTTGAAGAGTCATGCCCTTTCAAAACAGTCTTCTTTCCAGGCTTGGAACCTCATTAATGGTATTCCAAGTAGTCTCACAGTCTTTCTTCTTTTTATGATATCCCACCATGTCCTTGGTCTTTATGTGATCTTGCGCCCATGAGTATCACAGATTAATTCATAACAGCCCAGGAAAAACTCCAGTGCAGGAGACAAAGTGGCTCTTGAAAACCACCAACACAAGGTTTAGCTAGGATTGAATCTACCTAAAATGAATTGTTTATAAACTTGAGGCTTGAATTTCCTCGAATTTCAAGGACAGCATAGCCCAGAAGGAAAGGTACTTTTCTTTATAGTCAAAATACATCAGAGAACATTTAAATAATAGTCTGGACTTCTTGTTACTGGGGAGGTCACATTTTGAGTCAGATTCTTACCATCAAAGACAGTAGTAATTCCAAGCATATTAACAGAAAGCACATTTTCCCTCTTCTTCCAATGATAGGAATAAATACTGATAAAAAGACTTCCATTAAGTATGTTATCAAGATTGAACATTAGGTATGCTTTAATTAAAATATTATTGATTCAAAAGTATGTGCTTGCAGTTACTAAGAGGAGAAACTATTCCAAACTTTTCATCTAGAAAGATGATAGCTGAACATTGATTCTGTAGCAGAGAAGAAAAGGTGATTATGTTTTGAAAACTAATAATGTGTAGCTTCAAGCAACTAAAAAAAAATCCGTTTATATTTATTATTTATTTTCAAATGTACTGTAAGTTCTACAGCCTTTTTTCAAAACTGCAGACTACTTACAACACTATCTGAAAATATATAAACGTAACAGGAAAGATAAAACAAAACGGTGACATTTTTTCTCTCATGAAGGGTTTTCTTCTGTGAACACTCTTAATTTTCCAGTGGAAAATCTTAAGAAAGAAGAGATTCATACACAAAATCCCCACACAGCTTTTTTTTAATTCACACGTACACTTGCCTCTCCATTGCACATGTACAACTACTGCAGCTTCACAAATAAGCCAAGGCAGAACACTATTTTAAAGTTATCAAGTAAAAAAGACACCAATGAAAACAACTATTTGTATCAGTAAATGCTGTTTACTAAGAGTACTTTGCTATTTGACAAATCCATCCACAGCTACAGTAAATGGAAAGATTCTTTTTTACTTCAGCGGTTTGGGCCCTAGGAGAAACAGACTTGGACTACAGAAATGTGTAGGAGTGTTTATAGCCCTCTTGAGAAGACTGCCCACACAGGACAGGGGAAAAGTACATACTTCAGCCAGTTCATTTCTCTTACGGGGCTTCTGTCACTGTCTTCAACTGAAAGCGTCAAGAAATCAATATTTTAGTACTATGGGCCTAAACTACTAAAAATATTAGCGTAGATATTCTTGCACAATTTGGTTTATGTGTCTCCTCATCCTAACACATAAAAGCAATAGCACCACCTCTACCGCTTTAACCACAAAGAGCCAGGCTCTAGGGTCCCAGTTCCTCAAACTCATCGACACGTACCTTTTCCCCACTGCCATTTCTTTTGAAAAAGGTATGGATGTTTTGATCCACACCACTGTCCAGGTCTTGCAAAATAACCATTTTACAGGGATAAAATAGGATAATTTGAGCTGGCAGCTTTACTATTATGGCTAGAAGCATATGGAAAGAAAACAGATGTTGTCCAATGGTCTCTCAGATTGGGTAAAATATATGTGCAATCTTCATCATTAGAGTATACAGATGTACTTCCAGTTTTACCAATGTAAGGAATATGTCCTGTAATTGAATATTGAATCTGTAATTAAATATTCATTTAGATTATCAGATCCCATTAATCCGTATTTGGTTATGAGTCCTTTTTCATGTAGCCTACTTAGAAAAATAGATTTGAAGATTAGACTAAGCTTGATGCCTTAATAGCTGCATTATTGCAGTCTGCCTTATCCTAACCAAATTCGCAGTTTACCTCAGGAAAAGTTTTCTTAGAGAAATAGGTGGTGAATCCTTTTTTTCTGCACTCCTTCAATTGAATCCATATTTTTCCTGATATTTTTGCTCTTTTCAGTTTTGTAAAATTATATCATTGTACAGCATAAAAACTGAGCACCCCTCTATGCAGAGAGAACAGAGCTTATAGAAATCCCTACAAAAATGTCTGCACTCCATGAGTAAGCATTAATGCCTACTTTTAGATTCAGCATGCATACATGGGAAGTAGCTAAACTGCACTAATTTTGTTCATGTAAGATACCACATATGCTGACATAAGTGTAACCTGAATGATACTGAAGCCTTAATCAGAAAAATTAAACAGAGAGAAAGATTTTTATTTATGACTCCACAAACTGCAGGAATAAAAACTTCCTCACAAAGACTTAACAAGACTTTTTCATACTTGCAGCGTAAGGAAGTGTTACCAGAAAATGCAGAACATACTGATAGAAGTAAAGGTCAAGGCTCACTTCCATTCATCTTGAATGCTGTGCCAAGTTCTCTCCATATAATAATTCATCAAATAATCTAATTAACTTGTTTAAAATTATAATTAAGTTAGGCATACATAAGGTCATGCAATTACAGGTCTGTGATGAGAGTTTTACACCAATAAAGCAGCTGCAATCCAAATGACAAATCACACATTCACTAATAACTCTCCATTCACAGACAGCTATTAATAAAGTTTTCTTAAAACCAAATTACAAGGGGGTTTTGTTGCTTTGAAAGCGCTGTCTATTCAGGAAAGTACTAAGAAGCAGTAAATTTACTGACTCAGGATGAGGCGTCTTGATTGGAATCTGGAATCATCACGTTCCAAATCAGAAACAGTGTCAGAAGATGTTTGGGTTACCATTTCCTGCTTCACTACTGAATTCACAGTGATTCAGTGAGGTGTTTTTTCCCTTCTAGTTAATCTTTTAACTTGTTATCCATTTCTCATGATGTGACAGCGCATAACTTCCTTATACTGTATGGTGTTAGAATCTGGTCCTCAGAAGAGCTGAACAAAAGAGTTCCTAACTACTCTAACAAAGAAATATAAAAATCTGCCCTACCACTGAGATGGATAAATTCACTAACATATGATCCTTTATCCACGGCAAAGATACACGGCAGTTCCCAAACAGGATAGAGATGAAACTATTTTGCCTTATTATCTCTTTCAACAGGCAAAATTCACATCAGACTGAGTCAGCTGAGCTGAGGCATGGCAAGGCCAGAACAAGCAGACTGACAGCAACAGCATCAATGTCGCAAAAAACCCATGTCCATACAGGTTGCCTCAGCAATTAATAGAACAGAAAGACTGAGTATGTTGATCGTGTTTTATCTGACACAGTTTACTGTGTTTGATAAATAATATCATAAAGGTTGGCTGGGCATGTAAAATACAGAAAAAATGTACCTTCAAAATGGTCTTTAAGAAAAAACAAGATATCTGGAACCTCTCAGCTGTTAAGCAAACAACTTGCATTAAATAACGCTGGCACGTTAGAACTCAGACACAGAGTGAAGCAGACTCTCTTGGCTCATAAGAACTGCTACTTTCTAGCCTACCAGCAAAGTAGAAACAAGATTATTATTATTCCCTCAGGAGAAATATTTCAGTAACCTGTGAATATTTCAGAGTTTAACCAAGAAGAAAAGGAATGGTTGCTACTCATCCAAGAAAGCTAACAGACTGGACACCACAGGTGTTGACCAAAAACCAAAACCAAAGGTACAATACATTGTAAAGAAGATACATGCATAAATGAAAACTCAGCCTTCGTGTGTTTCCAAGACATACACTGCTGGGTTATTTATTCCAGGTCTTCTATGGAGCTATACTCGCTACACTTGTTGATTCATGAAGTTACTACTGTAGCCATTTGCCTTTTATCTCATCTGGAAATTTCCAGTCCTGTTCCAGAAATAGCCTGATCAAATATGAATCACTAGTTCACACCAACAAAAAAAAGCAGTGCTTGTTTTCATTAACATCTCTGGCTGTAAGTTGCAACTCAGGAACTATTTCATGAGTCTGCAGATACCTCTGCCATCCCAGTTTAAATCAAAGCACTCGTGAATCTAACCCCGAAACTTCCAGTAATCCCTTCAGATCAATATGTCATCCAGCTACCACAGGCAACACAAAGTTGCTATGGTCTTTATTTACAAGAAATCTTTCCCTAAACCTCATAAAAAGAGTTTAATAGGTAAAGCAAATTACTGTTTCGACGTGCGAAGTGTTGAGGGGCAATCACCTTTCCAAGCTAAATGTCTGGATACTAAGTCTTGGAACGAAACAGACCCATGCTTCCCTGAGAAGATGTGCTGTTTCGTAGGACGGGTCTGTGCTGCTGATTTTCTTCCCCCTACCTATTGCTGCCAAGCAGCAGCATGGGGAGCCAGGAGGGGAGCCAGGCAGGACCCTGACCCCCGAATCCCTGCTGGAGCCTGCTGGTGAGCCCAGTGCTCTGGCACATTTCCTGGTGAAGCCAAGCTGGACCTAACAGAAACTGCTCAACAACAGCCACTGAAGACACCCGAAGGACAAGGTCACACCTGCCACCTCTCACAGATTGCTGTGCACCGCTTCCTTTTCTTCAGACTTCAAACCCCAGGTGTCAGTGGAAGCTCATTCAGACTAACAGCAAGAGAGATGGCTGGTACCATGGAAATGGGGAGGGAGTCCAAGGGGGAGACAAAAGGGAGGGCCATCAAGGAGGGAGACAAACGTCAGGACTGTAGTAAAATGTGTGATTTAAACAAAATTTATCATGATAAAGGTGTAGGTGTAGATCTCCCTGTAGGTAGGGAGATTTAAATTCACTGATTATACTATTGATTAGCAAGTAGAATGTATGGCAGCAGCAAGACTGTTAGGCTCAATTTTGCCTGTATATGCTTTCTAACAAAATTAGATTTTGCCTGCTTACTTCTGTTTGACATCGAAAGATCATTTTTTCCTTGTCTAAAGTGTGTCTAGCCACTTTTCCTGCCCTATGCTTTGCCATAACGTCAGCAGAAACATAGGGGCACATTCATTCTGAAGCAAAGGGAAAGTCTAGATTCTTCCATGTAGGAAGTGTCTAGGGAAGGTGAGAAGTGTGGGGACTATGGAGTTACGTTCACACACATTTTTCAGAATGTTAGTATTAAATCCACCATAAAATGATTTTCTGAAACACCTAGACGAATCACCAACACTACCACACATCACAAGTAAATAAAAATTGTCTTTTTTGTAGAACAAATTGATTTTTCATGATTTTTTTTTCAAAGATAAGTTGGTCTTGAATTTTTAAAAGTGAGAAGTAAAATGAATTTGACTTATTTCTCTAATAATGACACCACAAACAGTTAAGATGTTTATTTACTGAATTTAAACACTAATACTAATAAGAAATTAATCTGCATACAACCTACCAGTTAGTAAACATAACCAATTTCTTTTATGCCTCATCTGCTGAGGATACATTCACATCCACAGGGTACCTCTCTTTAGATGAACTCATAACTCACGCTTTTATTATGCTCTCTGTTGTAACAGCTAAGGTGCAGATTTCCAATAATGGAAAAAATGCCACATATTAACACTGAGTAGCACAGCTCATGACACAATTATGTTCATCCATAACTCTACCCAGATTGTATTTTGCTAATATTTCATTAACTTTCCCAGGTCTCCAAGAAGCTTATAATGCAAACTGGGGTCACTGGAACTGGTCCTTTGCCAGTGCCTTCTGAAAGGGCTTTTGTCAGCAGAAAGCATTGTAAACTCATTCACACATGAATGAAGTCCAGGAAGCAGCAAACAACTGTGTATTGAATAAATAAATAAATTCTGTCCTTCTTCTCACTGGCACACCACAATTTCTTCATGCCTATCTTAACAAGAAGAAATACTGGCATCATTGAGGTCTTGACTTCAGCAACAGTGTATTTCTTTCAATATTATTCTAATGTTTTGCTGTTTCCATAAAAATCTTACAGAAGTGTAACATGTAACATGTAGCAGGTTCAAGCACAGTTTACGAGACATGTTAAACAGGGCCAGTATGTCAGGTTGTACTTACAAAGGTAATGCCAGCCAAAGTAAGATTTCTGCATCAAGAAACTGCAGCAAGAGAGAGGAATAACACCAATCAACCAAAAAAAGAAAAAAAAAAATTCTACCTTCAGCTTGTTTCTATTGCTTTCCGCTAACACTGCAGTGATCCCACCTTTGAGGCAAAGACCCTAGCAGCAGGTGCTGTTAAAGGGCTCCAGCAGAGCAGGGAGAGAAATCCCCACGGAGAACTCAGAATCAGCAACAGCAGCAAGTGTAGCAGCCATAGCTCAAAATGGAAACACAGCAGTTCTGGCCTGCCTGCTAGATCTTCCAAGGCCATAACCAGCTTGAAAATAATCCCTAAGTCGCTTCAGAAAAAGTTCTAAAATGCTAACTCTTTTAAGTTGACTCATGTACTTGGGAAACAGAAATTAATATGAATAAATTAAAATAATGAATGACATACTATTTTCTATCCCATATGTCAGATTTTGTCTTTCTTTCATTCATTCGTAATTTCTTGTCTTTCATCTTTCTATTATTTCCTTTATTTTTCCCCTTTACCTGCCATTTGTCTTGTGTCATACTCACACTTCCATTTCTTCTTTTCAGCTTTGGTCAACAATATTCTAACAGGTTCGTAGTTGAAATTCTTCAAATGCATCACATAGCTGAAATATAGCTTCAAATTTCTCCAGGAAATCAGAAAAACAGAATCTTCTGTCTCTTTTTTCAGAAGTGAATCTTGGGAGCATATAAGCTATGCATCAGCCAAGGTCAGACAAGAACATCAGAGCAGTCTTGGGAATGGAACTGACACTCTACCCTACACTTATCATAAGAGAGTTCTTCTCTGAACTAAAAAAAAAAAAAAAAAA
>Ga0065711_1051079_pt1 | contig 10527 bp, 11 predicted proteins | sample Hoacrofraction12_FD_59098 | JGI IMG/M metagenome (GOLD analysis project Ga0065711, IMG submission 59098) | Hoatzin crop microbial communities from Cojedes, Venezuela - Epithelial fraction 12 v2 (version 2) | ecosystem: Host-associated > Birds > Digestive system > Esophagus > Crop | place...
CCCCCCCCGCGTTCAAATGCAGAAATTCTCTCTCTTGTTTCTTAAAACTTGTGGCTGCCAATATTTATTGCAGCTGCTGTCATGTGGTTGGACTGCTGTCTTCTGCTCCACCTAGCTTAATGCATCCTCTACCCGTCTTCCATGTTTTTGCCCCTGCTTCATATAGATGTGCTACCTTGATGTTAATAATGGATTTTGGGATTGGCTTGGGAGAGTGAAGGTGGCAGGAATGACAAATGGGTCATCATAAAAACTTCTTTATTTAGTACCGCAACATTTCTAAGTTTTTTTTTTTGGAAATTAGGAGCTTTGCCAAATGAGTGACTCCTTTAAGTGGTTAAGTGAAGTTCTTCAAATGTTATGGGTTTTTTTTCCATGCAGCGAGACCCTGTGTACTCTGTCAAACTGGATTTAATTTCAGTAGCTAGATCCTCATTTTCTGTGGCAGTGCTAAGTATTTCCCAACAGCTTTGGATAATTAATAAAAGCGTTATTGAATTTTGCTGGGGAAAATGTAAATTATTAATGTGGCCTGTACAATAGCTCATATTTTGCTAAATGTTTGCTTTATGCTGTTTCAATGCTTTGTGGAATTTCTCCTGAGTGTGCCTTTGAAAACTGTGATGACCTTGCATTGGTGAAGCTACGTAATCAAATAGGAAACAGGGTCTCTCCTGATACTCAGTTGGTGGACATTGTACTCATCGCGTAGGTGGTGCTTGAATACCCGTTGCCAGCAGTTGATGGCGTCTTGTGTTTGTGACAGGTAGGAGATCACGCTTTGTGGCAGGGGTTGCGCAGGTACTGTTGGACAAGGCAGTCATGGTACATGTGCCTGTTGCTAATGTCCTGAAAATCGGTAGATTTGTGGAATTGGTGCTTGACTGATCAGACACATACCTGTCTGTCTTTGGCAAAAGGAATGTGGTGATGGACAATAGCAAATATCGGATTGAAATGCTGTTTACGATGGCGTTGTAAATAAAATTCCTGTTGGTGAAGTGGAGCTGGTCCACAGCAGGCTCAAGGCACTCTTTGTCCAGTGTAAAGACACTATGGGTTTGTTCCAAAGCAGCAGTTGTCACAGATGGATTGCTATTGGCCTGAAGCAAACAAAGGCAGCTCATGCGGTAGAAGGAGTGAGATGATCTAATTAGCTGGCTTTCATTGGGTTCGGTGAGAGAGAATTGGTGTGCAGCATGAAACCTCTCAGAAAGAGCTGGCATGTTCGTCTTGTCGGACCCCTTGTTCCAGGAGGTAGAACTTGTCTTTGATTCCAACCTGGTGTTGCTCCATCCTGATATTTGGATCAAGACACAGGGATTGATTCAGCCCCGTGGAAGTGAGGAAACATACATGGAAATTCCTCCCAGAAACTGATGAGCTACACATAAGGATTGCCACTACCTGTGCATCTCTGTTGGGTTACTACTTGTGTCTAGCTCTTCGACTTGCCTTTAAGAAGTGTGGATTTAGTTGCCCTTTATACATCACTTTTCCATATGCCTTTCCTGCATCTAGACATATTCTGTGTGTTGATGACTCTGATAAAGGACTGAGGAATATTTTTAATAAGTTAGAAAAATGTTGCGAGGTGTGATTTTTAAACCCAGTGTTGACAAGGTAACGAAATCACAAATGAGCTTAAGCTTTCTGTAGCTTTTAGCACATCCCTTGAAGAACGATTGAACTGCATTGCTTAATCATTAGTTTCCCTTTTGTTTCATCCCGTTGCATAAGGCCAGCGTAGCCTGATGGTTATCATCTGAAGTGTATGCCAAAACTTGGTCCAAGCTCCCCTCTGATTTTATAGTCCTTCCTCTCTCCTTTCCTCTAGCACAAGAAGTGTCTTTTTGACATTCCGCTGGCTTTTGTTGCAGGAAGTAAGATTGCATGTTCCAAATGTTGCGTGGAGATAGAAACAAAATCTCTTTGCTTCACTGGAGTCTGTGTATTTGAGATCTGATTAGGAAAGACAACTGCATACAGGAATCTTGGAGCCTGTTGTGTTAAGACAACATTTTGGTGAAAGTTTCTGACTTAGAAAGCTCAGGAGGATTATTACCTGGATTTCTGTCCAACTTTGTCAGTCTTCCTCAGCTTAGTGTCTAGATATCACACTGACTTAGTGTGATAGATTCTAATCAGAATCCTTCGGCTGATGGTTGTGGACCGTGTTTAGGTCTGTGCGAGAGTAGCGGTGTTGAGGCGATTGTTGGCGTAAGTTTGCTCGCAGGTACCAGTTCTTTGAGCACGTCGCCTCCGCTGATCTCTTTATCTCGTTTCTGGGGCTCTGAAAGTTAAGGGAGGAAACAAAGATAAATGTGTTCTTTCAGCTCTCGGATAAGTTTCTCTCTGGAAAACGGTGCCACAAGAGGGTGCTTGTGCAACCCAAAGGGCTCTGTTAATTGGGAGGCTTTCCTAGCTCGCTGGCGCTCACGAGAGTTAATAGGTTGAAGCAATGATCTTGACGAATTGGTTGTAGCCAAGGGATCTTGCTTACGGAGGTGCTGGAAGAGCTGTGACAAACTACAGTAGCATCTCTGTCATTAGTAAATCGCAGCAGAGCTTTGGAAGCTGGAAACCATGATTCTATGAAAATGTCACTGCCTTGCTCGGAAATGCCCGGTGGTGGGTAGTAACAGACTTTCCTATTAGCATGTTGTTTTGAACTCTTCTCCCATCTGTAGTTAGGTCATTTCCCAAGCGGTTCTGCTGCAGTCTGCTCCGCTGCAAGAAAACTTGCAGCTGATGCAAAAAGCTACCTGTCCTGTCTCTAGCCTCTCTCGCCTTGGTTGGTCTGAAACTCCCTGCTCGATCCACTGCTTTCTTCTGCTTGTCAAATGTCTTATGGTGTCAGGGCATGAATGCAGAAGGGCTGAGGGATTTTCACTGGACGACATATGCCTGCAGAACTTGCACTGTGCTAGAGGCCGAGCAAAGAATGTGCAGGAACGTCAAGAGTTTTGGGGCAGGTGAAATGTGGATATTTGGATGGTATGAAACATCTGGACCTCGTGCCAGCAGAGCTAATGGAGCCCTTGCAGATGAAAAGAGCAACTCATCACAACAGAACCCATCTCAGGCTTGACTTTTAGTTTGGTGTTGCATGACCTTGCTGTTCTCTGCTCCCAGTTTCCCCCGTGCTTGCTCTTCCAGCTGTTGAAGCCTGTCTGTCACCTTCATAATAGTTCACCCCCTCATTGTTTTCCCCCCCTCCTCCCCCCCCTTAGAAAACTTAGGGGAAAAAGCATAAAACAATAAAGGTGACTAATTGGGGATTTTGCCACATATCTCCATGTTTTATGCCTTGCACCCATTATCTGGATTTGTGCAAAGGCTGTCTTGCATTTTTGCGTGTAACATGATGGACTGTGAGTCTGGATTTTTAGATGCTGTAGTAATGCAAGTGATGTCTAGGCAAGCTTTTGGATTAAAGCTGGAGAGACTTGTTTGTGACAAGGTTAGCTGCTTAGTTACCTACAGCAATGCTTTTTTTTTTTTTTCATCTTATGGCAATGCTTTTGAAAGCTCCCAAACACAAATATCTTCACAGCTTTCTGTCTGAATATTTTTTTCATTTACCAGTGGGGGGTGGGGGAGAACAAATTTATCTGCAGCCAACCCTTTCTGCCTCTTGTTATCTCAGTTTTCAAGACTGATGTTGACTGTTGAACTCTTGAAATTGTGATAGCCGTTGTTCTAAATGGCAGACTGGCATTTACTCCAACCATGAATTGAGGAAAAAATAATTGATGCATCCTTCAGAAGTACCAGTTCAAGGGCGGGGGGGGGGATGACTTCCTGCTTTCTAGTCTCTTGCACAGCAAAGGTAGGATTTTGGGAGGCTTTGTGCATTGAAGTTATTCTTAATGCATTATTTAGCCCTCAGCCCCTCTGTTGAGTGATAAGGGGCAGCAGAATAGTTTGTGTTTGAACAAAAAAACCTTGAAAATGGGCTTCAAGTTATACAGCAACTAGCCCCTTCCAGCTGTGGAATATAGGTTCAGCAAACGCCTGCTAGAGCGGTCTCCTGTTCTGTTTGCAGGCTGTCCCCCAACACCATGGTGACGCCCCACAAGAAGAGCATGTTGGGAAATGGAAACTATGATGTGAACGTGATCATGGCAGCCCTTCAGACCAAAGGCTATGAGGCGGTTTGGTGGGACAAGCGCAGGTATGGAGGAGTTCTGTAATTCTGGAGATAGCTACTGTTTGTAAAAACAAGAAAGAGATGAAGTTAAAGTACCAGGATATAATCTCACCGCTCTTTTCTGCGCTCTTTCAGGGATGTCAATGTCATTGCCCTGTCTAACGTGATGGGCTTCATCATGAATCTGCCCTCCAGCCTTTGCTGGGGCCCCTTGAAGCTCCCCCTCAAGCGACAGCACTGGATCTGTGTCCGGGAGGTGGGAGGCACCTACTACAACCTTGACTCTAAACTCAAGGTGCCCGAGTGGATTGGAGGTGAAAGTGAGCTCAGGTAGGATTTTTTAATCCTGTTCCTCCTCAAGTCCTTCCCTGTTGGAGGTGGGGAGTCTGTCTTTAAGCAGTCAATGACTGAAACATTTATGGTTGACCTTCAGTAGCAACGACTTGAGAGTAATAAGGTTCTTGTGCCTCCACTTAGATTTATACCCAGTTTGAGTGAAGCTAGGGAAATGCTTTTGGCAGTGGTGATCTCTGTGAGCTCAGGAGAGCCTGGCTTTGTCTCTGACATGGCTGGCTCTGTCACTGGTGATGAAGACAGAGGCCGAGTGTGGTACTAGTGGGTGACGGCTGCAGCGAGATGTGCTGTGCCTCGCTCTCTACTCAAACGTGAGAGCATCAGCATTCCTTTGCCTCTTGAGTAGCAGTCTGTGTGTTCCCAAGAAAAGGCTTTCCAGACTAAAAGTGCAGCGTTATCCCTGACAGCAGTGAAAGCTGCTTGCTAGGAATCACTTCCCTGTGCAAGCACACGCTGCACTTCTGGCTTGACTCCTCTTCAATCTTAACACGAGGTGGTTGGTGTAACTACTGTGTGAAGTCTCGCCTGCTCTTAGTTGCTGCTCAGCTTCCATTCCGTCCTGTTCTAAAGCCTACTAGCAGCTTTGCTGCCTCGGATAGACTCATCCTGAGGTTGGGACTGCACATGAGCAGTATTTGCAGAGCCTACCTTGCCATTAAAGTCTTGGCAAAATGGATGCCAGCCTTTGTGAACTTCTGGGATAAAGTAACACAGTTCTGGAACTGCTGTTCAGAGCGTCTAGGGGAATTTTCTGGGTGTGCTGTTCTTCAGAAATAAGTACGGGCTTCCTATACAGGGAATTTTGGAAACCTGGGCCGAAAGATAACAGAGAAAATGTTGATTTGACTGTCATAGTTACTGGAGATAATCCAAGTTTGGTATTAGAAAAAGCTTATGGGCAGAAAGGGGCTGCAGAACCATGTCAGGTGATCAGGTAGTACACTGCTGCTACGACCTGTGATAAGCACATCTAAATGATGGGGTTTGTTTTCTCACAAGTATTCCAGATTTGCTGGAATTATTTTAAAACACAGTGGGATTCTTGATCTCAGAGATCTGAGGAGACTGAACTTGGGTTTCGTTCTGACTTTGCCACCTTGGAAAATCATAGAATCATAGAATGGTTTGGGTTGGAAGGGACCTTACAGATCATCTCGTTCCAACCCCTCTGCTGTGGGCAAGGACACCTTCTGCTAGACCAGGTTGCTCAAAGCCCCATCCAGCCTGGCCTTGAATACTGCCAGGGAGGGGGCATCTCCAGCTTCTCTGAGCAACCTGTGCCAGTGCCTCACCACCCTCATAGCAAAGAATTTCTTTCTTGTATCCAATCTAAACCTACCCTCTTTCAGTCTAAAGCCATTACGCCTTGTCCTGTCACTGCATGCTCTTGTAAAAAGTCCCTCTCCAGCTTTCTTATAGGCCCCTTCAGGTACTGGAACGCTGCTCTAAGGTCTCCCTGCAACCTTCTCTTCTCCAGGCTGAAGAGCCCCAACTCTCTCAGCCTGTCCTCACAGGAGAGGTGCTCCATCCCTCTGATCATTTTTGTGGCCCTTCTCTGGCCCTGCTCCAGCAGGTCCATGTCTTTCCTGTGCTGGGGGCTCCAGAGCTGGATGCAGGACTCCAGGTGGGGCCTCCCCAGAGCGGAGCAGAGGGGCAGAATCACCTCCCTCGCCCTGCTGGCCATGCTTCTCTTGATGCAGCCCAGGATACGGTTGGCCTTCTGGGCTGCGAGCGCATGTTGCTGGATCATGTTGAGCTTCTTGTCAGCCAGCACCCCCAAGTCCTTCTCAGGGCTGCCCTCAATCCGTTCTCCACCTAGCCTGTATTTGTGCTCGGGATTGCCCTGAGCCATGTGCAGGACCTTGCACTTGGCTTTGTTGAGAGTGACCTCTCTATAGACTTATCTCTGCTGAGGTTAAGATCATGTGTCTATCTGAATCTGCAGTAACTTGCTGTGTAGAGGTGTGTTCCATCTAGTGGGGCAAGTGTAACTTCTTTTTTGTCAGAAAATAACTTAAGACAGTGTGTGGGGATTTCCTCCCATTTCTTGTCATGTTTGCATAGTTAGTTGCATTTAGTTGTTGAAGATGATGAAGTTCTACATTCGGCAGTGCTTATTTCTGTTTCTCTTCATGATAGGAAATTTTTGAAACACCAGCTGAGAGGAAAGAACTGTGAACTCCTGCTGGTGGTGCCAGAGGAGGTGGAAGCACAGCAGAGCTGGAGAGCTGACGTGTGACCTGGACTGACTCTGTCCTCCCACTGCAGCTCTTCCCCTTCACTGAACTCCTGATGTCCTGAAACCTGGATAATGGGTGCCCTGACTCTTCTCATCTGGAACTTCCTGTGTTAGGCTCTTCTCTTCCTTCCTTGGTGCAATAGGGCGACGCCGTAGGACATTGGAGGTGGTGGGTGGGGAAGGACTGAGGGCAGAGTGGAGGAAACTGGAAGCCAGTATCACTTTAATTGCAGAGGCAGATGAGCTGCGTGTCCTTCGGCTAGCTCGAAGACATTGCAGTCTTTAAAACTGGGCTTTGGGGCTGGGGTGTCTGGAAGCCCGGGGCCTCCCTTTCCCCACACGGGTCAGGGCCGCATGTGGTGGGACACTGCTCCCTCCGGGGAGGAGCGGGAGCTGACCACACTGCTGCCTCTTCACAAGTCTCTCCCTCCGTCGTGAAGATGTTTGCAATTCCGAAGGGTCTCTCGGGACACTCTCAAACACTAGGAATGGTACGGTGCTCAGCACGACCCTCTGCTTCACAGGGACGGTTTGTGCCCAGGAATGAGAAAATGAGAATAAAAACAGTGTCGTCTTTCAAGAAATTTTTGGGGTAGCTAGAGGATTCTTCCCCAGTGTCTCCAGGGGTTTCTGTATGTGGCGAGCGGTTGTTTGGCAGCATGTGGCTGGCTAAGGCGACGTGGAAACAGCAAGCACAGGCTAATTGAGGAGTATCGAGTTTCTGGACTGGAGAGAGGCCGTAGTCTGCTTGGGTTTCTTTGTGCTATGTTGGGTCTTTTTTTTTTTTTTTCTTCATTTTTTTTCATTTTTTAACATCTATTTCTGTTTTCTGGATGGTCACCCAGTAGTTTAGGGGCTGCTCGGAGAGAGGAATAAAACTGAAGGGGCTTTGAGAGGAATTACTTGCCTTTTATTTTCGTCCTTCCAGAAGTCTCGTCCACAGTTGCGAATGTCATGCAGAATGTCCCAGAAAGAGGTAAAGGTACAAAGCAAAAACGGGCTGAGGAGGGAAGCCGTTGGCAATAGTCAGCTTCTGCCCTTTTTATAGTTATTGCCTGCTAATGTGGGAGATGCAGAGGGTCCACCAGAGCCTCTGGGCATTAGCAAGACCCTGGCCCGGAGGCTGAACCAGCTTCTCTTTCAGCATTGGCCAACAAACATTCCATTAGTGGACAAGTCGCTTTTTCCTCCCCTCCCTTCTGTGGAGAAGAGTGACCAGACATGGAGACACTGAGAGGAGTTTCCACCGGCTGTTTCCCGGTCACCTGGGCGCGCTGTAGCTCAGTCACGCCTTCCACAGCAGGAGGAGGAAACGCCGAGTTTGGAACAGGCTTTGCTGCGTTCAGCTCTTCCCAGCCGAGCTGCCGTTCGCTTCCCCCCTGCATGCGGGGGGTGCCTCAGTCCAACGGCCGTCCCTGGGAAAGGCCCCGCTCCATCGCGCGGGGAAGTCTCATTGCTGGTGTCTGAGCTTGCCAAAGGAGGGGCTGCAACTACCTTTCCTCAGTTATTTTTTTTTTCTCCTGAGAGCTCCGCAAAGCGTGAGCAGGTGTTTGAAGCTTAGAGACCACCAAACTCACGCCTTCCCAACAGAGGCCGTGTGATGACGGGATGAGGACGTCCACCAACCCCAGACATCGGGCAAGCGCCATTTGGCAGTCTTCTGTGCACAGCCTCCCGCGGTCCAGGGCAAACGGCTCTTAGGGTTGAAGGACCCAATGTTTCTATAAAAAGTCCTATTTCGTAACACATTCCACCGACCAATACCAGCTGGCAGAGTTTTTAAACACTTCACGGGCAGGACGCGCAGCCTGCAGGTGTTCTGCTGGCGACTGGAAGCCATTTCTTCAGGAGAGGGGGGAAAAATAAATCTCAACAGCAACACTTTCTATGCCGATTAAAGTCGCACTTTGGAGAAACCCCGTTTGCATGGAAACCGCAAGCCACCGGATCAGTGCACAATATGCAAAGACATTTGAAGATATTTTGGGGCTACTTTCCTCTCCCTGTGTGTCAGCACCTTTCCCGGGGCGGGGAAACAGCGTGATCCAGCTGCTCAGGTGAAGGGCAGGCGTAGGGCCGCAGTCCCGCGGGAGGGGAGGCCGCTGCGCCCGAGGGTGGGCGAGCCGGTCCAGCCCCGCCGCTTGGGAGCGGGGAAGCCCGTGTCTGTTTTCTTGCTTGTTCGGTTTTGTTAGAGCCTTGTCTTGGGTTTGTTTACAGAGATGTATTTTGTTTAACCAAATATTAAAAATGGGGAAAAAAACCCCAAACATTTCTGTATAAATGTCCTATCACTTCTGTATGTTCAACTGAATCGTTCTGTAACAAAGTATGTAAAGGCAAAATAAATTTTTTTTTTTTTCCTTTCGTTATAAAACCGCAATCTTTCTGTGAGTTGGTTGCTGGTGCTGAGGTAGAGTCCCCTCTCCGGGGTAGGACAAAGCCCTGCCCGTCCCCTGCCCCGTGGCCAGGCCCCGTCGCCCTGCAGAGCCACCGCCAGCTCTGAAAGAACTGAGCGTCCCTATTAAAACCACACTGCTCAGGTTGGATTTATTTAATATTCCATACAAAAAAATATGCAGCCGATATCTGAAGTTCTATTTTATGAGGCAGAGGATGTGATCATCTGGAACCCGGCCTGCTGCTCCCTTGGTACTCGCACACACACACGGAGTTGCAGTGAAACTGTTCTTGGCAGACGCGTCTTCCCGGCGAGTGTTTTCCACGGGGTGCAGCTGCCCACACCCCTCCTTCCCCTGCTTCCCCTGCTGGGACACTGCTCCTCCTCCTCCTCCTCCTTCGGCTGTGAGCCAGCCAGGGAAGGAGGGGCTTTGTCTGGAGCCTGACCTGTGCCCCGGGGTGGGGGGCAAGGAGGCTGGGGGAGGAACTCCCCCAGTTCAAGTCTGTAACTGGTGGTGGTACTGATCGAATAAAAGGAAGGACTGGTGACTTCTATGGGGGGAGGATGCAGATGGGAGCCGGTGTCAGGTCCAGGGGGGCTTCCCCCCCTCGTTATGAACAGGTCAATGTCCCAAAGGAGAACCAAAAATAAAAACAAACGGAAAAATGCCCTGACCCAACAAATCAACAGTTCAATGTATCATAATTTCAAGCTCTTCCCACATGATCCGAATCCAACGCAGCTTCCACAAATTAGATCTTCCCGGACAGCGGGGGCAGGGCCCCGGGCATTCCCCCCGAGAGCCCCGTGTTGGGTCCGAGAAGGATCTGGAAGGGAAACGGTCAGCTGAGGGACCGCGAGGACACGGCCCTGCCCCACGCACCGCCGGCCCCGGCAGCGTTCCGCAGTACCGGCTGCTCCCCCGTGACAGCCCAGTTCAGCGCTCGGACACGGTGGGTTTGGGCCCCGCTGCGCGCCTCGACCCGGCCGACGCTGGGTTGTGTTTAGCTGGAGTTTGCTGCCGTTGGCCGCCAGCCTGCTACCGATAATCGGCAACATTGCCCTGCTGGGAAATCCAGCCAGAGCATCTCGTGGGGCGAACGGAGCTGCCACGTAGAGCAAACCGCGCTCCCGGGTTTGAGCTCCTCCGACGGCCGGTGACCGGGGCCGGGAGAGAGGGCCGGGGCGTTCCCATCTCACCTGTCGCTGCTGCAGCTGCTGCTGCTGCTCCATCTGCAGCTTTTCCGTTTCGAAGACGACGGGAAGAACCAGGATCATGAAGGAGGTGGTCCCGATCCACAGCGCTGCCCTGGAGAACCTGCGGCGTTCGAGGGAGCGCGTCAGCGAGCAGAGCCCGTCCTTCGGCCGCTTCTCCCGCCGCTC
>Ga0065711_1051080_pt1 | contig 10527 bp, 6 predicted proteins | sample Hoacrofraction12_FD_59098 | JGI IMG/M metagenome (GOLD analysis project Ga0065711, IMG submission 59098) | Hoatzin crop microbial communities from Cojedes, Venezuela - Epithelial fraction 12 v2 (version 2) | ecosystem: Host-associated > Birds > Digestive system > Esophagus > Crop | place...
CCAAACCCAGGACACAGACTGGTTTCCCCGCTGCGTGTTTTCTGTCTCGGAGCTGGAGTAACACTTCCTCAGAGCCCTGCAGTCCGCCGCAAGCATTTCGCCACAGAATGCTTTGTCTGGGACTTTTCAGCATCGCAACATAATGTTCCAAAAGGCTTGGTCATAGCCATATTTTATCAGCCAGATTTATGCAATGCTGTGTTAAATATTTCAGAAGAAATTAGCAGTTAATTCAGTGGCACCAATCATCTCCTTGTTCTGGTAAGTGATTAAAGAGGTGTGTCAAAGTGGGTAGGCCAGAAATTAACTTAACTTGACAAGTGTCTCATTTAGTAGCTCTTTTCTTGAATATTTTGCTCCTGCTTCTGTGACTTTTAATTCCATGCTAAGCCAAAACACAAAAGCCACTGACAACAGCTTTCTTCTTAGTCTTGTTTCAACCAGACCTTCAGAACTATGCAAGCTGCCTGGTGGTGATGCACTGCGAAACAAGGTTCGCAGGCCATTGTTTGCCTCTTAATTTTCCTTAACTGTTCTACAGCCTGCCGCCACTTCTCCACAGCCGCAGGCTGATGGCAGCAGGGCTAGCGTGGAATGGAAGCCTGCTGTCGCGTTCTGCTGGGAGGGCCAGACCCCCTGCAGAGGCATCCTCTCAGTTTCTGTCTCCCATCTCGGCTGGCAGCAAGCGGCTCCTGTTGCAGGGGCCAGCCCAGCACTCGGAAGCACACTGGGTGAAAATCCAGCGAGTGGCACGAAGTCTAGATGTTATTTCTGCTTCTGTGAGTTCCTCAGCATCCCCGCTTCTGGAGGAAAGTGAACAACTGCATCCCTGCTGGAAGCAGAGTGACTCAGCCAAAGATTCATAGGAGAAACCACCCTGCCCAGGAGGAGAGACTGCTTTGCTTATAATAAAATCTACTAAAGCTGGGTAGCCTTTTCACTCTGTCTCCTAAAATACAGCCATCACGGCCCGTGATGGGAGGGGATGAGAAGGGGAAGACGGCCGAAATAGAAAATGCTGAAAGGTCAAAAGAAGGTTTTCTCATGTACATGACACATTCGGATACTTAAAGCTCCCAGTCATTGGAGGCAGGACATGAAAGCAGAGTGGTATTCGTTATTGACTCTCTCGCAGGCAGTAATTGTGATGGGAATCATCAGTGACACAGAGCTGAAGCTCTGCTCCTGCAGTCACATTGCAGATGGTAATCTTGCGCTCTGTTTTGGACGGCCGTGAGGAGCTGGTGCACCCACGGAGCAGGGCGAGGAGGAAACCCCTGCTCTGAGAGGGAAACTCAGGGCACCAAAGCCAGCACTGTCGCTGCAGACTTCATTTTCTTGTTCACAAACGCAGCAGAGCTTAGCTCGGGGCTTCTCATGACAGCCTGTCTGAATTGCAGTTGTGTTATAAAGCACATTAGAGTTGGGTAATCGTACAAACTCACTGCTAGATATCCCTGGCTCCATCTATTCACTGAAACAGGTGCTAATAGCAGTTCAAGCATGGTGGTGGCTGTACTTTTGTCCCCTCTGTATACTGTTGATAATATAGCTTTTTGCCTCCTACTGTTTTTTGTACTGGCAGTGATTACTACACAGCCAGCCAGCACCATTTTCCCCCTAAGTATAAAAGCTGCCTTTTTTCTAACATGATAATCTTGAGAGGTGTCCTATAAAGAAAACTAACACTTTGTTAATGATGCAATTGATGTGCACAGCTAGGTTGACATTTTCAGTGTCAAGCTAATATTGAATGCTATTAAATGGAGGTAGAGCGGATGAGAACTTCTCTTCTGGACGCACAATAAATGTTCTGCGTTTCTTGTACTGTGCTTAGAAAAACATGAAATCCACTAAACATTAGGTTAAGACAATTATTCTTGCAGGTTTGTGCTGTGGCTGATTTGCCTATAAAAATGGGTTTGCTTCTTGCGTCAAAATATGTTGCTTGCTCAGATCTGAGAATCAAGATAAAGTGCTTGTTTCTCCTGGCGCTTAGCGATCCTACTGCATGGATGAATTTCTTACTGGGATTGCAGGGGATTTTTTTTGATGGTGGGTGTGTTGTTTGATTGATTTTTCTGAAGGTGACAAGACACTTGCCAGTGGTGAGAGCCGAATGCCAGTGGGTCAGAGGGTGTTCCCCCATGTTCCTGCAGCTGTTTCTCTGTTCTGTGACTCCCGTTTTTTTCTCATCCATGTATGTTGCTCTTTGGTTCTTTGGTGCTCAGCATGAAGACAAGAATATAACCAAACAAGTCTGGGACTGGACAATTGAACATTTCTATACCTCTTGGATATAAAACAGGCACAGTAACACTTAGTTTTCTAATTCCTTCAAAGCTTTGCTATTCATCTGTCCTTTAAAAATAAGTTGGAGTAGGATAATACTCGCTATTTTTAAGGTTACGTGGTACTCTCAATGTTTAATTTAAGATTTTCTTTAAGATTTTCTATCCTGGATGTCTGCCTCTGTTTTTTTTTGTGCTGTGTTTTTGAACATTTCATTTGAAATGATCAAACCAGTTTTGGAAGAAATGCTAGGAATAATACGTTGTATGCAACCTTATGGATTTGTTATTTCATTTCTTTTGACAGCTTTTTTTGCAAAAACTTACACCCCACTCCTCTAGCCCACTGTACATTGCCCGCATTGTTGTCCCTGTGTCTGCCCAAAACTCAGACACTGTTCTGTTCTTAAAAACTTGCTTGGCAGAGTGAACATACATTCTACCTGCTGTAGTTTAAAGCGAAGTCATCTTTTATGACAAACTACTTAGGAGTTACTGCTCATCGTAATGTTTTTGGCAGCTGGTTAAACACCCCTCAGCTGTTTAAGCAAAATCACGGTATTTAAGTTCACAATAGATTTTGAGTAGTTTATGACAATATACATTAAATACTATATATGTATGACCTATTCAGCTTTCTTTTTGACTTCTTGGCTGGTGCAATTTCCTTGGAGTATAATTATTAGCATAGACATTTTCTTCTCCATTGCCCTGTTGCTAAGACCGTGCTCACAAGCCTCTCCAGTCCATAGATGGGGATAAGAACGCTTCTAATCTTTTTGGTATAACCCCTAAAAGGTTAAGTCTGGTTCTAAGTATTCAGAAATTCCATCCAGAAATAATAAATTAAGTATGGATAAAGGTATCCTGAGTAACCTCATCTAATTGGACCTGCTTTAATTTGCCCTGCACTGCTTGGAGTGGAGGAGGTAGAGAAGTCAGGAGTGAAGGAGTGAGGTTGAGAGCCTGGGAAAGCGGAGAAAAGGTATTGTTTTAAAGTTTATCTTTTTGTTTCTTACTACCTGAATCTATTTTAAAAGGCGGTAAATTAAGTTTATTTTCCCCATGTAGAGTCTGTTTCACCCATGACAGTAAATCTTCCTCTCTTCATCTCCAGCCGTGAACTTTTGCATTGTGTTTTCTCCCTCCGTCCTGCTTGGTGGGTGAGAGTCAGGCTGAGTCGATGGCTTCACATTACTATCCTCTGCAGTTTCAGAGCCGTGTCAAACGTTCATCCAAAGTAGCCTCAAAGTGTCAAAAGCTACAGATCAATGGGAACAAGAAGTTTTAAATAATTGCACCCTAGACTGGAAAACAAAATTAGTATGGGCTGTGTGAAGAGGGGAGTGTGTGAACAGGGGAAAGAATGAAAGCAGGGAGAAACTGTTGGGATTTATTTGTAGTGCCTTCCACTCGTTGTGTGTATTACTGAGAAGAAATGGGAACAAGCTGTCTGCTAAAATATCACGTGAGTGGCATTCAACTTTTTCCAAGACCAGCAACTCTTTTTGCCCGTGTCTTTGCAAAATTGAATACAACATCTTGAGTGAGCAAAAATAAGGGTATATGACATTGCTAATGTTAACATTCATGGTGATTGAAGTACCATCAGCAGTGAGTCATTTGCTGGACTGGACATCGCACTACTGTTGTGCTTCTGTCGGTGAGTTCCCACCAGAAGCTGCTGTTGAGGGAACAGAGGGCTGTGTGCTTGTCCTGCTTCTATCCTCCAAACACCTGACGACAGCATAGTTACTGTGCTTTATGGGAAAACTTTGAAGTAAGAACCTCTAGTTTTCTATTTTTCACTTCTTTAATGCTACCACTGCAGTTCTACCTCACTTGTAAATTACACACTGCTTGCCCTCTTGAAATTGTCTGGTTTCTGAGTTTTATGCCTCCAAATATTTTTTTCTTTCTGCACTGCTTTAGGTCACTTTGTATGGTACATGACTCTGAGTTCTATTTATGGGGATTTGATTTATTGCATTATTCTCTCAAATCTAGCCAGTCTATTTATGTATTTTGTTTTGCTCAGAACCACATTTTCCCTGTAAACTTGTCTAACTTCATTTTGAAAGTAAGCCCCTTCTGAAAAAGATCTACCTCCCGTATAGTCTTCAGTACTTTTTCAAAAGAGAAAACCAATTCAGCCAAACCGATCTTTCTTACATAATTTCTCTCTTTTCTCTATTTCAAATAACATTAGGAGACTGCACCATTCTGGTTTCAAGTTTTACTTCCCCGCGTTCTGAAACGTATGTCGTACAGCAATAGATCCACTCCATTTTTGTACAACAGATGGCCAGCTGTTTAGATGTGAAAGATCGACACAACTGGTCAAGAAATGTGGGAGTTAACTGCCTACAGGACATGGGGCTGGCTAATGCAAAGTAGGGCTTGTTAGAAACTGATCCCCAGGTTATCGCAGGTTGTCTGAAATGGTATTAGACACTTCTGTTTGAGCAACTGAATATCCCGGTTGTCTTGCATCAGTCTCACCCTCTGAACTAAATTACATAGGTAGAGACTCAAACGTGACTGTCTGAGGAGAAAGGGACCACGGTCTATTCCTTTTCTGTCTCTGCAGACAAGGCAGTGGTGGTGTGTCGTCTGCTGCTGTTCTGCTGCACAGAGCCTGTGTCCACAGCTGGACGAGAGCGTGACAGCAACATAGTCAGCCCTTGTGAAGCTCGGGAAACGGAAAATGCAGAGGTAAAATGGAATGATTTAACTTTTCCATCCTCTGTTCCTGACCCAAGTACACTTCAAAGCTGAGGTTTGAGGACATCACCCATGTCTTAAGTAGATCCAATGCCACGGATTCCAAGAGAGTTGTTCTCATGCAAAATAGAGTTGAATTTAACCCAGAGATAGCACAACCCTTTGGAAGTAAAACTGTGGCTGCGTTAAAAACATTTGAAAAATACCCACTACGCACTTTTTACTTCTGCTTTAGGATCAACACTGAGCAGGTGCTTTTAGAGTCTAAGATTACAGTAGAAAGAGTTATGAGAACTGTGTGAGATAATGAACCTCTGTATAAACCACCTGCCTGAGAGAATATGTGTCTACATGTTAATAAGGCCAATATGCAGGGACAAACCATCTTAAGTACTTGGTTTTATTTTTTTCTGTCCCTCTTTTTGGGCTGTGCGAATGCTCTGATGAGAACTTACATACGTCCTGGCTGTATGGGAGTCAATCCTTCCTCCAAATTGTCTGTTGTTCTACTAGCGGGAGGCTTGCCCAGTAGGCTGATGTAAATTGATGATTAGACAAGGGTTTCATATAATTTCTGTTTTGGATTGTAGCTACATGCTTTCACAGTTCTTTGAGATTAGATTTGCACCAGTGTAACTACATCAAAATTAGGGAAGTATTTCTTGACGTACAGTGAAAAGAAGATAAGACAGAAGACATAAGTCCTCTGTCATTTAAATGAGCTGGAGGAACATGGCATTTCCATTCTAATGTAACCTCCTCCAGACAGAGAGTAAGGCCTGTGCCTGCTCTGTCTGCCTTGGTATTAACAACGGGGAGCATCAGGACACTGCAAAAGGGTGTGGGACAAGGCACAGCCGACCTGCATGCTGAACGCTGTTACTGAGGGCAGCTTTCTTCATCTCTCTGCCTCTGTATCTCCTCTCGTCCTGTGTTCAGAGGACAAACTTCAAGACATGGCTGCCTATTCCTATGCAAAGGCCAAGTGTTTGTCTCAGAGAGGGCCCTGGCTAAGTCTGAGGCTGTGGCTGTACTGTAGTACAAAATACAGTCACGGTACAAACACTGCTGGTTTTGGTGTTCTGGCATTGCCCGGTTTGAAGGTTGCCATCTCCTGGGTGCCCAGAAAAGGAGCGTGTACAAACTTGGGATGCTCTTTCAGAGTGTGGGTTATGCTGGATATCACTGACTTTTATGCCTGGCAAAAAAATTGAAATCTTGGTGCCACGTTGTCGTTCTCTGGGCAGTTGTTCATGTAGCAGTTTCATTATCCAGCAGCAGAAACAGCCTGCTGAGCAGACAATTTGTTTCCAGGGGAATTGTTTCCTGGCCTCTAATCAAGTGGATGTTTTTTTAATGCTATAAAATCAGATAATTCAGTGTTGCTGTATGGGTAGTTTGCAATGTTTTTCTATTGTTACAACATCAACATTTCATTAAGCTGAATGTTATTATACAGTTTCAATTATTTGAGCCTTGCTTCTGCAGACATTTCTAATGCCTCCGTGTTAAAGCTAAATGTTTAATTTATATATTTTTCTGCTTTATATGAAAGAGAGGAAATCTCCTAGTTCTAGCCAGGCAGTGGAGAACTGTCCCCAGGATATGCCGGGAAGGTTACCCTAAACTATGCATATAAATCCCTTGGTAGAACCACTGATTTACCATACTTTTGTATTCGAAGATATGATTTAAAATTTAGGTAAAACTAATAGTAAACACAGCAACCTGAAAAAGTGATATAGCCTGGTGACTCACAGAATGCCTCTGGGCAAAGCAACCTGCTTAAGACATAGAAAAAATATTGAAGACATTTTTTTAACAAGCTAAAAATTACCAGCTGGAGTTTATATCAGATAAATTCTTATTGGTATTTGACACAATTACCACAGACACTGCAGCAGTTAAGGGAAGGAAGCAGGCAGCAAAAGCTATCCACTTGAATGTAGCTTTTTGCATGTGTGCTTCAGTCTTGTCTCGCTGGGACAGCGCCTGTGTTCAATATAAACCATACCTAGATGCCAGATCAGGCTAGGGATTGGCAGAGGAACCGGCGGATTTGTTAGATACCTTACCCCGCTCTGCCGGTGAGAAGACAGCTGTGTAGCAAGTGGAGGGAGCAGATAAAGATGGTGAGTAGGGCTGGCAGCCATCTCCGGCAGGAAAGGAGTTGGGAAGCCGCTTATTGTGCTGCGCCGTGCCCAGCAGTGGAGAGGCTGCTGGGGACCCGGACGGGCGGGCTGGGCACCGGGCAGCGATTTGTCACGGCTGACCACTGCCTTTCGTGGCGGGGTTGGTGCCATCCAGACCGGCAATATTCTCTTGCTTGTTCCAAGATGAAGCCAAGGAAGAACCTGGGGCTTGGGGCCTGGGAAAGGAGGGAGGAACAGTCTGATAGCTATGGCAAGTCAGAGGGGGGCTTTTTTCCTGGTCTACTACCACCTTTTGTGTTTCCAACACCTAAAAGAGCATTTATATGAAAAATGAAACTCAAAACAAACGTACGAGATAGGCTGACTCTGCGTTTCCCTTCACCAGCTGATAATCAATTCAGACTTTCTCCTGTTTTCTTCCTGGTGCTCAGATGCATATTTCCCAGTCCGCTGCAGATCCCTTCCCAGATCTCACGCCGATATAGCTCTTGCCTTCTGGCCAGTGATGTTGAGCTGTCTGCACTGAAGGAGTGTTTCTCACTGGGAACTGGCCTGGATTTGTCTTGTAATTTGTATATGGGTGCTGTGAGGCATTGCACTGGGTATCAGAGGTCTGAGGATCTTCAGATGTTTAGAATATTTTGAATATATCACATCAATTTATACTGCTTTGAAGTAGCTCATGTAGCTTAAATGTTCAATAACTGTTGCAAACTCTGATAAAATTTCAGATTGTTTACTTAATTTCCAAGCAGATTGGTATACAAGAAGGCAGAGACTTCAGTGGTGCCCAGGGGATTTAGGCACACTGGTTCCACATTTTTTTTATTGGATTGATGATTCAAACTGTTTACCTGGCATTAAAAAACTCAAACACTTGTTGTGTATACATTATATTGAATACTGTGACTTTCATAGCGCTTCTAATAATAAACAATATAGAAGAGAGAAAGGGGGAATCCCTATTGCTCTGCACTGTTATGGAGAATGTGTATAGGCAACTTGATTTTATGCTTCAGAAACAAGCTTTGGATTAGACGAGAGAGCAAGCTGGAAAGATCTGCAGAGAAGAGAAGGACCGGTGCAACAGGAAAGAGCAGGCTGACTCCTGACATAGGGCTCTGAAAGAGAGACCAGGGCAGAGAGTGGAGAGTTCAAAGTTTTGATCCATTTTTGTATTTTAAGTTATATTTGAATTGAAATTCTGCTCTGTGGTTCTGCCGGATTTTGGTGACTTGTCTTCCAGGGTATGCTACAGGTACTACGATAGTGGAGTCTTATTTAGGAGGGAAAGAAAAGTTTGGGGGCTTCCTGGCATCAACGTAAAAATGTTTGAAAGAAACTTCGCCATTACCATTTACAGCCTTGTGTAGGTAACGCATTTTGTTTGGTTCATTGATTGGAAAGAGTCTCCATTCTTGCTAACTCCGCTACTTTTAGTAAGTATACGTCACAATCGGGTGGGAGATGAAACACAGTTGTTTTGGTGTTATAGTTCCTTGTCTTTGAGTGTAATTGCAGTTACGTTCTGTAGTTAGAACAAACACTCTGCGTGTATTCTAAGAAGGCAGGAGGGAAGTCAAAACCTGCTGCATTGCAGTCCAGAGCCTATTCCCAATTCCTAATATAATTTACTGACAATGAATTCTGCAAATTATTCATAAAACAGCAGTAGGCCTCATTTAACAACATGACAAGGCTGCATGTAATTAGAACTATTTTAAAGTGTTTTTTCCCCCTGTAGATCAATTGTGCCTGCTATAAATGTTGCTAAAACAACACATACAGTTTTTCACCATAAAGTGCAGTGCAGCCTTTGTGAAGTATCTGGCTCTTAGTCTGGGAGTACGTGGTGGATGCTCTAGGTGATTCAGTCTCAAGCAACCTGCTCTGAATACGGCTTATCTCTTTCTTCTCAAGAGTTGGCAAATACATGCAGCTCTGCAGAGATGCACCTGGAGCCGTGCTCTACCCAAGTTTTATCTACAGACTGGGCAGAACCAGTGTAGGTCACACATTTCATCCGAAGGAGACTCAACTATAGCAAACTTTTATTTACTCCTCCCAGAATGATGGGAAATGTAATTTCACCAAATCAGCCCATGTCTCTGACATGCCAAAGGAGAAAGTATATCTTTCTAGTATGTGCCTAGACAAGTCTATCTGTTATCACTTCAGCTACAACACTTTGGGTTTTACAGGAAATCTTAATTTTGTGACAGTTTTCCAAGATTGTGGTACCCAGTGCCACTGAGATGGTAGTCAGGTGCAGTCAAATTTTACTGAAGTAACTGATAAAAATCGGTTGCCTTCTGCAGGCAACTACTTCATGAAGTCTGCTTTAAGCTACTGGACAAAGTGACCATATAACAGATCCTGTTTCTTTATGAAGACTGTAACTCTCCTGACAAGTACTGCCAGAGTCAGGCAATGCTGATGGAGGCTGAGAGGAGGAGTGACAGGGAAGGGGAGCTGCTGTTTCACAGCATTTCTATTGCAGAATTTCAGTGTGAAATGCTAAAAAAAAAAATCAAGTAAAAAAACCAATCTCTAATATTCCTATTCCTAATGTTTAAAAGCTTAATTTGAAACTCACTGAAGTTGAGGGGGATTTTTCCATTAACTTCAGTGGGGTTTAGATCAAGCTGTGAATGCTTAACAAATGGCTGTTATGTTTCTTTTAGATAATTATCTCTTTCTTACTTCCTTTTCAGATTGTTCAAGTTTGCTTTGCCCACAGCATTATTTTGCACGTCACTTGCCTCTATTGCTTTTACACCAGTGGTCTAACTATAAATGGGACGTAGACTAGCTATATAATTATGTTTTCTGAGTATAAGTTGAACATTAATTCATGTTTACAAATCACAAAGCCAGCATATGTGCATTTCAGTCAGATAATGCCATACAGACTTAGGAGGTCAGTCCTGTATAAGAGAAATTATAGGTTAAAAGGGTGGGTTATTGCTAATCTATTATGCCCAGTTCAGCATTTCCTTTCTCAATCCCCACCTTGTCAAGCCTTTGCAAATGTGAATTACTCAATCACATTATTTTTTAAGATATGGGGAGTAAGACTAGTGTATCAGACAGAAAGAACATGTCTAATCATAAGCACAGTAGACGCTGAGAGACAAATTCTCAGGTGAATTTAAACCGAGAGCATACCATTAACTTCTGCAGGCTGTGGTGATTGATCTCCCCTGGTGACCAGGTCCAGGCAGCGGTCCAGCAACACCGGAGTGTTACACACTGGTGTAGTTAGTGACTTGCCGTAACGTTAATAAAATGTTCAAGGCAGTAGGTTGTCCTTGCCTGCGTGAAGGAGAGTAGGAGAAAGACAAGAAGGTGAAGAGAGC
>Ga0065711_1051062_pt1 | contig 10526 bp, 2 predicted proteins | sample Hoacrofraction12_FD_59098 | JGI IMG/M metagenome (GOLD analysis project Ga0065711, IMG submission 59098) | Hoatzin crop microbial communities from Cojedes, Venezuela - Epithelial fraction 12 v2 (version 2) | ecosystem: Host-associated > Birds > Digestive system > Esophagus > Crop | place...
TAGTCCAACCCCCTGCCAAAGCAGGGTCACCTAGAGCAGGCTGCACAGGACCTTGTCCAGGCGGGTCTTGAATATCTCCAGAGAAGGAGAATCCACAACCTCTCTGAGCAGCCTGTTCCAGTGCTCCGTCACCCTCAGAGGGAAGAAGTTCTTCCTCGTGTTCAGATGGAACTTCCTGTGCTTCAGTTTGTGGCTGTTGCCCCTTGTCCTGTCGCTGGGCACCACTGAAAAGAGTCTGGCCCTGTCCTCTTGACACCCACCCGTTAGATATTTGTAGGCATTTATAAGGTCCCCTCACAGCCTTCTCTTCTTCAGGCTGAACAAGCCCAGCTCCCTCAGCCTCTCCTCGTAGGGGAGATGCTCCAGTCCCCTCATCATCCTCGTAGCCCTCCGCTGGACTCTCTCCAGCAGTTCCTCATCTTTCTTGAGCTGGTGAGCCCAGAACTGGACACAGTACTCCAGATGAGGCCTCATTAGGGCAGATTAGAGGGGGAGGAGAACCTCCCTCGTCCTGCTGGCCACACTCTTCTTAATGCACCCCAGGATCCCATTTGCTTTCTTGGCAACCAGGGCACACTGCTGGCTCATGGCCAGCAACCACTGCTGGCCTGTCAACCACCAGGACACCCAGGTCCCCTCTCCACAGAGCTGCTCTCCAGCAGGTCAGCCCTGAGCCCGTACTGATGCATGGGGTTGTTCCTCCCCAGGTGCAGGACCCTGCGCTTGCCCTCTTGTAATAATTTCTCTTGAGAGATTATTCCAGGTAACTTTTCCCTCTTTGTCTGTCTTAGGCATCCATGGCACCTGCCTATTTTTGCAAAATTCAACATTACTGTTCTTGTGATTTCTGTGCACTTACTGGGTTGGGTACTGATAGAAATGTTTGCTTCGCAAGTTTGTATTACGGGAGAGAATGTTTATCCGCTGCTTCTAGCTGTTATTCACATTCTATCACTTAAAATCAAGAAGGCATTTAATGTAGTTGAACAATCACAGGCGTGATTAAAAGGCATTTTATTTTCCCATATCATATTTATGTACAACTTTTTGAAACGGTTCTTCACGTGTAAGTTAGTTGATTTTTTTCAGATTTTTGAACAAAGAAGGTACCCAGAGCGCATGCCTCTGAAGTAGAGAACTCTCAACTAGCTCTCGTAATCTGCCTAACAGGAATTTTAGATTGAAAGTTTTGCCATTCTTAAGGCTTCTCAAGGTGGTGAGGAGATCCTGGCGTAGGGAACTTCTTTAAAATGCGTAGTGTTTCTCATTAGAGAACAGAATTAGGCAAATCCATGTAGCTAAGCTCTGAGGAATACCTTGTTTGTTTCTGCTGTAAGCTTAACTCCGAGTATCTGCCTGCACTGTTAGAATCGTAGGTCTGTTTTCTTCCCCCCCACCCTGTCACTTATTAATCACAAAAACTTTTTCCTCACTGGTCGGTTAGACACCTCTGTCACTCCCATTTTGGTCTGTGTGTGCTAAAATAGTCTCTCTTGCTTGTAACTCTGATCATGTCACAGTCACTTTGATTCTTCCATTTACTCTGCTTTTTTACCATATCATATTCAAGCTTCTGGTTCCTACCTTCAGAGCCCATTAGCTTTCCTCCTTCTGTATCTTCTCCCCCCCAACCCCTGCTGTGTTTATCTGTCTTCAGTGCCTATGGCACAGTGTCCTTTATGCACAGTTGCCCACCTGATATCATCTCCCCTCTTTTAAGACATCCTTAAGACTAACTCCCATTTAGTGTCTGGAAGTAATCAGCTTGCTAATGATGGCTAGGTTTAGCAGCAGACTAAGGATTGCTAATGGTATTTATTTATTCATACTCCTTGTGGAAGATAAAACATCTAGTTGATTGTGATTAGCTGATCTAGATAACCTTATCCTTATTTTCATCTTCCCCCTGGCCTCTATCCAACTCTTTTATTTTAATTTGTTTTGTGATTCGGTTCTAAACTTTTAAAGTCAACGGCCTGTCCTTTTCAGCCTTTGTACTGCAGCTTACATAGTGAGGTCCTCTTAATGACATAAAGGATGGCTATTGCTACTACTGTACGGTTTTAGCCTGGGATTTTGAAGAATGCTCAGGAATGTAGGTGTGCATGACATCTTCTGGAATCCTGAATACACTGTAGCCATAGTAGTTACATATAATGGGATTTTTCTTTCAAATTTTTCCAGTTTGTCAAGGGGATACTTGTGGAGTGTGAAGACAGTGTCATTTGGGGTGCCTGGTGGAGAATATAGTCAGTCCTTGCAGTGGAAGTGAAACTGTAGGACACCACTAGCAGTGCATGCTGTGCTCCAAAGAATTACGTGGTTCAGCACTTCTGATGGATAACAGAAAAAAAAGCTTGATTCCTTGATAGGTGTATGCTATGGTCATTGTTCATCAGCTACTTTGGGTTTGGTTGTTCACAATTTTTCTATTCCATTTGAATCAGAATGAAAGCAGTGCAATTCTAAATGTCTTAAGTGCTTGTGAAAGAGGGCCTGAAAGTGCAAATTAAGGTCAAGGATATTGTATTCGGTCACTGCTCAGAACTTCCAACCCATACCATTTTATTGCTTTCCATCATAGACCTTGCAGAGGTCAGCTGTTAGAGGTTTTGTAGGAAGTCTGAAAGGGACGGTAAGAGATGCCTGTTGCATCCTTTATCTGCATCATCTCTGGCAGACTTTGCCTAGCTTGTTCTGAAAGACCTCCCAAACACCGAGATTCTGTGACTTTTCCAGTGTGTAACTGATGTCACCATTAGAAGTGTTTGCCTGAACTGAAACTTACCTGCTGCAATTTAAAACCTTTTAAACATCTTTTATGATTCTTTTATACTCCTTAGAATTCACTCTAATTGACCCACAACCTTCTTGAACTATAATATGTGATGCTGCTGAGTCTTTGGCAGTATAAAATACATAGGCAAGACTGTTGCTTAAAGAACGTGGCTTACAGATGATAATTCCATTCGTGCCATCCACTATGATTTAGCAATGGGTGACTGTGCTGTGGTGTATGTAGTTGAGTCCTGGGCTGCCACATATGTTTCCGGAATGTAATTTCAGCTTTTCTGAAAGAGAGTGAAAATCGTCCCAGGTTGTGATGTTGTTCTATAATACGGCTAAAGCCACTGTTTGCCAGTCTGGACCCTCTAAAGGTATATATGCCATGAAGCAGATGTGAGGTCATTTTCCACATTGGCCTTGTGGAAATCCCATTGGAATTCAGCAAACTCCCGGCTGTGAGTCATAGATGCTGTGTGAGCAAAACTGTTGTCATAAACAAGAGCACCAGTCCAGCCCTTGGCTAAATATTTTCTGAAGGACGAAGAAGCTAGGCATTTTATTCTTCTCTTCGTCTATCTGTGTATCTGTTTTAAGCTTACTCCACTGGTAATCAGGCTCAAGTTGCCTCCTGCTCTGTAGCATCATTGTGAAAAGTGTGGAGAAGTAAAGGATGCTTTGAATTACTCACCTGCTGATGTATCATTTCGTTTACAGGTATGTGCACGAGCTGTAGGTAGCTGGCAAAAGCAAAAAATCCTTTTCCCAGTATGGATTTGATTATGAACCCTGTCTTTATCCTTCAGTTGTCTGCAGTGTTTGGAGTAGCACCAGTGGCAGAGCGGAGCAGATTGCCAGAGACCCTTGGCTACTGAGTTGAGCAACTCAAGCCAGGGGAGAAAATACAGTGAGAACCAGTCAAAGATGTAACCTTAAGGCATGAAAAACAATTTCTAGAAAAGTTTGTATTTTTTTTTTTTATTTAAAATCACCAAAGGAGGCTGTATTTTATCTTTGTCAAGACATCAAAAAATGCCTTATGCTGAATTTTTCTGCAGGAGGCTAACGGACTAGTTCTTTCCTTAAGAGTGTAGCTTCTGGAGTGAAGCAGAACAAGCTCTTATTTTTTCATGAATGCTGGAAGATTTAAACTGTAGGTACAGAAATTGCTTGAGTATGTCTCTTAATACTTTGATTTGTTTGTAAAGCTCTATGTGTCCAGAGTAGGATAGTAAGGCAAAAAGTTGTTTGAAACTTGCACACTTACTGTTTCTTAATCTTTGAATGTTAATAGTACTTAGTTTTGCACTTATTTCATTTGACCCTCTCTGGTTTTGCTGTGCTTGAATTATATATTAAAAATTAAAATATCCCTCTTAGTTTAAGGACTTTCAAGAAATTTGCTGCTTCTCTATTAACTCACTTATACCAGAAATTGAGACATCTAAATGCTTGTGTTTTCTTATCATTTTTGGAATAAATTATACAAAATTAAATACCTTTTTTTTTTTTTTAAACAAAGATGATCTCCACAAGAGAATTGGAGAGGGACTTTTTATAAAGACGTGTAGTCATACGACAAGGGGTAATGTCTTGAAGCTGAAAGAGGGCAGATTTGGATTAGATATAAGGAAGAAAGTCTTTACTCTGAGGGTGGTGAGGCACTGGCACAGGCTGCCCAGAGAAGCTGTGGCTGCCACCTCCCTGGCAGTGTTCAAGCCCGTGTTGGACGGGGCTTTGAGCAACCTGGTCTAGTGGAGGGTGTCCCTGCACCTGGCAGGGGGCTTGGAACTAGATGATCTATTAGGTCCCTTCCAACCCAAACCATTCTGTGATTCTGTGATCTGTGCTATGTATGCAATGTATCTTTGTGATGTCAGGGCTTAAGATGGCATCTTCTTAGCAAACTTAGATGTTGTCTTTATTCTTTCTTCAGTTTGGTGTCATTTTTGCATTTATTGCACAGTGATCATGGGCGACTGACATGTCACAGAAATACCTCAAAAGCTGAATTCTCAAGAGAAAATCTGAGGTGAGGTCACTACATTCTCAAAGACACTGTCGTGCAAGCTGTTACATGAGTGCAAATATCCATGAACTAGTGCAGTATGTGAAGATAAACATCCTCTCCTGAAATACTCACAGCTCTGGCAAATAATGCAACGAAGAGGAGTGTTAGGCTTAGGTGGAAATATGACTGTGTAGAAGATCTGCTTAGAAAATTTTCGATATGAAAGAGAGATTGACAAGAATCAACAAAATGTTTCAACAAAAGTAAAAATAATGAGGAAATACCTTTGTCTTCAAGGAAAGTGAAGTGAGAGAGATGTGCATGTCCTGTAAGTCGCTATGTTGTTTAAATATGGTTGATTGTATTTGGATGGGACATCTTGTCCTGCAGTACTGACCTTTCTGCAATGTCATTTGCACGTGTGGTCCCAGGAGGGTACCAAGCTTACATAGTGGAGTTAGTGTTGCAGGATCAGGCCTATTGTAGTGGGAGAAATATGGAATGCAGGGAGGAGAGCTGGTAGAGCAGGGCAGGTGCTGACAATTAATTCACAAATTAGAAGGGGAAACTCATAAGGTCATCGTGTCCCCCACTGTGTTGTTCATATGCTTATAGAAAATCTTCCCCATTTCCCCCTGCTGATCTGAGGCGAAGGGAGGTGTAGAGCTGACAGGATGAATGATGAAGGCTTCCCCCAACCCATTGCCTCCCTGTGATGGAGTGACATATTTAACCTCCTCTGATGCTACTGCTGCAGGTGAAATGAATTATGCGACCCTCTGAATCCCTTATCGGTGCTAGGCTGTCTCAGGGGCTGGATACAGCTGCTATAATTTTGGAGTTCTTTCCCTGCTTTAATGCCAAGTACAAATCATGCACATTTCTCTGCTTGAAGACCCCAGGCTGCTTTGAATATGGAACTGGTCTCTCTAGGGGATGCGAAGGGGGAGGGGAGAGCGGTGATAGAAGATAGGAAACCTGCAAAGAATTGCTAATCAGGCTCTGTCCTGTGTCTTCCCGGGCTGCAGATGGCTTCTTGTTGTGTTGTGAGCCTCGCAAAGCCAAACACCTTCATTGTCAGACTCACAGAAAGTGCTTTAAGTGTTTGTTGTAAAGGGTGGGTGGAGAATGGATATCCCCATTTTTAAGATTGCTGGAGGAGCCTTATTAAGCAGGTCATTTTGTTGTTTGGGAAGTGGTCACTGGTAGCCTCAAAGGTAATGAAATAGGTCAGTCTGAACCACTTTTTGTCTCTCTGGAGCAGTGAATTTTGCCTTTCAAAAGGCCGTTGTCTGTTTTACTAGGGAGGCTGAGAACTGTGAGTCTTTTGGCTTAATTCCCCTTGCTGTATTGACAGTTTGCTCAGGTCTCTTATTTCCTTTTGCAAAGAACTGTGAGCTCTTCTCTTTCCTGCATATATGGCCAGATAGAAAGATTCTTCTTTAAAAAAAAAAAAAACAATAGAACTCCGACAGCCAGACAAAAAGAACCTCACCACACTGAAGAAACAAGGACTGTAGCACTGCAGGACAGGGTAACATTTTATACCCCGAAGCATAGTGAACAAATACCTTGAAATACAAATTCCCTGATGTTTGATGATTAAAGAACCCGTGGGTGGGGATATAGAGAAGGTGCTAATAGCACACCCAGCATTTAATTATTAATACAGCCTATAAATTGCATATAATAGTCATTATACTCCTTATCTGGCTTCTCTTCCTGTTGAGATCAAGCACTTGAGATGCTAGGGAGCTTTCCTGTCCAGTGCCATGGGTTGAGGGCTCAATTTCCTCTGCTACACATACACCGTGGGCTGGAACTTAGTGGGAATTCTAGAGTAAAAACAAACAAACATAAAATAGGAGTAAGATGGAGAGTAGAGAAGTGCTTCTGTGCACAAGCAACAATTTGTGTGTGTGTAGGACGTTTTGTCAGTATTTTCTGTCATTGCTTAGGAGCTTGAGATTTGCTAGCTGTGGACTGCTGCAAAAAGTGAATTGGTCACTAGGCTGTCATTTCAATTTTTGTGAGCTACCTGTGTGTTGCATGTGTGGGTTTTTTTCTTGGTTAGTTATGAGAAATGTTTGAGATACTGTACTGATTGCTCAATCATTTTTACTGTCTTCTGATAATATGCAGTGCAAAATCTGTACTCAATAAATTAAAGCATCTTTTTTTTTGTAGGAAACATTCAGTATTTTATTATTAAAGACAGTTCAGGAAGAGTGAAAACCATAAATACTTTAGCTGATTTATTTTGAGGAACCTGTGTAGGTCTAGACCTTTATTATTTTTTTCAGGCTATTTGTATACATTTTAACAAGATTGCTGTTGCCACACTGCCTGAACACTTCTGCAAGCCCTGATGTAGGCAGATTTTTACGGATTTCAGTCGTGGAAATTGGCTTAATTGGAGAAACAGTCAGCAATAAACAATTAACAACCACAGAAATCTTAACAAAAGGAAGTGATGTAGAAATTTGTTTCCTGCAGTTTTGTTAATGAGCACAACTTCTTTTCTCTGGAATGCAGAATTGCTCTTTGCTCAACAACATCTGAAAATGCCATCAGAGATCATGCAACAGTTCTGAAGGGTGTTACTTTGTTTTCATGACTCACAAAGTTTGTTTTGCTCTTGTTAATCTTTCTGGAAACTATGGCATCCAATTTCATGTCCACTGGATTTCCACTAAATAAAGTTTTAAAAAATTGTTTTAGCATTTTTTTTGTTTGTTTCAGTTCCTGATGGAATTTTATTTTAGCATCATATTTTGGTTATGTGTATGCACTGATCATTTTTATTTCACTCAGGTGCTTGGCGTGGAAGAAGAGTTGCAAGTGTCATGAAATGTTTACTTGTTTTTCATGGAAAATAATAGGGGGGAAATACTACATCCTCTTGGGAGAACTGTAGATTGTTCTCCCTTACTTTGCTGGTGTTTCATCTTATTTCATAGCATTCTTTATGGGCTTGCTTGTTCCATCTTGCTGCTCATGCTAAAGAATAGTTGGGGAGAAGACACAAAGGTGTCGGTTCTGGTTTCTCTTCCCAGAGAAACCAGGGTCTCATTTTTATGTTAAGTGGGAATAAAGTACTTCATAGGATTGCTGCCAAACGTTAGTTTTCTCTGTTTTAGTTTTCATGCCTTTGATCACAAGAGGCATTGTGCGAGTGTAGAGAATTCAATGGGTAAGAATAAATAGGTTTCAGTTTCAGTTTTGCGAGTCCATATCTCTCTCCTATGAACTGTATAGGGAGAGCATTTTTCTCCTGTCAGGTTCAGAGAATTTGCTACATTAGACTCGTCAGCATTTTCTTATCTTTCTAGATGACTGTTGAAGTTGTTAGTAAGACTTTAAGACATATTTACTCATACAGTTTAACTACTTTGTGTTGGCTGAGTGAAAGAAGTGGGTCTGAATATATTGCCTCTGCTTCTCCTTCATGTTTGCTCCTGGTTTTCGCTGATCTTAGGGGTTTGAGACTACTGTTAAGAGTACCCCTTATTCCAAGGCTGGCTGCAGCTTGAGCAAGCAGAAGTGGGAGAGACAGCAGCAGTTTTGAGGGCATTGATACAAAAACTTCTCAAGGAAGTGCTGTCAGTGTAAAGCACTGGAGCCTGAATTTTATTTTCCACATATAACAGCACTTCTAAACTGTTGGTCTGTCTCTTAAGTGCTATATACGTTGCCTTGGGTGCAAAGCGGACTGCAAACCTGGGCTAAGGCTTTGTTTGAAAACTGATGATGTTTAGCATAAGAGAGTAAAAGCAGATGAATGACTCAACACAAAGTGTTTAGGGTCAGTGACTCCTCGTCAGTCACCAGATGTCTGTCTCTGTACTAATAATGACAGAGCTGGTACCTGTCAGGCGGGATTGCGGAGCTCTGTCTCCCTGTGCTCTGTGCGCTGGCAGCGGCTGGACTGGGTGAAGGTGTGCAGTTGCTGCGGTGTCAGAGCTGGGCAGCGGTTACCTTTTCCCTGGTGCTGAAGCTTTCTCACACTGCTTTGGTGTGGTATGATTTGTGATGCCAGTGCTGCTAACATAGGACACTCCGTAACTGCTGGGTGCACCAGCAGCAGGGTTGGAAGATGTCAGAGCTGAGTCTGTGGTGAACACATTGCTGTCTCTTTGCTGTGCCTTTCCTCCATGACTTTTCTAAAGCCCCGTCACACATCAGGAACTCCATTCACTCTGTCTCCTGATGTGCTGCCTATCCTGAATAGTACACATTGGAAGACTACTGCAAAGGTTCAGCCTCCAAGTAATTATACAAACAGTAGTGAATCAGGATGTGGTATAGCAGCATCCTTTCCCCATCTACAAGTAGCAAGTGGGATGAGTGCTTGGTTTTATTTATTCATAATTACACTTCCTTTAGATCTCTCTTCTCACTTTTAATGCTACATTTGAAGTTGCACTGTGATCCAGGCCCTATACGGCTTTTTGTATTATTTTCATTCCCAGTTTTTAATTATCTTCCTGCTTTTTCTTCTCTTGCACTCTTAGAAAAAAGAGAATGTTTGAGTAGGGTGTGTTGTACTTTTGTTTCACTGTGCAGAGTGGAGGAGATGTTTTGGCATTGTGTATCATAAATGATGGGCCAGAAGCAACTTTCAGCATTCTGGGATACAGGTCAAATAATATCCAGGTCCTTCTGAATACGTATGGATGGCCTCTAGCTTCCTATGAAAAACTCCTCTTGTGTAGCGTGTAACACTTTTTTAGTTTCAGTAAGTGTTGATTCCATGTCTGTGCTGCTGCACTGAAGCATTGTGGCTTTTTCTGGCAACCAGATGGATTGTTGCTTTTTGACAGACACCAGTGTGTTTCAGGATTTATCCCCATACTGAGTATGTGGAAACTCTCCTGTTCATGTTTCTGGACACTGTAGGATCAGATCCTTACTGACATACTTCGCGTAACTTTCTTGACATAGGTGGTTTTGAGCAGACTGTAAATCAAAGGAGCCTGGTGTATGTTCAGTAACATTTTCAGGTTTTAAGCTGTGCAAAGCCAGATGTACGCTTCTGAGAGACTAACACTGCATTCCCAGTATTGTGAACTGGGGCTGGAGAACTGCTAAATCATTATGGCACTGGTTCTGTTGTAGCACCTATTCCTGTGTCAGGTTTGGTGCAAGTCAAACAACAACTGCGGGGTGCCGTAGCATCTCAGTACTTTATATTGTCAAAGAACAAGGTAATAGGATATACGAGGTTAGTAAGGTAGATGGGGGATAGAAATATCAGAGAGAGAAAATTCTGTTGAAGAGTAGCTAATGTCATCGGTTCCCCTAGAATTGCTCTGTATGCAAGAACGGCACAGCAGGATTTCATGATATATGAAAACCATCTACTGGGGTCAAGTAAAAGTTGTGATCATCTGTATCAGCTGGTCATAGCCTAACTGATGGAATGAACTATGGCTACAACTGCTTTTATTCACACCTCTGTTGCCCCTTGAGTCTAGTATCATGATTAAATCTGCCAAACTCTGCCTTTGCAATATTAGTCAAGATGTCAACTACTGCAGCCGCTACCAGGCAATGTGTCTAGATTTTGTGCCTATTTGTATATCTTAACAAGTTTATTTTTATTACACTGTAAGGGAAACAAGTTGACTTTCTGTCTATATGGTGTTGGGACTGGAGACAGGGGTTGTGTTACAATGGTGTTTAGAAGCCTCAAGGCTTCTTACCAAAAAAAAAAAAAAAAAAGGAAAAA
>Ga0065711_1051081_pt1 | contig 10526 bp, 8 predicted proteins | sample Hoacrofraction12_FD_59098 | JGI IMG/M metagenome (GOLD analysis project Ga0065711, IMG submission 59098) | Hoatzin crop microbial communities from Cojedes, Venezuela - Epithelial fraction 12 v2 (version 2) | ecosystem: Host-associated > Birds > Digestive system > Esophagus > Crop | place...
CCTCCGCTGGACTCTCTCCAGTAGCTCCTCATCTTTCTTGAACTGGGGAGCCCAGCACTGGACACAGCACTGCAGATGGGGCCTCACCAGGGCAGAGTAGAGGGGGAGGAGAACCTCCCTCGACCTGCTGGCCACACTCTTCTTGATGCACCCCAGGATCCCACTGGCCTTCTTGGCAACCTGCACGCACAGCCCTCAGCTTGGGACTGACTGGAAAAGAAAAATAAAGCACAGCGACAGATGCCCTTAAGAAAACCAACACCTTAGCCTCCACGGTTTTATTTCTGCTCAGTGATTACTCCAGCAGCTGCAGCAGTCAGCTCCAGGGAGCACAAAGGCAACCCCCGCACGGCCATATTCCAGCCGCGTAAGGTGCACGGCAAAGCCCTGTTCATAGCTCCAGAAGAATCAGGTACGTCACTCAGCAAGCCTAAAGCAGCCCAGGTTCAATGTATACCGAACAGTTCCTGGCTGTATAGAGCAGCTGAAATGGGAGCTTGGAAAGGAAATCCATCTTGCAGCTCTCCCCCACCACCCCAAAAGCTGGCATCAAAACTTCTATATGTCAAACTGCTACCAGTTTCCCCACCTCCACTTAGGTGCTTTTGTCTACAAACTGCCATTGGGGGTAGGAGTTACCGTAAGGGAAGGCAGCAAACATTTTTAAAGACTTGCTTACTTCTTGCCATAATTAAATGCTAGCTTAGCTACATCCTTTTCCTGGACTTCAGCAGCAAAGGAGTAAATAAATACCACTCGTCCTTCCTGCATCCGAGGGAAAGGCTGCCTCCACTTGGTACCTAAGGCAGAGCACTCCAGCGCAGTCCTTACGCCGGAGAAAAGTGCTCTTCAAATTCTGAAGACGCATAGTTCAACTCTCTCCCAGGGTTACAGAGCAGGTACACCAGGATAAGCAGATTTAAACAAGTTTTATTCATAAACTGTTTTGGGGGAAGGAAATGTACTGATATAAAAAGAGTCCAGAAATGAACTGACTTTCTCAAAGTCCGCTAACCTGTTCAGGCACATTTATAAATTCACACCATAATTGCTAAGAGAACACTTTACTTAACCTGGGCTGTAACGAATATTGTATTTCGGAGTTGTACAGAAAACACAATTCTGTACCCAGCTTGCAACTAGTGTTATCAAATTACTAGCTACACGTTACACAAACACCTTACAATAATAATCAAGAGGTACATTATTTCTCTCTTTTTATACATTAAACCCATGTGATGTGTGCAGTCAATCACAAATTACACGGTTAATTTAAACAGGTTTGTAGTCAAGCTTGGACTCCAGCTTCTTCGAATCAGCCACTTTTCTAACTGCTTTCATGAAGTCTTCCTGAACTACAAAGTCATGATCGGCACGGATCGCAAACATACCTGTGAAGAATAATTCAACAGCGAGAATAAGCCCCTCGCAGCAACAGCACAGAGAAGACAGTACGTAAAGGTTGACTCAAATTAGGGTGAAAACGGATCCAAGTTACACTGTCTGCATGTAGACTTTCACAGGCAATTCTTGGATGCTGGGAAGAGGAGTAACCTTTCTAACTAGGTGATCGCTAAGAAATGTATAACTTGTTTTAAACTACAATTTACTGTGTTACTCAGTCTCCCCATGTAGGCCCACCCTAAGCATACAATGAATTTATAATGTGGACAAAGCATAAAACAGTACTAACTCTCCAGTCACCCAGTTACTAAGAGGCTTCCACGTTCCGCAAAAAGGAGACAACTGGGTACCATCGCGATTTCAGGAACGTATCTAGTTCTTATGAGACAGCATGACAGACGTCACGATACTCAGCCAGCAAGCGGCCAGAGGCCAGCTCAGAAACGGCATGGCTGGTTTTTTCCTCCCATCGTGCTGAACCTGAGCTACAGAGATCTTTTAGAACACGGTAGTGCCCAAATCCACACAACTCTGTACAGTAGGGGGTATTGGCGGGCGGGATGTCACAGGAATGCAGTGCTACTGCTCCTAACCGGCAGCAGATCCACACGGATCAGCTGGGCTATCTGTACGCCTTGCTGGTTTAGCCGCAGACCCAGTAAGTGACTTGTCTGTAACCTTAGAGGAATGATATAAAGAATCAAGTTCTGCGTGACTGTATAGATCACAAGGAAATGTGGAAAAAAGAAAAGAGATTTTTGTTCAAGTTGCTCCACCAAGCTTCAGTGCATATCACCACGCTGCTGCTTATGCTCAACAGTCCAGACACACGTGGCGTGCTGTGAAATAGGCAACTGGTTTGGCATTTTCCCAGTGCCCAGGTGCTAATGTTTCCATTCAGTAAAAGCTATCTAGCCCTTAAGGGATACAAAAAGCGAGCATCAGTGAACAAGAGCTGTGTTCCAGCAGAACAGTTTTGACCTCCTGATTTTAATCCATTCACAGAGGTATCAGAAAACAGCTCAGATGTTTAGCATTGACCAAGACTTAGCACATCAAAATTAAGAGTTAAGAAAATACCTGCTTCAGTACAGACATTTCTCAAGTCTGCTCCATTAAAGCCATCTGAAAGCTTCACAATTGCTTCATAATCTATTCATAAAACATGAATGCCAGTTAGAAATAAATTCACACTTCCCATTATGGATGCCAACAAAATACATCTCCGGCTAACAAAGAAACACTTTCAGTGCAAATAGATAGCTGTCCGCTAAACTGATAAATTAAATTAACTGAAATCATCAGCTGTATTACCCCTTTCATTACAGCAGAACTGTACTGCAGCCAAAAGCTCCTATTATGTAATTAAATCCCAAAGTTACTAAATTGTGGCTACAAGCATCACCATGAAATACAAGAAAAGATACATCAAGGCAATGTTCTAATCATCATGTAGGTGATGTAAAAAAACAGAAAACTTATCTTCAAGTGGTCATAACTCAGTCTCTTTCTGCTTATAACAACTGCATCTATTACAGGTATTTAATGTCTTGATATATTAAGCCTGGTATTTTATGCACATATATTTACTAAAAAAGTGGCTATGGTTACAGTTTCCATAATCAATTTCTAAAACACTCTGTCTGTTGAGCCTCCAGCAAGTTCTGATTTTTGCAAGGCTTCTTATTAAAGAAAAAAACCATCAACTTTCTGCAAAACTTTTCAAAACACTTTACCTTCTGTATGAAATTCAAAACATTTGACCTGAAAGTTTTTATCTTAAGAATCAAAAAACCCCTAGAGATTAGAAATTCTTCAACTTTATTTTAATTCCACGTAGCACACTGTGCTATAAACAAGTCTCCCCATAATCGGAAGGTAAAAAAAAGAAAAAAAGCAAATGTCGAACACTGCAAGGATTGGTCAGTTTAGAGTCTTCAGCAGACACCAGTACCAGAGCAGGAGAATCTCATGCTGGAACCTGGAACAGGTCGCAATCTTAAAATTTGAATGCAATTCACACCCCACCTTGCCAGTAAGTTCTGGACTTGCTCTCAGGATCTCAAAGCTGAGCATCACAGTCTTCCCACATCACGTTCAAAAATGTAGCTAGTACCTATACGCCACCTCACCTTGCTAAAAGGTGTAAAGGAATGATCCTACCCTGCCTCCACTCCAGTGCCCACAGAGATGAGAAAAGCATGAAGCACTTCACCTCAGGTTCATGATTTGCTTTGCAGCTCCATCTCTACGTTAGACTACAGTCACCTGTATGTTTAAGCCAACACTGCTGCTAAGAAAGGCAATCCTCATCCCTCCTGCCGCCCCCAGCTCATTCCTGCTCCCGAGCCACCCCCTCTACTGAGCCGCAGCTGTTTATGCAGCCAGATGGTGAACGCGCTCAGTTCCACTACGCAGGCCGTGCTGCAGGAATAGCTCGTGTCAGCAAAGAGCCGGGGGCCGGCTGCACGGGCTGGGATCAAGCAGGCAGGGTCTGTGGGGCCTTACTGGAATAAAAGGCGGCTGATGTCATTTTAAAGGCAAATCACAATTTTCTTGAGGCAAGCTCTGAAGTGTCACTGTGAAACTAAGACTCTGGTCAGCTTAGAGTAACACAGTCATTAAATAAACCTTCCCCATTTTATCTGATAGGTACTTCTCCCCCTTGTGCTCTGGAGAGAGCTCTCTACAGCACTTAACCAAAGACAAGCCTTGTTTCAGGTAAAAAGGTTTTCCTTACGCCATCTCCAAACTCCACAGTAAGTTTCACCGTGACTTTTAAAGATTCTTTATTGTTTTCAGACTGCTGCAGTAGCACTCTTTCTTTGTTTGGTGGGCTAACAAAGATGCTGTTTACCTGCACTGAGCTATTCCTTTAGAAACACGAAACTACCTGCTGAGAATCATGTTGATTTTCCAGTTTAAAACTGTGCTCATGGGGTTTCTATTCAGTTTTCCTTTACAAAGGGAGACTTTGTAACAACTCAATTAGGATGCATTAAAAAAAAGCAGAATTCTGAGAGGGGGGAAGTTGCGTGGCCAGCGCAAGGGTAGGAATTAGAAGGGCAGAGCCATCGTAACAACTCGCCCTCTTCACATTTTTACAAACAGAAGTAGGAAGGGTGTCCAGGTAGCTTCCTACTTACCTATTTCACCATGCTTAGTGATAGGACCTGCATGAATCTTCAAAATGTCTAGTCTGGCTTGTTCATTTGGTAGATCAATATCTAGAAAGAATTACATTTTTAATAAAACTCAAAACCCACAATTCATATGGATATTATCCTCCTTCCAGCCACTGTGAAGCAGTAACTCACGGATTTTTCTATCAAGTCTTCCAGGCCGCAGAAGCGCAGGATCCAGCGTGTCTGGTCTGTTAGTAGCCATGATCATTTTAACTCTGTGCAGAGTATCAAATCCATCCATCTGATTCAACAGCTAACAGAAAAACAGAAGGTTTTAAACAAACCAAAACCCTCTCAGCACGATTTATTGTACTTATTTTCTGCGTAAGTATTTTCACCAAGATATAAAAGCGGTAGAGAAGAATCAGGAAAAAAATGCTACAAGCCGCCTAATGAAAGGCCACAGCTCCCTGCATGTTCTATAAGCAGTAAAGGAGAGCTTCAGAGAGACACTGAAAATGCTTTGCCCGGAAAAAAAGACACTGAGCAAAGCAGAGCTCAAACGTGAAAGACTTGGCTAAAACAACACGGCAACGAAAACAGCGCAAGTACTAAAGGAGCCAATGGCTGGTGGACGCATTTTGATTGCATTGCACTAAGCCCAGGACTTGCAGAACAGCCTCGGGAATACCCACACACACATACAAAGACGTTTCATTGTGAAGATGCAAAGTACTTGCTCTCTGATCACAGTGATTTAATTCTGTAAGCCAGACTCGCTCCTTTAAACCGGGGAAACTGTTTGCAAACACAGGCCAACGAAGTTTCCCATTCGCTTCAGAATTCTTAATTGTCAGCAGTGTTTTTAAAATTCTCTTCACACAACCTGGTTTACCAGAGCAATTAGTACAGAAACAAAGAAGTACAACTACTTCTCCTTCTAGTTTTTACAACTCGAACTGTAACGGTTCTAATATTTTCTAGAGCAAAGACACTTCAGGACTAAGAGACAAGCTCCATTTTCCCCGCTTTAAGAAGGAGGGAGCCCTCCAAACCTCCACAGAAGACGCAGTAAGCAGCAGCAAAGTCAAGTCACAGTAAAAAGAGAAAATAGCCCAAATAATTTTAGCAATGTTAAAGATTCTTTCAATTAGTCTCCAAGTTCAATTCATGGCTGAGTTCTCCGGACGTGCAGCTGTCTTTTGTAAAAGCAGCATCTAGTTCACCTTTAGCTTAAGGTTCTTAACTTAGAGTTCTACCAAGTCGGATCACAGTGTAACAACTCACACCTGTAGTATTATTTAATGTGCACTGTGCAGTACATACTTGGGGTTTAGACACTCACCTCCATCAGAGTCCTCTGAATTTCTCTATCAGCTGAGGTGCCTTCAGAAAAACGGCGACCACCTGCAGCATACCAAACTCCTAAGTTAGTGCTTTATTTTCACCTCCGTATAATACTAAGTCTGAATAAAATTAGGTATCCCTTTTGAAATGGGGGAAAGCAAGGGTGTTTAAAGAGTTCAATGCACATACTTTAAAATGTTTTTTCATACATTCAAAAATACTCAAGCCAGATACGAACCGGTATGGTTCTAAGCTAGCTGCAGTAGCTCCAGGAGGAAAATGAACCACTTGTCCGTTAGGTTTCTTCTGAACAAACATGCATGCATTCTCAGGAAGACAAACGGTGGCTTTATAGCTACTTTCAATGTTAAAAGGAGACCTTAGCCATCCTCCATGCCATCAGCCTTACCAATAGCATCTATCTCATCCATGAAAATGATACACGGCTGATGATCTCTGGCATAATTGAACATCTCTCTGATCAGACGAGCACTTTCACCAATGTACTTGTCCACTATCGAACTTGACACCACCTTTTGAAAGGCAAAAGACACATGAATGAAGAGACCAGGGTGCAAAGAAATTCAGCATGTGTGCTCGTCTATGAGGGCAAGAGTAAAATTACACTACCTTTAGGAAGTTGCAATCAAGCTGGCTAGCAACAGCTCTCGCCAAAAGTGTTTTCCCTGTACCTGGACGGACAAGAGATTGAAGCTGTTTAACTAGTAACCCAACCCTGCATGCTAGCAACTATAAAAAAAAAAAGGAGAAAAAATAAAAGAAGAAAAAAGGAAACAAACAACGCTATTGGCACAGTCTGAAAGTGACAACCAAGCATTCATTGCCCTTTCATGAGACTCACCAGGGGGGCCGTAGAGCAAGCAGCCTTTTGGAGGTATAATTCCCACACGCTGGAATAATTCTGGGTTTGTAAGCGGCAATTCTATTACCTGTGAAGAGACAGACAAACACACTGACACTCCGAGTTTCAAAATAGATCACCAACCCCTGGAAGCTAATGGCACACTTACCAGCCCATTTTCCCGATACCTGTATTCTTATTTATCTGTGCAGCACATTTTGTATGAGAAACGATTAAGTAAGAAAACATCAGCTTGATCTAACAGATCGATCCACAATCCTGCCCTTGCTGTTCAGCCTTCAGCTCAGCAGTGGCTTGTTTCTCTTGACACTCTTTGCTCAAACCATGTTCTGCTACTGTCATGGTACAACTACTCAGAGCCACTCTAGTAGTTTCATTTTTGTGCAAAATTCAAGTTTGGTTTGTTGGTTGTCAATTCCAGTTACGCACTTCCACTTGACTTTCTGGCACTCCCTTAGCCTAAAGGGTCTTGGATCCTTCAAATCCTCTTATTCAGGGGATTTTATTCATTTGAATCTCAATGCAAGCTCCTGTAACAGTAGAGATAAGTTATAACCCAGTTTGAGAACTGGGCTTTGGTGTTTAGAATAACCTCTCTCTGCTACTGCAAGGTGTGCGCACAGCACACAAGCGACCTCCGTTACAGTCAGCTGGTTCGCAGCAGCCGGAGCTCGCCTTCAAACACCCGCATCCCTGGGCAGGCTCGCACAGAGACCCAAACTAACAGGGTTACTTCTGTATGAGCGCACCAGCGCCCACAACCACACTGCTGTTTGCCACAAAGACAATCTCAAAGCTGGAAAACATTTAAACGCTTCTGAAGTTATCTTCCAGTACAGGAAAATGTAGTCTTAAGTTAATAAAACACAGAAATCACTCATCTGATAGGATCCTTTAACCTCCTCTCTCATGATATTTTAGGACAAACAGCACCAAGACATTTTTGCACCGAGAAACTTTGCTCAGAAGGCATCCCACAATTTGATAAGTGTTTCTGAGACACTGCATACCTCTCGCAGCTCTCTGATTTGTTCCGACAACCCTCCAATCTCAGAATACGAAACATCCCCTGGATCTTCATGGGACATATTATAAACCAGTGGATCCACTTCCCTTGGCAAATATCTGGAAGAGTCGAGTAGACATTTGTCATTCTGCAGACACATTTACAAAGTTATTGAAATAAATGCTAGAGCAAGTATGAAAATGATTTCTTCTCCTCCCACCTTTATAACAAGTCAAGTGTATTTGCTGAAAAAACAGAATAAACCCTAGCAAACTTTTTCAAGTTTTAAACCAAACAAAAGCTTGAAAAACTGCTAAAAATGCCAATTTGTAACTGATTTTTTTTAAAGAACAATCAGTTTCTTTTTAAACCATATATAATAGACACATAAGTCTTCTCTCAAAGTAATTGCTCTTACTTAAGCATCGCTTTGCAGAAAACATTTACAAACTACTACAGAATTGACTATTCAAACCTTTGTGTAATCTACTTAGATCACTATTTTTCCCCCTTTACATGATGAGCAGAAACCTACCTCATAATAGTTAGAGTGGTCATGTCCAGAGCAACTCTTGTCCCCGGCTTCAGCTTACTTTTGTCAAGCTAGTCACAAAGAAGGTATTTCTGTTAGAACCACGCTCCAAAACAATGTTTGGTTTTAGCCAAGACGTTCACTGTAGCTTGCACTCTTTGCTCAATCGCACAAAGGAAGAATAAAAGGCTACCGAGCTACATGCCAAGCAGATCATTTAGTAAGCACCACATCCTCATCACCACCATTTCTGGGAATGCTTTTAGCCTGGGAAAAAGCTGGCCCACTGTTTCATGAGAACACGATTTTTGGGAGAAGCTATTTAGGAGCTGACCTAGGCCAGTGAACCTGTTTCGTTGTCACAACTGGACACCAGCAAATCTAAACCACACCACGGGAAGAATTTTCTTTAACCCTGAAAGAGATCTTGAGCAGCAAGCCATTACCTTACCTCCGCCACTTTTGAAAATAAATACTATTTTCTAGACCATGATTAATTTTTTTTTTCACTGCTGTCAATCTGACTGGGTTAGCGAGAGATCCGATCCTCCCCTCTGCTAGACACAGGGCAGAATCAGGTGTTTCAGAACAAGTAAGCAATCCTCCCTTAAGGACACCCAGAGCAGCCTGCCCATTTGAGTCTGAACTTGACACCCTTCTGCTCAATTGCTTTCCCATTTCTGGACTGCCAGAAAGGGTGATCAGATGTTCCTAACTTGTTTTCTGCAAGCCCTCCACCATTTGCATATTTTCACATATCTAGTTATATGCTCCCGTCTTCAAAGTCAGCCAGTTCCAGTTGTTGTTATTCTTTTGCTATCCTTTACCTCAGATGCCCTAGTCATCTGCCTCAGCAGTTTTTGTCTGCTTACTCTGTTTTTATGAGATTTTAAAATACATCAGCTGTTCTATTCCAGTTCCACCTGCTAATTTCTGCTGGAATTAAAACTACTAACTTGCGTTCCTCACTAAGAAACCCGGTCTAGGGGAGCAGTCCCACCTCTCGCACAACACAACCTTGAACAACGATCACAGAGATTACCTCACCACTCTAATTTCTTCTTTTTTCTTTTATTTTTTTTTAAATTTGAAGACTATGAAACCTATTTATTCTGAGATTTACCAACACAGCAACAGGAAATTCGACAACTGCTTGCAAGCACTGCCTGAAGCTTCCCATCACCCCTGCTGGGGGATTAGCAAGGTCCCTTGCCCACATGGGCTCTTCAGCAGCATTCAGGATCAAGCTGTCACTCCTCCATTACTGGGGTCACTCATAAGACCTAATTACCAGCTGCCTAATCTTAAGCAATCTGTAAAAGCTTGAAATTCTATCAGATTCAACACTGCCCAAGAGATTTAAGTTCTTCTACAGGGGGAAGAAAACAAAGAGAAACCACTCGACCTTCAATTCCTCAGGAAATGCACTTTAGACAGGGAAGTAATTTTGTTTCAATCTAAACAGCATCGCTCCCCTTCCTCAGCAGCACAGCGCAGCCACAAGGACTTTGACCAAAAACTAGCTCTTCTAGTCCGTGAAACACTCCACGGGAAATTATCTGCCTTGATACTTTGACATTTTGAAAACAATCATGGGTATGGTTTTTTAGTCTCTGCTATCAATCAAGGATCTTTTAAGATCAAAGAGTGTTTTTACTGAAGAATAAACTTGAAAGTACATGCTGCAATGCCAGGCTCATCCAAGCACAACCTATGCCTTAGCATTTATCTCTTCTTCAAACACAGAACCTCTCACAACTACCTCACGCACCCCAAAGCAGAACTGAGTATACTTATGTTCCAGAAAAACATTTCGTTCACTATGGTGAAAGAAAATAGCGAGTTCACATCATAACATCTTGAAAGGGATGAATCTTAAAATTACGTGTTTCAAGAGCTTTTCAATACTAGCAGCTCCTGCAGCTGTTTTATGCAAGCAAAAATATATCACACTGGTACAAGGAAAGTCAAGCATATCTGTATATATACTATGTGAACAAACACACTTACCAACACCCACATTTCCCAAACAGTTTGTGTCTAAAAGGAGAACATGGGGCCAAGCTCTTTTCAGTGGTGCCCAGCAACAGGACAAGGGGCAATGGGCACAAACTGAGGCAGAGGAAGTTCCGTCTGAACACGAGGAAGAACTTCTTCCCTCTGAGGGTGATGGAGCCCTGGCCCAGGCTGCCCAGGGAGGTTGTGGAGTCTCCTTCTCTGGAGATATTC
>Ga0065711_1051082_pt1 | contig 10526 bp, 4 predicted proteins | sample Hoacrofraction12_FD_59098 | JGI IMG/M metagenome (GOLD analysis project Ga0065711, IMG submission 59098) | Hoatzin crop microbial communities from Cojedes, Venezuela - Epithelial fraction 12 v2 (version 2) | ecosystem: Host-associated > Birds > Digestive system > Esophagus > Crop | place...
AAAAAAAAAAAAAAAAAAAAAAAATCAAGGCAGATCAGGGAACTGTCAGAAAAGCAAACCTCATGGCTACACCAGGCAGAACAGCAGAAATGTTTGGAAGAGCAGACTTAGTAGGCACATGGATAAATACAGTATATCAATGAAAAGCTGTAGGATTTCTGCAAAGTTAAGTCATATGTCACAAATCTATTAGAGTTATCTGAAAGCAACAAACATGCAAACAAACCAGATCTCACTGATATTGTCTAACTGGCTTTCTAAAAGGCATTTGAAACAGGTCCTTCACAGAAGGCTCTTAAAGAAATTAAACGGATCTAGAAAATAAGAGAAAGAGAAAATTCTCAGATGGGTAAAGGCAGTTAAAAGATAAGGAATAACAGTGGGAATAACGCGGTGGCTGTAAAGACATTTGTCTTCTCGTCTCACAGTCTTTTCTCCCACACACAAAATATACCCCAACCTTCCATCTCTCACTTGAAAATTGCAATCAGTCAGCTACAGGTTTTTTCATGTATTTTTCCCTTTGAAAAACAAGATTTTATTCATAACTTGAGAAGAGAGTACTGTAGATATTTCCCCTTTTCAGTGACACTTCAGAGGGAAACACTGGCACCACTGAAGACGGGAGGCAGTGAGAGTGCCCACTCTGTTGGCAGAAGATCAAATGTTGTGCCTGTCTTCAGCCAGGACTTGGCAAACAGCAAACCGTACCCTCAATACCAGCAAGAGTTGTTGAACAAGTGACTATGCAAATCAGTTTGCTAATACTCAGAAGACATCAATAAGACTAAAAATGATCAACAAGGATATCTGAAGAACAAAGTCTCTGGCTTGGTGGATAAGTTGGAAGCATTAAATACTGACACTTCTTGACTTCAGTAAGGTTTTTAGTAGCATCCCATGATACAAAAGCAAGTTAATGGATATTGGTATAAACATAATGCCCTCAGCTGGCTGAAAAAACACTTTGCAGGAGAACTTCTCAGGAGTGTGGTGTCTACCTTTATGTGTGCGCGTGCAAGAACCTTTCCTGAGCAAAGCTGTAAATCAATATTCCAATGAACAGCATAGAGGACAGAGGAGAGCGGGCTGAAACATGACACATCATGCTGGAAGGTTTTTAAAGCATTTTGGAGAACAGGACTAGAATTCAAGCTGAATGTGAAGAATCAGAAAGAGAAAAGTCGAAACAAGGATGACATTCAGTAATGACAGTGCACGGTGCGAGACTTGGGAAAATCAAACGCACAAGTAAGTGCTTCATCAAAAAGGGATTTTGGGGTCGAATTAACAGTGTTAATTCGTCTCAGCTGTACTAATGGCAGCATCATACACAGAGGAAATAATGACAGCTTTCTTCTATTTTCTGGAAAAGACCTCAAATATCACATTGTGTTTGGTTATAAAATATGTGGAGAAGCTGGAGAGAGAGAGTCTGGATTACAAGACGCTGAAAGATTGACTGTGAGAGAAGATTGGTCTTGCTTACCCTAGACGCAGGCAGGTTTGGAGAGGGCAGTTAGATAGCAATCTTCCGGTGGATTGCCCTAGAGGTTATTTGAGAGGGGATTGTGATAAATTTCTCTCTAAAGCCACTCAGAGAAAATAAGAAGAAATTACTTTAATTTGCAGAAAAGAAGATTTAATTTGGTTATTGGGAAAAAAAACCAACCTTTTTGACTGGAGTCCTGAACTAGCAGAATAGACTCATTAGGGATGTTGGAATTTTTCAGAAACCCACTGGACAAACCCTTTTAGTGAATGCCTAAATGCAGTTCATCCTGTCTCAGTGAAAGGACTTGACATAGATCTTCTCTAAGGGCTCTTCTAAACACCATCTTTTGAGTCTGCAATTTCATTTTTAAGTAGTGGATCTTTGTTTCTGAAGTTACATATATATATGCCACCACTTTTTATTCACACTGAGATTGAATCAACTTAATACACAGTAATAGCTGGTTCATATGTTGCATGCTTCACTGATTTGTATATGACTGTTATTATATTTCCTGTTCTCGGCTCAGCCAAATAACGTACAGACCTTATATGCTTTACCAATAATTTTTCTACCAGCCACCAGTAAATGAGAAAATGAGTATGAAAGGTGGTGATTCCACAGGATCTGCTGTCCGTGCTGTGATACTGCCTACAGGCTATAACTGACAATCCACCAAATGAGTACAGCCCATGTGAATCACTGTTACGAGGCGTTCAGTAGATTTACAGTTCCATGCCACCCATATAAAATCACATCTTGGTTGCCAAGAAAATGTCTCTAAAGATTTTTTTTTCAGCTACTGGGAGGAAACAATAGTCTGACAAAAAATAATTTATACATGTGAAATTCTGCTCAATATTTTGTGACCACTGGTAAGAAACCTCTTGATATACTGTGTGGCATCTGCACAGAACAGAATATGCTGCATACAAATAGGAAACAGATGTCTTCCAAGTGAAAGGATAAATTCTAACCTCAGTCATTACATGCTGACTTTTTCTCTCGACCCCAGAAATATGTTCTTTAGCTTTTAATTTTCTTTATTAAATTACACTTTATTTATCACTGATCACTACAGAATACTTTGTGAAAGTCAGGGTTGGGGTTTCTGTTTCCCCAAAGTAAATATGAAGTTCTTGTTCAGTGAAAACATAACCTTACTGTATAAAAAACCCCTTCTTAATATAGCATTTCTACCTACCCTAATGACCATCCCTACACAGGCTGTGTGTCAGCTACTACCATTAATAGTTATTCACCCAACATAGACTTTCTGTTTTTCTTCACAGGCCAGGCTTTGGAGAACAGGCACAGAGGCTATAGTACCTGTAGTATCTCTGCTTGTCCTGTGTTCGGTCTCGTGACAAGTGCAACATCAGCTCATTCCCAGATGGGGCCCCTAAACATTGGCCGCTGTTAGGAGGTGGCATCCAGAGGATACAGTGCTGCCCTTACATGGAGCATACACTAATGGAAAGACAAAAAAAACCTCAGAAGATTAAAGGAAAACATTTTAAAATATCTACCAGACACAAATTGACATGAGTGCCCGAACAAGAGGAATCTGAAACAAAAAGAGGGCATAAAACTAGTGTAATAATAATAATAAAAGTGCCAGCAGTGTATGGTAAGTTAATTTCTTACATTGCTTGCCTGACTGTCCTAGGGCAGGAATCTGTCACCAGAGCGTAGTATTAATAATAGCAGTCAGGCATGGCCCAACACCTCTTTGTCTGTTTTAATGTGCTAGAGGAGACAGGGACAGCTGGAACTTTCAGCTAAGTGCTAAGGAAACCTAGGTGGTTTTCATCCAGATGTGTTCAGATGTGAAATTTATGAGTTTAGATGGAATACATCTGAAACTCAATGGTTTTTCATGGTGTAAAGCCTTCTGTCTCATTTTGGCTAGACTCGCCATTTGGAGATTTTGTATTAATCCCAGTCTGTAAACCAGAGCAACATTAGTGGGTGTGAACCTGGAGGAACCATCCAAGCAGAAAATGGTTTTCATGAAAACCAAAACCATCACATTTTGAGCAGCTCTGCTTTATTTCAACAATTTTTGGCTTAAAAGATTAGGTAGGTGGCTAGAAACCTGCTAGTCTCATGCCCTTTGTCTGCAGCCACTTCCTAAAGGAGAGGAATTATGTTTGAATTCCAGTTCCGTTGTGCACCCTCCAACACACAGGCTATCAGCCAGTTCAGCAGTTGTGCAAATAGACTCCTGCCCATTAAACGTCTACAGAGATGTGCCACTCATGCCAAGTCCTGAATTAGCCCAGTGACAAAATGGTAAGTCTCTATATGGGTTAGTTTTGTGCCATTTTTTTTCACTTCAAGATGTCCAAAATAATTTTGATGTGTTAGGACATTCTGCCTTTGAATAGAACATATTTTAAGAAATGCATAGTGTAGAAATCTGCTATGTGTCCTACACACAGAGAAAGCACTCAAAAAGGGGAGAAGACTAGCAGAGATGGCTTTGGCCTGTCCTCATACCCTCTGGATGCAGCATTGTTCCAGGAGTCCAAGTAAATCCTCACAGGCATTGCAAGGTGCCCTGTCACCTCTCTTGTAAAGAGCAGCATTTCTGGACAGCAGAGCCACCACGTGGTTTTACCACCTTCCAAAGCCAGCCCTTCTTCTGGCACACTTCCCATGGCCAGGTTTGGGAGAGCTCATTAGATGACCACTCCTTGCCATCTTAATTCCTGAGCTGCAGTGTCATCCCTCTTCATTTTCGAAGCTATTAGATCGTTTTTATAAATCTCTGTCCATCTCAATCAAAGAACAAACCTGTATGTTCTTCAGTTTCTGGGTAGTATTGCTGTGAGGGTGAGTATTTTGGTTCACTACACATAACTGTATTGCCAGGTGATATTCGTATCTTATCAGATAGTTGGAGTAAAATGGGTGTTGTCTTTCTGGACAGCAAACAATGGCAGAAATGTATCCACATGATAATCTGATTATGTTTCTCATAGTGGACAAAGTATTCAGTTATGTGCTTACTTCTATTTAAACTTACATTCTGCATAAAAGACACTAGAAAAACAGTTTCATTTAACATCTGTACTAGTAACCTCTGAGAACTGAGAAACAATACAATGGGAGCAGAAGTAAGAAATGGGAACAAAGTAAATCAATGGGCTTACTCTCTTACTCCAAATTTTAATATTTACACTTGTGGAATTAATGGCTAATTGACATGACCAAGAAAAATATTGGCTTTCTGTTGGGGGAATACCATTCATCTACGTGGTTCATGAAATGAAGAAATCTGGAAATATGTGATGCCAGAAGAGATGTGAAAATGAGGACTGGTGTAGAGGTCCAAGCCAAATATGAAATTGAGTTCATGCTGCCACAGTGGGGGGACCTTGTAGCAAAGCAGGTGATGAATACTTCCACGTTTTGCTGAACTCACAGAGGGAGCTGTAGCCTGGGCAGAAAGGCAGCAACATTTCATTTCTGCAGTGATGGCAAGTTGATAGTCCTACTTATTCTGTTGAAATGTGGTAGGTTTTTGATTATATTACATTATTATGCCTCGGCCAGGTGATTGTCAACTCTGATCCTGTAATGGCAGCTTTTCTTAATCTGGAAGTACCTAACACAAGATGACCAGCCTCAGTTGCTCCTTCTAGCTAGAAAAGCCTTGCAGATGCCTGGTGCTACAGCTATGGACTTGTCCTGGCGATTTGTCATACAAGTATAGTTTTGTAAACAAAGGTATTCAAACACTCCTATGCTAACAATGATGATTTTTGTCCTCTAAACTTGATTTCCAGGGGCAAGTCTTTAAGCTGTTGGTGGGTGCTGGATGAGTGGGAGAGGATGGCTGCAGGGTGTCCTGCTGGCAATGCAGATCACAGGTGGGGAGCAAGTGCAGCGATACCCTCATCCCCTCACTGCATCTGCGCTTGTTCTTTGCAATGCTGAAAAGCTTTTTACAAAGAATGGTGCCAGTGGTACAGTTAGTAAGAAATCTGAGCCTTGGATGGGTGCAGGAATACAGAAGTAAGCAAAGAAATGAGAAGGAGTAAAAGAAAAAGGAAAAGGGACTTCAGTGGTTGCACTTGTTTTCCTTGGATCTTATTTGAACTGTTTGCCTTCTCCCTTTGAAATTATTTGGGTGGACTGGTGACTCCATGGTGTTTATTATTCTAATTACCAATGAACCATGCAGGTGACATTTACTGAATAATAAAGCTATAGACAGATGTACTCTGGAGATCATCACGCACAACTGTAAATTTGGGAAAAGTGCAAGATCTTACTTACCATAGTTAACTGGGCACAGACCAGATGGACTGAGGAATTTATAGACAATGTTTTCATCCACTGAAAAAAAAAAAGATGTATCCCCTTTATAAATTATTGTCTTAATTCAATTTAAATCACGTCAGCAGGAACACCTTGGAGTCATCATTTCTTCCAGAGCCTGACTTACGTGAGGGATGTCCAGAGGACAGAGGAGCAGAAGTCGGGAGGAGTGCAGAATGAAGCACACTGCAAATAATTAAAAGACATAGGGAACTGAGTGCATTGGATAAAAAACATCGATTCATGTTTTCTTGCAACTGGTGGCCAGTGTGGGAAGCATATTAGAAGCACAGAAAAGAAGGATTCCCCATCAGCACCAAACGGGTTGTAAAAGGTGAGTGAAACTGCCAATGGCCCTAGAGACACAGGCAACTGCTGCCCGGCTCCCAGTTATGGGGAGAGGTTGCTCAACACGGCCACCTTTTTGCGGTACCCAGTTTTACAAAGTATAAAGACTCTTGCGAGGAATGAACTTTGAGCTAGTCTTTAGCAGAATTAATTTGTCTTCTCCCCTTCAACAAACGGCATCAGCTCTGGTTGCGTAAGAGGAAAGCAGCGCAGTGATAACGCGCAGCCGTGAGCGGCACTCCCAGGGTGCGAAGAGCTGCCGAGCTGCAAACCCTTCGTCGGGGGGTGGCAGAGGGAGAACGGGGGAGTGCGGATGTCGCATGGGGAGGGTCTGCGCCTAGGCACCCCGCGCTCCAAGTTTCTTCATTTTAAATTTTCTTCTTTTTCACTCCCTATAAAAATCCCTCAGATGCTGGCATTTCCTAGACAGAGATTATTCTCTTTGTGCCGTGTTTTGAGTACAATATCAATTACAGGACAACTTGAATGCCCACGGGAAGTCTTTCCATTGGCTTCATTGGTCTTTGGTTATTCTCTGTATTCTCATCCTTTTGTCAGCTTCTTGCCGATAAATATGAGAGAAATAATTATTGATACTTGTGGTGTGGCAAAATTGAGAAGTAAATACCTAAGCAAGCAGTGCTTCTGACAGCAGGCAGCCTTTTCTGAAACGATACAGTCCATGATTTTGAAGCAATATCTTAAAGTGCTTCTGACTAATAGTGGACGTCCTAGCTAACGAGGCTGTCTTCGCCAGCCAAAAGCGTCGTGCCATTAATGGAATTGCAAAATGTCAATAACCTTAAACATGACTAATAAAAAACCTTCCTTCATCCCACAACCTACGTGACACCAAACGCAGAATTAGGCTCCTTTCCCCTTGGCAGAGGACTGGCAAAAGTACCGCGTTTTTTGCTGCCACCTTTAATCCCAGCAGGCAGAGCTCAGGACATGCCGGAGGGGATTGCTTCCCAGTTTACTTCGGTATCGGCCTTTCCGCCCGCCACGGTCCGTCAGGTCTTGCTGGGCACCCTTGGCCGCAGAGCTGCCTGGCGTCATTACGCACCAAAAAGCAACAAAGGGAGCTCAGCTGGCTTCAAAGGATGTGGGACCCGCGGCTCGGGCTGAGGGGGGCTGGCAAAGAGCGAGCAAAAGTCAGGCTTCAGTAACTTCTAATGACAGCTTTTGTTGGGGTTAAAAAAACAGCTCAGCCATCGTGCTGCGATTCAATCTGAAGGGGAGCCCATCACCCTTGCCGCTACAGGTCGCAGCACCGCAAAGGAGGTTGTTATCCTCAAAATTAATCACTGGGAGCTACCGCAACAGGCGTGCGATGCCAAGCCGAGATGCAAAACTCACTGCTGCCTGCCTGACTGCAGACGGATCACTGCCCCTTCTGCCATCTCAGCCTGCTTGCAGGATCCTGCCTTGCCTATCAAATTACATTTTTGTTCCAAGAGGGAAAAAGCAAGTTGTTTCAGTGAAGTCCGTCTGTCCCCTTCCCAGGCCCCCTAATCCGCCCCTGGAGTAATACTCTGACTGGTGCAGATGCACACTTCAAATAGCACTAGCTGGTAAAAGTCACAGATAAATTCTCGTCCATTATTTGTCCGATTTCTTAGTATTTTTTGGCTGACAGAAAAGAAGGTTTAACATTTTAGAAAACTCTTCTCTTCCTTTCCTGCTTTTACTGGAAATAAAAAAATATTGAAGCACAAATCAGCAGTCACAATTAGTAGGAACCAAAACTTTCCAAGCCTTTGAAACTCTCCAGAAATGCCTTATAATTGACCTTCTTTCTCATCAGTGCCACCCACATAAGTCCTTGGATATCTTCCTGGCTTCAAGAGTGTTGTGTCTGCCAACATCATGGATGAAATCTGTCCTGGTCTTAGTACGTTGGCCACATCTTCTGTGATCCTCTACTGAGGAGCAATTCTCCTCATAATTCAGCTCTCATTAACTTTCCTGTACCAAGAACGGACTATGTTCTCATTAGATGAGTGAGGCAAAGTGAAAATCCATCTGTTGATGCTTCTTTTCTTCTGACCAGTATTTATTTACTATGATGTGTGCTACAATAGCTCCTGAAAGCCCCAGTGGAGACACAGGCCCTGGGATGATACGGGCTACACATGATATACAGCTACACATCCTGAAAACTTATAGTCTCAGATAAGAAGACCAACAACTCAGATGTTATTGCGGACAAAGAAACTTACACATCATGAAATTAAACAGTCTCAGTGGAAGAGAGATTTGCTTGGGTCTGTGGATAATGTTGGCAGAAATCCATCCCCTGAGAATATCAGTATAAAATGTGAGCTTAGAACAACATCAATTACTGTCTATATAATAATTTAGATGACATATATTTCATGTGTGCCTCATTTAACATCATAATAGCCTATCTCAATCTATTTCAATGGTCAGTTGTCTTTTCTACTGGCTGAATTTCTGCTGTACTATAGATAGAGTAATGTTCACAATGAATTTTATCATCAATTCCTTCTGAATTCCTGTTTCTCAGGCACTTCCGTTCTGTAAAACAGCTCTTTGTAGCAGCTATCTTGAACTTACAATAGCTTCACACTGAGAATTCACTGGTATTATATGACTGTTATTTCAGTGTCATTTGTGTATTCAGTTGCAGGGAATTATGAAATGTAATTATGGGAAGGGGTTTAGAGAATTTATGTACAAGACATTTCACAGTCATTAGTAACCTCGGCAAAGCCCTTTTGGAGCAACACAGGAAGGCAGGGAGAACTGCTCCTATTTTTCCAGTGCTCTGCAGTGTTTTTCCCATTTGTTGATTCTAGAAATTTTTTTCAAGTGAAACCGAGTTCCAGGAGCATGGGAAATCGCCCTAGATGTACATCCATACACTGCAGAGGAAAAAAACCTGATCCCACACAATAAATCATTTTCCATTTCATTTCAATATGCAATCGCGTGACAGCACGCTGGGGAAAATGGAAGTGTAATGGTATCGCAGCTGCACATGGGCACACCGGCAGGAGGACAAACCCAAGACAATACTGAGTTCAGAAGTTCAGATCCAGCAAGAATTACAACCTTTGCTGGACTCGAATTCTTAGAGCAATTCCCCCCCACCGCACACACACACATGGTATCATGTGTCCTACAGCCGAATAACTGGGGTGCTTAGAAATGACAGGCTGGAAGTGGGAATATTTCTTTCCTTTCCTTGCAATTTTCAGTAAATTCCCGGAAGAATCGTGAACTTGCTCTTTCCCTCCTAATTATGGGAGCTGCAAAAGATGCAGCATACCAGATTTTCAATAATTTTCAGTGCTGTTTTTCAGTATAATGGAAATCTCATGGCAACAGCATGATGCATTCACACATAATAACAGCTTTGTTTGCAGGAATAAAAAATTCCACAAAATGAACATAGTACGTAGGGTGAAAACCTATTCAATTTTAATGCCTCAGGATGTAAAATATCAGCGTTTAACCCAAGGTGCTCATCACTTTTGGATGGAAGCTTCACTCAACCCAAAATGGCTGCCAGGCTGACTGGGAGAGCAGGGAGGAGAGAAGAGCTGTGGAGAATGTGCAGGGTCAAGCACCTCCTGCAAACTTCTGCTCCCTTGCTGGCCAGCAAAACAACCATCTCAAAAACACCACCTCAGCCAGAGTAAGGCTTTGTAATGGTTTTCACACTGCTAAGTGTATTTTTAGGAAATGGAGTTCCCTGGGGTCTGATGTCGACCCTCTCCTCCACTCATGCTCAACGGTTCAGAGCAGGTGGACCCACGATGGGAATCTTCCCTGGCTTTTGTTTTAATCATTGTTCCTGGATTTCTGTTGTTTTAATTCAGAACAGAGCCCGCAGCAGGAAGAAGATGTGAGGGCTCCTGCCCGCCGCAGCTGAAACCATGGAGATGGCTGTGGGACTTCAGCAAAGAAATGGACCCAAAGGGAAAGGCAAAGGGAGCCAGTGAAGGAATTTAGCAAAAAGGTTGTTTTGCTGCTGTGACTTGCTGCTGAGCTGCTTTCTGATGGTGATCAGTGATCCAAGGAAACAGGATCTAACAGAAGGTTAGAGGACGAGTACTGAAGGGGTTTATTGGCTTGTGTGGCCCCAGAAAGACCTAGCTGGTGCTGTACGCAGCAGGTCTCTACTTTGTTTTCATTTGCTGTTTCCTAAAAAGGGTACTCTTAGGATAAAGATGGATAAAGCTTAGGATGGGGCCAAGCTCTTTTCAGTGGTGCCCAGTGACAGGACAAGGGGCAATGGGCACAAACCGAGGCACAGGAAGTTCCGTCTGAACATGAGGAGGAACTTCTTCCCTCTGAGGGTGACGGAGCACTGGAACAGGCTGCC
>Ga0065711_1051083_pt1 | contig 10525 bp, 10 predicted proteins | sample Hoacrofraction12_FD_59098 | JGI IMG/M metagenome (GOLD analysis project Ga0065711, IMG submission 59098) | Hoatzin crop microbial communities from Cojedes, Venezuela - Epithelial fraction 12 v2 (version 2) | ecosystem: Host-associated > Birds > Digestive system > Esophagus > Crop | place...
CTCATATTCACTTCGATTTCAAATGCAAAATCATGTCTGCATGCTAGCATGCGCATGATTTTGCGCTTGAAATTCTCAAAATGTATATTTTGACGCAATTTAGTCTTCGATAGTGATATCTTTTATGAGAAATTCTCTGCCGTGTATCAGTTTTCCCTTTATGGATTTACAGTTTGGACAGCAGTAATTATTTTCTGCATTTGGAGTGTATTCACCCCCGCAGTCATCACACTTTAGCGTTGTATGAAGATATTCTATTTTAATACTTGAGCCTTCCAAAATAGTGTTTTTGCAAGCAATAGGATAGTACCTTTCCAAATATTCAGGAATCAGTCCCGTCATTTGGCCAACCTGAATGGATATACTTTCTACTTTTTTGGCTTTATTTTCAGTGGCAGATGCTGCCGCCATATTTACGAGTCTTGTGATGTAACTTAGTTCGTGCATATTTTCCTCTTTTCTTTACGTAGAATATTTTTTGCGCACATATTTTTTACCATATCAAAACAGAATATTAATTTCAAGAGCCGTGTAGAGGCGAAATGAGTAGAAAATACGGGCTTTATTCGTCAAAAAGTATGTATATTTCTTAAATTTTTGTGAAATTTTTAACTGGAAAAATAAACTGACTGGTAGTATATTATAAAGTGGCATTATTGAGAGCGAAAACATGAAGGAAACTATACGAAAAAACATTTTCTTTTTGTTTACGCTTTTTAATTTTTTCATAATTGAAAGGAGTATACAGACATGTGGGAATTACCATTCCTGATTTGCTTTCCTCTTATCGTCTCTGTACTTATGTATTGTATCAGAGTGAATAAGATCAGAAATGCAATTGCTTATCTTAGTGCTGTGATTATCATGATTACAGTAGGAATTCTCGTTGTTGACTGGGGAACACATGGTTTCCAGCCAATGCAATTTTACTCTGAAACGGAGGTAGCAGACAAACTAATTCTCCTTGGCGAGATAGTTCTTATGTGCGTAGTCACATTCCTTAGTTTCAAGTACAAACGACCACTTATAAGCCTTTTGTCTATTGTACCTACAGTAGCAATTACATGGCTTGAAACATGTGGACCAAAACTTGCGGAGGTTGACAAATTATATGTTGACCATCTTTCGGTTCTTATGTGTTTAATAGTTGGTATCATCGGAAGTCTTATCGTTATCTATGCGGTAGGTTATATGCATGGATATCAGCATTATCATACAGATATTGAAGATAGAAGATATTATTTCTTCATGATTCTTTTTATGTTCCTTGGGGCTATGTTTGGTTTCGTATTATCAGCCAGCCTTCTTTGGATCGTTTTCTTCTGGGAGACAACAAGCGTTTGTTCTTTCCTTCTAATTGGATATACAAGACAGGAAGAAGCTATCGCCAATTCATTCAGAGCTTTGTGGATGAACCTTCTTGGCGGATGTGCTCTTACAGCAGGTATTGTTTACTTTGCGCTTGCTGAGAATCTTCAGTCACTTGGTGAACTTGTAGCACTTGCAAAGACAGGAGCAAGTCCTGCAGCTACAATTACTGTAGCACTTATTGCGTTTGCAGCTCTTACAAAGGCAGCTCAGCTTCCTTTCTCAAAATGGCTTCTTGGTGCCATGGTTGCACCTACACCATCATCAGCACTTCTTCACAGTGCAACAATGGTTAAAGCCGGTATATACGTTCTTTTCCGCCTTGCACCTGCAATGAGCGGCACACTTACAGGAACAATGATTTCATTTATAGGTGGTTTCACATTCCTTGCAGCATCACTTATGGCTATAGCTCAGAGTGATGGCAAAAAGGTTCTTGCTATGTCAACTATTTCAAACTTAGGTCTTATGGTTGCATGTGCAGGTGTGGGCAGACCTGAAACAATTTGGGCAGGATGTTTCCTTATGATATTCCATGCAATATCAAAATCGCTTTTGTTCCAGGATATAGGTGCAACAGAAAACTCACTCCACAGCCGTGATGTTGAAGAGATGCATGGTCTTTTGTATAGACTTCCAAATCTTGCAATCTTTATGTTCATCGGTATTTGCGGTATGTTCCTTGCTCCGTTTGGAATGCTTATTTCAAAGTGGGCAGCACTTAAGGCATCAATTGATGAAAACAACATAATTCTTGTATTTTTCATCTGCTTTGGTTCAGCTACAACATCTTTTTACTGGACAAAATGGCTTGGCAAACTCATTGCTCATACAAACAAGCCTGCAGTAAAAGATATTACAAAGAAGAATGAGATGATATCACTTACAATTCATGCAATCCTTATGATTGCTCTTTGTGTGATGTTCCCTCTTCTTTCATCAATTTACGTAGATCCGCTCCTTGTAGAACTCTTTGGTGAGTCAGCACAGGTTATCGGCAATAATGTACTTTATATTCTTATCGTGCTTATTTGCTTCTTCTTTGCTGTACCATTCCTTGCATATGTTCATAACAAGAACATGAAAGCAAATCAGAAGCTTTCATATATGAACGGTATCAACACAGGAAACAACGATGCATTTACAGGATCTATGGGTGAAGATAAGAGTCTTCTTTTATCAAATCTATACTTCAAGAATGTATGCGGACAGAGAAAACTTATGGCGCCTAGCATGGCACTAACTACAGCAGTTATCATCATCATGCTTTGCATGATAATTGCAACAGCATTAGGAGGTGCAATGTGATGACTACAAGAATTATTTTTATACTTTTATATATAGTTCTTGCTCCTTTTATCGGAGCTTTGCTTGAAGGTATGGATAGAAAGATATCCGCCAGAATGCAGAGACGTGTAGGACCGCCTATTCGTCAGCCTCTTTTCGATGTTATAAAACTTTTCAAAAAGCAGGTTATCGTTGTAGATAGGGCTCAGTCATTTTTGCTAGTATCATATCTTATTTTGACAGTTATGACAGGATGTATGTTTTTTGCGGGAGTAGATCTCCTTATGATTTTCTTTGTGCTTACAACATCCGCTGTATTCCTTTATTTTGCAGCTACAGTTACAGGCTCTCCTATGAGTACTATGGGAGGTCTGCGTGAGCTTGTTCAGGATATGTCATATGAGCCTGCAGTTCTTCTTGTTGCAGTTGGTTTTTATCTTACAACAGGATCATTTAACGTAAGCGACATCATAAACTCAGACGTAAGTGCAATTGTCAAAATGCCGGGCTTCTTTGTAGCATTTGTATTCATACTTACTATAAAGATGCGTAAGTCACCATTTGACAGTGCTCAGTCTCATCACCCTCATCAGGAACTTGTAAAGGGTCTTACAACAGAAATGGGTGCCAAGAACCTTGCATATTTCCAGATTACAGAATGGTATGAGACAATCCTCATGCTTGCTGTTGAAGCACTTTTCATTATCAACAAGAACCCATGGAGCTATCTTGCAGCTTTTATCGTTATACTTGCAACATATTTCCTGGAGATTCTCATTGATAACTGCTCAGCCAGAATGAAATGGCAAGACATGCTAAAGCTTAGCTGGCTTGTAACACTTCTTGCAGGTGGAGTAAACCTTATGATTTTGATGCTTATTTAAGTTGGAAAGGATAATTAGTCATGAATATAAAGAGATCACCGTGGCTACTCCACTATGATGGATCTAGCTGTAACGGATGTGATATTGAAGTTCTTGCATGCCTAACTCCTGTATATGATGCCGAAAGACTTGGCGTTATCAATACAGGTGATCCAATGCAGGCAGATATTTTGCTTATTACAGGTGGTATCAATGCTCAGAATGCACCTGTTGTAAAACAGCTCTATGATCAGATGGCAAGGCCAAAGGTTGTAGTAGCTGTAGGTGTTTGCGCATGTACAGGCGGCGTATTCAAGGATACTTATAATATCCTTGGCGGCGCAGATACAGTTATTCCTGTTGATATTTATGTACCGGGATGTGCAGCAAGACCGCAGTCAATTATTGATGGTATTGTTCAAGCAGTTGAACTTTTCCAGAAACGTTCGGATGAACACGATAGCAAGGTTCATAACGAGAAAGGAGCAAATGCATGATAACAGTTAAGAATCCCGAGCAACAATTTGATGTAATTCCTGCATCCATGCTCTTATTTGAAGTTATGAAGAAAAAAGAAGCAGGTCTTCGTCTTTCACAGATTTGCGTAGCTTATGTAAATGATAAATATGAACTTAGCTATTCATTTGCTGATGATGAAAGCTATCAGTATTCTCAGCTTCGTGTTGTAATAGATTTGTTTGAGCAAGTACCAAGTATTTGCAAGATTTATCCATATGCTATTTTCTATGAAAATGAAATGGCAGAACTTTTTGATGTAAATATCGAAATGATTGATATCAATTATCACGGAAAGTTCTACAGAATAAACAGTAAGGCTCCAATGCTTCCTGAAGGCGCTCTTGAAAAGAAGGCACAGGAAGAAGCAGACGAGAAAAAGAGAATAGAAGAAGAGGCAGAGGCTGCAAGACTTGCAGCAATCAAAGCCGAAGAAGAAAGAAAAGCTGCTGAAGAGGCAAAAGCTAAGGCTATCGCAGAAGCAAAAGCAAAGGCCGCTGCTGCAAAAGCCGCTGCAGCCAATAAAGCTACGGAAGGAGGCCAAAACTAATGGGAAAGAAGAGTATTATTCCTTTTGGTCCACAGCATCCGGTACTTCCGGAACCTATACATCTTGATCTTGTTATCGAAGATGAAAAGGTAGATGAAGCAATTCCTAATATTGGATTTATTCATAGAGGTCTTGAAGGACTTGTAGAAAAAAGAGATTTCAACGAAATGACATATGTAATTGAGCGTACTTGCGGTATTTGTTCATTTGGTCATGGACTTGGATATGTAGAAGCTGTTGAGCACATCATGAATGTTGACGTTCCAATGCGTGCTAGATATCTTAGAACTATTTGGGCAGAGCTTGGAAGAATGCACTCACATCTTCTTTGGCTTGGCCTTGCAGCTGATGCGTTCGGATTTGAAAGCCTTTTCTATGAAGCATGGAGAATCAGAGAAAAGATTCTCGATCTTCACGAACTTACAGCAGGCGGAAGACTTATTTTCTCTGTAAACAAGGTTGGTGGTGTTCTTAGAGATATCACTCCCGATCAGATGAAATTCATCTTGGATCAGCTTAATATCGTAGAAGCTGAAATAAAGAATGTAGAAAAGACATTCCTTGGTGACTATTCAATGCAGACAAGATCAAGAGGAGTCGGCGTTCTCACAAAAGAGCAGGCGCATAATCTTGGAGCTGTAGGTCCATTTGCAAGAGCAAGCGGAATCACAGCAGATATGCGTATGACAGGCTATGCTGCATATGGCGAACTTGACTTTGAACCAATCACATCAAACGATGGTGACTGCTATGCAAGAATAGATGTAAGACTTCATGAACTTTATCAGAGTATAGATATTATCCGTCAGGCAATCGCCAAGATTCCTGAAGGCGAACTTTCTGCAAAGGTTGCAGGATTCCCTAAGGGTGAATATTTCATGAGAGTTGAACAGCCAAGAGGAGAAGCTATCTACTATATCAAGGCAAACGGAACCAAGATGTTAGATAGAGCAAGAGTTAGAACTCCCACGTTTGCAAACGTACCGGCACTGTGCGAAATGCTAAAAGGTGCTGATTACGCAGATGTAGGCGCACTTGTTGTTAGTATTGATCCGTGCATTTCTTGCACAGAGCGTTAAGGAGATAAGGCTATGAGTTTAATGTCATTTAAAGGTACTATGCTTAGTAACCTTTTTAAGAAGCCGGTTACAACATCATATCCGGCAACGCCGGCACAATATCCTGAAGGCAGCCGTGGTCATATTGAAATAGAAATTGAAAAATGTATTTCATGTACAATTTGTGCAATCAGTTGCCCATCAGGCGCTATCAAAGTTGATAGAGCTGCAAAGACATGGGAAATCAACAGATTCGACTGTATACAGTGCGGATATTGTACAACCAAATGTCCTAAGAAGTGCCTTCATATGGAAATCGGATATCAGACACCGGGACCTGAAAAATTTGTTGCGCATTACGACAGACCTGCTGAAGAAGCTCCTGCCGCAAATACAGCAAATACAAATAAATAAATTGTTTTTTATGATAAAGCAAGCTGCAACGATATTTGTTGAAAATATAACAGATAGCGTTGCAGCTATCATATTATAAGAGCAATAAGTGTTTTTACTTTGGAGACGAATTATTATATTTAAAATCAGAAAAATATTATGTCAAATACATATATAAAAATGCAAATAGAGGGACTTGTTCAGGGAATCGGATTTAGACCCTTTATCGCAGAAACAGCGCAAAAATTTAATATCTATGGAACTGTAGAAAACAGTGGCGGAATCGTAACTGTATACGCATATCTTGAGGATATATCAAAAGATTTTTTTGCAGATCAAATAAAAAAGAACGTTCCAAAAGGCGGTTTGATAAACAAAATCATAATAGATGACATTACAAAAGATATATATATTAAAAAAATCGAAAGTCATATGAATGATATAGAGACTATAAAAGCATTTGGCATGGATAACTATCATTCATTTTATATAATAAAAAGTAGTAGCAATAAAGATGTAATAAGGCTTCTTCCGCCGGACATATCTATATGCAATGATTGTGAAAGAGACCTTCTTGATAAAGATAACAGAAGATACAAATATCCATTTATAAGTTGCGTGTCATGCGGGCCAAGATATACTATTATGAAATCAGTGCCTTATGATAGGGCATCAACTACTATGGACAAGTTCAAGATGTGTCCATCGTGCTACGCAGAATATACCAAAAGACATGATATAAGACGTCATGCACAAACAATATCATGTCATGAATGCGGGCCAAAATTAAAGTTTGTGAAAATCGGTGCTGATGATAAAGATACTTTATATAAAAATGATGCGTTGGACAAAGCAATAGAATGTATTAATAACGAAGAGATTGGGGCAGTTCTTGATATTGGCGGATTTCATTTTGTTTTTTCTGCCTTTTGCACCAAAGCATCAAGAAAACTTCGCAAGTGGAAAAACAGAGAAGCGAAGCCTTTTGCAATAATGTTTGAATCCATAGAGCAGATAAGAAAGTACTGCTATGTAAATAAAAAAGAAGAGATTCTTTTGAAATCTTTGGAGAGACCAATTGTTCTTTTAAGAAGAAAAGAAAATGTGAAAAATGATATAGATAGCAATGTTCTTGCAAATAGCGATATGATTGGAGCTATGCTCCCTTGCAGCGGACTTCAAATTCTCCTTGTAAGAGCATGTGGCCCTCTTGTTATGACAAGCGGAAATAGGGGCGGAGAGCCCATAGTTGCAAATCCGGATGATATGATGACATATCTTTCAAAAGATGGGATTTCATTTATGCTATCCCATGATAGAGATGTATTAAATCCCTTGGATGATTCGATTTATCAATTATCACTTGATGGCAGTACTCAGATAATAAGGCGAGCACGAGGGCTTGTTCCATGGCCTGTAGATTTGCCACTTGAGCTTGAAAGCAACTATTTTGCCGCGGGCGGAGATTTAAAGTCAGTATTTGCTTTTGCCAAAAAAGATAAAGTATATCTGTCAGGTCACTTTGGAGATTTAGACGATATGATGGCAAGAAAAAAGAGACTGGAATCAATAAAACATATACGCAATATGTTTTTGATGAGCCCTAAAAAACTGGTATCGGACAAGCATCCTTTGTATTATTCGACAAAAGAATTGGAAGATGTATGTTTTTTAGATAAAAACGTAAATCTTAATGCTGAAAATACAGTGGTTTGTAAAGCTCAGCATCACCTAGCGCATGTAGCAAGCGTTATAGCAGAGAAAAAACTATCCGGAAATATTATAGGTATAGCATTTGACGGCACAGGCTACGGCGATGATAAGAGCATATGGGGCAGCGAATTCTTTTTGTGCAGTGCTGATAATAGTAACAAAGAGTTTAAATATAAACATGCGGCGAGTCTATCTAAAATCAAAATGATTGGATCGGATGCAGGAGCCAAAGATGCTGTCAAGAGTTTATATGCTTATTTGCATAAAACATCAGGAAATGAGCTAGATGCAAATAAAATAAATGATGTCTTGGACATGATTGGCGCTAGCAAATCGGATTATAAAATCATAGAAGCGGCGATTGATAACAATATAAATGTTTCAATATCAAGTTCTATGGGAAGGCTATTTGACGCAGTATCAGCTCTTCTTGGAATATGCAGTTATAACTCATATGAAGGCGAATGTGCTACAAAGCTTGAAATGGCGGCATTTAGATATTTGAAAGCGCAAGTTGAAGATTATAATTTTGCACAAAATACAAGCAGACATAATAAGGATGCAATGCTTGAATCTAGCCATGAGAATATAGTAGAAATGGAAAATGGTATTTGTAATACTGTAAACTTTAGCAATCAGATAGATGTTGAAAATTCGAATATTGAAAATTTATATTCAGAAGTATTAATGAACACATTAAAATCTAAATTAGCAGAATATGATAGAGAAGATACTTTTAATTTTATAAAAGTATCTGACGACAATTTCTTTGAGATTGACTCGGCAAGGATTATAAGTATACTTGCTAAAGGGAAGCTAAACGGAAAAAACAGCGATTATTTAGCATTTCTTTTTCACATGATGATAGTTATATCAACTAAAAATATGGTAAATAAACTCAAATCGGTGTACAATGGCTGTGGCGAAAAAGTTGTTATATCAGGTGGGACTTTTTTTAATAAAATACTTACATCAGGTATAAGATATGAGCTTTTCCTTCAAAACATCGAATGTTTTGGAAACGAACTTGTGCCATCGGGTGATGGCGGACTTGCACTTGGACAAATATATCTTGGTGCGATGAATGTAACAGATATTTAAATGATTAAGCAATAAGATTGCTAATCCCCTGCAAGATGTAAAGGTTATTAACTATAAATATATTGTTGTAGAAAAGAGGTTTTTTATGTGCGTAGCATTACCGGGAACGGTTTTAAGTTTGAGCGGTGACACTGCTCTTGTTGATTTTAGCGGAAATACTGTAAATGCAAGACTTGGTCTTGTAGATGTAAAACCGGGAGATAAGGTTTTGGTGCATGCAGGATGCATCATGCAAAAAGTCTCTAGCAAGGAAGCAAACGAGCTTGAAAAACTTATGAAAGAATTAGAGGCTTTTTGAGGTATTTATTATGGATTTGGAAAAAATAAAAGAATATTTGAAAAATTATGACGGACCGCAGATGAATATAATGGAAGTATGCGGAAGTCATACAGGGGCGATTGCAAAAAACGGAATTCCGGGACTCCTTGGTCCAAACATACACCTGATATCAGGTCCGGGATGCCCTGTTTGCGTAACTCCGTCTTCATATGTTGATAGGCTTCTTGAATTATCCATGATGGAGAAAACATGCATCGTTACTTTCGGAGACCTCATCAGAGTTCCGGGAAGTAAAGATTCTCTTTCCATATACAAGGGTAAGGGCGCAAGAGTCGAGATGGTATACAGTCCACTCGATATCATAAATATGGCAGAGAAAGAGCCTGATATCACATTTATTTTTGCAGCAGTAGGTTTTGAAACTACGATGCCTACATATGGTCTTTTACTGGAAAAAATAATAGAAAAAGACATAAATAATGTAAAAATACTTACAGCTCTAAAGACAATGCCCGAAGTTATAGAGTGGCTTCTTGCAAATGATGCTCCTGTGAACGGTTTCATAGCACCGGGTCATGTAAGCGTTATAACGGGCACAAAGTGTTATGAACCTATTGCAGCAAAGTATGATATACCCTTTGGCGTTGCAGGTTTTGAGGGTGAAGAGATACTACTTGCTCTTTACGGCATTGTAAAGGCGCATAATAGAGGCAAAGTCATGAATTTCTATCCATCGGTTGTTACAGACAATGGAAATGAAAAGGCCAAGGCACTCGTAAATAAGTATTTCGAAAAATCTGATGCTGTTTGGCGCGGAATGGGCAAAATAGAGCGCTCCGGCATGGTTCTCAAAAAAGAATATGAAAGATATGATGCCGGAAGTTATGATTTAAACGAAGACCATAAGGCAAATAAAGCGTGCAGTTGTGATGAGGTTCTCATGGGAAAAAAGAAACCTTATGAGTGCCCGCTTTATGGCAAGGTATGTACTCCTATGACACCTCAGGGTGCATGTATGGTATCAACCGAGGGCGGATGCTTTACATATTTTGCCAATAACAGACACGACTAATTTTTGAAAAGGGATAATAGATATGTCAGAAAATATAATTACAATGGTACATGGAAGCGGTGGAAGTGCTACAAGTGAGCTAATCGGAGAGATTTTTGCAAAAGAATTTGATAATGATACATTAAATCAAATGGAAGACAGCGCAGTAGTTGATGGATGCGGCAAAATTGCCATGACAACAGATAGCTTTGTTGTTACACCTCCTGTATTTAAAGGCGGTGACATCGGAAGACTTTGCATATGCGGAACGGTAAATGACCTTTTAATGAGAGGAGCAGTTCCAAAGTATATTACTTGTGGCTTCATCTTAGAAGAGGGAGCGTC
>Ga0065711_1051084_pt1 | contig 10523 bp, 5 predicted proteins | sample Hoacrofraction12_FD_59098 | JGI IMG/M metagenome (GOLD analysis project Ga0065711, IMG submission 59098) | Hoatzin crop microbial communities from Cojedes, Venezuela - Epithelial fraction 12 v2 (version 2) | ecosystem: Host-associated > Birds > Digestive system > Esophagus > Crop | place...
ACCCGTGCTCCCGGGAGGCAACAGACTTCCCTGAGAGGAGGGTCTGCCCGGCATATCGGACCCTCTGTTCCCCTCAGCTGGGAGTCTCCTACAACTATGACTCTTCTCTTCTTTCTTGTGGAGTCCTTTTTACTGTTCCACCGTAATTTGTGCTTTCTGCCACCTTAGCAGTGAAAATTATTTACTGGTAATATTTGCAGGCAACATGACTCATTAATATACCTCTGTCTTTCCTGAGATAGAGCAGTGCTGCACTTCCCTTTAGGCAGATGGCATAATCGAGGATTTAGCCTTATGATGATATATCACATCTAATTGGTCTTTCAAACTTCAGTAAATAAAATTCAGCATTGTATTTGAAAGCTGAGGTTTTGTTCTCTACTAAAAAAGATTGCATCTGCCTTGTTGCAGTTCCTCCTTTCTGATAACCATTTTTAATCATCTTCCATGCAGAATGCAAAGAAGAGTGTCATGTGGGTGTGGTCAGGTATTGTTTCATATAATGCAAAATATGGAAAGTAGCTGATTTGAAATTAAATACTGTTCTAATTTTACATGTCATGACTTCAATGTCTCATTCAGACTTTAATTACAGTTAAAATTCTTGTCTGAAGGCCAAAAGACTATTCAGTTTCAGATTAAATTTATTCGCTTGTATATATAAACTAAATACAAATATTTTACTTTCTATTTTTTTATGTATTTATATTTATATTTATATTAATAAAATACATAGGCATACAGTTCCATTTATGGAGTTCTAATTAAGTACTAGTTCATACATACATGTCTCTACTAAAAGCTTAGGAAGGTTTGGTGAAGGGATGTCAGAGAAGACAGAATATTTACTTAATGGGTTTAGTGAGTTTATTATCAGGAATATGTTTATTTCTTAAGAGTTTGAAAAGATTTGCTATCTTTTAGATTTATACACCGGTAAAGCTTATTGTAGGTTCAGTTATAAAGAGACTTACTAAGTACACTAATAAGAAGGTAAAAATCATTTGGGAAGATTACAGAGCTCCTTTTTCTCTTGGATGTTCAAAAAAACCACGTAGGACAAATCTGTAAATAATAGGAAATATTTCTTTGCTACATATTTCAGTTAAGAAAATTTCTGATTTTGTGCTGAAGAACAAGTGTCAGAGCCACACTGACGATGTTGTGCTTAATTGTTACTGACTCTTACTATTCTTGCTCATAAATTAAAATTAATGAGTGTTCCATCTCAGAAGTATAGAAGAGCATTGGATTTTAGAGGTCAGTGTGTAACTTGAGAGAATAACTTTTTCTTAATTATGTTGAAGTCCCTTTTTCCATTGGTTTTGTACATTTTGGAACATTCTGAAGAATTTCTGTTCTTCTTTTCCTTGAAAGTGCTGAATTGTGATGATGAGCTGCTAGTTCTGAAAGTTGAGTAAAGTAGTGACCCAAGAAACTGCTCACAATTAGATTTTCTTAAAATGTTGCAGAGTCATTCCTCTATCTTCATTGCTAAGCCTTACTGTTTCAGTAAGAACTGAATTTACCTTCATGGATTTTGCATTTTGCACTTAAGTTTCTAGACTTGATAACAGTGACAATTCTCTGTAACTGGACATTTCTGTATAACTTCTCATAAGCTGGAAGATTTTATTGCTGCATTCCTGACCATCACTTAATATTTATGCCTTAATGAAACAGATATAGTTTATTAAATCAATGAAAGTTTGAGTAATTAATTTTTTTTGTATTTTCATTAGTACAAGCTCACATTCCGCTAGTGGTTTGTTCCCTTTCCTGATCATCAAAAACCAAGCTAATTATAATGCAGAATTTCTGACTTGTTTTCAGGTGGTTTTGGTGCAAGTACACATGCACGGTGCCTCTCCAAGGCAGACAAATATGTTGACATATTTCAGAAAATCATTCTCTGAATCTAGACTCTTAACTGTTGAAATTCTGCATGCAAATGGAAATGTAGAGCCTGGAAATACTATTTTAAATCTCAGTATTCTTGGAAGCTGTGGGTACAACAGACACAAGGCTAAATAATTGCTGTTATTGTGAAAAGTAAGAATTTTTTCTTTTTTACATAGTCATCAAGGATTCATGGCACTGCACCTGATATGCATCTATAAATATGCAGAACAAGGACAAACTTAAGCTTGTGACCCAAAGAGAAAATTAATAAAATAAAAATGAAGTTTGGAATTCAAGTTTTAACTGGCATGTCTAAGTTTATAGAAAGAAGTGCCATATCCTGTCTGTAGAAACAGTGATATGGTAAGAATAGTAATATCTTGGCAGTTGCAGCTATGCAGTAAATGTCTTCCTGAGCTTTCTGTGTAGAATATTTTTCCTTAAAGAAGCCCAGAGGGTAAGAGATATCATACAGCAGAAACATGTCAAGGAGGAATAAGCTGGAAACTATTAGAAAGACTGGGCTGCAGTGCTGGAGGAAGAGCAATGTTACAGAAGTAATAGTTTTTGATGCATGGTGCAGAGTTAAAAGGGCTGAAAATGGCTTTAAAAATTCAGAATCTAATTAGCAAGAGGTAAGATAGAGATGGGTGGTTGTCATATCCATTTGCATAAAAATAATTGGAACTGAGCGTTACAAGCAGCAATGTTTAAAAGAGCGCATTGCTAACATATGAAGGTCTGAATCAGCCTCTTTGAGACTGATGGGAGAAGATGCTGAAATATGACAAGGCAGCATAATAGATAAGAAGCAAAGGTTAGAGACAAAATTATGATTAATTAGTGCAAAATATAGACTGAAACCGTTGGGAAACTGTGAGAAGACTTTGTTTGCTTCATAATTTAGAAAGAGTCTGAATATAGTCCCTAAGACTAGACAAGGCATTAAGAGTGGGAAATGTCCATACCATTCACTCTTACCTTGTCTTTACCATCTTAAATAAGAAAGGTTTAAAAATTTAGAATTGATAAATGAAATGTTGCCAGGAAGAAGCGACCAGTATGTATTTCTCAAAAGTCAAGGTCAGTGGTCAGATCAAGCAAAATCTAAGGTGGTCGGTCTGTGAAGTCACAGGGTCAAGTAAAGTCAAAGCGTTCTTTTATCTTGGCTGAAATTAGCCAAAGGTTGTCCTGAGGTTGCAGACATAACTTTTTATAATGGAAGTGCCAGTTTATCAGTCTTTGCATGCTTTAATTGCATCCTCTCAAGAATTATTCAATTTTCTCAAGAATTATTTTTTCTTTGTATCAACTTGCTTGAAATTACTGTGGAAGTATTAACAGACCATAGAAAATAAAGGATTTTTAGTAGAAATATTGAAGCAGTTTGCTGAATCAACTGGCTACTACAAAAAAAATTCAGTGCTATTAATTCACGGTCTTGCAGAGCCCCAGAGAAGGTGTTGTAGAAGAGAAGCAGGAATGGAGTCTGAGATGGTCTGGAGGGGTTATATAGCACAGCCTTTTTATTCTCCTCATAAGACCTGGAGTCTGTGGAAACAATTTCACATCCTTACTTGCACAGCTGAGACTTGTACTTTACCCTGCATTCTGTTTCTTCATTAAGAATGAGAAGTGCCAGTTCTGAGGGAGTATTTGAAGGTGAGAAGAAGAAACTGATAATATATATTCCGCTTGAGAAATCCTAACTAGGGGTTGTAATTCTTGACAGTCCTCAGTGGAGAAAAGTGGCATTTTTTAATCAATGGCTAATTTCTCTTGGAAGTATAAGTAAGACTTTCAGCAAATTCAGAATCAACTAATAACAGAAAGTTAGTGCTTGACTCTCAGCACTGCAGACTGAAATTTTTTACACTCTGCTGATCACCGCTTATTTATTTTTCTTTAGATTTCATGGGCTTTGTTATCACAGAGTAAGGCTTAGCCTGATACAGTGAAAATCAGATTAGAAACAGTTCACTTCATCTGATTCAGTTTTCATTAAAATCCTTTAAATAATACATTAGTATACATTACTTCTGACATACCCAAAGGTATGACACTGATCCTATTATGACCTGCTCAACTTGTGTGCGTGCTTGGTGATTCCAAGTCATGCATTTACTTTAGCTCAATGTAAATTGGACTTTTGCTGCAACAATCATAACTGTTCTTAATGCTTTCTTGAGTTTGTATGATGCCTGCATGCTACTAGTGTTGCTCTAAATGGTTTCTGACACAAGGATGATTATAAAATCATTCCTAACAACTTCCTTTCAATTTATTTTATGTATTAGAAAAATAAATTTTCTTCAATGCAGATTTATATACTTACATTCCAAGGAAGCTTCTGAAATATGGACAAAAATTTGACACAGCATTTTAAAGCTCTTTGTGTAAATGTGTTTACACGAGCAGACCTTGTGATTTGCAATACTGTATTGGTAACAGATCTCCACAAGGTCCACCTGACCCAAAAGGGGAAGCAGAGGAACACACAAATAATTGCCCTTCAGAAGGAAAGGTCGTAGAATAGTAAGAGAGGTGCAGATACTCTGTAGACCTAGTGTATTTGGCAGTGAAACTGTCCAAACCCTTAGCTGTTTTGACTCTGGTTCAGTGCTCCGATAGGAAATCTCTGCAGAAAACCCAGATGGCAAAGAATCAGCATTGTTAATTCAGCAGGGGACACTCATCCCTTTAAATCAGTTCTGGTTAAATATCTTAGTCTAATGTTATGGAACACAGCAATTCTCTTTCAGATGAGACCTCAGGCAGGAGTCTTACTTGCTTTCAATTGCTTAAGGTTTTCTGATTATTCAGAAACACGTATGGCAGATTTATGTAGGAGTAAGCAACTAGCTGGAAAACAAGACAGATTCTTCCCGTTCTGCTTGCACACGCAAATAAATAATAATTTCCTGCCAAGATGTTCAGTTTTCATTAAGCCACCATTGTTTTCCTTCCTAAAGAAGGCTGCACTTAAGTGGCACGGAAAGGGATCATTTAAGTAGATTTTTCAATGTGATTTATTAACTTCAGAAATTGTGGTTTGGTGCTCCGTAGCTTAAGTGATGATGAGCTTCACACATTAATAACGCATTCAGTCACTTTATTGTACAAAATACAGTCAGAATACAATTTCTTGCCAAAGTAATATCCCTACCTTGATTAAAAATTAAGAAGTTTTTTTGGTAAACTAAACATTTTAATTAAAATAGTTTTAAAGTGTGTCCTTTAAGAAGTGTCATATGTTGTATAGGAACATTTTTTCCTACTACAGCAAAAATGCTTTGCTAGATAAAATTTGCAGAATTCTTCTGTATTCAGGGTATTTGAACAGTTATTTCTCTTTAGAGGTGATAGTAAGACCATTTTTTTTAATTGTATGTAACTGGGATTCTATTCCTTTTAGCAGCAGCTGAGGAAAATATTCTTTTACAAAAGTCCTCAAAGAATTTCTCTACCATCATCTGCTCTGTTTAGTGATTCTGAATTCATCGCAGCCTTTAGCAGAAAAGGTAATCCTCATCTCTCCAGAGGATAGCATATCTTCATCCAAATAGACATAACAACCATTTCAAAATAGGAAAACTTCCAATAGAACTCTCTGTAAAATAATTTTTAGTTTTTAGGCCTCATTGAAAAACTAGATTTCCAGAAGGAAAAATCAAAAAATGCTCCTTTGTATTGTACAAAATCCATGAAAATTAATCTTTATTAAAAGCCACTTAGAAATAATAAGGATGTGTGTGTTTGTGTATGTACTTATTTCAACAGAAATATTCTTTCAGCTAGTTGATTTCAGTGAAAATTGCATCAGCAACAAACTCTTAGGGAAATGGAGAAAACCAAGCTCTATACATTGCAAAAGGTATAAAAACATCAGGGAAGGAATAGAGAACACAGGTCTATATTCACATGCACAAAATCTGGGATACCAGAAACCATCTGATTCTGTTCAGATTAGGAAAGTTATCATATTGTAGGAAAGTTTTATCAGTCTTTCTGAAAATAAAAAAGGATAATCACAGTATTAAGGGTGGGAAAATTTTGATGAAAAAAAGCTTTTTGACTACAATAAAGTAATAAACATTACAGATCAAATTCTTCTTTGGATGTGAAATGATATCCTCATTAGTACAATGGGAGTTTCAAATTTATGTTCTTTAGTATTAAAGATTATGTTTAAGATCACTTATCAATTTACTTACACATTTGGACTGAAATTTCTTTCTTACAGTGTTGTTACTTTCTGCCACAATACTCATCAGGCTCTGTAGTTTAAATTTACAGCCTATAGGTTATTTGGTATTTCAATTGATGGCCAAAGAAGCACATTTTGACACAGTTATTGTGATATTACGCGTGATGAATTTACCAAATAATACAAGTTTGCAACAAAGTCCTATCATGTCTGATCCTGAATTAGTCAATACATTATTTAATGTCTGTTACAGTATATACTTAAGCAACTGAAATTCAAGAAATCACTCTTGTGATCTTTAAAGTCTCCTGGTCTGTTTTCTTTTTCACTGTTCCTCCTCTCCCAGACAAAGCAATCCCTGTGGGAGACGGGTATGCAGGAGAGCATGTTGGGATGTAAAGTGGGAGCTACTGAAAATGGTTCATTGTCTGCAGTACCGTTGACAGAAGGAAAGCTAGGAAAACACAAAAATATTAGAAGTGTTATAAATAGCATTTTCTCTGCTTTACACATGTTTATATTTGTATTGCTTACCTCTCGTCTTTTGATCTATTTGCAGGTTCCCTGCTTCTTTTAGTAGAGTGACATTTATAAGGCATTCCTTCTTATGAGATAATAAGAATTATATTCATCTTTTTTTACTTAGTTGTAGCTTTTTGTGTGTCTTGTATAGGCAAGCAAACAGTTAGATGTACGCAATTAACTTTAATGGGAGATGTGGTAAGTATTATATCACGACTTCAAACATTTGTCAGAATATAATATCATTACAGCTGTCCTCTCTGTTATGCCTAATATTCTGGCAGCCATTTTAGATAAGATTTAAGTGATAGAGCTTTACATAGCCTGTATTTTTTTTAGGGAAGAGATTCACTTTTAATCAGATTATACCGATCTATCCATAAATCTTGGGGGAATTTTCTGCATGACAGCAGTTTAAAATCCTAATTATAGAACCTAAAATATATTGAAGAGGAGTCAGCAGTACAAATAATTTGGAAAACAGAGCCTTATTTTGGTATATATTCTCAGCATTTTCTTATATTTAAGTATGACATATCATTTTAACTAAAATATTTGACCCAAAGTATTGAGAGTATGACATTATAATTTGTGCACCTATTAGCACCACTGGGTTAGTTACTTGCTTTCTTTACACTGTGCCATGTAGTGACTCTGTTTTTCCTTCTCCTTGTAAGACCATTGTGTACATCTCAGCTTTGTGATAGAATAATAAATAGTGCAGCGGACAACTTGCTTAGTCATTGCACTATTTGATGGGAAACACTTAAGCAAAAGAAAACTAGAATTTCTTTCCTTTCACCTTCGTTTCCTCTTGAAATCATGTAAGTATTCTGTACTAAATCTTGATACGTACCTTAATGTTACACATTTGTTACCTTACTTTTTGCTGCCACCTAGTGTATTTTATAGTATATAGCCTAGTTGATTTGAAATATTTGTCAAAGGGGCCATGTCATTAGAAGTGATCAGATTTGTATTTATCACATAAAAGGGAGGAAAAAATAGACTATATTTTCCTAACAGTAAAGACTTTCTCGCTGTGTAACATAGCACTCTCTATGTGCTGTGTATTCTCCTGGGCATTGTTCAGCTCTTTTGACCTGCATCTTTATTCAGCATCATTTGTCTCATCTAAAAAAATTCTTATAATTCTTCACAGCTATTCGATTCATCTGTGATCTGTGCAGACTTTTTAGTGTTACATATACTTTTATTAATACTTTTTCAATCTTCCCATTTCCGGTAGAATATGAAATATTATAATCTGACCTGTTTGATAAACATAAAATTCTGGAAAAATTGAAAATTCAAAAATTACAAGGATTCAGTTCAATAGCTGGGTGTTACAGTTTCTGAAAAATATGTCTTACTCGGTGTTTGTTTGTAAGGCACAGCGAGTCTGAAAATTTGATTATAACTGCAAGCCAGCCAACGGACAAGTAAGATTTTTCAGCACTGAAAATGTTCGAAATCCAGTGAACAACCTTCACTGTCTATTGGACTTCTCTAATGTTATTCCACCTATAAGCAGCTGAGTGCTGTAATTATTAATAGCTAAAATCTATCTCGAAATTAAAGTGATTATTTGTCAGATTACCAGTGTCTGTATTTCTTGATTTTGCCTTATAACTATCAAGATATGGAGTGAAATAAACAATGGAATATATTCTAAAGTTGTTATAATTTTCTTTGCACTACATTATTAGATAAACATATGCTGATACACATTGCCCAGGGAAGCTGTGGAGTCTCCTTCTCTGGAGATATTCAGAAGATGTCTGGACATGGTCCTGGGCAACTGGCTGTAGGGCGACCCTGCTTGAGCAGAGGGGTTGGACCAGGTGACCTCCAAAGGTCCCTTCCAACCTCAACCATTTTCTGGTTCTATGATCTTTGAGCAGGAAATTCTGCTTCTGGCACAGTATTATTTCCTCTATTTTTTAAGGAATCTGAATCTGACAGCTGGTTGTTTTGCCACAAATATCATTGTTCAGTGGACTGTTCTGGTTTAGCAGGAGTCTAATAATTTTAAACAGTCAGTAATGGCTGGTACTTCTGTTAAAAGATTTCATAAAAGTGCCTTTTTCATATTTTAAAAAATGTAGGCTATCATACTGGATATAAGCTTAGTATAGCTTTAGTCACAAATGCCTGCGGGTATTTCAGAAAAGGAACAAGTGCAGGACAGAGGAAAATAGGATGAAGAGAATTTTTTTTAATCTTGTTTGCTTGATATTGCTAAGCAACTGAATTGTACTGCTTTAGGGTCCCCTCATGACTGAAATGCATTGCACACTTAAGACCACGCCTGCCCAGTTCAGGAGTTGAAGAGGCAAGGGTACTCCTTTCTGGTAAACTATGTGAGTGCTGACTTCTGTAATATCTTTGTGTTGACAGAAAAACACACTCCTAGGCTGGCAGATGAAGTCTTTAGTTTCTGTGAACATAACTTTTCACATCTAAGGGTGTCCAACGGACAATAAAATTATGTGAGTTTAGCATGACCCCTGAATCTCTCCCTTGATTTTATAAGGTCTGAAACAGCATTCAGGAAGAAAAACACAGTGGTTCCTTCAGCTTTTTTCTGAATGTATGCAAGTGAAGCAAAGAAAATGGGGAAGCAGGGTGAAAGGAACTCTATTATTCAGCTGCTTCTTATAATGCATTATAGATCGGTAGGAAAAATACAACACTAGCATGCTATAAAATGATACTTCTTTGCATTGAGATGGGTGAAAGAGGGTAAAGTAGCACAGCGTTGAAGAGACCATCTGAGACACTAAGAAGAAGAAAGAAAGGACAATTTGCAATACAGAAGTGGCATAATTTAAACACCTCATGCATTATTAAATAGTCTATGATTTTTGGGTTACATTATGTCTGCTGTTTTAAGAAATGCATAAAAATGCTGTGCAGTATTATTTCCATAAAGCTTTTATGTAACTGTATAAAATTGCAGTATATTACTGCAAATGTACAGAGCCTTATTGCAGCGGAGTACATTAAGATAATGCTAAACCAAGGGCATCACAATATATGTAACTAATTCTATATAGTAAATTTGACTTATCATACTAGTATAAGAGCATTATTTTATCCAGATGACCAAAGAGTTTACATTACAGACAGTTGCCAGAATCATAAACACTGCAAATTGTCATAAACCAATTCTGAAACTTGACTGACAAAGGCTCTCAATTGTGTTGCCTAGTACTTCAGCCTATTGCTGTGGATACCAAAGCTAGAAGCAGCCAGTTACATCTGGATAACAAATTGCATGTACAAAAACCATTCGTAACATGTTGAGCAGACTTTCATTTGCTAAGATGGTCATTCCTCTATTGTACCTACAGTGAAATTACCAGACTGTTGTTTAACTTTTCAAGCACTTAAGCATAATGAAATAATCTTACAAATCGTGGTCTAGTAGTACAAATCTTCTTCTCAGACTTTTGGGACACAGAGAAGCCCTAGTATACACAAAACTGCTCAGCAGTATGAACTGCATTAAGCAATGTGTGGGTGAGGTTTGTCACTCCTGCTTACAGATGGATTTGAAGAACACAGCAGCAGCAAGAAATGAGCCCACTCATCTATCCAGCCTACAGAGAAAGGAGCACAAGAACTGTAAAAGCTGCAAAGCTATTGACATCTTCAGATTTTCTGTTTACATCGTTGTTATCTCCATAGTATTGGAGTAACTGCATTAACAGATCCGTTACCATAGTGTTCAAATATTATGTTGCCAGATCTGACTCCTTCTGTGTGTTAAATAGCTGTTATAACAGGACCCAATCCTTAATGGTTTCACAAGACACTGCCTGAGTGAGCACGGACATATAATGTTAACACACTTTCATTGATACATCACTTCAGATTGGGGGGGGGG
>Ga0065711_1051085_pt1 | contig 10523 bp, 5 predicted proteins | sample Hoacrofraction12_FD_59098 | JGI IMG/M metagenome (GOLD analysis project Ga0065711, IMG submission 59098) | Hoatzin crop microbial communities from Cojedes, Venezuela - Epithelial fraction 12 v2 (version 2) | ecosystem: Host-associated > Birds > Digestive system > Esophagus > Crop | place...
GCAGGGCCCCCCGAGCCCGCGGGCCATGGTCCGCTCCCGGCGGCGGCCGGACGAAGAAGGGAGGGCGGGAGGAAGCCTCCCCGCGGGCCGCCTCCCTCCCTCTCCCCCTCCCGCCCCGTCCCACGGCGGCTCCGTCCCGGGGAGCGCTGCTGGAGCGGCCCGGGAGGGGGAGCACAAGCCGCCCCTGAACGCTGGCGCCGCGGCGGCCACCTGGGGGGCGGCTGGTGGAAGCCGAAGGGCGGGAATCTGGTCCTGTGAGGAAAAGTGGCGGGTTTTAAGGTTTTTGCTTTTAAAAATAGGAGCTAAGCCGAAGGCACGCCAGACCCTCCCATTCTCACTGGCACCATCTCAGCGTGCGCCTGGGAAGCCTCAGCCCCGCCGGGCCCTGCCGCCTTGGCTGGGCAGCGTCGGCAAAATAAATGTCCATTTTCTCCTCAGAGAGTGGGGCCCGGTAGGGCCCTGAAGCCTGCCTAAGCCCGCAAGCTGCGCCATGCACTGCGCTGCTCTACGTGTTTATAATGCCCGGTTCTCCTCGGCCAAATGGGCACACAAGTTGTGCCACAAGCTTTTGTGTGGTGGAGACCTTGTGGGGGAGTTATCTCTTACCACCCTAAAATTGTGACCTTTGAGACCAGTTGGGACACTCAGAAGAACTGAGAAGTGACGGTAGCGGTTCCATCAGCAGGTAAGCGCTGGGTCATGGCGCCATGTCATGCCCGAGTTCAGTGCCTGCACCTTGTGCTGCCTCCGGGCCTCATCTGAAACTCATTAATTCTCCGTTTGAAGACCTTCCCTTTCAGGAATAAGACAGTCGTAGATTATCTGCCTCTTAAATTATCCTAATGCCATTTCCCTCTCTGTGTCTCAAAAAACCCCCATCTGGTTCCTCCCCCCATCCTGGGGATTTCTGAGCAGCAGATACCTGAGGCTGAGGAGAACATCCATTTGTTCTCAAATCTCAGAACATGCCCTACTGTTGGCGTGAATAATAAAAATGTCACTACTTTAAGCAGATTTTGCCGCATGTATGTGCCAGGTTTGTTACCCGTGGCCAGGGGAGCCATTTCTTCTTAACAGGAGTAAAAAAAAGCCAAATTTAGAAATGTCTTTGCAGTGATACATCCCTGAATTTCAAAATCTATTGGAGAGGAAAATTACTTCTGTGTACAACAGAGAAAAGTGATTATTTTCTTTCCCTGAGTAAAAACTCTTTGGGGAATATGTGCTGTTTGCCCTAACTTTACCCTTTTGTTTTCACGAGGAAAAAATAATTTCTTGCCTGAGTATCATTTATGGTTATGTTGGTAACCTATTCCAGTTAAACCCAATTTTAGTGCAAAAGACAGATACAGAATATGTGACAATTGTGGGAAGAGGAAGGTTGCTACTGTGTTTTCCGTGATACTGACATAACATACCCTGCACAGTATAAGGTGATTCAGCAAAAGAGCCTGTAATTCTATAACAAAGCAAGGCTCTTGGTTTCTTCATTTGCATATTGTTATCAGGCTGTTTCTCCACTGCTGTTTGAGCTCTGGAAATAATTAGAAATACATTTATGCTGGTGCTTGAACTGAATTGTTCTCATATTCTGTATTTGTGAAAGTCAAAATCTCCAAGGTTTAAGCCTAGAATAAAAAGTGTAGTATTGTAAGAGCTCCCAGATTCCTTCTAATAATCCACTTGACATTAACAAATAGATTGGAAGAACTGTAGATGCTGTTTCTCTAATGCTGCCTCTGGGTGTATTACAGAATTTTTATGGATAATAGAGACCATATTAACTCAACCCTTTCTAAACAGAAAAATTACACTGCTTCCCTGTTGCTTCATAGATTGGTTTTCTTAGTGTTTAGAGATTAGAATAGCTTGCTTCAACATCTAATTTGTAAACTAGCAAAGACTGCTTTAAATCACTGATTAGGACAATTCAGAATGAGATTCAACTGTTCACTGCACAGATGTTGGAAACTGTGTCTGAGAATATCCGAGGATGAGCTGTCTTAACTTTCAGAAATTAATTGACCCAGAAAATCGATTGTTGGAGAAAATATCGTATCAAGTCCTTTCAAAATTAGCTTGTCCTGTTAACATTATTTTTAAGCTTCAGTTACAGCCACCCAGTCCCTAGTCCCTTGAGGACACTGATGCTGGGTGAATTGTGCCATAAAGTTCTTCACCGGTCAGTGAAGACATTTGGGATACTTGAGCAGTTTCATGTATAACATTGCTATTATTTACATAATTTAGAGAGATTATTAGGACAATCCATGTGTAAGATGTGGTGGCTTAACCCTAGCCAGCAGCTAGCCAGCCCCAGTCGTTCACTCACTACCCCAACCCAGTGGGATGAGGAAGAGAATTGGAAGAGCAAAAGTAAGAAAAAATTGTGAGTCGCGATAAAGACAGTTTAATTAGTGAAGGAAAGAGAGAAAAGAAAAAACAAGCAACAAGTGATGCAGAGGCGGTCACTCACCACGTCCTACCAGCAGACTGATGCCCAGCCAGTCTCCCCCTGAGTTTTACTGCTGAGCATCACATTGTATGGCACGGAATATGCCTTTGCCCAGTTCAGGTCAGCTGTCCTGGCTGTGTCCCCTCCTAACCTGGATCCCACCCCCAGGCTCCTCACTGGCAGGCAGAGTGAGAAGCAGACAGGGCCTTGACGCTGTGCAAGCACTGCTCTGCAATAGTTAAAATATTGGTGTTATCGACGCTGTTTTAGTCACAAATCTAAAACACAGTACCATACAGGCTGCTATGAAGAAAATTAGCTCTATCTCAGCCAGACACAGTACAGATATATTTATCAGATGAGGACCTGTACTTTGTAAAGCTCCTTCATGACTTCAGCTGTAACAGAACCAGACTGCTTTCCATCCCTGAGTCCACATAATGAGGAATACAGTACATTGGCTGGTCCTCTGACAGATTTACACTTCTGACTACCCCTTGGGGGTCAGTAGGCCGTCTGTACTCCTGAGCCATAATGGAACAACTACTCTGCCAATGTTCTCCTCATACGAAGACTATGAGGATTTTTGTTACGTGTGTTGCTTAGAAGCCCATGGAATTCTGTGCTTTATGGTATAGACAATTTTGTGCAAACATTCTAAATACTTAAACATTCTGTTACTTAAAATCTGCTGGGCTACAGTTTAAAAAAGTTTATGTGGCATCATAGAATTGTTAAGGTTGGAAAAGACCTCTAAGATCTTAAAGTCCAACCGTCACCCCAACACCACCATGCCTACTCAACCATGTCCCAAAGTGCCCCATCTACAAGTTTTTTTAACACCTCCAGGGATGGTGGCTTCACCACTTCCCTGGGGAGCCTGTTCTAATGTCCGACCACTCTTTCAGGAAAGAAATTTTTCCTAATATTCGATCTAAACCTCCCCTGATGCAACTTGAGGCCATTTCCATTTCCTCTTGTCCTATCTGTAGGGGTATTGCTTTTGTCTTTGATATCCACTATAATACTGCATGATTTATTGTTGAAGTTTCTTACTCTTAACTTTATTTCATTTTAGGAGTTGTCGGTGACTGTTAACAAACAGAACTGATGGATCTAACGAACTGTTCCATAGACAAAAGTACAGTGGCAGGAGCTGGCCTTCTGAAAGAAGGTTAGTCTTTTACATGCATTATTAAGTTCAGCTCCAAGTTAGCAGATGTTCATTTTACGAAATAATATATCTGCTATGTTATTACCTATGTATTCCTGTAAAATTTGGTGTACAAGGTCAGTATATAACAAGATAAGAGGAAGCTGAGGAAGATTTGGGGATTATAGACTGCCACAGATTGACTCCCCATTAAAAATAGGAGTTGCTATAATTAGAATGAATATTGATAATGACCTGAATGCAGAAGATGCTTTAAATGAAAAGCTGCTGATCAAACTTCAACACAATATTCTTTTTGTTAACTCAGATGCTGGAGTGACTTTTAAGGCTACATACCACAGGCATAAGCAAAGTGTGTTGGATGTCCTTCATTGATAACTATTCAATTGTTTGTGCCTGCACTGAATCAAGTTGATAATTTTTTATGATCTCATTCATTATTCAAAAATATCTGTGTCTGATGCAACATGATAAAGAGAGCTCTACTGAGGGCATGCGTGAAAAGATCTAGTATGGTAATTTTTAAAAGCTTGGTTATGTTATGGTTTATATATGATTCTACTTCCCTCTTTTTAGTGATGATGAAGACCTTGCTCTGAAAGGTTGCTTGCTATTGGGCTGTTCTTTATTAACTTGTTCGCTTCCCTCAGTACCTCTAACCTGTGCAGGAAGTGCAAGCCTCAATAAGCCAAACAACTGATCTACTTACTTAGCTTCTTTCTTTTATATAACATGCAGGCTGATGTAAACCACAATGAAGTCGGGGAGAATTTTTGAATTGAGATGATCTGTTTTGAATCTGACACTCTAGTTGTTCCAAAAAGCCGGAACCCATCAGATCTTAGCTCTGAGCAGGAGAATTACTTTGTTGTCTCTGCCCTGTTGCGAGACCTGCATTTCGTTCATCTGCATGAAAGCCATCTGTCTCTGTCCTCTTCTGAGACCTTAATACTAAGCAACAGCAGTTCCATGATTCACCAGCCACTATGACTAGCGTGGAGGGTTCTGCAGCTGCATGCAGCTGAGGAAATGTCTGCTATATGGTGGGGAGGTAGAGGTCTTATGCCCTTTTTCATGTGACCCAGCATAGCTGGGGCTATATCCATTATTATGACTAACTTACACTATGAACAGTCTTTCTGTGACCTGACATGAAATTGTGTACCTGGGATTTGAGTAATTTGACATAATAATTACAGGAGACAGAATAACTCAGAAACTGATTACAGTTCATCATTAGATCAAGAAGAAATTTACATTCATAAGCAAGACTTTGTCATAAACTGAAGTTTTAGAAGTAAGACTGTACAATTGAAGTCTGAAGAAAGACGTTGAAAACCCCATGTTACTTCCTAAGATAATTTAGTTTTATAGGCATGTTTATGAGAGTTTCTAATGCATCTGCTTTTTCTTTGCAAGCTAAAAATAATACAACATACAGGTGGTTAATTGTAAACTGCCTAACAAATTTAACCTTGGGGCATAGTTCTAAGTTCAAATAGCTATTAAACCTACTGTGTTTCACTCAGTAAGTTTATTAGTCCGCCAAGGTGAGATCATCAGCCTCTTTCAAGAATCCATTTGCTGAGAGACCTGAAAATTACCCAGAGCAGAGATGATGAAAATCATAATGGAGAGGACATCTACTTTTAAATGCTCCCATAACTTTGCATGTCATAGCCCTTTGCCACTAGAGGACAGCAAGACCTCAATAAAATAGGGTTGTTTGAGGCGATGGGAGGAAAGGAAAGCAATTGCTTACACAAGGGTTAAGAAAGTATTAGTTCAGAAGTTACCTGCTTCTAGTTATAATCAAGCTTCCTAAAGAATTGAGTCAGTTTTGGAAGATGTTGCAAGACAAAATACAGAGGAGACACTTAGACAAATAAAAGCTGAAGTTTTAATGTAGTGGTTTGCCTGTCTGTCACAGGTAACGTTATTTGAAAAGCACAATACTAACTACTTTTGAGAGCCATATACTGTTTCCATGAAATTTATAATAGTTTTGTATTGATTTCAGTAAGAATAGGGCTTTGCTTTGCAATCTTAAATAAATGGTAGGTATTCTAATTTTTGCTGAAGGAATTAGATACCCTTATGTAGGAAGGTTGTTACAGTCCATTATTTAGATTGGAAACAATAGTCTGAAACCACTGTAAAGGGATCTTCTGCCTCCACATCTATTTATTACTTTAACTATATTTATGTTTGTAACTTGTAATGCAACAACTCATTAAATGTTTTAACATAAGCTATAGGAAAAAGATTCAGAACAATGCAATCATAATCAGAACCAAACCTTTTCACCTTCATAGCTTCAGTATGTCTGACAAGATAAACTTCTTTAACCTTTCTGGCAAGTCACTTGGTGATGTTTCTCCATTAAAAGTTCAAAAGCAGATTTGAAGCAACCTTAGTTTGTCATAAGTCTGAACTGGGTTTTAACTGAAATTCCACAATGAGTTATAATCCTAGCAAGAAGAGAGCTCTTGAACATCCATTTTATCATCACTGAATCATCAGTGAACTGAGAAGTACATCTCAGATTTTGCAGTCTCATGGTCATTTCATCCCAGGCCAGTTTGTTAAATATCATGTGCGGTCACAACGCTGAGGAATAACTAATCTTGTTCACCAGAAAAGTGGGGTGAAAGGGTGGGAAATGTCCAAATAAAGAGCAAAACTGAGAGGTATTAATTGCAAGCAATTGCTGTTGCAGTGCTCTTTATTGCTTCAGGATAAAACCACAGAACTACAATGGTGCATAACAAGGGGTGAATATAGAAGAAATATGCTGAAGATTGCACCTAATGATTTTTGAGATAACTAAAGAGTGCTCTTTACAAAACCTTCCTGTGCTAGTGGGAATGTCAGATTCACTAGGACCCAAGTGAAATTTCTGAAGTACGTTCATGTTGTGTTGTTCATACCCAGAACATCTGTCTTCTTGGCAGAGCAGAATGTCCGAATAGCTTATCCTGATCTAGATTTGCAAATTAGGCATCCTAAATCTTGACAAAATTTTCTTCAAAAATATATGGAAATGGTGCTGCCACTGGATTCAAAAAGTTCATACCTGAGTGAGTTCACTGGCTTCTTTAGCCTACAGCAATTAGATCCTGCCTGCATCTTTTGTTTCCCAGAAGGGTGCCCTAACAATGAGGCAGTGAGAAGAGCTGGGCTTGGACCTTCTGCAGCTATCTGGGGAGAACTAGGATGTCATTCTACAGAGATTGCATGGTTTATGAGGCCAGAGAAAAAGAACTATAAGGATAATGATTCTCTTATTCAGTGATTAGGACTCCTCTCTTCCAGCAAGCTAAAAAAAAGGTCTTCTGTCTCCATATGTACTCAGCTATGCCCAGATGAGGTTGAAATGAACTCTTACTTCATTTTAAATGTCTGATTCAGGGAGGCACCTGAGATCTCAAGAGTGATCAGGTATAAAACATATCCATTCATCATTGCTTTAGGTAGCTGTCATCTCCATCCTTCAGTAGTCTGTCTGTGGTCAAGTGTGACTCTCCCCCTGTAGCGTTTAGAGAAGTCAGATATTTCAAATCATGGATTGCACCATCAGGACAAGAGGCTTAAGAGTTTGGTGTCACAATACTAGAAGATGCCATACCTAAGTCTCTTTCTAGAACAACCTTATTCAACAAAACAAATGGCTGCAGTTCACTAAGGTACCAGTTTAGCAATGTCCTTAATCATGCCTAATCTGTAATCATGTCAGTATTTACTTTGATATACAAGTGGCTAATCCCTTCCTTCCATTTTTTCTTGTGGTTGGTGTCTTTTTATTTTCATGCACACGCATTTTTGCTTTTAGGAGTTGTGAGGACAATCACATATTTTTTTTTTTTCTGGCTTGATGAAATGCAGAAATTATGTTCGTATCCTGTGAGAAGGAGGTTGTTCAGAAATCCCCATGTTGCTAGGCTAGTGGTAGAAGTACCAACAGAAGCATGGCATGTGGGATGTTGAATTCCAGCTTTAAGAAGATAAATACTAGAAAGCTCCCTCGAAGTTCTTAGCGTGTACATTTGAAACTCTGATTTCAGCTCCGAATGGGTGGCTATAAAGACTTAGATGCTCTTAACTCCTGCCTTCCAGGACTCCAATGGTCCTTTTCATCTAGCTGAAAATCACATACTAAGTTCCCTTATTTTTCCATTGATCTGTCTGGTTTTAATTGTGTAGCTAGAGGTGCTCACTGTTGAGGGGTGCTGTGGTATTTTATTATTTGTCCTGCTGAACAGGATGTAATTTCAAGAAATTAATCTGGACAATGTGGAAGATGATGATATGAATAAAGAATCTTAGGTATTTTCCATTGAGTTCATGTTATTAGAAAGAGCATGTAGTTACTTGTGTGCTACATTAATTCTGCATGTCTGTGCTGAATCTGACAACCTCATGATGTAGAATTTTATTGCTAAGCCATTATGTGGCATATTTTCAGAGTCAGTTTATATAATTTCCTAAAAAATTTCTTGGGCTATTGGGCTAGCAGGTTTTTTTAGCACTTTGTTGTTTATTGTGTTTAAATTCTATATATGAGACGGTGTTGAAACTAAATGATGTTTCTGATTTTATAACTGCAGCAGATTCTGAATGTCCTGAGGCTATAACTGACTGGCACACAGAGAGATCAGATAACCATTGCATAATAGGAATGGCTGGAGAACAGTGGAGCTGCATATGTTCTTTTAAACATACGTCATTTAAAAAATGTGACTCAAATGAAGAAAGGCTTTGTGGTCAGCTATATATTAAATTAAGTTACAGCTTATTTAAACACGCTGAAGCTATGTTGTGGCATTGCTGAAATTAGAATAACAGGCTATAATATGGCAAAAGGTCTAGTTAATTTTTCTCAAAACATGTGAGGCATGCCACTGCAGTAACTCTTCTGGGAGTACTTTAGATTGAAGGTGTAAAGGTCTGTGATTACATTCCAGGTTCATGCCACAACTCATCTTATTTCAGGAGTTTTGTAGCAATGAACTGTGACCAGAGAGAATGAGAGGAAGGAAAATAGACTTGTCTGTAGTGCATACAGGAGAAATGTGCACTTGTGGAGTTTTTCATGGTATTTTGATTGGTACTTTGTGCCTCTGCATTTGGAGTGGCATCATTTTATGAGTTGTGAATATGGGTGTGTATCTGGAAACAGGGTATGTTCATATTGGGTAGGAAACGTGGTTGTGATCTTATGAGCTTCTGGAAATCTGGGACTGACAGTATCTCCACAGTGTCAAGTGTACAAGTTCTTAGCAGGTAGGTCTGACTGGTTGTTGTATAGTGAGACATGCTGAAGATTTCCCACTGTGCACATGCTAATCAGCTCCACTGTGCCCATGCACAGAGTTTGATGTTGTAGGAAGTGTCAACTCAACACACATCCATTGTACAGATTATCAGTTTTGGGCCCCTCACTACAAGAAAGACACTGAGGTGCTGGAGTGCATCCAAAGAGCAACAAAGCTGGCGAAGGGTCTAGAGATCAAGTACTATGAGGAGCGGCTGAGGGAACTGGAGTTGTTCAGTCTGGAGAAAAGGAGGCTGAGGGGAGACCTTATGGCTGTCCACAACTACCTGAAGGGAGGTTGTAGCAAGGTGGGTGGTCTCTTCTCCCAAGTAACAGGTGATAGGACGAAAGGAAATGGGCTCAAGTTGTGCCAGAGGAGGTTTAGATTGGCTGGTAGGAAAACTTGCTTCACCAAAAGAGTTGTCAAGCATTGCAACAGTGTGCCCCGGGATGTGGTTGAGTGACCATCCCTGGATTTACTTAAAAGACCTGGAGATGTGGTGCTTAGGGACATGGTTTAGTGGTGGACTCGGCAGTGTTAGGTTAATGGTTGGTCTCAGTGACCTTAAGGTTCTTTTCCAACCTAAATGGTTCTATGATTCTATGATTTACAGAGCATGCTCTACAAGCAGCAGTGTGTCCGTAGTACTAGTATCTAGGAAACACGACAACTCCACTTTTACACAGCAATTCTATTTGTACGTGCTCTGTGCCTGGAGCCACAACTTCTCTGCAGTACACATACAAGCATTTCACAACTGCATAAAATACTACAAGTAGACATTACTGAAAATGTCTTGAAGACTTCAAAAGAATGAACATACAGCATAATTGTTACATCATTTCTGAAAAGTTGTTTGCCATGCTGTCCTTTCCCTTTCACAAACTCATTTTTTCTCACTCCCAGGCTTTATTCCCATCCCATTCCACCTTTCACCATCTTTAAGTGCATGCCAAAGGATTAGTAAGACAACCAGATAGCTACTAGCAGAGCCCCTTCACTCCTGCTACTCAAGTGCAAGTGTTGGAACAGCCAGACATTTCTCTGCTTTTGTTTAGGTATTGCTCTGCAACGCAAATCTGACTCCTGTCTGTGCTCCATCCCCTTAGTGCCTAATTCAGTCTTCTGTCTCTTTTCTTTAAAAAAGCTCCACAACTATGCTGTGTGAAGAGACATCACGTATGGTAAAGGAAGGGGGAAAAGATAAGAGATATCTTTTTGGCTTGGGATCAACACAGATGAAAGTATCTTCTAGCAACTGAAAGACTGCAGTTTCTCTTACTATCTTCTCTGTGGTAGGAAGCAGAGCACAGGTGCTACAAATCACTGGGAAAAGACAATGTGAAGTGCTTGGTGTGAGGTACAATCTTTAATACCTGCTGGTATTAAAGTAATATATACGATTAAAGTAATATATACTATATATACACTATATATATTATATAGTATTATTAAAGTAATATATACTATGACATGACTGGCTGGGTAGATGAAGGGAGAGCCGTGGATGTTGTCTACCTGGACTTCAGCAAGGCTTTCGACACAGTCTCCCATGGTATCCTCCTAGGGAAGCTGAGGA
>Ga0065711_1051086_pt1 | contig 10521 bp, 5 predicted proteins | sample Hoacrofraction12_FD_59098 | JGI IMG/M metagenome (GOLD analysis project Ga0065711, IMG submission 59098) | Hoatzin crop microbial communities from Cojedes, Venezuela - Epithelial fraction 12 v2 (version 2) | ecosystem: Host-associated > Birds > Digestive system > Esophagus > Crop | place...
CCCCGCCTGGACGCGGTGCTGTGCAGCCTGCTCTGGGTGACCCTGCTTCGGCAGGGGGTTGGGCTGGGTGACCCACAGAGGTCCCTTCCCACCCCTGCCATGCTGGGATTCTGCGATTAGAAGTCTACCATTCTCTATGAGTATATACTTAAATATGGTAACAACAATTAATCTGTATCTGCAGTTCAGGCACATTTGCTTCACACGTAGCAATGTGAATTTCTGGACAACCCTGAAGTCCTCTCCCAGTTGAAAAAATAACAGCAGATAGAGCACCAGTTACAATTTCTAATCTCAGTCTAGAGGTCAGGAGGAAACGAGGATGACATGGTCACGCGTGGGACCAAGTGCTGGGACACAGGCACGTTCCTGCTCCACCACAGACTACATGCAACCGCTGGCAAGGCATCAAAACACCCTGAAACTGCTGCTCTACCTCAAAAGGGCACTGTGAGCTAAAAATCCATTCACAGAGTATTAATTTATTAAATGATAGGTGCCTTGGAAATGCCAACCAGCTGGAGGATGAGCAAGGCCTCCTATGATTCCCACCACACTCCAAAACTCGCAGCATGCACCATCACAACAGTGAGAAGGAGCAAGGGCCTTGTATTTCTTTTCCACTTCTTTCTGAGGGAGGGATTCCAGCACGCTCCTCATCTGGAAACTGGACAGAGGGGCCCTAAACGCTCAAACCCACACCTCGTGCCCACTAGCCTGAGCCAGTGCTGCCGAGCAGATCGAGCACTTTAAAGCCCTTTTCTGGGCATCCATGCTATAAAATCCAGCCAAATGCTCTCTGGTTTCACACGTAGACGATCTAAACTGAGGTTGGTAAGCGTCCAAAGACGTGGAGGGGATGCCATCACAACGGAGCCTAGGGGCACATGTTCTGGGCTAGAAACGTGCAGATATGGTACTTGGGGACATGGTTTAGCAGGCATGGGGGTGGTGGGGTGATGGCTGGACTTCATGATCTTACAGGTGTTTTCCAACCTTAATGATTCTATGATTCTAATGCTGTAACAACAACAGACCAATGCAGGCACCTATACAGAGCAGATGGGTCAACAGATCAGGGAAAATATGAGAAATAACTATTTTGCTATCAATATTAAGACACAACATTCCCTATAAGGCTTGCTCGAACAGAAACTAGCCGCACAACCACATATGGTTTCCGCAGCCTAAACAGTGTATAATTAAATTACTGGGCAAAGTTGCTAAATATGAATTGATACAAAACTTGAGCTAACTGAAAAATTGTCTTTGACTTAAGATCAATAGCAGGACTGAAAGATTCATCTGCACATAATTAGCACACATATTTGCATCAAAATCATGTATACCATATGCTACAATATTACTGAAAACCCATTAGTTCTAATGTAAGCCTGAGATACTTTTGTTTCTCGGTAGCACAAAAAAAAAAATCTCTGATGAAAATCTAACAAAAACCCAGAACTTCTAAAAGCTTCAGAATTATTTCTAGAAGGCAATAAATGTTCATTAACTAATAAAGTGACTGTAAAGTCTACTTATCTGCTCTGTTTTACATTATGGCATCCCTACGTTAGCAACTACCCATCGGTTTCTTAAACTAGAAGAAAAATACACATTCTACAGAAACGGTTCAAAGAATTTTTTTTTTAACCTCTCGTAAGAACCTAAATAGGTTCATGAAGCAAATAGCTTTTAGACACCAATACAACGGTATTATAAATTGCAAAAGTTAATTACTTTCTTCCAAACACATTTTGTTCTCCACCCAAATTTGTTCAATTAAAATTCCCTATTTCTTCAGCAATCATGAAAATGAAGTTGAATTATTTATTGAAGTAATTATTGATTAATCAAGTGTTTGCTTTGCTCACCAATGACACAAAACAGGTGCACTTCAAAATCACATACTCCGCAAGGACAAGACCATTAACATGCTAAAAAAAATAATTACTTGGAGTGATAACTCTTTTTTATCCAGTTGTCGGCTTGCATGCAGGAAGTATTATTTTTTTAGTAGTCTAATGAGATTACGTAGCTTTGCCAACAAATTAGGTGCAAAAAATATATGAAGAGATGTGTTTAATGTCCAGCTCTATAAGCCTTGGGCATGGCTTGCGAAGCCCGCTGGTGCAGGCTGTCCAGGTAAGCTCAAACACTTTCTGCACCTTTCTGAAATTCAGTCTTAAAATACCCGCAATTGTCATAAAACACACAACATAAAAATTAGTTGCCATAAATTTATTCCAACATACAGTATCTTGCTGGGGTTTTTTAATCATTTAATTCTTCTATGCCTCAGAGCTTGTTCAAAAGTGCTCTTTCTGCCGACGTCGCCAACTAAATAGTTATTGACACAGAAATCTGCTGAGTAGGAATCAGCAGCTGACCTAGAAACTGGGTTCACTAACTCCATAATTAGATGGGTTTCCTAAATTAGCTAGTTTTCAAGAACCGGACAAAACCTTCTATGGACCTACAGCAGAAAGATCTGCTAGGAAGACCTCCGAGAACTCCCTCCACACCGCGGAGGTCCATCTGCTATGGTGATGCTGTCTGAGCAGGACCGAGCAGATGAAAACAAACAAAGAAGAATTCAGCACGTCACCCATCAGCAGTTGTGACCTGATCTGTAGGGGATGGGGACAGGACTACAGACGGAAGAATAAATGTTCAGATCCCTGTGGAAAGGATGAGCTCGCTGACAGCCCTGAAGTCCAGAAAAACAAAAAAACAACACCCTTCTCTGGAGCTGTGAAGAGCTACCCAACCTTTCACTCCACAACTTGGAAGAGACGGAGCGTTCAGCACGTCAGATCGGCAGAGGAATCAGGCAGCACAGCAAGCCTGGACGACTTGGGACAGCTCATGAGCGTGATTCCAGTTTATTTTCCTTTGAAAGAACTCAGGCAGGGAACAACAACAAACCTGACAGGCTGGTCCAGACCGACTGCAGCTCCAAACTCCCACCAGACTTAGCAGTTTTGTAGACCACGAAAGAATCACCAGCCTTCCTCGTCTTACAGCGAGATCTCTTCTTGAATCCTTCAGACAGCAAATGTTTTGTCAAAAAATAACCATAAAGCTTACTTATCAAAATAGAGACGATGCGTACCCATCAATTGTGTCAAACTATAGTCCTTCATTAGTCTATGTATTATGCAAAGCGTATTCTTGAAAATTAAATCTTCTACTTATGTCTAGACTCTTGGAATATAAGGAAAAAAGTCAAGAACACTTTATCTACTGCAGGACACCTCTATCTGTTGTGATCTCGCTAGTACAAAGCTTAAAAAACCTAGGATGATGTGGGTAGAAAAGTCTGCAAATGGGAAATTCAGGTCTGTAAACAAACTTCTGAGGACACAAAATTATTGTGAAAAGATGCAGAATTTTTTGATTCATTTTAGTGGAAGAAGCTGCAGTTTTATTTATAGCGATCCTGCAAAAGGAAGAGAATAATCAGATACTCAGAAGACTTTTGGATTGCCTTAAGCACCTGATGCCCTCTCTTCAAAATCTGAATGCAAGAGAAATCAAGGCTCTTGACTGCCTATGACGGCTTGGATTTAAGATGGTGTTAACAAACACTTCCAAGCAATAATTTGTGACTATAAGCACAAGATGACAACTTTTTTGTTGTTGTTGAATAATGTCTAAAGGAACTCCATGGTATCAGCTATTTTTAGGAACTTGAGAAAGAAGGATTAAAAAAAAAAAGAAATAACTCATTGTAGATCAAATTGTTGAAAACGCATATTCACTATAGAAGAATAAAATGCTCTATGAGCTTCCTGGGTTAAGCTCTTCCTTAAGCTCCTGCTTGATCTTCTGGCAGAAAAGTACTTCTGAAGGACTCAGCTTCGCTGGTGGGGTTAATGGAGTGACACCAAGGAAGCAAAATAGGTTGTGAAACCCACAGACGTGGTTTCGGCCGCTCATCTCCAATAACGAACTGAGAGAAGTGGGGGGAATATTCGGACCTCCTGCCAAAGCCTCAACTAGTTGGCTCTAAGTGCTTGGAAAGACAGACGGAATGAGACATCAGGCTGATGAACGCGATTCAGATTTGGCATTCTGGGTACCAATAAACAGCGCGCTCCATTTCCCTTTCCGAGCAGTGGGAGGAAATATCACCCAGGTTGGACAGAGCTGGATAAGAGCAATACTCTGTTGTGACTCAGTCCAAGAAGCTCGATCGTTCTCTCTTTGTATGCCAACCGGTACATGCGAAAGGATCACCACGTACGCCTGCGTGTCAACCAGCAAGGCTGCAGATGGGGGAATCCATCTTGTGGCCTTCGGTTTTTGCAGTTCTGAAATGCAAGATGCTACCGGTTCACCCATTTATTTATTTCCTGTATTAACCAATGATGAATAAACCTCTCTGGTTAGTACAAACCACATTTAACCAAACCATTACTCACCGCTGCCAGCCCAAACCTTGACCAGTGCCAAACACCACACCTGTGCCTGGGGTTGTCCATCCCTCTACCAGTCAACCATGAATGTTATCAAACATCCGCAAATAAATAGATCATTATCTTCCCATCTCTCTACCAGTTAATTCTTAATGTCACCTAACATTTGCAAATAAATAGATACTTATCTTAGGATTTAAACACTATTACTGCTTCGGCAGGGGGGTTGGACTAGATGACCCACAGAGGTCCCTCCCAACCCCGACCATTCTGTGATTACTACTGTGGGCACATTGCAATGGAAACGCCTCACGCGCATTTCCAGAACAATCGTTCTGTCTTTCCCCCTCCTATCCTCCCCTTCACGTCACTCTCCAGTTCTCTGTTTCATTCTCAAGTTTTCGGCATCACTCGCTCACATGAGCAACACAGGGAGGCAAAACAGCAAAGTCTTCTGCTCCTGACCAAATCCCAGCCATAAGGTGAAGAGGGAACAGGGCAGGAGTATTGAAACGACAGCAGCATTAAGGCAGAAAAACCCTAAACGGCAAATTCCGGGGGCTACCAGCAACCAACGCTTGTAGTTGAAACCACAGCAGCATGGGAATGGCAGTTTCTCCTCATATTTATTTCTGAAAACATGAAAAAAATTCTGGCCTCCTCAAGCCAACCTTGCAAAGCCAGCTTCATGATGTCTAAAACGTCTTTTAATCCACTTTTTGTTTGTTTTAATGTTTTAACAGCTTGTCCTCAGTACAATAGCATGATGCAATTTTAATCTCCAATAATTACCACACGCTGGCTTGTAGCCTGCAGTGTAAGAAAACCCAGGTCCCCGTGCCTGAAGGCGAGGAGCGCTGGAGTCCCGGGAGCAGGTCCTGCAGCATCCCTGCCCGGGAGCTGCGGCCTCGGCAGGGATGCTCGGACCCAGGGCCCGCTCGTTCGGCTGTGACTTTCACCAGGACCAGATTCCTACTCCTTCCAGTTCTCCTTAGCTTGGGGTTCAAGGAATGCTGCACAAAACACCTTTAAAAACACCCCTAGCGCCTACATCCATGTTTGCCATCTAGAGGAAAGGTAGTTCAGAAAGGCATCTTTGCTCAGCAAATTGAGATTTTTACATAAATAGAAGTAAATTCAGTTATCCAAAGTGTCAACAGACACGACTCAAGACAAATGTTTGAAATCGATACAAGTAAGAATTTTATATTGAATCAAACTGAACATACCCACTTAGTAATTATAGCAATCTCTTCTTCACTATTCAGCAACTTTTAAGCTCATTACAAGTTCAAATTCTTATCATTTCTGGGGAAAGCATTATTTTAAAAGCTCTTTTTAAATTTCCATGAAACAGGTAAAATATTTTACCTACTGTTTCATCCTTTGTGCATGTACACCAACACGTGTCATCCATCCTTCTAAAATTCTTTGCATAATTAGAAATCCAAACCAAGGCCATGAAGTTTTCAGAAGAACAGAAATAGTAAAATCAAAAGAAAGCCGTAATCAAAATGAGAAATCCATAAACATTTTATACACTTGGCATTTAAACATAAGCACCAATAAATGGAAATTTTTCATACTTGTTGCCACCTGCCTGCCTTATGCGCAGCTAGAAAAAAGTAGAGGCCATCCTATTTAACTAAACAGTTTTTATTAAAGTCAAAGAAAAGCAAAAATCTATGAAGTAGCAAGTGATCCTATTAGTTCCACCAGACTAAAATCATACAGTCTACGTATGTGGTCCTTTCAGCCACATCTGTTATGAGCCATTTTGATACCAGCAAGTAGCGAATATTTGACCATTGATTTATCAGGCACTGAGTGCAAATGAGGATTTTTCTCCCCAATAACATGTGTTACAATGGGTAGATTAAAAAAAAAAAAATAATGCAATAAACACTTGCATCTTTACAACAGCCGAGGCCACAGTACTTGTTGTATTCAATGATTTTTCTTTTTAAGGAATATGTAAAATGTAATAAAGACGCATGGTACAAAATTAAAGGGAGCAATCTGATAGTATAATTCAAAGATAATGAGTCAAATATCCAATATCCAGAACTGCTGCCAAACAGATCTGATAAATGCTCGATGCTTATGATTCATATTCATCAATTTTCACTGCATATTGCTAACATCACATTTGTGCCTCAGTTCTGAAGTTTCCTTTAAATAAACTCCGTCAAGAATTCTTTGCACAGAAATGCTCTATTCTTGAATGCTCTTTCCGTGATAGATTGAAATGCAGAGTCTAAAAATAGATCAGTCACTTATTTCAGCTCTAGACCTTTGAAAAGCCAGATCAATTGCCTTTTGTCATCGTCTTTATGCGGAGAGTAAGAAATTTCTGCTTATCACCATAGAAAAACTCCCCGACTACTCCGGCACAGGCAGCCGAATTGATAGTTAGAACCGTCCACACGCTGCTTCTTATTGCTACGTTTACATTTTGGAATATTCATCCACAGTTTAACCTTTACGAGAAAACACGGGTGCCACCCAACAACCAACGGCACAAATTAACGCCTTTGAAGTTCTGAGGTGTTCTGTTCGGCTGGCGGGTTTTGGGAAGGCAGGGTTCGACACGGGGCAAACTTTTTCCTTAAAACGAGCGATAGGAGCAAGCAACCGTTTAACACGAAACCTCGGCTGAAATCTTCCGCCCTTCTCCGTCTCTCGATAATGAAGTCTGGGAAAGCAATCACAGACACCCAAGTGGTTTGGCAAGGGTAAGTGACAGAAGCTCAGCTAAATCCTCTGTTGACACTGGGGATTAGCCGGGTAGATTGTGCACCGCGACCGGAGCTGTCGATGGTCAAGGGAACCCGCTCCCCGTCCGCCCGTGGGGCAGCCGCACAAAGCCCCGTCCTGGTAGGAAGTGACCCATGAACATATCCCCACGAAGGGTTTATACAAAGCCAGTCTGCCTCACAGAAACTCCATATGACCATTAACCGCCCTGCCAGGAGGCCTAATTACAGGTCTACAGAGCCCAATAACAAAAGCCGAAGAGCTTTAGCCTAGGGATGATCTGCTTTATACTGACTTGAGAGAGTCCATATAGACTGACAAAAAGAAAGAGGTTTAGCTTTAAAATTCTCCCAAGAGACAAAGCATTGTAGCGAAGTCTGGAAGGCCCACATGCAACATACTTCAGATAGGCTTAAACGCGCCACCCTTTCAAAATTAACATTCACCCATTGCCTGCTTAACATCTGCTCAAACATGGCGAGTCGCCGGGATATTGTTCGGGGATGCTAAAAAGGCTTTCTGGGATCTCGGTATTAAGAAGGGTAAGCAAATAAAGTCGTGCAAATATAAATTTATAGCTGAGATCGACCACTTCTACTGAGTGACAGTTTTTATAAATGAAAACTCCGTTGCCTTAAAAATTGAATGGGAGCGCTTCGGTATCTTCAAGCATTACCCTGTTCAATGTGAACAAAGACACTGACATTAATCTACACCAACAAAGAAAAAAAATTATTTAACGAAGTGCATAGCAAAGTCAGCATGAATGAAGGACGTGGAGACAAAACTTCTTGACAGCAATTCCTTGCCTGAATACGAAAACAGCCATCTTCCCCTCTGCTCCTTCTAAATACAGGTGAGTATTTTTTATTTTACCAGCTCTCCCACAACGAGACACCAGAACTCACAGTTCCCACCCCCAAAATGCACCAGCAAAATAAATAAACCCAGTTTAAGCGTATAGTTTACTATTTGCTATCTTTTGGCTTTTAGAGAAACCCATTGCTATTTCCTAAATTAGTATCCAAGTTCGATTCTAACCGCAGATGTTCCCAAGCTACCAAATGTCCACAAGTGCTGCCTAAATGTCTACAAGTCCTGCCGAGGCTGCAGCCGATCGGTCGGCCCCTGGACCTTCCTCCCCTAAAATAAAGCATCTCTGGTGAGGAAGAAAGCAGTGAAGAGTGAAGTGAACACAATAACATATCATTAACTTTAATTTTAAACTATAGCCACTGTACTAGGACAGGACTTGGAAGAGCCTGACATGCTGAAAGCACTTTCAAACCTCTGTTCTGTAGATCCATAACGTTATTAATGTATTCCAACATACCACTGCCTCTTGCCTGAAAAGCCACAGGGATAAAGCCACGCAATTTCCATGTCAGTAGGTCGATGTGAAGCAAAAAACCGTACGGGCAAACACCTTCAGACTGGGAAGACAGCTCTAACAGGAGAACACTCCACTGAAACACCACAGGAATAAAGCAAAACAAGGGCTATCTAAAGCTTTTGGTACCTGAGCTCTTTGGAAACCGCAGCCCTCACAAAGTGCCTCTTGTCCGGAGCCAACGCCGTTGGCCGCGGCGCTTGGAGGAACGCGGGGTTGGCTGTCCTGCTCACACGAACCACGCGCAGCCAGCCTTCGGACCGGCATTTCCTACGCCTGGAGAAAGCCTGGGAATTCCTGCTTCTACATCCAAACAAAATATCCTCGGACATGCTGACCTCTGAGAAAGCAACAGCCCAGATGCCTTCTCTTCAACAACACACAGGGATATTGCATGCAAACACCTACCTGTCCCCATGCCCAACTGGATGTCAACCCCGACATCAAAGCAGTTGACATCGTACGTTCCAGGTACCCAGAGAAGTTTCAAATGCAGCAGCTAACAGTTGCAAAGCTGTCTCATTGCTTACAGGCAATTTCGTGTCTCAGAACGAGCATCCCATAGCACTCGCATTCAATTTTCCACGCGTACACAACAAACCCACGTCCCGGTCCCTCCTCCTCCTCCCCTGCGCTGCTCTTCCCGATGGCAGCAGCACCGACAGAGGATACGGTGGAATTTAGACTGTTCGAGGGGGCTAAAGAAAAGGGAAATTTAGATCGTAAAATAAAGAAATTCAATTTGAAACATCATGCTGCTGTGGTGAATACCATATTCTAAACTCCCGGTTTAGATGAAGGTGTTGCTGGGGAGGTGTTGCTAAATTTGCAAGCAAACTTCAAACCCTGCCGTCAGCCAGAATGCAGAGTCAGACTGCTCTCACAGCACATGCCGGTATTTTACAGACAAACCAGCTTCAGTTCACGCACATTAACATTTATTATACGTTGTCCCCTTCCACAGTTGGATACCCTTTGCTATATTCGAGTGATGTTCATCCAAAAGCATTTCCAGTATATTAAGAACAAAACAAATGTGTTCAGTAAGCTAAGTGAATTATCTCTAGGTTAATTCTTTCAAAGTGTAGTAAGATATGGAAATCTTCAGAATGGAATGAGCAAATCCATTCGAATCCAGACCATCTGAGCAAATGTTAGATTGCTGTGGGAGGCGTGGAAACAGCAGGGAACAGGGAACGGCGGTTCCAGCGCAACCGCCCGTCAGCCGAGACAAACGACGCCATGTCCTCCCAAACGCCCTGCTGACACGGGTCGGTCACTTTGCGCCGTCGCAGAAGGGAAGGCTCCTGTGGTTGGCCAGACCATGGAGGACCATGGTGTTGTTAACAACCGCTAAACTGCGGATAACACGTTTGGAATAAAGCTCAGCCTTCCTCCCCACTTACAGCTCCCATCAGCTGCACAGCCAGACGTTCTGCAGGTAACTCACGAGTTGGGGATGGGTCCTGCCTCCAGCGCTACATCTGCAAACAACAGCTGTGTTCATCATCACTAAACTACCGATTTAAATCCACATGACAGTCAATTAAATCACACGGCATCACGCTTCGACAGCAACGGTTAACCTGTGGATTGTGAACTCCTCAAAAAGCTGCTCAGTAACTTCAGCAAGATGCATGCTTTGGAAGGGAACTGCATTTCCTTGCAACCTGATAAAGCAAATCAATGAATGTGCTACGAGGATGAGGAGGGGACTGGAGCATCTCTCCTGTGAGGAAAGGCTGAGGGAGCTGGGCTTCTTCAGCCTGGAGAAGAGAAGGCTGAGAGGGGACCTTAGAAATGCCTCTAAATATCTGCGGGGGAGGGTCAGGAGGATGGGGCCAGACTCTTTCCAGTGGTGCCCAGTGACAGGACAAGGGGCAACAGGCACAAACTGAAGCAGAGGAAGTTCCAGCTGAACAGGAGGAAGAACTTCTTCCCTCTGAGGGTGAC
>Ga0065711_1051087_pt1 | contig 10521 bp, 7 predicted proteins | sample Hoacrofraction12_FD_59098 | JGI IMG/M metagenome (GOLD analysis project Ga0065711, IMG submission 59098) | Hoatzin crop microbial communities from Cojedes, Venezuela - Epithelial fraction 12 v2 (version 2) | ecosystem: Host-associated > Birds > Digestive system > Esophagus > Crop | place...
CCCGCCTGGACAAGGTCCTGTGCAGCCTGCTGTAGGTAACCCTGCTTCGGCAGGAGGGTTGGACTAGATGACCCACAGAGGTCCCTTCCAACCCCTACTATTCTGTGATTCTGTGATTCTGTGATACTCGGGGATGGCAGATTCCTTTCGCGGCAGCTCTGCAGCTATCGTTTGAAAGATCAAAGATAACCGTGCCAGCACACACGGCTCAGAGTGGCGGGGGCCTGGCTGGGGGCTCTTCCACTTGTCTCAGACTAGCCAGGGTCCACAGCGCTGTTCCCTCCAGAGCCTGGGGTCTTGCCTCCCTCATCTCCTCCTTAGGCAGTAGGAGCTAGAATTTCAATACTAATAAACATTAAAATAATAATAATTAAAGTAGTATACATTAAAATACTTCCAGGGTTTGAGCAGGAGCTGAGAGTGACTGGAGTTCTTTTGTAAACTCCCCCTTGCACTAAGCTGCCTCATAAGCAACCACAGTGCTTTTTCTAAATCTGTTCTGTAAATCATGGGCCCTTTGAGTTCCTGAGAGAACGGTAATCATTGGTGTCTTTAAAAATGATAGTTTGGGGGGGTTTAGATGTGCGTGGGCTTACAGTGAAAGGCTGGCTCATGGACACAGCTGGTTTAATGGGATGAAGATGTTCTGCTGCAGTTCTGTGGCAGAGCCAGAACCTGGGCGGGACGGTGCTGTGCCCCAGTGCACCCATGACAGAGAGACCGTGAACGTACCTGGCCAGCCGCCTTGTCAGGGGATCATATTTCTGCTGCCTGTCATACCTGCATGAAATAAAGGACCTCACATACTTGGGACCCTCTCAACCTGTACATCCTGGAGATGGGGAGCCCGCAAAGCCGTGAAAGCTGCTTCTGCATTTCCCCAGACAGGGTACCACCCGCTTCTCTGGTGGCTGTTTTTCCTCCTGTTACGTTCCAGTGCCGGATTATTAACCGTGGGTGTGTAAGCGTGACGACGAGCAGCCACTGAGACATTGCCAGCTGGAATTCTCATGCTCAGTGATCACTTCTAGTGTACGGGGAAACTCTGCCTGCCAGTGCTGGGCCCCCCTTGTGCCTACTTGCTGGTGGCTGAGCTGCACGGTGTTGCGTTAATTTGGCAGAAAATAAACCCCCTTGCTTTCTAACGCTCTTCACCGGAGTGAGAGGCTTGGTGTGGCTAGGTTTAAATTCTGAGTGATGTCCAATTTGCCACTACCAGTCCAGTTGCGTTTAATACGTATATTAAACTACCACCATTCTGGATACACTACTAGCAGTCTGCACCTTCAGTCCAGTCGCGCTCATGAACCGGCACGGCCGCATTGGGTCGCGTTCAGTGAGAAACTGTGACAACTGGCTACTGAAACAGGGCAGTTTGATTTGTGCAACAGGTATAGAGGGTTTTTTTGAATTGCCAGTGATAGTGACTGTCTGCAAGAAAGCACGTGCAAATATGAAACGCGTGAAAAGGTTATAAATAATAATACAGCCTGGCTATAAACATGAAGGAGTAACTATTCCCGAGAAAAGCGCTTAGTTAAAGTCTCTCCCAAGGTGGGGAGAAGCAAGGCTCAGCCCGTCGCCCGATCCCGGCTGTCGGAGGCAGTCTGAGGTGGAGTTTCCCTTGACTTGCTCACGGTGTTATCTTCTTTCCCTCCGAAGATCATCTTCTCCGAAAATCCCCCATTTCCCTGGCTATTTTTATATCCTTTCTATCTTTAAGGTGGAGTTTGAGTGACTGTAGTTATACATACTTTTTATCATGATTGGTGTAAAATTCTCTCGCTTCACGTTTAAAGGTACAGTTTACGAAAAATCGAGAGCGCAAACTCGAAGAGGGGTGGTCACACCTCGGAGGCAGGTAGCCTTTGGGATGGAGGTGTGTTTTGGTATTAAAATGATATTAAAATGAGCAAAGTTCACGAGACGGTAGCACTTTGGCAAGGTTTTGAAAACCTGTTGGCTCAGGGGGCCAGCTGAGCTGCTTATCAGTTCTAGAGAACCATTTCTTCCTGCTGTATCATCATGGAGCAGGGCCACGGAGTCTCCACTCCGTTCTGTCCTCTATGGTACATGGCAGGGAGTTGCTGTGTGAGTGGATTCCTCGCATGCCTGCTGCAGCTGTGTCCCATCATCAGAGCTCCTTTGGATTTCATGCTTTTCCTCAATGGGTGAACACTGCTATGTTTTTCATATAAACCTTAATTTTCAGATGTAAAACCTTAATTTTACTAATAATTCCACACATGGGTGTCAGGCTGCGCTGACTTCAGGTGTTTGGTCAGAGAAACGATTCAGGCGCTGTCTGTTCTGCAGGAGGCTGCCTCTCCTCCTGTGTGGTCATATATGCAATTACTTTGGTAAGAGCAATTGCAGGAGCCAGGCTTATTGGAAGAGATTACACGCTGATGATTCATGGATCCGTGTGCTTTCACTGCGGGGGAAAGAGGAGTAGCCTGCAAAGTACATAGCTGTTGAGGGATCTCTTCTGAGATACCACGTTCGAGGGTTTGTACGTGATGGGGTCAAACAGCAGCGTGAAGCAGCACGAGGTGCCGGTCTCTCTCTAACTTCCTCTCTTCCTTCACAGGTCGGACAGCTCGTTTAATTTTATGGCCTTTTTCTTCGTCTTTGGCGCCCAGTTTATTCTCACAGTCCTGCAGGCGATTGGTTTCTCTGGATGGGGAGCTTGGTAAGCAGATGGTCCTACAGCCTGACAGCGGAGCGCTCGGCTCCCATGCCAGAGAGTTTCAGGCCATGGGCTGTTGCCATGAACTTTTGAGAAAACGGTGGGAGTCTGTAGCGGGTGGGGTGGCAGAAGCTTTTGTTTTCCTCTGTGGCATGGTTATATCTGCTCTTGGAGTACACAGTTCTGTTTCTAATCGCTGTATTGGCAGAAGTTGGGTATCTTCACCTGCCTGTTCTTTTTGTCACCTTCATACAACGTCCATTTCTTCTTACGATTTAACCAGCCAGTTTCAGGATTCATCTGATCCTCTCTTAGCATTGCCCTCAAAGCATTTGCAGCACATGGTGAGCAGTGCATGATGACTCACTGTTGGCCTGTAGAGCAAGTATTGTGAGAGTTGTCTTAAAATAAATGGGAGCGTTTTAGTGTCTGTCCCTGGTTATAACTGTTTGGCATTTTAACTTTCTGTCTCTAGAGACTTGAGAGCAATTCCTGCTGAAACTACAAATCATAGAAAGTCCTAGCACTCCGTGTAGCATTTTGTTTTCTTAACTGCTAATGCTCCCTAGTTGCCCTACCTGGTTATTGCCATCAAAGGAACAGAGATGCAGTGTAAATCACAAGACCCTCGTGTTCTCTTATCCCAGTTCTGGTCTCTAGATGCATGACCTCTGCACTACCAAGAGCACCTTGGGAATAAATCTTCTCTTCCCAAAGTCTGTGCAGCTGGCTGTCCCCTAAAGGTCTGAGACTGGGTTAGCGAGGGATGCTAGCAAGTGAGATGTGAGATCCTGGGGAAGTACCTGCCTGAGCTGCGTTTAATTCTGTCCATTTTCTTCATTGTTCTTTTCATTTTCAAGAGCTTTAAAGCTGCCTTGTAATTTCTGGGTATGAGTAAACAGCTTTTCTGATAATAAGGACACTTAAAAAAGAGCTATAATGGTACTGTTTCTTTCTCTCTCTTTCTCCCAGCGGATGGATGGCAGCCATTACTTTCTTCAGCACCAATGTTGCAGCTGCTGTGTTCATGCTGTTTCCTGCCATTATGTTTACAGTGTCAGCGGTCGCAATGCTCATCTGCATTTTAAGGGTAGGTGCTTCAGATGTCTCTCTGACTTGGAGTTTCCGCACTCCGTATCGCAGTAATGCAAACAGGCAGCTTAGCAGCCGCTGTAAGCCATCACTGCGCTTAAACGTTTTCTAGTGTAGACACTTGGTGTCTCTGAGTATCTAGAGGACAAATCCAGATAACACAAGACAGCTGGGGCTGGATGCTGTCACCATTTCACGTGGCGATGTTCCTTCACATCACCTGAAGCGAGCTTCATTGCTCATGGAGATGGATATTGATGGTAAAGGTGAAGTGTCTTGGGATGGCCTGCAGTGGGGACGGGGCGGCAGAGTGGGAAGTGGTCCTCGGTTCTCTGCAGAAAATTAGAATTTGGAGGTAGGACTGCCTGGAAAGCTTCTGTAGACTAATGGGAGAGGAGGAGAGAAGACAGAAGCCCTTTTGAAGCAGCAGTGTCAGTTTTAGGGAGGTTTGAGCCCGCTGGCCTGTGTTGGTTGCTGCAGGATTCCCAACCCGATTCCCAGACATGTGGCTGAAATGGGTTCAAGTCTTGCGTTGCTGTTGTCTGTTTGCACCTCTGTTCACTGGATTACTGCATTTTTAGTGCTTTTGTTCTGTGGAAACATAGCTCTTTACAGAGAAAGAAACAAATCCACGTTGCAGTACCGAAGTGACTATAGCTCTTCTGAGGAAGAGGTGCTGGAACCTGCTGCTGACTTTCCTCTTCTCTCTCTCATCCATTAGGTACATAAAATCTACCGAGGGGCTGGTGGAAGCTTTCAGAAAGCTCAGGACGAGTGGAACAGCGGCACATGGAGAAACCCTCCCAGCAGGGAGGCCCAGCACAGCAATTTTTCTGGGAACAGCCTGCCAGAGTATCCCACAGTGCCCAACTATCCTGCAGGAAACCAATGGCCTTAAGCAGTAACAGCTGCAAACTGCCTGGATTCTCTTCTTTCTTGTCTTTTTATTATTGTTATTTGAAAAGATCATTTGCATTCCAGTCATCTTGGGGACTTCTTTGTTTTTTGTCTCCTCATCTCTGTAGAGGACGCGTGCTGTCAGCCCTTCCCACCTCTGGAGCTCTGCACGGCCTTATCGGAAAGCTTTTTCTTATTGGTTTGCATTGAGTTACCAGTATTTGCCTCGTTGCAGACGGAGGAATCAATCGTTCACTGCCCTTGCTTGAGGGAATCCTCTCATGACCATATGTGAAAAAGGCTGACTTCCCCGCAACAGCGAACACTACCACGACTACTTCTTCTCCTGCCTCCCTGTTTAGTTTCCATCACGTGCGCAGCACACTGCCAAGTCATCTGTAATTGTAACAAACGCAATCAGAGCATTAATAGCAACTGGTGTTTACTCTCCTGGGTGAATAATGTTGAACTTTTCCCTCTAAGGGAAATGCAACACCTAAATTATTTGGTACTAGTGATATCGAAGGTATTTGTAAAATCTACAACCTCATTTGCTTGTGCTCTCTGGTGAAGAATCCTTTAGATAACGGTGCTCGCTGTGTGTGAGTGTTGTTCAGATGTGATGTCTGCAAGAGTCCTCATTTGGCCAGGACTATTGTTATGCTACAAGTCTTGCTTTCCTTGCTGCCAAAAGTTTGTGCTTCAAAGGTGCAGATTCATCTCATTTGGTTAATGATTGCTCACCAAAAGCCTGATTCAAAGCCCACTGGAAGCTTTTGAGAAGCTGGCTAGCACTGGGCTTTGCACCTGGCTACCTGGGTGGTGGTCACCCTCTTGCAGGTACGTAGCATGAGATCTCTATGCCATCTAACTTCCACTTACATGGCATCCAGGTTTTGTGCTGACCCTAGAAATGCGTAGCTAGACACACCTTGCACTGCTGGGACACCATTTTGTCTGGGCTCCCAGCCAGCAGCTGGATGCAGGATAACTGCTGATCCCAGTGCTGGGGCCCCAGCGTGGTTTGGCAGTAGTTCTGTTACCATGAATATCTTTAATTCTGCCTTCTCCTGGTGTAGCTGAAATCCAAACATTACGCAGTGGGGTCTGGTAGACCAAGGAAAGCTTGTTAGTGCTTGTAACTGATGTTAGCTGTGCAGACCTGGTCTGCATCTCTGTAGCCAGAAGCACTTTCCTTCCGTGTACGAGCAGGGAGAGAGAGATTATTGCCTTTCTCCAAGAATCAGCTAAAGAGAGGATAAAGCTGTTGGGAGGGATTGTTTTCCATGAGAGCCAGCATCCATCTCGTCATTCATCTCCATTCTGTGCATGCACATCAGGACTCCTGGAGCCTGAGCCATCCAATTCCCCTGTGTCCTACAGCGATACAAGCAGCAAAGGCTGCAGTTTTTCCTTCTCGCTCAACAGCCTGCTGTGAATTTTCTCAAACCTGTCAAAACTGGGAGGTCAGTTCCTGATATTTTTATAGAGAGCGAGTGTTCAAAGTCTCTGGTTCTGAAAGTTTCGGCTAGTGAAGGACGGAGCGCTCCACTGCGGAGATGTGGGAGGTGTTGGGCACCCCGTGGGTCAGAGCCTGCCCGGCTTGGCAGGCCCGCGGATGGGATGCCAGAGCTGTGGTGGTGAAAGTGGAGTCACTCCAAATTCATATGGAATAACTGGAAAACAGAGCTGGCTCCTGGAAAGGGACAGGGAGGTTGTCCTAGCTAGGCAGAATTGATTTGCAAGTGATCTTTTGAAAACTGTCTCTACATGTGCCTTAACTAATAAAGTACTAGTTTGTGAAGGAGAACGCTTCCTTCCGTGTCGCCCCTGCAGCACTTCCCATTTGCTCTGTTAACTTTTCCTGTGTCACACTGTAATGCGAAGTGACATACAGCTTGGAGTCTGCGCGACACCTGTGGCACTAGGGCCAAAGCGAAAGCAAACGTGAATCGGAGGGCAGAGCCTCCCTGAATTTCCGTTTACAAGCAACACTGGCTCCCTGCTGCAGAACCAGCCTCGTGCTGGGTCTGGGATATTGAACGTGCTCCGAGCACGAGAGGGTTTTTTTCTTGCAAGTGGGCAATTGCTTGTGAGTAGGAACGCTTGAAGCCTTCTTAACAGAACACGACTTGATCGCATTGTCAAGCTTTTAGGTGCCTTTGTCTTGTGTCAAGTGTAATTTTAAGTGTTTGTCGCTTGCCATCAGAGTGATAAAAGAACTGCCTGTCGATTAACTCCCTGGAAATACGATTGCACTACAGGGGAGTGAGGGGAGGTGAACGGGGCCGAACGCGAGGTTGGCCGTACTTGGAAGCCGAAACACAGCGTACCCGTGTACCACGCTCCCTCCCGCCCTGCCCCTCGCCATCCTCAGCCTCTTGCCAAGATTTTTCAAAAGCGGTTGGTGTCTCTCCTTCTTTAGTGTGTCGGGTTGAAGATCTGAAAGACAGCAGGAGGAGAAGCGTTGACGGGGACTCTGCATCCTGCTTCTCTTGCCTCCCCCCCTTGGCTAATCCGAGGGCCTGTTTTGAACACCCCCACCCCCTTCAGTCACATTGCAAATGCTTGAAGCAAGGAGAGGGGGCAGGTAGGAGCCGGACCCCGAGCCCGCGCCCCGTTAGCACACACTGCCTGAGATCTCTGCGGAGCTGAAACGAACCTCTCTGGCTGGGATCTGCCATCTCTCATCCCCCTCCATCCTCTTCGATGCCAGAAACCGTAATTCCAGCAAGTTGACTCAACACGCTGCCTGAACTACCGTGGCTTATTTTTCTGGACTCCTCTGTATGTTTTTAAATGTTTACATTAGATTTCTAAGACCTCTTAACACCATTAACCTGGACCTGGCTCCCGGTTTTGTTCGGCATCACGTGGCGTGCATGTGTGCGATGTTTCATGTCACTTGTGGAGCTCTGGCTTTTGTTTTGTGTTTTTTCTCGGTCACAAGACAATAAATGCTCATCCTGTGCTTGATGAGAAGAACTGGCCACGTTAGAGAAGTGTGTCTGTTCCTAGGTAACCGGAGTTATCTGGCAGAGGGAAATGGTGAAATCTCTTATTTTCTCCAAAGTCTCCCAGCGCATGTTGTTTTTTCCTTAAAAGAACAGCAAGTTTATGGATGAAGCTCGTCCTCTGTGCTGGGGACCAGCGCAAGAGGGGCCCGCTGTGGTTTGTACTCTTACAGCGGCCTGATGAGCATTTAGCAGAGGTGCTGCCATTATTTTCATTTTTGAACAAAGGGAATGGAGAGCAGAGGTGTGGGTGGTGGTGAGAAAGTCCCATCTCCCGAGCGCTGGGGTCGAGGTCTTCTCCCTGGCCTCTCCAGTGCAGAGACTCGCGCCAGCCCCTTGCAGCGCTGATTTCTGCCTTCTCTGGTTTATTGCCTGGGAGGAGATCGTTATCCCTGGAGTAAACGGGCTGTTTGACAGTGAAGGGGAGTTGAAGCGCTCTGTTTCACACATAGCTGAATTTATCGCCCCAAATTACCATACTGTGGCTTCATAGCCCAGTTCCACTCCATAGCAGGTATTTAATCCTAAAAGAGTCGTTCTCATCACAGCTGCTCAATGTGACAGCTGCTAACCTCAGCGTCTTCCTTATCTCCAAAGCCTTCTGCCAGGTACCCCCTGCCCAGCCGTCAGCATCTCGCTTTCGCCGGCAGTGGTTTCCTGCAACTGCTCGCTGCCGTGCCGGTGCCGTGCCGAGCACGAGGGTGGAATCGTGTTCGCTCAAATTCCTGCTCCAGGCCCTCGGAATCTGAGCACGAGTCACAGCTCTAAGCTCCTGCTCCAGCTGCTGCAAGGGCAGGTCCTTGGCGCTTAGGAGCGAGGAGTTGTTCGCCACGGCCGCGCTCCCTGCGCGAGAGCCGGGGCTCGGCAGGAGGCCAGGGCGAGGTTTGTCGGGGATGTGGGCGCACATTGGGGGTGGGGGTGCAGCCAAGCGCAGCCCCCCCGCCCCGAGGAGCTCCCCAAAAGCTTCAGGGTGCCGGTGGTGGGGTGGGAGCTCTTCACTGATCCTGCTGCATCGGGCAGGACGCTGCGAGGGGCCTGGCTTCTGCTTTTGTCGGGCTCCTGACGTGTTGCTGTCACTCTTCGGTTTCCCAGGGCCTGGACGTGAATGTTTCGCGGCAGGAAGGTTTCGTCCGCCCGCCCCTGAGCAGCTCGTTCTCCCCTGCGCCATCGAGAGTGGTTCAGTTTGTGCTGTCTGCTTGTGAATTATCCCTAATTAACTCATGCCCACGGGAGCAGGGCAGGGTTTGTAGCTGGATGCTTTCCCGACAGAAATTCCCCAGCTTTTCTCACCAACTCACCGGTGCTGAGCAGGTTCCGCAGCACGAGCTGTACAGGTCTCTGCAGAGCGTGCCTGCTGCACCGCGTGGTCACCGCTGGATGTTTGCCTTGACATAAAATCAAAACTATTTGCTTTCCCCCTCTCCTGCTCCAGAGGATGGGTTAAATTCTCAAGCCAAACGCCTGAACAACTCACATGTTCTCAGAGTGCTTGAAATCACCTCTTTCTGCGGCGTGGGGTGGTGGGATCGTAAAAAAAGAAAAATAAAGGAAGGGTGGCTCTGTCGTTGGGTACTTTGGGGCGATTTTATTCTCTCCAGCAGCAGGACGCACGTCACGGCCCCTCGCTGCCCTCCTGAGCTGGGAAGAGGAGGAGGAGCACCGTGTCGCAGCACAGGGATGGCAGCATCTGGGCTTTATGCGCAGAGGAGCTTGTTTTATTTTCCTAATTCTCTAAAATCATAGCATTTTCTTTTAGAAGCAAACACCTAAGGGGGAAAAAGTACTTTAGGCAAATGCTGAGGGGAGAGCATTTCCCTGGAACTGGGAGAGAATCGATTCAAGCGGCTGGAAATGCTGAAATGGGTATTTGGGGTGATGCTGGTGGCTGAAGACCTGAGCCTGCCCTGAAAGCACACAAACTCATTTGCCCATTGCCTGAAAATATTCTTGGGCTGAATCTGCCCCATGCCGTGAAGAAAACAGAAGCAGCAGGATCGTACGGGGGTGTGAAGGGCCCGGACAGGGATGGCTCTTCTGCCTCCAGAACCGATTCTCCCGGCTGTGCCCTCCTTCGCCGAGCGAGCACTGGGAGAGAATTTTGACGGCCGAATGGTTGATCAGAGTAACTCCAAGACCGAAGCAAGCAAAAGGCTTTTGGAGGTGGCACTGGGGGCTGCGTGCCCGCCCGGGCCCTGTCCCGACAGGTCCCACCAGCGTGGCATTGCGTCCCAGTGACCTCCCCTGCGAGGCAGCAGGGACAGCAGCAGCTTTGCTCGGGGCTGGTGTCCCCAAAAAGGCCTCAAGGTGTGTAAAATCCCAGACCATGGCTTCCATCTGCTCCCACGGGACGGGGCAGGGGGTGATGCAGGAGCCTGCAGGGCTTTGCCCACCAGTACCAGGGCTGCAGCCGCTCTGCGGGACCCCCCGGACCCAGCTCCACTCCCCAGGGGTTGCCCGGCAGGGCTCTACAGCGGGGCCGTGTGTTGTACCGGGGCCTGTCCCCTACAGCGGGTCTCGGCCCCATGCCGGGGCCTCCTCCCTGCAGTGGGGCTGTACCTCACCCCGAGGACGGTGCCCTGTACGGGATCCTGGTCGCTAAAGCAGTGCTGCCCCTATACCGGGGGCCCCATCCACCCATCCACCCCCTGCAGCGGGCTGGGCCCCTACAGGGTACCCTACAGCGGGGCCTGGCCCCTACGGGGGAGCTGTGCCCTATACCTGGGCCTGCGCCGCACACGGGACTGCAGGCATCGAGGGGACCTATCCCCACAGCGGAGCTGGGCCACGTACCGGGCCCCCCCGGGCCGGGCCGGGCCGCGCCCCCGCCCG
>Ga0065711_1051088_pt1 | contig 10521 bp, 5 predicted proteins | sample Hoacrofraction12_FD_59098 | JGI IMG/M metagenome (GOLD analysis project Ga0065711, IMG submission 59098) | Hoatzin crop microbial communities from Cojedes, Venezuela - Epithelial fraction 12 v2 (version 2) | ecosystem: Host-associated > Birds > Digestive system > Esophagus > Crop | place...
CCCGTCCTCCTGACACCCACCCTTCAGATATTTGTAAGCATTTCTAAGGTCCCCTCTCAGCCTTCTCTTCTTCAGGCTGAACAAGCCCAGCTCCCTCAGCCTCTCCTCGTAGGGTAGATGTTCCAGTCCCCTCACCATCCTTGTAGCCCTCTGCTGGACTCTCTCCAGTAGCTCTTCATCTTTCTTGAATTGGGGAGCTGAATTTAATGATGAACCAGGGGCAAGTTTTGATCTGATCTCTTTTTGGTAGAGCACAGGAGGAGCATCCACTGAGTGAGTCCAGAGGAAAAATAGCATGTAGCTGCCCCCTTCCGTAGGTGCTTAATCTGCCAAGGACGTGTAGTTACAGATGGGAGGGAACTGATTTTTCCACCCTGTGACATTTATTAAGGTCCCAGTCTGGTTTTGTACACAGAGAGCAGGAAACAACATTTTTAAGTCATGAGAGACTGTGGAATAGCCCAAAGATAGGTGGCCACAGCACTCATCAAAAGACTCGAACTGTAGTTTTATGCATGAGTGCCTTGATTGTATAAGGTTTTGAAGAGCTTGATCTGTCTTTCTGGTTTGTTCTGACCTTGAATTTTATGCATCTGAAAAGCAGCTCTTGACAAATATTTTGTCAAAACTGGAGCATGTTTTGCCGTATTTCTGGTTTTGAAAAACTGGCATTTCAGTCAAAACACTGACTATTCAGAAATAGTCATAATAACATTCTCTGCTAGACTGATGTGAATCCTATTAATTCAGTGGTAAAAATCAATCTACTGATGAAAGGAGAGCACTGAGAAAGCATGGTTTAGGGCTAGATCCATTATGTCTGACTGAATTCAGTGATAATTCCTTAATTTCACAAGTAAAAATCCAGAGTTTCTTTCCAAGCAAAAATCCAGAGGTCCTTTCCAAGCAAAAACTTACGCATCTAACTGAGTGTGAAGACTCAGCAACTTGTGTAGTGTCTCTGACCACTGAAGAGGGAAATAGACATGATAATTGCTTGAGAACAAACTATTCTGAACTTTGTAACATAGATTCTGAATACTTGTGCTAGGCTGTTTTCCTTTGACTAAATATTTTGTATTTGTATGTTCATTCACTGTTAGGTGGATGGTGTGGATATTATTTAATTAATCAATGGGATTAAATATCATGGAATATACATGGTCAATTCCGCTACCTCTAGACCATGTTCAGATCCCACTCCTAATAAGTTCCTGTAAGTGAAAGGGAAGATGTCTGCTGCTGAGCACTGCAGCATACAGCAGCGTAAGGAGGTGATAACGGAGTGACAGCTCTGTAACTGCAAAAGGTATCATCAAGTCTTTTTTAAAATACAGATCTCTCCAGGTAATCACTTTTAAGACTTAGCTGTAAGCTTTTGTTTCATTTCCTCCTAGCCCTTTTCCCTGATTTGTATTACAGTTTTTGCTACCATCTGTGCGCTTTTTTTGTTTTGTTTTTTTGAATCTCACTTTTGACTGTGAGGCCTTTGAGGATGAGCTCAAGTTTTACAAACACATCTGGTTTTGTGGACGCTGAAGTTACTATTAAGAGAAGAAATATGTACTAAAATCAAGTATCTTATTTCTGCCCTAGTTTTTCTTGATCGGGGAAATGGGCATATCGAACTGACTGTAGTGGGAGGAGTGTGTTTGCTGGGGATTTTCCAGTAGAAAACCAGTGGGGCAGGTGTTTGCTTTCCTTTGACTCAATGCAACATTGAATGATCTTGATATATGCTTGTTATCACAAGTTATTTGAAGCAGGAATTGACTTTGAATGTCAGATTTTGTCCTCTAAAGCTATGAATACCTTGATCTGGCTCTTTTTAAGTGGTGTTTTGTTTTCGGTGCAATGTAGAATGCTTGTTCAGGAGATTTCACGTATGCGAACTGGAGCAAGGTGCCTTTTTGACTCTGATAACTATAGAAGGCACATGAGTCTGAGAGATAAGTGCTGGTCTTGAATTTTTCTTTTTCTCTTAACAAAGAAATGGAAACTTCTTGTTAGCCATGCCGACACATGCAACTCGTTGCCGTTTTCTTTTGTAGATATCCTGACTTTTGAATGTGTGGTAAATACAGTAAGTCAAATATTCTATTTTTTAATTAATTCTAATTTATTTATGTTTTGGGGTAGATTTAAAACTGATGATAACTGTGGATGTTTTATGATTATTGTTATATTTTCTGCTTTGTTGCTTGTAAATTCACTTGGTATTTTAAAATTTTGGGAGTGTAGTGATATTTTAGGAGATAGATTGATTTATAATTGGAACTGGAAAAATAGATGTCAAATCTGTTGCCTTACATTTTAAAGGTCAACAAGAATGCATAATACGTGCTTTCTTTTGTTTCTTTTACTAAACTACCCTTCAATGGGCACTGATTACTAGGACAATTAATTATGTGATAATTTAAAAGCTAATTATGGAATTTGTCTTGGAAATAGTTTCAAATTAGGGGATTTTAAGAAGTATTTATAGCAAGAGAGGGTAATAATATTGGTTATGTGATGAAAACATATGTTAGTAATAAAATATCACCAGTCAGGAATACTGTTCTATCATGCCATTGTTCTCTGGAGAGATGATTAGTTGAAAAACAATTTTAATAAAATAAACTCTGGACAGAGAGGATGCTTTTATGTGTGACACAGCCTACATTCTTCGAAAAGGCAAATTGTTAAAAATGGTGCCAGGCATTAGGAACATCTGTTGTGTGAAAAAGTATATCTGGGACAATCCAAATAATAATTATCAATATATAGGCTTTACATACTGCTTTTCCTCATTCAGTCTCCAAATACTTTACAAAGGAGGGAAGAAGAGCTGTCCATATCAAACTGCGTTTTCTAAAATCTAGCCACAAATGTTTTCATCTGGCACGTAGACTCGCCTTGCTTATGCTGTGCCATTAATTTTCTGTGGGAGGAAATCTGTCCTAAGAAGTGAAATTTAAGCAGGAAAGCACTATCCTTCCATCTTACTGAAACGCAGTATTCCTTTGTGTGAATAAATGTAGTACCTATGAGGTCTGCCAAGCTGACAGCCGTGGCATGCGGAACCATAGAACTGCTATTGACCAGGCAGTCGTCGTGGAAGCTTACCCGGCTTTATGTCAACCTGTCCCAAGCAGAGCCCAGTGCCAGGCGCGAGGGTGGTGCGGTTTCTGTTCCGGCTTTGACACCTCTCGGGGAACGCCAGAGACAGCATAGCTGAGAACCACTTGTGAGCCCGGGGAGGAGGCACCTGTTCACTTGGCACTGGAATGAACCACAGATTCGTTCTTCGTGTGCTCTTAAATAACTACTGGGCTGCTCACTGCCAACAGATTGAACCGGAGCTGATGGCCAAGGCATAGGAAGTGCTTTATTACATGACGCTCCCTTTAGCTACTATTGAAAAGGGTAAAATCCTGCTGGAGTATGGACAGCAGGGTTGCACCACAGAAAATGAAGATAATGGTCACAGAAGATATGCTTTCAGGTACAGCAATTGCATCCATCCAGAGGAGACACATATACAGAGAAGACAGATATCTAGATATGTGCTTTTCCGAAAAAAGGCAGATATCATTGCTTCAACCAATAAATTAATTACAGCCACAAAATGAGCAAGTTGCCCAAGTGAGTATGTAATGTAGAGCCCCTGGCTGTGGGCTTTACAGGGGTTGTATTGTAGCAGATCCAGCCACTGAACAATTAGTCAAACTGTTTTTTGTGCTTAAATCCCTTTCAAATGAGAGGAAGATTTCCTTTCTTCTCATCTGTGTGGATGTAGATCTCTTAAAAAAGCATGTTAGATAAACAGCTGTCAGGAATGGCATAGCTGATCTTGCTTTAGGGCAAGCTGATAGAGCTTTTGGGTCCCTTTCAGCCTTTTTCCTATAACTGGAGGTGGCCCTAGTAACATATATGTATATATATTTGTTCTCTCTAGCCTGCTGTATTTTTTTAGCAAAATCTTTGCTAGTTGAAAGGAATAGTCCCTTTTTACTCAGCATCTTTTGAAGTCTGTAGGTATAAAAAGCCACTCATTGTTTAGCGCACCTCCACAAAGATTCCTTCTTAATCCCGATTGTGTGTACTCATCCCTTGGCTGAGCCTTCCTGAACAGTGGAATTTGAGTTGGTTCACATTCCTCCATAAATGCACATAGGGTAATACATCAGACTTTTTTTCCTTTTAAGAAATCTGATCAGTTCTGACGCTTTCCAACTCCATTGAAAAACCCCTGTAGTATTTAAGAGCACCCATTAGTATGAACAAACTTCTGAAACCCCTGAAAATATTTGCTTTGCTGTGTCATTACACAGTTTACAAAGCCTGGAGATTTGTTCCTGATGCACAATCAATGAAAGTGAATAGACTATTTTTTTATTGTAATAGAAATGTATTTGTGTTGTCCTTGTAGAAGGCAATGTCATGACTCTCGTGAGGTTATCCCAATTTGACCAGAAAATGGTACCGTAGGAGAATACTGACACTCAATATTTTGGTATGCCATTTGGTTTAATGCAGAATTTTGAAAATTGGGGAAGCAGTCCTGAAACTGTGCTATTGCTTGGACCTTGTCCAAGTCATTTCACTTGCTGCTGATTCTTCACGTTTTTGCCTTCACAACTCCACTTGTCCAGGTCCAGCTGCTGAAGCCCAGGCCCAAGCAAGGTATTACTTAAGCACCTATAAAAGTTCCTTGTTTTCTTCTTGAACTGGGTGCCTGAGTTTGTACTTGGTCTAATGGGGACTTGGCATCCATGGGGACCTGAAGATATTACTGTACCTATTCCCTAATTTTAAAGAAAAGAATGTGAAATTCACAGAGCTTTATGTCTCTGAATCAGGCTTTAATTTCTTTGTAGATGGAAAGTGCAGTTTCTGGGGAAAGGAGCTTGCTAGTTGAATAAGTTCAAAAAGATCTTAGCGGTTCCAGTAATTACTCATTTCATCAATCCATCTATGTTTAAAGTGAGGTAAACCGAGCTCTTTCCTATAATGTCTACTTCAAATAATGCTGCTTTACATTTGGAGAGCCAAATAAGGAAATAGAACATAATCTTTCAGGAGTTTCTTTCCCTTTTAGTTCGCGTAGCTCAGCAGCTTGCTGCAACAAGAGCCCTTCTTTCTATGAAACCTGTTTAACATATTCCACTAAACAAACTATCTCCTAAAGAAAGTAGGAGCATTTTTTGTGTGCGCCTGGCTCTAGCGTTGGCTCTTGAGGACATTTCTGTATTTGTCGATGTGCTAAATGAGCGATGCATTTTGGACAGCTTCTGTGTTCTGATTTGTTTTGTTGTGCTTTTTTTCACCCCTCCTCCCTCCATTCTTCCCCTTTTTAATTTGTCTAGGAAAAAAAAAAAGCTCCTCCAGTGTTGTTTCCTGCAAAGACCATTCTTAAGAGCTCGTTGGACAGCGCAGGGCTCTTGAAGTGATAGCTAATTGGTGAAAGAAAGGCCCTGATTGTCTTGAGGGAGCTGGAAAGTGCTGCGTGTGCTGCTGAAAGGGACTAGGGAGAAGGTGCCTGGTTTCGCCGAGCAGCTGCTGCTGGAGATGTTTGGAGATTACATCAGCATTGGAAAAAAGGGGCAAAAAAAAAAAGTCCAACTTCACAGAGACGGAGTTTATGGAGTTTTTTTCCCCCTTCCAAAGGTCTTCTGACAATACTGTCATTGTCAATATAAGAGTTGTTAATTCTTTATGAATAGTGCATGGGGCCTCTTGACTAAACAGTACATTACATGTCCCAAATCTGTCAGCTGGACTCTTCTCTCACATGCTAGTGAGATCACTTTGATTGGAATGTTACAGGAATTGCTGGGCTGGCCACGCAGAACTGAATACTGCATTATATAATTAGAACTCCCAGAGTATTTTTTTCACGTTACCTCATTATTCGAGCTTAAATATGGAGTCAGTCCTTTTGATGATTTTACTGGTTGTAATTATATTAATACGATTCATTTTGTGGTCCTGTCTTAGTGCTTATATAGATTATAAACTGTCACAAAGGTTTCCTGACACAAGAAAAGAGGACTAAGGGACTTCAAAAGGCTTGCTCAGATTTGAATTGACAATGGGGAGAACTGGACTAAGGTAAATGGAGCTAGAGCATATTTTTACCTTGAGATCTGATGAGAGAGAAATGGCCTGTTGAGCCTGCAACCGAGTGAAGATTCATCAGAAAGCCTCACGCTGACAGAGGGGCAAAAAATGACAACTGATTGAGCCAAATGACTTCCTGTCAAACTCAGGCATGAATTTCTTGTTGGGAACAGACTTGTGGACTTTTGCCAATTAAACGATCTGGACAAGCTGGAAGCAATCCTATTGCTGGGCAGCCCAAGACTGCCAGCGGCCCAGTCTTGATACGTGAAATGTGATGGCGTGCTGCCTGCTGGACTCCCTGCTGGTCTGTGCGTGAAGGTGTCAGCTGCGCAGCCTGCCTGGATGCAACAACTGTGACAGCACCTGAATGAAGCTGATGGTAACTGGCCCAGCTCGGTATCCACGAGCCGCGCTGTGGACTTGCAGGAGTGGATTTTTTCCTGATGGGCTGATTTGTTACCAAATTCCTTGTGGTTCTTACTGGTCAGTTGGGTCTGAAACTGAGTGAATGTTTTTGACTGACTATAACCTGATGAATACTCATGTTTCTTAGCAAGCAATATAGCTGAGTACCAGAATGAGCTGGACACCACTGGAATAGTCTGTTCCAAGAAAACAGACCTGTGACGCAGAGGGTGTCTGAGGGACGCTAGCTGTGCTTCAACAGTGCCGAGGGGTGGGGGGCATATGACGGCATGACATGCACTGAGTTTTGACTCCAAAGCCCTGTAATGTACCTTCAATGCTAGTCTTTAATAAGGAGCTTATGAGGATGCTGAAGAACACCAAGACCACATTGACAGGTTTTTTTGGTTAACTCATACTGCCAAATAAAAGAAGTGGTTCCAAGTGAACTGTCTGCTTTCAGATGGATGTTATACTAAACAATGAAGCTGGTGAAGGTTCTAGAGAACAAGTCTTCTGAGGAGTGGCTGAGGGTGCTGGAGCTGTTTAGTCTGGAGAAGAAGAGGATGAGGGGAGACTTTATTTCTCTCTACAACTACCTGAAAGGAGATTGTAGAGAGGTGAGTGTCAGTCTCTTCTCCCAGGCAGCAAGTGAAAGGACAAGAGGAAATGGCCTCAAGTTGTGCCAGGGGAGGTTTAGATTGGGTATTAGGAAAATGTCTTCACCGAAAGGGTTATCAAGCACTGGAACAGGCTGCCCAGGGAAGTGGTGGATTCACCATTCTTGGAGATATTTAAAAGATGTGTAAATGTGGCACTTAGGGACACGGTTTATTGGTGGATTTGGCAGTGTTAGGTTTATGGTTGGATTCAATGATCTTAAAGGTCTTTTCCAACTCAAATAATTCCATGACTCTAAGTCTAACATCCAAAAATCTTATTGCATATACAACTCCATTTAACACCTGCTTTTAAGAACTCAGTTTTTCTACAGTAAAAGTAGGAAAATGGTATTGCTTTGCCTGAGAAATGTAGTTGTTGTTAAAAAAAAAAAGTCCTTTTTGGGTTGATAATTTTCTGTCATGTAAAAGTAAAGGCTGCCACTTCATAAACTGCCTTCTATATCTGTTGGTAGCTCACACGAAGATATCGGAGTTCAGCCTAGGTAAAAACCTACAACATTCCCATGAAGAGTTTCTGACCCTTTCATGACTCACACACCTACAGGCTTGTCTCATTAGTAACTGTTAATCAGCCCTTACCACTCTGTCTTTTGAAGCCTCCTAAAATTCAGATGTGAGAGGTGGTATGTGTTTATGCTGTGGAACAGAGTAAATGTCAGGTCAATTGATTTCAGCCTCAGATTTTATTTATGGTGGATGACCAATCTGCAAAACAGCTTGCAATGCCTGAAGATGCATGTTATTGACTTGAAATCTAGCCAGATGACAATAAATTAAAAGTAGATGTAGCAAACCCCGCTGTCCATTTCTGTGGTTCTTAGTTTTAATGATAATTCTGTCCTTTTTTTTTTTTGTTTCCCAACACCAGGAGACCACAAAGGGAAAGTGAAATATTGTCTATTTGATGTGCAGACATACCTGTGATAATAAGGCACAGCAATCCATTATTCTTCTTTCAGTTAGTAATTGCTGTTCTTAGCTGTTTTATGCTGTTGTATGCAAAACAAAGTTTAAATTGTTTCAAAGTGTGGATGTGAAGAGAAATGTTACACGTGAAGTTGTGGCTTTAACATTTGGTGATATACGGAACTGGCACTGGTGTGGAATTTACCACTTGGATTCCTTTATCCCTGCAGAGCAGCATCTCAAGTTTTCCATGTAAATCAGAGAACGTGGCCTTGCTATGTATAGATCGTACTCTTACACAGACCAAAATTTTCATTGCCCTCTGTGGCGTGGTCGGTAGGGACACGTCAGAATTTTGTCATGCCTGAGAGGTGATAACCATTCCCCTTTTTGACTGCGGGAAAAGAGGGCCAGTACTGGGTGAACTTACTGCTTGGTAGGCTTAGGGAGTGGTAGGTATCTACCCTGTACACAACCCTTGTCCCAAAACTCGGCACTGGCAAGACATGGGGAACAGTCTGTCAGTGGACTGGTTCTGTTGGTTATTGTCTGTTTAAATCACTTGATCTGGACCTTATGTGAGTTATGTGAATTTTGCTCTGATTATGAAAATGATCTGGCCAATGTTTGGCATAATATTGCTCTGCATCCGGTACAGGTAAAACTGGCTGGAACCCTAAGGAGTTTATTAGAACATCGAAGTTTTGAGGCCCATTTAATCAATGTAATAATAAAAAAAAACCACTAAAGAATTCATTGGAATCGTGTTACCTATTAAACTCCTTATGCATTCAAAGTAGTTTTAAAAGCATCTTAGTTAATTTCTGTGGATTCATGTTGTTTTTATCCAGTGCTGCAGGACATTGAGAACATGGGTGGCCATCCTGTTTATGCTGTTATTACAAAATTAGGGCTATCGCTCTTTCAAAAGTGCAAAGTATAAAGGAAAGGAGGATCTTCCTCTTTATTCTCATGGGCATTTGCCCTTCCTCTTTTCATGGAGATACTAAAAATCTAGGCCCTTTAATTGTTGGTCTGGTATGGTGTGAAAGTGTCTACTAATATTTCCTGGTGTTATGCTATGGAGCACTGTGCCAAGACACCCGAATGAAGAGAGAGAACGCTAGCTCTAGAGCTCAAAGAAACATGGCTCCATTTGCTCTAGGCTGTGTTAATGTGCCTTGACTAGTCTTGGGCCCAAAGCTGTGTCTCCAGATGGTGCCACAGCGATAAACCTGCTGGGCTGGCCATGCTTCGGTTGGCATTGCCATCTGGTCAGTACAGGTTGCACGTGTGAACTGCTGCGCTGAGCAACCACATCCCTGGGGTACGCCTGGGCCCCGCTCTACATAGCAAAGAATAGAGATGGCTTCGGGAGCACTCCCTAAGGCTCTGTAATAGCTGATGGGGGCTCCTCTCAGTCCACCAAAGACATGAGGCCAACACATCTGGAGTGTGGGGAGCCTCTGGTGCTGCTAGGCAGCATCCTGTTATTCCGTTCTGTTGTTGGTGTAGGGAGTCAGAATTCAAACCAGGATTGCTCTGTTGGAGGGGGCTTATTTGGGGCCGATTTGTGAGCTACCTTCTACCTGAAGTAGCCACAATGAAGGTCAAAGTTATTTTTCACTGTGGATGGTGCACTTGGCTCGGCTTCGTGCTTTCTGAAATGTCCTCAAAGAACACTTCTGGCATCTGAAAGAACATAGTACCTTTACACTTGTTAGAAATTGTCATAAATGGTTTGATTTTCTCCTATTATACTCTGATTTAACCATATTTTTTTTTCCTTCAGGAAAATATAACATAATATTTTAAATAGTGCTTGTTTGGGTTTTTTTTTGTTATTGTTGGTTGTTTTTTTTTCAAGTGGATAAGTTAGATTGTGCCTGTGCTTACAAGTTAACTTTCTTTTTACTAGATGGAGTGCAGTAGAAGAAAAAATTTTGGAGAACAACCGCTTCATGTCAAATACTTGTAGTTTGTAGTTTATTTAAGCTCCATCTTGAAGCTCATATTACAACGGGATTTGAATGGGCTTGACTGGAAATCACTTTGGAGTCTTAAAATTCATTCAGTTTCATTTAGGTATTTAAGAAGATACTTATGCCCAACTGATTTTGTTTGCATTTAAGGATATAATTGAAAATAAGCGTGTGTTTAAAGGCCTTTCAGTACTTAAAGGGAGCCTATAGGAAAGATGGGGACAATCTTTTTAGTAGACACAACAGTGACAGGACGAGGGGTAATGGTTTTAAACTAAAACAGGGTAGGTTTAGGCTGGATATAAGGAAGAAATTCTTTACAGTGAGGGTGGTGAAACACTGGAACGGGTTGCCCGGAGAGGTAGTGGAGGCCCCATCCCTGGAAACATTCAAGACCAGGTTGGACAGGGCTCTGAGCAACCTGATCTAGTTAGCGG
>Ga0065711_1012980_pt1 | contig 10520 bp, 12 predicted proteins | sample Hoacrofraction12_FD_59098 | JGI IMG/M metagenome (GOLD analysis project Ga0065711, IMG submission 59098) | Hoatzin crop microbial communities from Cojedes, Venezuela - Epithelial fraction 12 v2 (version 2) | ecosystem: Host-associated > Birds > Digestive system > Esophagus > Crop | place...
TGGAGATATTCCAGCCCCGCCTGGCCGCGGTGCTGTGCCCCCTGCTCTGGGTGACCCTGCTTGGGCAGGAGGTTGGGCTGGGTGACCCCCAGAGGGCCCTGCCAAACCCCACCACACTGGGATTCTGTGATTCTGTGAAATACATGCATGCAAAAGGAGGATGAACTGGGCTCATGGGGCTTCTCCCACCTTCGCTGCCATGTGCGTGCTCACTGCTGCACCGTACCCAATTCTCTTGCATGCAGTACAAGCAGGCCAGCTTACAGTTTTGGTAAGAATTAAAATTACCCGCAGCTACTTGCCTGTAGCCTCTCAGCCTGCAGTCTTGTGCGCCCCGCTCTCCTCCCGTTCCCCTCCAACTTGCCATCTCCTCCCCAAGAACCTGCTGTCTCGCAGCAGACAGCCCTGTGGGAGAGGGCATTGCTCTCCAGGGCCCCTCTGGGTTATGAATGGGGGGCTCTTTTCCAGCGTGCTGGCTGCTGCACAGAGGTCTCTTCTCAAACCTGAGCCCCTCGTGAGGATGCTGGGCCTCATCCAGGCACACCACAGCCTCGACAGTTAGCGAGCACATAACTGTGTCAGTATACAGAGAGGGAGAAGCGGAAAGGTGACCTTAGCAAAGCTACATTCCATCTAAAACAGCTCACTACCACAAAAGTATGACAGGAGGACTACAGACCTACTCCTCGCTTGTTTTTCAGAAGTCTTTGTAATCTTAAGGAAAATTCCAGTTCCTGAATCACTCTCCAAACATCGACTGAACTTCCCTGGAAACGCACAGTAGCACTACAATTTTTACATCTCCTTCCTCGTATTCTGTCACCCAAACACAGAACAAACCCTTGCCTGATGCACGTAGCCCGGGCGAGCACCCGTTCTGCGCCCTGTTACACACCCGAGCGAGATGAGCGGGCCTCAGCTGGTCTGAACCAACTCAGTCGTCTCACACTGCAGTCTCTGTAATTCTGCAGACACGCAGCCGAGCAGTCGGAATCGGGGAGGACAATCTGAACTTGTTTGGAGAGACAGGCCAAGGGAGTAAGCGTCCTCAGCTAATTGCTGTACGGCTGCTCAGACAGGAGGATTCAACTTGCAGCAGGGTCAGCCTTAGTGTCTACGCCACAAGGCATAAGCAAATCCAAGCCCTAGCTGGAGTAAGTACTAACACAAGTACTAGTACAAGACAGACCACATGAGCTGAACTTGTCGTTCCTCCCTCTCCCAAGAAACTGCTACACAGCACGGAACAGTGGCAGAGCGACACGCCGCCGGTCACCAGCCGCCCCAGATAACACCGCAGCGCTCACCTCAACAGCTCAGCAAGCCCCCGCAGGTGAGTGTCCAGCAGAAAGCCCAACAAGCAGGTGGCTAGGTCGGCTCCAGCCGTGTCTTTGATAGCAGTCATGATAAGGCACCATCAGGTGCCCGGGCAGGGACACTGCCCATCGCAGAGCTCCAACTGCCCAGCGTTCCTCGGTCAGCCGGCCGTTCCGCCTTGCCCCCCGCGCTCCCGGGGCGGCTCGGGGCCCTGCCACCCCTCTCTCCCATCCAGCCGGTGCCGTCTGCTCGGGCAGGTGCTCCCTGGCTCTCCGCACGCCTCTGCTCGAGCGTTGCTCTGTGGTTTGCTGGTACCAGCCCTCAGTTTTCAGCAGTCACGCGTATGCAAGTACATTGCTGCTTCTTCCACAGACCATGCGCCTTGGACCTGTTCTCCTGCAGTCATCCCAGTTTCTATTTCTGATTATCCCAGACGCTCTCAGCACACGACATCACATCTGTTAACGCACGCTGCGCCGCGAGCCGTGGATTACCGCATCCCCTGCATCCCTTCATGGCTTCCACGACATCACGCTCTACACTACTGCCTGCTTGATAACCAGGGGTTCCTATCTGTTTCCTAGTATGGTTACTGCGTTAAGCCGCGTTCCCAAATGCGTATATGACATCCTCAATAAGCCACGGGGTGCACTACGAGATTCCAACCTCTTCCTAGGGTACGTACAGACAACCACGTGTAAGCAGCCACTGGATTTCACGGGACTCATCACAAGTGACACCTGGGACTCTTGCTCGCCGTGCACCATACCCAGCAGACCTTCCCCTGCCTCCCCTCCCCAGTGCAGGCTGCCGCTCCGGACGGGTCCTGACTCTCCAGTTATCAAAACATACACCATCAGTAGAATATAACTACACACAACTATTAAGCCTCACATGTTATCACTTAAACCTTTAATCTGCATTTCCATTGTAACACGTAAAAAGGCAAAGTCTCTACTTCGGAAAGCCTACAACCCATGGGCAGGGAGATCCATGAACTCGGGACTAAGTTCCCGAGTCCCAGTCTGTAACTGAAGGCTTAACGAGGTGACAGAAGGACGCAGTTGTGAACATAATTTTTAAAAGATAAAAAGCAAATTTGCAAGTACAAATACATTCTGCCAGCTTTACAAGCAGGAACAGCAAAGGCTGTCCCGTCTCATTTTCAGCACAATGGACCAGATGCTTTTGAAGTGTACATTGCACATGGTACCCCCAGGACAGGAATCTCCCGCTGTGTGGCATTTTTATCCAAAAAGGCAGGTATAGATGAATGTGTGAACTCTGTCCTGCACTGCCCCCAGACAAGTGATCCAGGGGAGCACTGTGAGAAGTCCTTCATTCCTCTTAACCCAACGGAAACTTCATGTGGAGGAGGGCAGAACTGTGGAAAGAAGTGAGGGGAGAGAAGGGAAGCCTGGTGGAGTAAGTGGAAGTGAAGTCCAAATTTGAAAGCACAGACAGTTTTATTCTCTGCCAGATGCACCAACATTTCTTCAAGACACCTGGGTTTCTGTCTTTGGGGTTTTTTTTTGGTCTCAGAAGCCTGCATAGTCCATGCAAAGCCCTGCATCTCTCCACAGTAAAGCAGGACCATTCACGTCTACTGTAACCAAACTGCAAAGGGTTGTGTCCCTCTGGTTCTGGCACTGTATTCTAGATCTGTACTCCTGCAGGTTTGGGGATCCTTGAGCAGAAACAGAGCTCATTTGGTTTCTATTCCACTTGATTTGTGCAGCAAAGTTTAAGAGAAGGCAGCCGTCCACAGCCACGGCGTTCTCATTTGCTGGGGAAGGCACGGGTTTGACAAGGCTCAAACTAACGCCCAAGTCTTGCAGGAGCCGATCGTTCGTGCCTCCGCAGTGATGGTAAGGACATAATGCTGCCCACACTCATCTTACAAGCTTCCCCCTAAGTTACTACTGGACGAGACAAACGTTGCATGAATTTCCAGTTCAGGTACTACCAGGAATGTGACTGGGCCAACAAATGCTTGAAGGAACAGCCTACTTCACTCCTTGGGCTAACAAAGCTGCTCTGAAGGCTCAAGGACATGATGCAACTTCTGCTCTAAGACGATCACCAAAACGCAACCAACCTGGAGAACTGAATTTCTTTAAAAACTAAAGCTAGCACCACACGCTACCCGCCACCTGCATTCAAGGCAGATCTTCAGCCACGTTAGGGCCCCCTGTGATAGAAACACACAGCAGAGCCCCGCTACACCGAGCTCAGCTCCTGCTGGGAAACAGCGAGACAGAGGAGCGCAGAGCAAGCCGTAGCCCAAACCAAGGCCTCTGTACATCGGTGAAGACACACCTCAAGAGCTGCTCGGGCTCTGCAGAGCCGCCGGCCCGAGCTGTGCCCCCTCCCACACTGGTGTGCTGCCCGCAGACAGGCAGGCAGGGGAGGGAGGGAGCTGCGGCCCTGGCTGCGCTGGCTTGGTGCCACAGGGATTCCTCTGCCGCGGGGCAACCCTCAGCTGCTCCTTCTGGACAACCCAGCGTCACCCACCGGAGATGCTCGGGGATGAGGATCTAGCCACAGACAGAAATAAATTTAACAGGGGAGGGAAAATACCAGGAGCGCTGACGTCCTCTTCCTTTCCCAAGACACACAAGTGAAAAGCAAACCAGAATAAAGGCACCAACCGCAGGTCAAGTCGAGGTTTTTTGCCTTAGCAAACCAACACATGATTTTGGATTTTGATACATCCCTTCCAGGCTTTATTATGAGTATCTGAGATGAGATAAATAGACATAACTCACTTGCAGTACATGTCTTAAACCAGTTAGCCAATGACCAATCTACCTTGCACAGGCTCTGGTCATTGCTGTATCGGGCAAAGAACCTGCAAATCCCAGGGCAGAGAGAAACGCTGCGCAAAAAATGGCCACGTTAACACCAACCACTTCCCCCGAGATACGCCGAGGTATCTAGCAGCCAGAGCCCTTGAGAATCGCACCGGCAGAGGCAGCGACTGATGGCTGGGAAGGGACTGGATGGAATTACAGCGTATAACTTGTAATTCGGGGCAGTGATCCACGACCACCATCACAGGCACCGGGTACGAGCGCAGAGCCTCACCGCAGCCAAATGCCAGGCGCCTCTCACCACGCTAAAGCAGCTCAGGCTGAAGTTTATGGGATTTTCCCCAGGCTGAAGTTCACGGGATTTGCCCCAGGCACAGTCCCCACACCCGAAGGCATCCCTTCCACCAGCCACTTGGACACCCAGCACCTCACAACTGCTGAACAGAACAGCTTCCAGAGCAGCCTGGCTCCACGGCAACCTGCTCCACTCCTGGATGTTTTGCCTATTTTATACCCAATTCAACCAAGCTGGAACTTTTCACAACAGAGTCACACGAAACTACTACCAGACCTCAAAATTCGTCTAGGGTTTCTCCAAATGACGCAACCCCTTCAAACTTTCGTATCTGAATTCCTCGTCTGCACCTCTTTCTTGGAAACTCACCCCAACGCTGTTGAACACTTCGGCAGAGGGTTTTAGAAGCCCCGGACTGAACCTCCAGCATCGTGGTGACAGTTTTGGCACCTCTCCTATTTTTCACTCCAAGCACCAATACTCATGGATGTGCACGGACCCCGACGCTGCCATCTCTGAACTACAACGCTGTGGTTCTCATACAGGTTTACTCTGTGTTTGTAAACTATACCCTAGCAAACGCTCTGTACTTAATTTAGTTGATCTAACAATCACATGATGAAGAAACTTGGAATATTTTCTGGACTGCAGTTCTGCACGGTTCTGACACCTTAACCACCCAGCTCGCTTGAGGAGAGTGCCCGGGGAGAGGAAGGACTCTGCCCAGCTCCTGAAGCTGGGAGCAGCAAAATGCCCCCATCGTGGTGCTGAGCCCCCGACAAATGACCGGGGAGGAGAGGCGAAAACCAGGATTTGCTCCGGACGAGGGTGCAACCAAGGAACTGCATGAAAATACTTGCCTAGGAACCAAGAACAACCCAGTGACAACGCAGGCATCCCTGCGGACATCTGTCACGGTCCGGACCCCACGCTCAAAGCCACCTTCAACGCCCGCTCACGCCGGGCTCTGTCGATGTTAACTCCCACTAGGATGAGCACGGTTTCTGCTGGCCGCTCCGCAGGCGTGGGAGACCCCACCGCACCCCCACCCCGGCGAAGGGAGAGGAGCAGGGGAGGAAAGGCAGGAAATTTTTCCTTGTTTTGTTTGGTTGGTTGTTGTTGTGTGTGGTGGGTTTTTTCAATCAAAGCTGCTCTGTGTGCAGGGACAGCTTAAGGCTACTTGCATAGCTCAGGAAAAATCTGGCTCAGCATCAATACATTTACTTTTTCTACCCTCTAATATTTTACATAGCATAGCTATAAACCCTGAGAGCAATACATATGGCTCCAACTAATTTTATGTCCCATCGCTCTGTTCCCAGAGAAACTAAAGGCCCAAGTGAAATACGTAAGTGGCAGAAGGGTAACGAGTCTTGGCAATTCTAAGTCTTACACTCATATCTAATTATGAGGCATCTCCAGTACTAAAAAACTTCCAGAAAGAATAATCTACCGTTGTCTTTCTCAAAAAACACCTCCCCAACCAAGAAACCCCATGAGTCACATAAAGACACTTTCACACATTTAACAAGGGTCAGTATAGCCATATGCATAAGCAACACACTAATTAATAAATCGACAACACGCTTCAGGGACACAGAAAGCTGTTTCATTCAAAAGCATATAGCTAGATTTCAGTTTTGTTTCTACTGCTAGCAGCCTAACTCTGTAACCAACTCCAAATATTTCTTTAGACAGACTGTTTCAAATACTTAAATTGCTTGATCTTTGCATTAAATGCTTTTTTAGTGTTCCCATTAATGTTGCCTGCTTCTTTCTCCCTCTTCTACAGATGGCATCACCCAGGGGCAGAGCACTTCGGTGGGTGACTTCGCACGGGTCACTTCAGCTCCACGCCTCAGTTTCGCTCTATTTGAGAAACCAACGGCTCGATACCACATCCACAGTGCTTCTCGTTCGCTGCCAGTTATTATTAAATAAAACAGAAGCAAACCATAAGATTACATTGCAGATTTAATTTGAAATTCTTCCATTAGAAATTTTAAGCATTTAGCTGAACGGCTTCGTTTGCTCAGTTGCACGTACTCCAAATCACCCTCAGCAACAAAGGACTGATGTAGAGACACACATAAAAAAGAAACACTGCATTTAAATTAAGACTAATTTCAGGAGCTGCATATTTAATAATGAAAGCAGTCTCTGAAGATGTCAGCTGCTGTAGAATGCGCTGGCAAATCATACTTGCAAAAGATAAGCTTTTCCTAGCTTTTTTTATGGCTTTGAAGGGAAAGTGTTCGATAGACCAAGTCGATGGACAAACGAGCGCTCCGATCGAGAGCGCAACTTTTACACAGTGGCGTAAAAGCAAACCATTGAGGGTTTGGGTTTTTTTTTTTTTTTGGAAATATTTCAAAGGTCATGCTTACATATGCAAGGGCTTCAGGACCGATTTTAGCAACCCAGTCAAAAAATACAGACTACGCATTTACTAGCTATTTTGTCTGAAGGGTAGCAGAGCAAAAGAGGAGACAGGAAAAAAAAAACCTATGTAGAACAAGTCCAGCAGTGTCACACAAATAGCTGAAAAGTGTCCATCACTCCAAAGCACAACAAAAACATCACTGCTCTCTATTCCCACTTGAGACTTGTACCCCACTGCAGACAGAGTTTGGTTCATCGAGCTGAGCTCTTTGTCAATCAAGACTGCTGAAAGCCATCCGGCCCTCTGCAAATGGCAAGGCTTGCCTCGGCGGGTGGCGAGGAGAGGACCCCCCATTCCTCCACTCCCCCCTTCCCAGCACCCCAGGCACATCCTGCTCCCTCCCAGGGACGGCGCTGGGACCCCAGAGGCGCCTGGGATCCTGGTGTGCAAACCACAACCACTGCCATGACCTTCCCTGGCATTTACTTCTTTCTAAAAACATTCAAGATGCAGCACCCGCTCCTGTTTCTCTGGTCCGGTTCTGCATTTTCAGGCTTCTCCAGCTTACTGATACTCCACAGAATGAATGACATGGGAAGAATCAGTCAACGTCAGCCTTACGGGATGTAAATATTTAAGAAAACAGACACTGATATTTGTGCCGCCACTCAACGTACATTTAAAGATGCATCACTGACATTGATAATACGGTCTTTTACATACAGCAAAAGATAAAATATTTTAAAAGTCCTAAATCCCTGCATGTGATTCATGGTACCTCGAAACACTCTGCAGTTTTTGGTGTACATTTAGAGCAGAACAGCACAAAGGCATACTCTATTTACTGATATATAACACACAAACCCCACTGCAAGGATGGATTATAATACCTAGGCTTAACCCTTGAAGGTTTGTACTATGAGGCTTTTTTTTTTTCCTTTCCTTGTGTCAACAACTTGTTTCATTTGGTGGGCAGGACAAGAACCCTCATTTCTTCAGGAGATGCACTTCTTGGTGGACTACAACACAATCACACCATCTAACCCCCAGCTAGTTCTCTTAAATACGTTTTTACCAAACCAGTATCTGGACACCAACTTGAATCACACAGAAAATTATGTAACTTTAGATATTGCTGGTCAAAAAGGAATTCTCAACTGTTGAGGGTTCAGAAGCCCCAAAACTCTACTGTTGGTACTTTCTAGCAGCATCACAGAGAAATGGGAAAATTAGGCAACCAGTTTTGGATCCATATACTGGTGGTTTTTAATTCTACATTCATAGTTGCTTTCATACGCTTAACACTTGGTCCAGGCTAAGAGAAACGCTTCCCTGGTCAGCCCAGCAGTCAGCTGTGAAACTAGTCTAAATTTCAGTGAGGACAGCTCACGCATCACACCTGTCCTCTGGCCTGATTTTTGTGGGCTGCAGTCCCTCCAAGACGAGCATCCATCCATCCATCTGTCCATCCATCAGGATGCTCATTTTAGAGGTTTGCATCTGGAAATTCAGAGCCACGAAAACCAGCTGTTATACAAACCTGGGAAGCTGGCAAAAATGTCAGCTACTTCTTTGTACACTTGCACCCTGCTGTCAGCTACATAAGTGGTTAAGTGATACAAGTCTGCAAAAATCCATGATAACCTGCACACGCTGCACAGAGTTTGTACGTGCTGATCTCGTGCCACCCCAGACACAACCCTATTCCCTTCAGTGTCAAAATCTACAGAAAAGCAGAGTGAAATCAGACTGTCCAAAAAGTTATAAAGTGCAACAGAGAGTGAGAAAAACTCTAAGAAATACTGTGTCACAACCCGCATTTTATCACTGTCACAATTTGGGGCTGATAAAGCACTAAATTCTCTGACTAAATGAACTGGCGTGGTAGTGCTAAACCAGAGATGAGTTTTGTGCATCATTTCAAAAACCTACCTCTGTGTCACAGGGCTGAGCAGAGCCTTAGTACTGAGCTTGTTTCAGTTTTTGCATTTTACTAATGAGTTTATGACAGGAATAGACAGGAATGCCCACAACCGTGGCCAGGTGAGCTCCTGCGACCTCAGTAGTTACACCACTACCAGCTGATGGCTCTGGAGGAAACCCACATAAAGTAACTGTATCTGGCCCACTTCTAGCTGGCAGTTACTTGTAACAGAAAAGCACATTGGTAAGATAAGCAAAGTGACAAAGGCTACAGCAAGTGCACTACCAGAAGTGACCATTTAAAGCAATGGGATAAAAAGCTGAAGTATCTGGGCAGAAAGCAGATGTGCAAGCTCAACTCCGGCTGTACAACGCACCGAAAACAGCATTTCAAGCACCAAAACCCCAGAACTCTCACCAACACTGAACTAATATAAAATGGAGAGAGAATTAAAAAAAAAAAACCCAAAACCCCCCCAAAACAAAAACTACAACAAAAAAAAGAGGTTGAAGAAGAAAAGGAAGAAACAGCTGCTATACGACCCACTTCAGGGCATTTATATGATGTTTTATTAGTCAACACGTAACCTTACAGGATTATATGACTTAACAGCTCAAAACAGTTAGCTCAGCTGCACAGCAGCACAGTATTCTACAGATCAAACGACAAGGTATTAACACAGCCTCAGAAAGAACCAGACCACCACAACGGCATCCTCTTGTCTGACTCTCATTTACAAAAAGTTTTGATCCTGCGCGGTCTGGTAACAGGATGTATTAAATACATCGCAAAACTTCAGCACGTATAGGGCAGAAGCTCCAAAACAAGTATATTCACGGTTATTTTCACCAAGACTTCTTTACATTACACTTAAAAGTTTGAAGATAATGAACCCCCACAGAAGGAGGAGGAATACTGCCTATCTATCCAAGCAAAGACTCAAAACACCCACTCGCAGAATCGTCCTGTTCATGCCCAAAGACTTGCCTAAAACCCATAAATACTCACAAAAACCACTCACAGAACCATCCTGTTCATGCCCAAAGACTTGCTAAAACCCATAAATACTCACAAAAACCACTCACAGAACCATCCTGTCCATGCCCAAAGACTTGCTAAAACCTATAAATAAATGCCATGGGCATTAGAATCACTTCTAAACCCCAGTTCCAAGTAGTTTAGCTGAAGCACTAGGCGGATCTAGCTGAATTTTAATAGGTATCTTGGAGAAACAGAACTCCAGCCGCAGAGTTCATTCTCCCCGTGCACACAGCTGCCATCCATGGCTGTGCAAAGCGGACTCTCGACAGAACAGCATTCCCACGTGGCATCCCTCCCGCTTCGCGCGGAACCAGAAAGATGTGGCTTTACCACGGCGGTGTCACCTTGGGAGGCCTGATCCACCCAACCCACTGCCAGAGCCACAGGCCGGCAGGGGGAAAGACGCGGTGACAGGTTAAATCAGCCCCATTTTACAACCACCCGGTGTCGATTTCTGAGGTACTGCCGGACGGTGAACCCCCAACACCTCAGCGCTCGGTTAACCAGCCAGAACAGAGCAAATCCTGCACAAAATCCAAGCATGGAGGAAGGAAAAAACAGTCCAGTTTACACCTAACGCGCTCCGGGTCAAGCCTTTAAACCGCAGGTCTGTGTTTAGAACGGGGAATAAGCCTCCAGCAGCAGGAGCGATGGACAAACCGACCAAAAACCAGGTAAAAAGGGGCAAAAAATCATTTAAAAAATATTAAAAAAGCAAAAGGAGCCCCAGAAGCAGAGACACCCCCC
>Ga0065711_1051089_pt1 | contig 10520 bp, 9 predicted proteins | sample Hoacrofraction12_FD_59098 | JGI IMG/M metagenome (GOLD analysis project Ga0065711, IMG submission 59098) | Hoatzin crop microbial communities from Cojedes, Venezuela - Epithelial fraction 12 v2 (version 2) | ecosystem: Host-associated > Birds > Digestive system > Esophagus > Crop | place...
CCCCAAAAAGAGAAGAAGCAGCAGCGGGTCCGCGCGGCTGGGAAATATTCTGGGCTGAATTCCGCTCGGTTTTGAGCCGTTTCCGCGGCGGAGAGGCGGGATACGGGGTTTGGGGGGTGGGGGCAAGGGAGCGGCACTCACCTTCGGGCGGCTCCGACATGGGGGGGGTCAGGCAGTACATGTGGTAGCCGCGGTCGCAGTCATCGCAGAAGAGGAGCTGGTCCTAAGCAGAGGGGGAGGAAGAGGAGGGAAAAATTTGGTGATTCTACCTGGATTTGGTGCAAGGACAACGAGGAGGGGACCGGAGGGGACGAGGGTCCCTCTCCATCATTCTCCACGCTGTCGGAGCGACCAGGAAGACATCGCCATGTCCTCCGGAGTACCAAAAGCACCATCTGCTGCCCCCCAGAAAAGATTTTTGCAGTGTCCTACAGATAAAAGCCCAAAGATTTCTCCCCAGAAAGGTTCTCCCGTGTCCTACAGACCATTAAAGCTCAAAGATTTCACCCCGGAAAGGTTCTCCTGTGTCCTACAGACCATTAAAGCTCAAAGATTTCACCCCGGAAAGGTTCTCCTGTGTCCTACAGACCATTAAAGCTCAAAGATTTCACCCCGGAACAACTCTCCTGTCACCTACACACTATTAAAACACACACATTTCTCCCCAAAATGACTCTCCCGTGTCCCACAGACTATTTAAGCCCAAAGATCTCTCCCCAAAAACTCTCCTGTGTCCTACAGACTATTAAAACACAAAGATTTCTCCCCAAAAAGACTCTCTTGTGTCCTACAGACTATCAAAACACAAATATTTCTCCCCAAAATGACTCTCCTGTGTCCTACACTACTAAAATCCAAAGTTTTCTCCCGAAAAAGACTCTCCTGTCACCTACACACTATTAAAACACAAATATTTCTCCCCAAAATGACTCTCCTGTGTCCTGTAGACTACCAAAACCCAAAGATTCCACCCCAAAAAGACTCTCTTGTGACCTACACACTACTAAAACCCAAACGTTTCTCCCCAGAAAGGCTCTCCTGTGTCCTACAGACGATTAAAGTCCAAAGATTTCTCCCCAAAAAGACTCTCATGTGTCCTACAATCAAAACCCAAAGATTTCTCCCCAGAATGACTGTCCTGTCACATACACACTACCAAAATCCAAAGATTTCTCCCCAAAATGACTCTCCTGTGTCCTACAGACTATTAAAGCCCAAAGATTTCTCCCCAAAATGACTCTCCCACGTCCTACAGATTATCAAAACCCAAAGGTTTCTCCCAAAAAAACCACTCCCGTGTCCTACAGACTAGTAAAACACAAGGACTTCTCCCCAGAATGACTCTCCTGCCACCTACACACTATTAAAACACACACATTTCTCCCCAAAGTGACTCTCCCGTGTCCTACAGATGATCAAAACCCAAAGATCTCTCCCCAAAAACTGTCCTGTGTCCTACAGACCATTAAAGCCCAAAAATTTCACCCTGAAAAGGCTCTCCTGTGTCCTACAGACTATCAAAACCCAAAGATTTCTCCCCAAAAAGACTCTCCTGTCACCCACACACTATTAAAACACACTAATTTCTCCCCAAAATGACTCTCCCGCATCCTATGGACTATTAAAACCCAAAGACTTCCCCCCAAAAAGAATCTGCTGTGTCCTACACACCACTAAAACCCACAGATTTCTCCCCAGAACGCCTCTCCTGTGATTTTAGGTGGTATTCCCATCATTTTGGCTTAATCCCACCATTCAGGGGGTGGTCCCGTCCTTCTAGGGGTACTCCCTTTATTCTGGGGGTACTCTCATCACTCTGGGGGCTACTCCCAATCCTTCTGAGGGGTACTTTTAAATTCTGGGGGTCCTTTTTCATTCTGAAGGTACTCCCATCATTCTGAGGAGTCCTCCCGTCCTTCTGGGGGTACTCCTGTCATCTTGGGGGGTACTCCCGTCACTCTAGGGGGTATTCCCATCAATCTAGGGGTGCTCTCTTCATTCTAGGGGATACTCCTGTCATTCTAGGGGGTATTCCCATCATTTTGGGGTTAATCTCATCATTCTGGGGGTCCTTTTTTCATTCTGGGGGTCCTTTTTTCATTCTGGGGGTACTCCCGTCATTCCGGGGGTACTCCCGTCATTTTGGCTTAATCCCACCGTTCTGGGGGTACTCCTGTTCTTCCAGGGGGTACTCCCTTTATTCTGGGGGTGCTCTCATCACTCTGGGGGCTACTCCCAGTCCTTCTGAGGGGTATTTTTCAATTCTGGGAGTTCTTTTTTTTTTCTGGGGATCCTTTTTTCGTTCTGGGGGGTACTCCTGTCCTTCTGGGGGTACTCCCATCCTTCTGGGGGGTACTCCCTTCATTCTGGGGGTACTCCCATCCTTCTGGGGGTACTCCCTTCATTCTGGGGGGTACTCCCGTCCTTCTGGGGGTACTCTTGTCCTTCTGGGGGTACTCCCGTCGTTCCGGGGGTACTCCCGTCGTTCCAGGGGAACACTCACGTCGTTCTCGGAGGTGCCGCAGATGTTGCAGCACTTGCACTCGATGCACTGCCAGCGGTACGTCTTGACGGCCGCCATCATCACCGGGGTGAACTGCAGGCAGGAGGGGTGCCCTGCGGAGACGGCGGGGACGCGGGTGAGGGCGGCGCGGCAGCCGGCTCCCAGCCCAAACCCTCGGCTCCTCCGGGAAGACGGCCCGGCGACGCCGGCGGGGCGGAGGACGCGTCCTCCCTTACCTGATCGCCCGCAGTCCGAGCACGAGACCAGCTCCTCCGGCTGTCCCGTCTTCTTGTTGATTTTGGAGTCTCCCAGGCAGAAATCGCAGTAGTTGTTGGGCAAAGCTAAGCCGTCGGGTCCTTTCTTGGCTGGAAAAGCAGAGCGGGAGAGGCGGGTTAGCCGCGGGGCGACGGCTTTCTGCGAGAAAACACTGCCAAGGTGCAAAACCCAACGCTCGGAGCCGCCTTTCCGGCAAGCTCGGAGCCCCGGGGCGACGCCGCGGCGCTGCGAAGCATCGGGGAAGGGACGCGGCTCGCGCCCAGCCCCGGCAGTTTCCCAATGGAGATTTTGGCAGAGCAGGGGGGGTGTTTTCGCTTACATTTTTGCTCCTCCGATCGCTGCGAGACAGGAGTGGGGGGCTGCGAATCGTCCTTGTCGTCGCCTTCTTCTTCGGCCAGGTGAGAGTGAGCGTAGTGGTAGCTCAACCCCGGCCGGTTCTTGTATCGCTTCCCGCAGACTACGGATAGAAGCGGGAGAAGTTTGAGCTTCGGCCCGGCGGGGAGCGAGATCCCGCATCCCAAATCATCCGGCATCCCCCGGTCCCGTCTCCGGGCTCCGAGCGCAGACGGCCACTCCCCTTCTGCCCCCCAAAATCACCTGGAATTTGTTAAAACCCCCCAGGAACTCCCTAACGAAGCGGTCTGGGGTTGGACCGTCCGGATCGGGTCCGGAGCAGCCGGAGAGGCACCGCAGCTTCCTCCGAAGCCGATTTGGTGGGCGGGCGATACCCACCGCGGCCGAATAACGACGGTAGCTCGTCAAGCGCAGCTTTACAGCCCTCGGTAACGGAGCGAAACGACGCGGGGATCAATCCCAAGCGGCAAAACCCAAACCCAAAAACCATCTCCTCCAAAAATCGAGGCTGTCTTCACCATGCATGAAAGGGAAATCTCTTTTTTTGGCACCCCGAGGAGGGAAACCGCGGCCGCCACGGGGACATCTCGGCCCCGCTCCCTCCTCGGACCCACCCGGCTCCTCCAAACCGGACCTGAGCGCGGCATGAAATCCCCCACCGCCCCGCACGCCATCGATCGCCCCGCTTTCCGCCCCGGTTTTTTGCGCTTTCCCCCTCGATCCGGCAGCAGGCGCTTCCTTGGGGAGAGCTCTCAGCACCCAGGGACTGGGGAAGTGCCTTCCCTGTCGGGGAACGGGCTCCCCGCTCATCGTCACCGCTTTTCCGGGGTTTTTTGGGGCAGTTTTTTAGCCGTGAGGCTCTGAGGGCACCCCAAAACCCCCTTTCAGCCCCGTACAGGACAAGCACGAAGCCGGCACCAGCCTTGCACCCCCCTACTGCCAGCACGGTAAATCAGGGGGCTGACTGGGCAGGAGCACAGGAATTGGGGTGAAATCCCCCCCAAAAAAGAGCCAAAGGGGGATCTGTGGGGCACACCGGACGGATTTGGCAATGGGTTTTCCCTGCATCTTCTTGCAGCGTCCGGGCAAATCAGGAAAAAGTTGCTTTGGGATGAGATTTCCCGAGCCTGGAGTTTTTCCCCGTAACATCCCAGAACCTTTCTGGATCTGTTCCCAGGCTCGACGCCCGGAGAAACCCCGCCAGGGTTTGTATCCGCTCTCCCGCTCCAAAAATACGAGGGGAAGCTGCTCCGCTTAGCCTGCTCACCCACAACGGGGTTCGAACCCCCCTAAGAGAGCCCAACGCAAGCAGCCGGCGTTGGCTTTTTGGGCCAAAAACCCGCAGATTCCGCCCTGGAAAGGGGGGAGCCACGAGGTTCTTGCCACCCCGGGGAAAAGATTCGGCATCGCAGGTCCGGAGCGGCTCCGGGAAGCGGCGCGAGCCCAGCGAAGGAGGGGAAAAGCGGCCGCAATTACAACCTTATTACATCGAATTCCGGCTTCGCAGAGCGAACCGAGGGCACGGCGGGGTCAGCCCCGTGAGCAGCCACGCGCAGCCGGCGGGCAGTGTTTTCTTTACCCCCTCCGCGGGGTTTAAAATTGACCTTTTTTCCCCCCAAAAACAGGCCGGCCAGTATCTAAACACGAGTCGGGTTTCCTCCGCCCGGACGGCGAGGAAGAGGAGCTGGCGCGAAGACGATCTCGGCTCTCCAGCTCGGCTGTTTATTCGCAGCCCGCTGCCAACGTCCAGCCTGCACCTGCAGCTGACCCGTTTTGGGCTTATTTAAAACAAAAAAGCGGTTGTTTTTTTGCGAGAGAAGCAGCGACGTGCTTTGGAGCGTCTTGAAAGGAAGGAGGCACGTCCCGGGCGCGCGGGATTTGGAGGGAGGGAAGGGGTTTGGTGGAAACGCCGTGTTTTCTCCCATCCCCGCCGCGGCGGGGGGGATTAATCTTTGTTTTCCCTCTCGGGAGGCCGCTCTGCCGGCACGCACGACCGCTCTTCCCTGCTGGAAAAGGGTCAGGCGAGCCCGGAGAGGAGCTGCCGAACCCCGCTGCCGGCGGGGAGGCCGGCTTTGACGTCGCTCGGTGGCCTTTGGCTTCTCCCTCCCTTTCTCTGTGTTTTCCCCCCCCGCCGCCTCCGCCGCCCCGATCCCCCTTTTCCCGCAGGCTCCAGCAAGGTTTGGCGAATAAAACCAACAAAACCTCTAACAGTTTCAGGAGGAGAAAGGCAGGAAGGAAATCAAAAAAGCAGACAGAGAGTGGACTACCTCGATCGGGAGGTTTCAAGGTATGCTTTTGTTTGTAACTATCTGAAACACAGAAAGAGAGTCGTGAGAAAAAAACACACACACACCAGGCCACGCAGACGCACCCGTGCCAAGCGACAGACGGACTCGGAAAACAGGAAAAAAAGGGGAGGAAAAAACACAGCTACTTCGGGTTTGGGGTGGGGTGTTTTTTTTTTTTTGGAAGCTCTCGCAGGACAGGAGGAAGAAGAGAGAAAGGTAATTTCAAAGCCTCGCTCACCCTTTTTCGCTCCGTTTGCCCCATTAAAATTCTTTTGTGGGTTTTTTTTTCTCTCCCCTCCCTTTCCTCAGCTTGAGGAGTTGGAGGAGGGAGGTGAGGACGAAGCATTGGCAACCCCGGGCTTGCGGAGGAGCTGGCCGGCAAGGCACGGCCTCGGCAATCAAACCCCCGCTCGCGGAGCCGAGGAGGTTTTTTTAGCCAGGAACCAGCGCACAGCGTTGCGTTTGAGAGCGACGGACTCGTTAAGTGGCTTTAACGAGGCACGACAGCGCAAGGGTCGGGACGGGGGGGACTACGGCCGGCTACGGAATCAGCCGGACGGACACAGACCCAACTCGAAAGCCAGCTGGGAAGATGGGGGGGCTGTTTTCAACCTTTTTTGGGGGGAGGTTTGCAAGACCGGGAGAGGTTTATCCTCGTTTCTACGTGTCGGGGCCAGAGGACGGCGTTCCCGGTGGGAAAACTCCAGCCATCTTGGACCGTCGGCGGAGGGCCGACAGCCCCGAGGGGTTCAAACCCACCCTTCCCCCGGAGGTGTAGATCTACCTTTTCCAGGTTTAAAACCCCAAATCCCAGCGGAAAAACCTGACGGATCCCAAAAGCCACGCAGCCCGGCTCCGCATCCCCGGCCCTACGCAGCCAGGAGAGGTTTTTCCTACTCACTGTCACAAGCGTAGGGTTTATCCCGGTCTTCTAATACAGCCGCGTCCAGCTTCTTGCGAGCCCCTCCGACACCTTTGCCCTGGGGGAAAAAAGAAGGGGAAAAAGCCAAGGTTTAGGCAAAACTGTGGCCCAGAAGGCTCGTGGGAGGTGGGGGAGGACAACGCCGCCGTGCCGGCGTCAGAGAAAAGCGCGATCCAACACTGCCACATAGTGGGTACGGCCCGAAACGGCTGCGGGACGCGAGGATCGCCGCGAGCGGGGACGATCCGAATCCCTCGGGACCCTCGGCGGGTCCTTCCCGCTCTGGGAAACGGGGCAGATCCAGGCGAGATCTCTCCGCCATCCCCTCCCCACGCGGCAGCTCTCATGGGGCAGGTGGTTTTTGGGGAACAACGTTCGTTAGCGGCTAACGGAGTTCTCCAAGCCCCCCGGGGTGTGTTTCGTGCTCATCCTGCCCGCGGGGCCAAGCACGGCCGAGTTTTCCCCAGCGTGAGGTTCAGCCCCGGAGACGGCCGAGCCCTGGCAGGCATTGGGCTGTTTCGGTACCGGCAACGTCTCCGATTCACCAGGAATCGGCACCAAAAAAACGCCGGAACCCAGCCAGACCCACCTTGGCTTTCCCCTTCCCCCTCCGCTTCGGCGTATCTTCTTCGTAGTCCTCATCGTCCAAATCGTCCAGGAAATCATCCGGCTCAAGGATCCGCTGGGAAAGAGTAGAGGGGGTTACTGCAGACAAATCCTCGGCACGGAGCAAGGGAAAAAGAGGAAAAATTACGGGAGAGACACGTCAGCGCGGCCTCGGGTCGCCGGGCAGCAGCCGCATCCGTTTCCAACCTGTGAGGCAGAAGGAGGTGAAATTCTGGGGGGAGGGAGAGGGGATCCGGTACATTTTATCCCTTGAAAAGCGACGGAAAGGCTCAACACGGAGTAAAGACGCCTGAGGAAAGAGCAATCAAGGAAGAGGCGAAAAGGGACGAGGCTTGGAAAAGATCTTCATGCCAAAAAGCACCGTGGAAAAGCTCAGGAAGGGGAAAATATAGGGGGTTTTTCGGCAAAATTACACGGCGGTGCCGCACACCTCGCCCCGCCCTGCGCTTCTTTGGGGAGGGGATCTGTGAGATCGCAGCCGTCGGCGGGTACGGAGGCGAAGCGGCAGCCTGCGGGATATTGCCTCTCGTTAGAGCGGTCGGCTTAACGAAGCGCCCCAAAGAAAACCAACCGGCCTCGTGAGGGCCGCACCGGGAACAAGGCCTTGGTGGTGGAGGACGGCCCCTCCGGCGCGACCCGGGGCCGATCCGCACCGACCCGGGGCCGATCCGCACCGACCCGGGCCGCGAGCCGCCACGCCGAGGCTTTGCACCCCACCGCCCGCGCCCGCGGGGTGTTTTCGGCGGCAAAAAGCCGCCCGGACAGAGGACGCGGCGGGTTTAAAGTCCGGTTTCCGAGGGGAGAAGGGAATGCTCTGACAATCCCGACAGCGATTAACAGCGAAGGGTCGGGGAGGCTGACGAAGGACGGAGGGCGGGGAAGGTTTTTATCCGCCTCCAGACCTTGGTAGAGCCTTAATATTTAAGGGAGCTTCCGAGTTGTGCCAAATCAGGGTGAAAAGGGGCTGGAGGACCCCAATTATCCGGGGAGGAGGAAGACCTGAGCCCCTTTTTTTCTGCTGAAAGACAAATTTGCGGTCTCCTCTCTCCCCGACTCACTTGTTTCTCCCCCAAAGCAGGGCCGTCCGCTCCCAGCTTCGTTAGGCGGTCGCGTCAAGCCCTCCCGCACCAGGCGGGGACAGCGGAAACGCACCAGAGGGGAATTAAAAAAAAAAAAAAAAATCCTAAAATACGTGTTGAAAAACAGCTTTTCCCTGGAATTACACTCGTCCCATGAGCCAACTGCAACGGGAAGAGGCCAAAGCAGCGGCGGAGCGGCCCGGATTCCCAGGCAGCGGAGACGGCTTCGACGTGCGACCGCGCAGAACCGTTCTCAGCAGCAGCCCCGGCGATTTCTAACCACCCCGGCTCCGTTTATCGACACCAAACACCCAGCGCAGAGTCTGAAACTGGGTGCCCGGACACAATAATTCTGTGGCGAGAAGCTCCCTTTCCTGGAATTTTGGGGCAAAAATCTGCTTTTCCCTGGGTTTTGGGACCGGAACCTCCCTTTTTTGGAATTTTGAGCACAGAATCTCCCTTCTCCTGAATTCTGTAGGCCAGAATTCCCCTTCTCCCATATTTTGGGGCCAGAATCTGGCTTCCCCGGAATTCTAGGGCCAGAAGCTCCCTTCTCCCAAATTCTGTGGGCCAGAATTTCCCTTTCTTGGAATTCTGAGGCCAGAAGCTCCCTTCCTCAGAATTTTGAGGCCAGAAGCTCCCTTCCCTGGAATTCTGGGGCCAGAAACTCCCTTCCCCGGAATTTTGAGGCTAGAAGCTCCCTTTCCCGGAATTCTGGGAGCAGAATATCCCTTCCCCGGAATTCTGAGGCCAGAAGCTCCCTTTCCCAGAATTTTGGGAGCAGAATATCCCTTCTCACATATTTTGGGGCCAGAAGCTCCCTTCTCCTGAATTCTGTGGGCCAGAATTTCCCTTCCCTGGAATTCTGGGGCCAGAATCTCCCTTCCTCGGAATTCTGAGGCCAGAAGGTCCCTTTCCTTGGAACTCTGAGGCCAGCAGCTCTCTTCCTCAGAATTCTGGGGCCAGAATCTCTTTCCCAGAATTCTGGGGCCAGAAGCTCCCTTCCCTGGAATTTTGAGGCCAGAAGCTCCCTTCCTTGGAATTTTGGGGCCAGAATCTCCCAGAATTTCGGGAGCAGAAGCTCCCTTCCCCTGAATTCTGGGGTCAGAAACTCCATTCCCTGGAATCCTGGGGCCAGAAGCTCCTTTCTCCGGAATTCTGGCACCAGAAGCTCCCTTCCCCTGAATTTTGGGGCCAGAAGCTCCATTCCCAGGAACTGGGGGACTGTTTCTAACCGTGCGGAAGGCAACATCCACCTGTCCAGGCGACATGGCCGTACGGAGCCAAACCCCGGCTTCCCGCTCTCCGGCAGCCCCACGAGGCCGGCAGAACCACCTCCGTCCCCCCCAGATCCATCCCAAATCCTTCCGCCGCCGCTAAAAGACGCGGAGGAAGCAGAGGGGCAGAGGAAGGGGTTGGGAAAGCAGAGCGGCGGCGTGGAGACGTGTGTGTTTTACCCTGAAGCTCCCCTTCCTGCCATCGGGGAGGAGACCCTCTCTCTGCCGTACCTTCCGCGCGCGGCTGTTGGTGACGGGGAACTCGCCCAGGCTGTCGTCATCGATGCGGGGGTCCGGGAGGGCACGCTTCTCCAATGGGTCGGTCCTCAGCAGGGCCTCCAGGCTGCTGCCATCCTGAGAGATCAGCCCTTCCTTCTTCAGGGTCTGATCGGTGTCTGCAAGGCAGGGGAGAAAGGGAAGAGAAAAATCAGGGCGGGAGGTTGGCACGCGCCGAGATCCCGCCTTCGCCAGCCATGTTCACAAGCTTCCCTGCCGCAGCGGCGGCGGGCGAAGGGATTTACCGACCCTCGCCGCTGTTTGCCGTCATCCGGCGCTATTTGGGCCTGGTACCGCCAAGAAAAAACCAACCCCTCAGCTTTTACAGCGTGCAGAAAGCGGCGACGGGAAGGATTTACCTGGTTTGATAGACGGGAAGGAGAGCCTCGGGTCCTCCGGGGGATGAGCACGACGTTTCTTCCGCCAGCGGCGCGCGGGGTAGGAGTAAAGCTGCCCAGCGGCTAAACCTTTAATTAAAATAAAACCCAAAAATTATCTGAGGCGACGACACGCGCCGAGCCCTCGTCCCCAACACGGCGATTTCCCGGCGTACCCGGCCCCCGGTGACGTTTCTCCATCCAGATGTAGCAGTTGCTTTGGGCCACGCCGGTCTGCGAGTCGAGGAACGGGAGGCGGACGCTCCTCTCGGCGCAGAGCCGGGCGTTGTAGTTGTGGCACTGCTCCATGGCATCCCTGTAGTACTGCTCCCCGAGGCTGCCGGGTGGAAAAAGAGGGTGGGCGCTCATCCCCAGTGCGGATTCCAGCCCCGGCACGCGGTCGGCACACGAGACAGAATCACAGAATCACGGAATGTTGGGGGTTGGCAGGGCCCTCTGTGGGTCACCCAGCCCAACCCCCTGCCCAAGCAGGGTCACCCAGAGCAGGCTGCACAGCACCGCGGCCAGGCAGGGCTGGAAT
>Ga0065711_1009802_pt1 | contig 10519 bp, 10 predicted proteins | sample Hoacrofraction12_FD_59098 | JGI IMG/M metagenome (GOLD analysis project Ga0065711, IMG submission 59098) | Hoatzin crop microbial communities from Cojedes, Venezuela - Epithelial fraction 12 v2 (version 2) | ecosystem: Host-associated > Birds > Digestive system > Esophagus > Crop | place...
TGGGAGGAGGGAGGTCGTGTTTAGCCTCGGCCACTGTGGGAAAATGAACTCGTTCAGGCCAGATGCGGCCTTCGAGTTCGCTGCCGTTGTTGCCAGTGAGAGGGAGTCGGCCCCCAACGTGACCGTCTTGGTAAGGGGTTGTTTTACCAAAGAGAAGTTAAAATTCCAAGTTAAGGACAGGAATCGGTACCACAGTGAACGTTTTAAACGGCCGAGCAGTGTTAATCACCCAGAACTGTCAATAGTCCCTTTATCCCATCCAGATCCAGTCCGGACGTGTTTGAATCCCGCATGGAAAAAAGAAGCGAAGTGAAAAAGCAGCCCGTGGGACACTCCAAGCAAGGGGAGTTTGTCAGATGCGTGGAGGAAAAGGCGAGGCTGATTTTCTTTGCAGTTTGCATACGTGAAAGCTATAATGTCGTTTATACAGGGTCAGCATCATGCTGCAAACATACAGCATGCCGCTTAGTAAGGAGCCCCAGAATTTCACACTGGTGGCTGAAAATATTGTTCTGTATTCCAGCATATTGTCTTGCTCTTTTTTTTAAGCTGTAAATTCTGTGTTTGAGGCCTTATCTAAGTGTTTAGTTAGTGCCAGATTAGTTTGGCGTTAGGCCAGATGGGGTGACATGATCTTGCATTTATCATTTTGTAGTGAATGAAAGCAAGCTGCTCAATAATACTGGATCCAAAATGCAGAAGAGCTTGCTTTAATCCTTTTTGATCTTGAAATTCATAATTCACATGAAGTTACTCATCTTTGTATTCTCCTGTTGTAACAAAATGCACTGCAGCAATGTGTAAGTATTTTAAATTTGTGCTCATACTCAGGAGATCTCGTCAGCAGGTGCGTTACATGTGGCAGGGAGTGCAAATAAGTGGTATTAAAGCATCAGCTATAAAAAAAATAAGGAAGAATGTTTTCTTCTAGGCAGAAGGCTTGGGCACCAAGACATCAAAGGGAGGTTTCACAAAAGACAAGGTAAGGGAAACGAACCTGAGGGTTAGGAGAGAACTTGCTGGCAAGTCAAGGATGTAGATGATCTTGTATTGCTACCATCAGTGCTTCAGCCAAGAGCTTCTTGGGATAAAACTAATGTTCCTTATGCTGCACTTGAGCATAAGATACTCATTTACTATGGGGATCACATTCAAGTGGTAAAACTCCCAGCAGTCTGGTTTTTTATTACCCAGCCCTTTCTCTCTCGACATCCTGGAAGTTCCTGCTGGTTGGGGGATCTGTACTGAATGCGAGAGTAATAAATTGAAAGGGTTAAGCTGCCTTTACGGCATGTAAATATATTTCCAAAGATCAGCCAGCAGAGGGACAAGAGAATGGTTTTATTCTTTCACATTCTTGTATTTTGGCAAACTTTACGTGTAAATCTGCCAGCAGAGCACGTGTCCGAGATGGCTGAAGGGGAAAGCTCCTCTCGCAGCTTCAGCTGAGATCTGCAGAACTGGAGCAAAGTCTGTTCTGCGTCCTGACATAATCTCTTCTGTTCCGCCTCAGTGTGTGAATCCACTTCTCAGTGCTTTCCTGTTTATGATTTACTGGTTTCTTTGGCAATTCAGAGGAATAAGTCACTTTGTAAACAGAATTAAGTTCCTCCAGCTTGATTTTGTTCTCTGTAATTGCATCCATTCATTCTGGATTCTCACTTGAATCAGAGAACTGTTGTCATGCCAAATTCCTTATGCTTTCTCTTCCAGACGCTTGATTCGATTCTTAATGTTGAGATGGTGAAAGAAAAGTCAGCGGAGGAGATAAAACAGGTGACTGATTTAAATGGAATAAAGTTTGCATCACATCTGTGCTTAATAGTAATCTACATGTGAGGATGGAAATTTTACTTAGACTGAAAAATAAAACGTGGCTATGGATGTGTGCTTATAAAAAGCACATTCATGTGCGTATCAATAGTAGAAGATAAAGTTTTCTCCATATAGGTAAGTCCACCTAGGATGCACCCCCTTGATAAGTAATACATCTGGACTTGATCACTTAAAAACTGTCACTATTGTGATTCTTATTGCTGCTGTTTAATGCGATTAAAGTTGGATTCGCATCACCAAGCTCCTGTCAGGTTTGAAGCCAGGTAAAGAGAAACCCTAGCAGCAGCTCACGTGATTTATGCTAAATCTGTTCTACAGGAACAAAAACAAAGCTTTTGCCATCTCCTATCTTTCCTTACATTGTCTGTCACTCAGGAATCTCTGCAGCCGTACTAGGGATGGTTAGGGTAGGAAGGAGGTGGGTGGGTCGGTCTGTCTGTTTGTTTGTTTGAAGAACAGCGTGAATCGAGTTGTTCTTCCTAATATCTGTCTGCCTCTGCACTGTATTCCCTTTTATCTAGTTACAGGTCACATCTGTTCCACATTTCTGATGTGGCTGGAGTTGGATCTGGTTATTTTTTTTCTTCCTGATCAGACTGTATGCCGAGAAGCTTCACGTAGGCATGATCATTTAAGGGGAGCAGCACATATGAAAGAGCCGTCTGGCACGACTTAGCAGCAATCTGGCTGCTTGCCTGAGAACATTACAGCAGTGGTTATGTGCTCTGCAGGGGATGGTGTGCAGCCAGTTGTAGCAGGGAGTGCTTTTTATAATTCAGGAGTTTCCTTCGAGTTTCTTGATTTCCATTGCATTTTGCTGACAATTTTCATTAGTTATGTGGGACTGGGGAAGAGCAACTGAGAGTCCTGGTCTCTGGGCTTTTACTTGTACTTGTCCATTTCAACTTTTATGTCGGTGTTGCTGTCCTGCTGTGGTGAAGAAAAAGATTGAGAACACAGAGGAGCATTATGCAAAGTCTTGTCCTTTGTTGAAAATGTTTTGTATGTTCTTTATGAAAAAAAACCAAACCAAACAACTCAGACCCCCTAGAAATCAGAAGTGCGATTGCTGGGAAAGCTGTAAGAAGCACTTCTGATAGCCAGCAAATTGTGAGGCACCTCTGAGCCCAGTGCTTACTGCTGTTAATCAATCTAGTTCAAATCTGTCGTTTGGTACGAGTACTCTGGAACCTTAGGAGAAGTGTGTTGCATTAGCAGGAAGGTCAGTCAGGCTTGACTGGAAAATGACTTCTTAAAGTACTTAGAAAGGTTAGTTGACAAATGACATTCATTTTAAAGCATTTAATGTTACTGCTAAATGCTTGATTTTAACTGTAGCTTATCTCCTTTGTCTCCTACAGATTTGGAATCAGTATTTTTCCGCGAAAGACACGGTTTATGCTGTTATTCCTGTAAGTAGTTCTCCTTTAGTGAGGCACTTGAAAGGCCAATGTGCAAAGCTTGCCTTTCTAGCAGTGACTCTGTTGCTTTTAGAAGCAAGCATTGAAGGAAAATGAGGTTTCAAGAACAAACTTTATTTCTGTGATCTTACTGCCCCAGATAAAGGCTTTTGCTTCCAAAAATGTGTATCCCTTTTTCTCACATCAGTCTGAATAAACCCAATACTTTTTTTTTCCTGCACACCTGGCTTGAATGTCCAGGCATTTTTTTATTGTGACTGTCCAATACTCTTCGCAGGGCCCTAGTATCTGTTAAGGTAGCATTTGTATTTTCACATCCTTTTTTCCTTAAAGTTGCTCTTTTCTTTCCCCTCTTCCCTGCAACATGGGAAGTTTAGTGTGTTGAATATGGCAGTGCTAGAGCACTTGGCTAATAATGTGCACGTGGCTAATCACTTATGGCTTAACTTTCATACATGTAAAACTATTGGCAGCGCTGTCTTTCCTTGAGATTGTGTGGTGCTTCCTGTGATAAGATGGTGTTTCTTGCTCCTGATAACTATACCAGATGTTAATTGTTGTTCATCTGCGTTAGGCTGAAGGAGTTTTTTTGCTTTGGGGATTTCTTTTTATTCTTTTCTCCAGAGTCTCTGTGTGATTGCGATCTCTTAAATCTGTCTTTTCACAGCTGAGCACGCACTGTGTGTTCTTGAGTTCTTGAAACCTCATTTAGATCTGGGGTCTGATTTGCAGTTGTGCTTGGCTCTTTGGGCTGCAGCTGAAGTGACGGAGGCTGGGTTCTGAATGTGTGAAGTGCTGTGTGCTCTGAAAATGGCAACACGGGATTTGGGGTCAAGCAGCTTCGTGTTTCAGTTTTCCCAACACATGGGTGTTGTGAAACTCGTTTGAATTGCACCTTTAGTGTAGCAGAGGGCCAAAGCCAGGGACTCCAGTTAAGATGGTATAGGACTTCCATTAGTGGGGCTGGCGTTGTTCTTTGGTGCACTGTTTTAGAGCAGCTCTGGAAGCTTTTAAGGCTTTAATGTGAACCAGATCCTGGGCATATCAGGAGGCAGTTCATGGTGTCATCAGGGGAAGAAGCTGTGTCTTTTGCCAGAAGGGTTTTGTTGGCTGGAAGCAAAGCCTGGCTTGGTTCTTGAGTGCTGAAAAGCACACGTGGAGGAATTTCACATTGATGAATGGCATGTGTTTGCTTTCATGAACACCTTAGAGTAGGTATTAATATATGGTGCTGGGAAGAGAAGAGCAGGCGAAAGATTTGGGGGAACGCAGAGGACATGTGAATGAGATTGCCAGGTTTCATCAGGGATGACCAAATATGTTTGTGGTTTTAATCTAAACCTAAGCAAGAAGTATGTTATGTGAGTAAATATCTAGGCTGCGTTTTAATCCTGAAGAACAGATGACTGTGATGTAAATTCTACGATTTTGGGCCAGGGATATGTCATCTTGCTGAGCTGCTGACACCACATGATGCAGTGGAGCTATTACTGAAAAAGAACGTAATGTAAGCTGAAAGCGTGGGCCCCACCCCTCCAAGGAATAAAGCTTTGGATCCAGGGAGGTTGCTGCAGCATCTTAGAGACAGCATTGTTAGAACGAGGTACCAATGACATTTAGGTAACTAAGAACTCAATACAGTTTTCTGTGCACTCATTGTTAGCCGTTCCTGCAGTGAGACCTTCCGTGGGTGGAAGCTGTTCCCTGTAAAGGTTAATGAGATGATTCTCAAAAACTGTGCGTCCGTGTTTGTGTTACGAATATTGAATTTCTCTCTCTCCTTCCCTAAAGGCAGAGAAGTTTGATTTAATATGGAAGAGAGCCCAGAAATGTGCATCGGTACGTATGGCAGAGACTCGCAGCGCGTGCATGTGTAGCTGTTGTGCGTTTCTCCTCTCTAAAGCCTAATTCGTAAACTTTTGACCCTCCTGCATTCAGACTTTTTGTGTCAGCTTGATTAGTAAAATCCAGGTGTTCAAATACGTGTGTTGGTGTTCAGATAAAAGCAATGGCTATTCATACGTATCAAATAGTTTGATCTAGGTATCAGATACCTGTATATAAGAGATGTAGGGTTTAGTAGCGTGAGTGCAGAATGGAAATAGATTTAGCTCCACGCCTCCGGTTTCCATTAATTGATGTCTTGTGGTTAAATCTTCTGTGTAGTGTTGTGAAGAGCCAAGCCTTGCGGGCCAGCTTTGTTGATGTTCCTGCATATCTTTCCTTATTGCTTAAAGCACGCTTGCTTTGCCCTGGAGGAGCTGTTGTTAGCTGTAGCTGTGTGTCACCGTTGCGTGATGTTGAGTGTATATGGAGAAAGTGATTTCTCTCGTCTTAGAGCTGGTGTGAGTTGCTCCTCTTTACATTTGTTTACTGACAGTGAGGAGAGGCAGGAGTATCTGAAAGGGAGAAAGGCAATAAATCAGTATGTTTGGGCTCTGTCCACAGAGTGAGCTGAATCTTGTCACATTAGCCTGCTTTTCCTGATCATAAATGTGCATAGCCATGGTTTCTTCACCACACCAGTGATCTGTGGTAGGTAGATACTGGGAAGGGAATACGAGCTGTTTGCATGGAAGCCAAACTGGGCAGGCACACTGTTGTGTAAACAATGCGCCTCTGTCTCTAGGGGAGTGTGAGTTGTCAAAAAAGACTGTATGGCATGCACTGCACAACTGAGTAGGGTGAGTGCTGCTGCAGAGCGTTGTAGTTCAACAGCTGTGATGAGAAGGAAACAGGGGGTTGGGTGTAGTCAAACCCTTTATTACAGATACAGAGTAAATACTCTGAGGGTTCTGTCTTAGGTAGATGCCAGCAAGGCAAAGCATAAAATACTGAAAATGCGTAATACGGTTATTTCGGAAATGGGTGGATTCCCAAGACTGGGGTTCCCTGTTTCTCACGTGGGTTGGTGGATATCTTGTGAGCTTCGATTAGAAGATTCCTGTGCACATGAGCATGTTGTGGCTTTGAAGAAGTTGAACTACAAAAGAGCAGAACAGCTAATGAGCTAAAGGATATCTTTTTGCAGTTTTGTACCATGGGCTGCTGGATTAATGTTGTTTTCTGTTGAAAGTAATGTGTTTTTACAGCAATTTGTGCACTGGAGCATGGACTTTGTGCAGATTTCACTGTGCTGAGACAGAAATGAGATACTTCATTCCTTTAGACTTTGCTGCCTTGAGAGGAGTGCTTTTGTGGATCTGGATGGGAGACTTTGCTGGATTGATGGATTGGTCCTGTGTATTTCAGTGGCCAAGGGCAAGATCAAATATGTCTGGCTTCCTGAGCTACTTGGAGTTTGGGTAGTTCTTTATAGCTTTAAGTGCATTTCTGTACAGTGCATTGGCGTTTAGTCAGGTATCTTGCATGTTTTTCTGCTCCCACATTGTCCTTTCCCTTGCTGTGGGAAAATGAGCAAGTCCCTAGCCTATGGAGCTGAGTGGACTGTTACTCTCTAGAGAGAAAATGTTTGCTGCCAGTTCTGGAACAGTTGGTAAAATTACAGGATTAAATACTCTGAATGCTCCTTCTCTTATATTTGACCATTTCTGCAGTTAATTTTCCAGAAGTGAACAAAAAGGTCAGAGTCTGAATGTTCTTCACTGTTCTTTCCTTTGTCTGTCTCATATAATACTGATAAAAATATGTGCCAACATATTTGCTAATGAAATAATACTGATAACGTGGTGCTGGTTTATTGTCTGCTTTGAAGTCTGGTTCCTGCTGTCCTGTCGCTCCTGGTGGGGCAAAGAAACCCGGTTTTCTGTGATCGTTCTCTCGCGAAAGCCTTTTTTCTGGAGGCCAGTATGATATGGGCATCGTTTTGCTCTAGGAAAGGGAGAATTGTTGGGGTTTTTTTTCATTTCTCTGCAGTTTCTCTATGCTTTGCCAAGAAAAGAAGGCTATGAATTCTTTGTGGGTCAGTGGTCAGGAACAGAATTGCACTTCACTTCCCTAATAAACATTCAGGTGAGTGGTTGAAATAAAAAGTCCAAAAATGGCATAGGATCCAGAAATAGATGATACCAGCATATTACAATATATAATATTTGCTAAATAGTTAAATAGACAGGTTGTCTAGCTTAACTTCAGAAGAATTATCAGGGAAATACTGCCATTCATTATGGGTAAATTAGTAAATTTATGGCTATTAAGTGTCTCCTTAGTCTAAAGGAGAATGAGGTAGAAGTCAAGTAGTCTCAAAATAGAAGTAAGAGCCAAACTTTTTAGAACTGTTTGCGCAAACTACTTAAAATACCAGTAGATGCTGGGAGATCAAATGTCTTTCTGGAAATTCTGTGTGATTTTAAATGCAAAATGGTCTTTAGTCAAGAAAAAACTCAACCTAACTCTGCAAATCCTATGTTTTCTCTAAATACCAGGAATAATGAACTTTTAATTAGAACTGATCCTTAAGCCTTGAAAAATGGCTGTCTCCATAGCAGCTGATACTCCAGAGTTTTGTAATCAAGCCTGAAAACCTGCAGGAAGGCTGAAGTTCTTTGTGGGATACTGACAGGTTTCTTTATCTCCTTCAGACCCAAGGTGAAACTGCTCCTAGCCAGTTGGTCTTGTACCATTACCCTGAGCTGCAGAAGGAAAAAGGGATAGTACTGATGACAGCAGAAATGGACTCCAAGTTCTTGGTAAGAGAAATCAGAGAACTCTGTTCGTTGATTCCTTCATTTTATGCTGCAACTCCTCCTGTACTTTTGAATTAAAACAAAATTAAAGTGAAGTCTTTAGAAGACCCTTTCTCAAAGAGGGGTCTGACTAGACTTCTTTAACCTAATCTATTTACTGCTAGGGAAAGCTAAAAGGAAATCATCAGTCTTCAGCTGTCTGGTGATTTCAGCTCATACATTCGTTTTTTTCTTTTTTTCTTACTCTGGGTATTTTAGTTTATTTTTGTAAAAAAAAATAGAAATGCTTCTGGTTTTCTTACTAATGGAAGCAAATTTAAATGTGAGCTGTTGCTACCTGCGAACAAGGTAAAACAGTGAAGCTTAATACTGCTCGTTAAATCAGGAGACCTCCAGAGCTTTGTGTTCGCTTTGTGCGTGCCTTTGCTCTTTTCCCTGTGTGTGGGGGTGCTCTTACTTGCATATCTGTAATAGTACCATGCTAGGACTAGTGGCACTAGGGATTATACTGGTGGAACAAGATAACTAAAGCATCCCACCTCTAACCGACCTACTTACACCAGTTCTGAAACTATGTGCAGAGGAGTCATGGCAATGCATTTGCCCTGTTGTGTCTCAGAGCAGACAATCAATTTTTACAAATAGGTCAACCGTAAGAAGGGAGAGATGAGACTTTGGTGCATCTCCAGTGCCTTAGACTGGGACATCTTTGAGGTGTCTGCTCATCAGGGAGTAGTTTGTAGGCACAGTGCTAAAGTGTGTAAGTAGGTCAGGAACAAGAGGGAGGTGGTTTGTTAAGAGTTTGCAAAACTAAGGTGGCTTGGAGTAGAGCCATTCGATGAGTAGGACTGTCGCCCTTCAGCTGCTGAAGAGTCTTTTTCGAGGGGATGCTCAAGTCCAGCAGAACCAGGTGGTAACAAATGCTTTGTTTTACCTCGCAGGTGGTCCACGAAGCACAGTGCTTGGCGAATCAGGTGCAGCTTTTCTATGCGACGGATTGTTCCGAGACCTATGAATTAGTGGAGACCTTCAACCACAGATCAAGTGAATTTAAATATATGTCAGTTATAGCAGAGCTTGAGCAGAGTGGACTTGGACGAGAACTGAGACCTGGTCAGGTTTCTGACAAGTCGTAGACCTTGACCTGTGGGTGAAGCGAGCCAGCAGCGGGCAGGGCATTTCCTAGATGGGGTGGTCCTGTCTCTTTAGTTTTATGAATTTGGTTTGGCGACAGAAAGGATCTGGCGACGTCCTGGGAGTGTGATAGACAAGCCTGTCTGGCACTGATGCAAGACGAGGACTTGGGCCATGTGAAGGACAATAACTAATTGCCAAAACGGAGCCCTGTGCTTCAGTGTAACTTCATCAGAAGGAACCATTTTCCCATCCTGTAACTTAGTGCTGCATGCTGTATTTTTGATATATGAAATAAAGTGACAGAAGGGGAGCTATGTAATGGACTATATTGACATCAGGAGACAGATAACAATCAGTGTGTCTTCTCAGTAAATGCATTTTAAATGCCCTCCGCCATTATAATTGCATGGTCCAGTGCTTTTTAATCTGTGTGGAATTTATACAGGCTTGTCCATCAAGGAAAGAGAATAGGACCGATGGTCAAAACAGGCTCCTCTTTGTTACTTTTGTGTGTGAGGTTCCTTACGCAGAGGTATACTGTGGCCTGTGTTTTTTCTCAGGATTAAAAAGAGTGACTAGATTTGTTCTGGGAATTTTGTGCTTCTTAATTGATACATTAATTTTACCCTGTTGCTGTGTTTCTGTCTTAGAGATGTTTTTCTTGAGGAGCAGGATATTATAAACACGATTTTATTTTTGTATATTTTTGAATAGTGTAGAGGAATTATTGCATGCTTAATAGAATTAATTTTTCTCAGACTGGCAGCTACTCAGGTAACTACAAACAGTATTTGGAGGGACAAAAAAAATAGTTCTTGTTCCCATTTCAGGAAAGCCGCTATCTCCAGTAAAAGCAAGATGGAATTGCATAGTAACAGAGCTAGAGCCACCAACTGGTTTCTCAATCGCTAAGTGACAACGCGTGAAGAAATGCATTGGTGTGAACATGCACAGCAGCTTTAACACAGCAGTGTTGGTAACAATCTGGCTTTTAAGGACTGCAGCTGGTTTTGCTTTTTAAACCTGCCTTCAACAGAATAATCCCAAAGCACTCATGCTGTGAGCTTCTCTTGTTTGCATTCCCAGCAGAGGCAGCCAGTGTGTCTGCGGACCAGGGCTCTGCTAGAGCCTGCGTTTTCTGGCCCTGGCAGAGGTGGAACAGACTGACGGAGGGAGCAAGGGCTGTATTTTGCAGGTGTACTCACAGAATTACAGAATGTTCGGGGTTGGAAGGGACCTCTGTGGGTCATCTAGTCCATCCCCCCTGCAGAAGCAGGGTCACCTACAGCAGGCTGCACAGGACCTCGTCCAGGTGGGTCTTGAATATCTCCAGAGAAGGAGACTCCACAACCTCCCTGGGCAGCCTGTTCCAGTGCTCCATCACCGTCAGGGGGAAGAAGTTCTTCCTCATGTTCAGACGGAACTTCCTGTGCTTCAGTTTGTGCCCATTGCCCCTTGTCCTGTCACTGGGCACCACTG
>Ga0065711_1051090_pt1 | contig 10519 bp, 4 predicted proteins | sample Hoacrofraction12_FD_59098 | JGI IMG/M metagenome (GOLD analysis project Ga0065711, IMG submission 59098) | Hoatzin crop microbial communities from Cojedes, Venezuela - Epithelial fraction 12 v2 (version 2) | ecosystem: Host-associated > Birds > Digestive system > Esophagus > Crop | place...
CCCAGCGTGACGTCACATGGTATGGAATACCCGGCTCTGTATGGCCAGGTGGGGTCAGCCCCCACCCCCCGGCTGTGCCCCTTACTGGATTCCGATGAAAATTAACCCTGTTCTGGCCAAACCCAGGACAAGAGCATTACCATTTAAGCAGTTCTCTTCAGTTCAGAACTTTCTTTTTCTGTCCACAATGTTGCTGACTGGCAGATCCCAGCTTCACGGCACCATGGAAGGAAAAGTATTTCAGTGTACAAGTAGGGCTTTAATTCCAGAACAGGCAGCCATGGTCAGAGACTAACCTTTTGCATCGTAAAAAAATATTAGGAGAGAGTTTCCTGCTGAAATATTTCTTGGAAAAATCTAGTAAAGATGTGAATACACTTTTAGGTAGGATCTATCATACAGTGGAATGAACATAATCCAGAAATACAGCCACTGCTACAATCCGTACTGAAAGAAAGTGCATTTTTTTTCTCTGAGCTCTTCCACTTACACCACTTCATATTTCTGATGCAGCTTTTCCACCATAATAAAGTAATCACAAAGTAGGGAAGAATTTAGATATCTTCCCAAGTCTACTGCACATTCTGATTTTGCAAAGAAGAATGTCAACTCTAGTCTGGAAGATCAGGTCACCATCTCTACCTACTTCATACTTCCTGATTGATGCCTGCCATGGCAGCACTACTCTTTTCACAGATCACACTGCCAGTCATTCCTTCTGGAGTGGTCAAACACCATTTTAAAATGTAGGAGTTAATTTTCATATGAGAAAAAAAATACAAGCAGTGACTTTAAAGAAACTAATAACTTCAAGTATTGCTTTGAAATTATTCTTGACTTTTAAGGACTGTGGTACTTCTCACTAAATTCAATGATATGGACTCGGAGTCAGCTGCTGCTCCCTGTGCATTTCCATGATTAATGTTTTATAATTAACAAAAAGGGCCTCCACTGAAACTTTCTGCAACCAAGGTGACCTGGCTATTGGAGAAATGTCAAGAGAAGATATTCGCAATGCAACTCCGCATATCAATAACTGTATTACATATGAGGTTAGGCAAGAATAATTGTCTCAAATGATCTTTGTTATAAAAGATAAAAGCTCTTCAGTACCTCTCAGTAAATCATTCCCCGGAGGCCGCAACTCTCACTTTACTATATAGCAGAGTTGTGGTGCTAAATGTCACTCCACATTGCAATGGGCTAAACACTGAATAATTCCCCTGTGAAAGGTGCCCAGTGACTTGGCTTCCATGAAAAGACACAAAGCAGTAACAGAGATCTGGAACAAGCAAACTGATGAAGGATTTTGAAACTTTCAGCAACCTTGGGGCCTTGTACAGAATTTAGAACATCCTTATGTAAAGCGCTTTCACTAACTATAGCTCAAATCTGGGATCAGTTCAGAAAAAGAGTAACAAATTACCAAATGAGGCATATCTAGGTAGTACACTTTACTAGTGTTAAAGTTACCTTCTGTAGGTCACTCCTGTGTCACCTGAATAGATTTTCAGGATCCAAAAAGTGTTTGGTCACAAAACTTCTTATGTTGTGAGATAAATCCCAAGATTGGAACTATTCCAACACAAAGATAGGGACAAAATTGGTTACACAGTGTTTACTCTTTAAGTCAGACAGATCATCACAATAACTTATGAACCATACAGCATTGATTCTGACAAATGAGACATAAGCCCGGCAGCAAAATTCCTGCTATACAAGGGTAGAACAAATTCATTCAGGCATTTCAACTTCAAAGTAAGTCAATCAGAAGTTGAATGATTGACAAATTCGGAAGCTACAATGGACCTGCAGCCACGCAGCACTAGAAAACACAACACTGTCCCTTCTTTACAAGGGAAGTTGTATTTATTTCTAATTCAGACAAACAAATATGCTATTTAGCATCCAGGGACAAACATCGCCACTGAGATGATATGGCTATTGGAAGATAATTTTTTATCCACAATGCCATCAGTCTTTGAAGATAAGGGTCTCTAAAACAAATCACAGCACTTAATCTCATCAGTTCAATAGACAAGAATAAAGACAGGCCTTGCTGGGCATCACACACAACAAAGTCTGATAAAAAGTTATTGAGTCTGGTAAAATTTTAAGATATCTTACAATGTGTTTTTTTAGGTTAGAAGCCTCTTTCATTTGCAGTATTAGGCTGAAAAAATGCTGCTAAGAAGAACAACTGTATGAGGCCTCTTACAAACAGATAGGAGCAGACTCAGTCCATGGGCCCTGGGGGTCTGTGAATACTCTGATGTTTACTGGACAGAAAAAGAAAGCAGGACATTGTCAATCCAGGACATTCATGGAGGACATCAATGAAAACTTCCTGATGCAACTGATAAAGAAACCAACGAGGAAATGACCTCATACACATAACTAAGGAGGAGTTCACTGGGGATGTGAAGGCTGAAGGCAGCCTTGGCTACAGTGGCTGTGAGATGATGGAGTTCAGGACCCAAAGAGGAGGGACCGAGAAGGACAAAAACAAGATCACAACCCTAGACTGCAGGAGAGCAGATTTTGGCCTCTTCAAAAATATGTTTGGAAGAGTGCCACAGAATGAAACCCTGGAAGGAAGAGGGGTTTGGGAGAATAGAATCATAATATCATAGAATCCTTCAGGTTGGAAAAGATCTCTAAGATCATCAAGTCCAATCTTCAACCCAACAACATCATGCCTTCTAAACCATGTCCCAAAGTACAGTATCTGCACCTTTTTCGAACACCTCCAGGGATGGTGACTCCACCACTTCCCTGGACAGCCTATTCCAATGTCTGACCACTTCAGTAAAGAAATTTTTCCTGACATCCAATCTAAACCTCCCCTGATGAAACTTGAGGACAATGCCTCTCATTCTACTGCTAGTTAGTTGGGAGAAGGACCAACACCCACCACACTACAACCTCCTTTCAAATAGTTGTAGAGAGCGATAAGGTCCCCCCTCAGCCTCCTCTTCTCCAGACTAAACAATCCCAGTTCCCTCAGCCGCTCTTTGTAACACTTGTTCTCTAGACCCCTCACCGGCCTCATTGCCCATCTCTGGACACACTCCAGCACCTCAATGTACTTCTTGTAGTGAGGGACCCAAAACTGAACACAGTACTCGAGGTGTGGCCTCATTTGTGCTGAGTACTGTGGCACGATCACTTCCCTCCTCCTGCTGGCCATACTATTCCTGATACAAGCCAGGATGCCATTGGCCTTCTTGGCTACCTGGGCACACTGCTGGCTCATGTTCAGCCAGCTGTCGACCAGCACCCCCAGGTCCTTTTCCGACAGGCAGCTTTCCAGCCACTCCTCCCCAAGCCTGTAGCATTGCATGGGGTTGTTGTGACTCAAGTGCAGGACCTGGCACTTGGCCTTGTTGAACCTTGTTAATACCAGGTTAATACCAGCTCTTGTTATTAGACTGGTCTATCCAAGAAATATAGATCCTCGTTTAAAATAACCTGGTTTTAATTGTCACTTCACTATTTCTTTGTAAGTTACACATCTGACCAAGTCAAACCAACAACTTGAATTTGGGAGGAAAAATACCTAGCACAGGAAGGACATAGATCTCTATGGAGTAGGTCCAGAGGAGGGCCACAAAGGTGATCGAAGGGCTGGAGAACCTCCCCTATGAGGAAAGGCTGAGAAAGTTGGGGCTGTTCAGCTTGGAGAAGAGAAGGCTGCGGGTAGACCTTATAGCAGCCTTTGAGTACCTGAAGGGTGCCTATGGGAAAGATGGGGGAGCTATTTTCAGCAGGGCTTGTTGTTATAGTACAAGAAGTAATGGCTTTAAACTAAAGGAGGGTAGATTTAGACTAGATATGAGACCATAAGGGCGGTGAAATACTGGAACAGATTGACGAGAGAGGTAGTGGTGGCCCCATCCCTGGAAGTGTTCAAGTTCAGGTTGGACAGGGCTCTGAGCAACCTGGTCTAGTTGGCGATACACCCACTCATTGCAGCGGCGTTTGGCTAGATGACCTCTAAAGATGCTTTCCAACCCAAAGCATACTATGATTCTATGATTCTATGATAAGAAACTTTTAATGAGGCTTTTTCAAAACAAGATCCATCTATAGAGCTTTTTCAGTAAATGGTTCTAAATAATGATGGACATCATAAACTTTATGAACAACCCCTGGGTACTTTGCAAACAGAAAGAGAGGCTGCATAAATTGCTTACTAGAAGTATGTGATACTCAGTAAGCACATTGTAACAGCAAGACTAGTATTAAAATCAGCTATATGCTCACCACCTGTCACTGATACCTCATTTGTAGGCATGTGCTCCAAACCAAGAACTGTACAGTGCTAGTTTGAAACCGCGGGCAAAATCCTTTTCCTTCCACTCCTTTTGAACTATAGCACTTCATTGGTAAATGTTTTGTGGAACAATTTGTGGAGCTCACAGTGTGAGTCCTTATAATTAGAACGATTTTCCGACACTGCTGACAGCACCATACCTGCACTTTGTCAAACTGATCCCACTCATCTCTGAAATAAATAGATTAAATGAAGCTGTTAACTGCAGGTATATGTCAGAAAAGTTATTCATCTGTCCTGAAATGCACAACTACATGTTCTAGTAATAAGACTGAAAAATTTAGTTTCACAGCCCCATTAATTTTATTTCAGCTAATTATATATTGTACCTCACAGAGGTGGTTCCTTCTGATGTCACTTACTACCTGTGATATAGTAACCCTTCACTGAGAGTACATTTCCGAAAGTAAATTGATCCAGAAAAACAGTTGAAGTCATTTCTGGCTGTAATGGGAGAAGAGTAGTCACATGGAGGCTGTAGCCTAGATTTTTAGGGATAGAAGAGAATCAAGGTTGGTTTACAGGGTTTTTTAGAGGTTTTATTTCAAAGGAATGGCTGAGTTCTGTATATCTGACTTACTGACACAATAACCACCAAATGATCTAGCAATCCACAATGGTGAATTAATTTTTTTATGCATCTTTTCAACAACAAACAGAGATCTCATTTAGTAGGTCATGGATTAGTAACAATGAACCTTAGAGCTATTGCCATTGATCTTACTGTGAAAACGTTGAAGAACTCAGCACCTACAGGTAACTATGACTTCATCCACACTCCTTTTCCATTCACATGTGATAGCTCAGTATGCAAAATATCCTTTGGAAAATATACAAAACTATTTCCTAGGCAAGTACAACCACCAGAATTTAGGAATAACTCAAGTCAGGTCATACATATTATGTTGAATTCAAGATCGCAAAAGTAATTAGCCTTTCTTATGATCAGTTCAGATGAATTCCTTTGATACTTATAAGATAATGTATCAACATTTCAGTATATATGTAAACAAAAGGCTTACGAACCAACTAGGCAAATAAATAACACTTGAGTGATAGCAATTCTAATAAACTTCAATCAGTTTTTGATCCATCTACTTCCATCATCATGTTTGCTTCAGTATTTGTTTTTTTTTTAATATTAGACAGTGTAACATTGCATTCAAGTAATTTCTAAGGTACAGAGTGTCATCACATTTTCTTTCTTAATGCTATACGAAGAAACATTTTTAAGTCTTGTAAAATATTGGGAGATATTATTCTATTCTTAATTGAATTTAAGTAGGTGTATTTGAGATAAGTGATGGTACTTTTGGAGAGCTGAAGACATGATGGCTTAGATCCAGTTCCTGTTGAAGTAAATGGAATCACTTCAATTGTTTTAATGGATCTTGGATTTGATCCAAGGTGCACTTTGACTTAACCGGACTATTCCTGGGAGTAAGTGCAGTACCTTACCTGAGTACACATGTGCAATGAGTGCCTGTAAGATGTAGTCCTTAGAAGTGAGTATCTGAGAGACAAGAAGAACCACTGTCTTGGTACAACTAGTTTAAAAACACAAGAAATAAGAACCTTGAAAGTTTTGCAAAAGCAAGAATATTTTTGGATAAGTGTAGCGGAACAACACATCAGGAATTTACCTTTCATATTTCTGTGAAGCATCACAATAATTCTGTGTTTTTTCACATGTTGTTATGAGCTAAACTCCCAGAGATTTGAAAAAAATATGCAGAACTGGGTTTTATAAATCTGGACTTGTAGATAATTACAGTAATTTCTTGGTGTAGTAATTTAATGACAAAAATAATCACCATATATTCTCTTTCAGTGCTGTGACATCTGTTTCACTTTTTACCATCTGTGATCAGATCATCAGTATAGATAAAACACTGAAAATATGGCTTAGTATAAACTCAATCATGGTGTGTTAGACTATATTAATCTGAAGCTGTTTCTACCAAACAGTGACACAATGCCTCTCCTGATTCCCTATCCACCGCAACTGTGAAATACTTTCAAAATTGTTCATTATAAGCCACCTCCATTTGGTCTTTAAACTAAAGATTTTTAATGAATTTGGCAATCTCTGTGTCAGTTTCCAGTATATATCTACTTATTCCTTTTGATACAATGGTATTCTGCTCTCAAAGCTTAACTCTGTTTCACATAAAAATCAAACAAGATTGAAAGGTGTTTTATAGTTACTAAGACAATCAAAGTTTTGTGACCTTCTCCTTCAAGTTATCACAGATCTTAACCAATGTTCCTAAAAGCTCTGAAAATGCCAGATTTTCTGTTGTGGCTGTCATGATTTAACCCCAGCTGGCAACTAAGCACCATGCAGCTGCTCGCTCACTCCCTGTTTCAGTGGGATGGGGAGGAGAATGAATCGGGGTCGGGGGGAAGTAAAATTTTCGATAGAGATAAATACTGTTTAAGAGGACAACAAAGGCAGAGATAGTAATAATGATAACAATAATAGTAGTAATAATACAAAACAAGTGATGGATCATGCAACAGGGTGACCTGTTGGATCCAGATATATGTGCAGCCAACTGCTTGTGCAAGTTAAACATGAATATGGCTATTAAAGAATTGCAACAAAACAACAGAATTCAGTGGTACAAAGGTGGCAAAAACAGTCCCAGGAGCATAAATTACATTTGTTTGAACTGCAGAGAAAGAAATTCAGTTGAGTGCAAAAACACTCCTAGTCTCAGGTTTACACTTTGCTTATTTTTACTGTCTTCCTCTGCCCAGCTCTTTTTTCTCTACACTCTCTCTTTCCTTCAGTCCTTTTAATTCTTTTCTGTTTGAAAGGATCTCCCAGTTACTTCTCACTAATACTACCTTACATATCAGGGTATTTTTCACAGACTCTTTGTGGCTTCCATTTATTTCTCCTTGAATATTCTGTCTTTTTGGGCTTTGGAAGACCTATGATGAAATAAATCACTGAAGAGGTAGGTGAAGTTGTTACTATCAAGTAACTCAGCTCTGCATGTCATCGAACCAAAATAGCTAGGAGCAGCAGAAATCTGCATGTGTTACCTATGCAGCCAGTGATCCCTACAGCCACCCACAATCTGCTATACAAACTGACTAAATAGTGGCATTTGGCATGCTGTGGATACATTACCTCCCATATACACATATTCAGAAGGAATACTTTTCTGAGCAAATTCAAAGTTACAAAATAATGTAAACAGAATTTTCCATCCCTTTTCAGGACATCCAGTGGTTCTTATAAGTCGTATAGTACAGAATTAACTGCTGTCCAGCTCTCCTCTGCCAAACATGCTATCATAATGTGTATTATTTCAAAGCATTTACATTTGTTATTTTTCCAAATTATATGCATTGGTTTGACTTAGTCTAAAAAAGCCTCTGATTTAACCGTATTAACAATGTACTAAATGGACCAGTTTATTTCTCTTCAAGACTTTTTCCACTTGTACTCTAAGGTCTAGCAATTAACAGATTCAAGAATAATCACAATAGTCTGGAAAAATTTGAGTTAGGTACCAGAGACTACATCAATAAGAGACAGTACAGATGCATATTTAGAGCTGCATGTTGCAGTGACCTACAACTAGAACTGGCTTAATTTGAGTTGCATTATAGCTGAACTGCACTTTGTTCATGTCGTGCAGGCATTGACACATGAACAAGCAGGTAAACCAACATGACAGGGATTAAATGTAGGACAAAATCACTAGGCTGCTTAATTCATGGCTTTTAATGCACTACAGTTATATGCATAACAGGCCAAGTGGTAATACCTTTCTCTTTATATTCCTTTCTGTGGCTAGAGAATACGGTCTTCCATTAGATGGCTGTATAACAATGACTAGCCATTTAAACTTTCTACTCGTAAATTGCATATTGACCTTGAATGTATTAAGAAGGCTGGGATTCAAAAAAACCCTTGAACAAGGTCATTACATGCCTCCTGAAATCTTGCTTCCAGTCCTATGTTTCTTGCTATAGAAACAAATATGTAAAACTGTCAAAATTTTAACATTGGGAATGTATAAAAATCAAGAACCGCATCCCCCCCTTTAGAAGTATCAATGTGAAAATTGAATACTATAGACCATGCAGCCAAAAGGTCTGATAAGGCCACCAGGCTTGGGCTCCTGGATGTGTCAGGCCAGTAAGTCTACTCAGACAGCGTACCTCAGTTATGCTACACCCCTGCTGTGCTCTGGAGGCTCAGAAATGTGAGTTGAAGGGAAGAATTATGGGATACCAAGTGTCACCAATGCACACCTGTCAAGAAACCAACAGGCAATGTCCATCCCCACAAGTCCAGCAGCTCATCTTCACTCAGCACTGCAAAGGGTATGAAACTCCTCAAGATCCCGGTCACTCTACATGGAAAGTCTTTCCAGAACTCCAATACATCCACCAGATCAACCTGTACAAAAACATACCAGCCAGGCAGTTAAGAAAGCAAACTGCCTGCACTGTCACTAGCTGCTGCTTCTAATTCTGTAGCAGAAACATCATAAATCTGTTATATGAAAAAGCATGAGGAAACAACCAACAGAATCTATCCGAGCATCAAAATTTAGACAGCACAACATGCAGGTTTTGCAGCTCTGGAGCAAGATTACTGGTTCTTTTTTAGAGACTGACAGCTACACTGCAGGCTTTTTCGGCACTTAAGAAGGGAGTGATCTGGAAGATATGCAGTTTCATCACAAAGATCACAAGAGATCACAATGATTACTGAATTCCATGATTTCCCCAGGAACAATTATACCAGCTTGTAATGAAATTCTGTAATCTGATGTAGCACCTCCAAATTATCATTGGCATTTAGTAATTGCTGTTACTTAAGCTCTGATCTTGCAAAAAGTTATGACTATTAAGATAGCAATGTATTTTAAAAACATCAGACTTATTTAATTAAATGACACTGCCCATATGACTGATTTCAGAATGGTCACGTCAGCAACAGAAAGCTAATATGCCAAAAGAGCATTAAGGAAAATTGTTGATCCCTAAGTCCATCTTAGATCAATCCTACTTTAAGAAACAAGATTTTTCCCTTCATATTCCCTGGAGTTTATATGGACAAGTTTGAATAGAAGATCACCTTAATTTTTAAGTATTATGTTGCCAATGCTATTTCCTCATGAACATTTTTGTGATGGAGATTTAAACTTGAGAGAAATTAGAGAAAATTGAGAACAAGCTGAACAATTAACTGAATTAGCTTGCAAAGACACACAACTTGTTCCTTAAAATGTCTAATAAAACTGTAAAATATGAATTTATGAGAAGAATGTTTTCAATTCCAGCAGCTGGACAGCCTGATTGAAGTCTCTCTTGTACTTTGTTCATGAAATGAAAAAAAAGTCCAGTCATTTTTAAGAACTGGAACATGGTAAACAAAATCTTTCAGATGCTACTTTCAAGATGATTCACCACTCATACTACAAGAAAAAACGTCTTATTGTCAGATAAAACTGGAGGGTCTACTACTAAGAAAACAATACTCTTCTAATCTGAATTCATAAAAAAAAAAAATCCAAAGATGATGTAGTCCATTAAACATGATGGTGTGTTTTTATGGAAAGCAGCTCAAATTCAGTCCCCAAAACTTAGGTCAATGAGACTGAATATTCAGGACCTGATTTTGACAGAACACTTTTGTGGAAAATTGATAGATGCTGTCAAATATAGAACTTCTGGGTTTTTTCTGCTGCAGTATGACATTTCAAGAAAGAAGCTCTATCAGCGTCATAAAACATGCATAGTATTTAGTCTGAGCTAATACACTCTGCAGTCAACACTGAACTCCACAGCATTTTTTCCTTATTTCATTTATTTTTGTTTTTTTAATTGGTAATTTTAAGGTATTCACAACACAAAGGATTTGTAAGAGTAACTCCCCATTAAGTTTGTGCACTAGTTTAGAGATTTGGTAGTATGACATGGTATCCTGCTTTCACTTCAGCTATTGCCTGATTATTTGGATCTGCCCAGCTCTATTTGATAATGGTAATAGTCTTATTACAGTTCTCATGTAGTTAAAGACATAAAGCATTCACAGAATCACAGAATCACAGAATAGTAGGGGTTGGAAGGGACCTCTGTGGGTCATCTAGTCCAACCCTCCTGCCGAAGCAGGGTCACCTACAGCAGGCTGCACAGGAACTTGTCCAGGCG
>Ga0065711_1051091_pt1 | contig 10519 bp, 3 predicted proteins | sample Hoacrofraction12_FD_59098 | JGI IMG/M metagenome (GOLD analysis project Ga0065711, IMG submission 59098) | Hoatzin crop microbial communities from Cojedes, Venezuela - Epithelial fraction 12 v2 (version 2) | ecosystem: Host-associated > Birds > Digestive system > Esophagus > Crop | place...
CACCTACAGCAGGCTGCACAGGACCTTGTCCAGGCGGGTCTTGAATATCTCCAGAGAAGGAGACTCCACAACCTCCCTGGGCAGCCTGTTCCAGTGCTCCATCACCCTCAGAGGGAAGTTCTTCTTCATGTTCAGACGGAACTTCCTGTGCCTCAGTTTGTGCCCATTGCCCCTTGTCCTGTCACTGGGCACCACTGAATAAGTAGTAATTAATACAAGTTAGCTTGACCTTTTCTTCTAAACAAGCTGTGGGTTAACAGACAAAGCTAGTTGGTTTCAGCAGACAAGTCTACAGCTGGCACATGGATGTCTGTTCCCCAAGGAGATATGTAAATCCAGCAATGCAAGAAAATCCCTGTTTGTTTGTTTTTCCTTTCCACTGCTGTGATTTAGAGATGAATACATTAACCTTTTTCTCCTGCATAAACTTTCAGTAGCGAGACACTGAGACAAGCCAGACACCCGTTCACTCATCCTGTAAATGTTATTAAGAAGATGAGAATGCAGCTTACTTGAAAACACAGTGGCCAAAACCTAAAAGAGTATGTTTGTGGGTTGTCTACTTCTTTATTTAGGCAGACGTTTATATGATTTTTAGAACATGTTGAGCACTCACCTTCTCTCCTGTGAAGATTCAGCACCTGTAAAACTCTTGTTAATGCAAGTTACAATTTGTAACGTTGACTTTTAATATTTCACTAATCGATTTGTGGCTCTCTCAGAGAGTCAAGCTCCAATGGATTGTTTCCCGGAATCAGCTCTATGTATCAAGCATGTTTTCAGGTATTAACAAACACACTGGGTTACATCACAAAAAGCACCTAATATCTCTCATTTTGTCATCACTGAAGAATGACTTTGTGTTTTGTGCTGTAACATTACGTATTAATTAATCATGAGAGAAGTTAGAAATCTAGACAAGATTCAAAACAAAAATAAAGTTAATTAATTTCTGAATGGGATTATGTTATACAGTGTTTTCCATATCAGAGCACTGGAAATAATGACTTCAAGTCAGTGACACAGGACTTCAAACTTATGGTTACTGTTTCCATAGGATTCGTCTAAGACCTTTTACTAAATACGTGAAAGAGAGAAACTCTGATGCTCTGTAAAATAAACATTACGAAGTCTCCCTGACTCTCATCTTTGACTTTGGCTTTTCTATTTTTGTGGTCTGTATCACAGTTAAGAATTAAGAAGTTGGGTTTAAGACTAATATCTGCCTCTCCTATAGAGACACATTATAAAGTTTATTCTGAAATAGAAATCAGGTTTAAAATTGATATATATTCAGATTTCTGTTTTCTATGATTTAGTCCTGGTATTTGTATCATAGTGTTTAATTGAAGGCGAAAAGAAAATACAGTCATAGGATATGTAATTCCTGCAGTTCTTAACCTACTAGTGTTTGTCCTTTGACATCTAATGAAAATGTGACTACCCTCACATGTACTGATACATACAAAAATATACACATTTCTACATTAAATTAGTGCTGCTTTCCTCAATTTTCTTTAGATAATCAGAATTGGACCTTGAAATGATTTACTTACAGAAAAAAACTTCATACATGAGGATTTTTTTTAAACTATTGGGGGGAGGGAGAAAAAAGCTGATTGCAAGACTTCGTGTGGGACAGGTTATTCTTTGTTTGAAATGTAAATTGCGTATCTTTTCTTTGTCATCACGTCTCTAATGTGCAGGCACAGCTCTCAGAGCATTGATGCTTTTAGAGCTACTTGAGGTGAAAGCAGTAATTAAAAACTAAGAACCTTAGGTTAAGTAGTTCACTTCTGGGTTTGGGGAAGAATGGTGCAAAATGTTTCAAGACACACAAAAGCAGTGATTTCACACGGTACATCTGTTTTTTATTATTATCTATTGCTTATTATTATTCTTACATAAATGTTATAGCAACTTCTATAGGCAAGAGACAGCATACTTTATATCTTATTATTATAGAGCAGTTATACCTAGTGAGATAGAAATTTTAGTGATGACAAAAATCGTACATGGCAAAACGTAGGGAATATGTAGCTTTATGAAAGCAAATATAGCACCTTGAGGAAAGTCTTCAGCTAATCACCCCTTGCAATACGTCCACATAAAAAGGATGTAATCTGTCTGGACTTCTGTAAAGCCTTCAACACAGTCCTTCACAACATCCTTCTCTCTAAATTGGAGAAATATGGATTTTACAGGTGGACTATTCGATGGCTAAGGAATTGGTTGAAAGGTCGCAGACAGAGGGCAGTGGTCAGAGGCTTGATGTCCAAGTGGACGCTGGTGACGAGTGGTGTCCCTCAGGGGTCTGTACTGGGACCAGTGCTGTTTAACATTTTCATCAATGACTTAGACAGCTATATGGAGCACACCTTCAGCAGGTTTGCCGATGACACCAAGCTGAGTGGTGCAGTTGACACACCAAGGCAGGATGTCATTCAGAGGGACCTGGACAAGCTGGAGAAGTGGGCCTGTGTGAATCTCATGAAGTTCAACAAGGCCAAGTGCAAGGTCCTGCACCTGGGTCGGGGCAATGCCCCCTATCAATAGAGACTGGGGGATGAAGGGATTGAGAGCAGCTCTGCCAAGAAGGATTTGGGGGTACAGGTGGATGAAAAGTTGGAAATGAGACACCAATGTGCACTCACAGCCCAGAAGACTGACAGTATCCTGGGCTGCATCCACAGCAGCATGGCCAGTATGTCGAGGGAGGTGATTCTGCCACTGTACTCTGCTCTGATGAGAGTCCACCTGGAGTACTGCATCCAGCTTTGGAGTCACCAGCACAAGAAGGACATGGAGCTGTTGGAGCAGGTCCAGGGGAGGCCCATAAAGATGATCAGAGGGCTGGAGCACCTCTCCAAAGAGGAAAGGCTGAGGCAGTTGGGGCTGTTCAGCCTGGAGAGGAGAAGGCTGTGAGGAGACCTTGTAGCAGCCTTCCAGTACTTGAAAGGGGCCTATAGGAAAGATAGAGAAAATCTTTCCAGCAGGGCTTGTTGCGATAGGACAAGGAGTGATAGCTTTAAACTAAGCGAGGGTAGATATAGATTGGATATAAAGAAGAAATTTTTTACCATGAGGTGGTGAAACACTGGATCAGATTACCAGAGGGGGAGTGGAGGCCCATCCCTGGAATCATTCAAGGCCAGGTTGGATGGCACTCCAAGCAACCTGGTCTAGCTGGAGATGTCCCTACTCACTGCAGGGAGGGTGAGCTAGATGACCTATAAAGGTCTTTTCCAACCCAAAGCATTCTGTAATTCTATGAAAATCGGAGGCAGAAAGACAGATATAGAAGAAGTGGGGAAAAAAAAATACTTATGTTGTTAAGTAACAGGATCTTACTCTAATTTTAGTGTAGGTGCAACAGACCCAGGGACTTCAGACCTTAGGACATCAACAAAATTTCCCTAGTAATGTGATTCAGAAAAATAAAGGTTCGAGTATAAAGCAAAGCAAAGCACAAAAAAAAAAAAAACCAAAAAAAAATTGTGGTCAGATTTCATTAGCTCTCTCTGAAGTTATACTCATGAGGTATATTAAATACCACTTTTTTTTTCTTTTTAGTAGACTGATATGATTGCAATCTGTGGTTAGAACCTTATTTAGAAAACTACTGGAATATGGATGCATTTTTCTTGGGTAGTCATGTAGATTTGGTAATAGCACTGTGATGAGCAATAACTGTGATTAAACAGTAATGTTACTGTTTTCAGTAGGTATGAGTTAGGTACCCAAATTATTAGGCCCAATGCCTAATGCTGGATTTAGGCTGATGCCACTTTTCTTCTCCAAAATGTGTAATGCTTTATCACATATCAGTCCCTTCTACTAATGAAGTCATATACAGGGACCCCAGTTTGGCTCATTAAGTGTGGCCCATCCAATCTAGTCCCAGCCTATGTCGTTGAGCTCCAATGAGCAAAATAGAACCCTTCAATTCCTTCAGTCCCGGTCCTTGCTTTTCTATCTATAAATACCAGGATATTGATGGACAGAGTCATAGTTTGCCATCTAAAGAGCTTTGTCACACAATCTCTTCTGTCCTCAGAGAGGGACAGTTATGGTACTTTGGATGTCTTCCATCTCTCACTCCTCTGAGGATGCTGAAGAATTTGGTTTCTGTGACCTTTATAAGAAATTCTGAAATTCACACGCCTTTCAATAGTTGTAACGTAAAGATTAGCTGGTTTGCACTTGTAGCAAACAGTTATATATACTCAGGCTGGACGTCAGCGATTTGTTTTTGCCTTTTCTCAAGTAGGGTTCATTGTTTATAACTCTCAGCTTATTTTTGGCCTTCTGACCAAGAGGGACACTGTTGGTCACAAGTCCTAGTTTCCCAAATAATACCTGGACTCTCCTATAGCCCTTCATTTGAATCTTTATGTTTAGGCATCTTTAACTGGCCTCAAAGACACTCTACAAGCAGTTGATACGAAGCTGGTAACTATGAAGCCCTCATGTGGTAGCTAATGTCAGCAAAAGAGAGTATTTCACAAGCTATTAGGCTAAGCATTACTGTGCGCACTATTATGATAAGTCATCCAAGGAGTTTTTGATGGCCAGGCAGACATCACCCAGGAGGGAAAAAATCTCTTCCACATCTCCCTGGAATAGGTCCTCAGTGTTACTGAACTGTCTACAGTTGTTCAACATCCCAGTTGAACTGGAAGACCCAAACCAGACACAGTATTCCTGCTGTAGTTTCAACAGTATGGAGCAAGTGGGGATTGTAACTCCCCTTGATCCGATGGACGTGCTTTTCCTAGTGCAGCCTGGTGAGTAGTTTGTCTCACTCATAATGTAAATATACTTTTGTCTCGTATGTTTGTCAGCACCCACTCTTACTTCAGGTCATTTTCAGCAGAGTTACCAGTTCGTTCCTGGCCTGTGCCAATGCATAAGCATTTCTTCTCTGTCCTGAAGCAGACCTTTGAGCTTTTACTTGCTGAAACTCACGGGTTCCCTGATGGTCTACTTTTAGCAAGGTCTCACTGAAATTAAGATCTGCTGTTCATTTACTATCTCCTTCTCCCCTAGTTTTAAATCATCCAGAAATCTGCTGAGGCATCATACTTTCTTAACATCTAGGCAGTTGATGAAGATATTGAATAGTATTGGCCCAAGTATTGATGTCTGTCTTGCTCTACTTGTTACCAGCTGCCAAACAGACATAGAGTCATCGATCACTAATCAGTGAGACCAACGGTCTGGACAACTGTCAGCTCATCTAGCAGTCTGGCCAACCTGTACTTCTTCAGCTTATCAATGAGGCTGTGGTGGGAGAGATTTATGTAAAGTTTTAGCAAAGTAAAGATATGTATCAGTCCCTCTGCCTTCCTTCATCCATGATGTAGATCACAGGTAGTCTTTTGGCATTGAAGGCAATCAGATTGGTCATGCATAATTTATATTTGTTAAATCTGGCTATTCCCAATCTCCTTCTTCTCCTTGGAGGACTTGCTCCACGAGTTTCTTGGACACCAAAGTGAAACTCTCATGCCTGTGGTTCACCAACTCCTATCTCTGAAGGTGGGTTGAACTTTTGCCTTTCTCTAGTCACTAGAGACTTCCTCTGATCTCCTTGAGATTTGAAATATTGAGTGGCCTCACAGAGACATCAGCCAGATTTCTTAGTGTCCACTGATGTACCCTCTCTGTCCGTACACCAATCTGCAGTTCCTCAGATCCTCTTTTTACATTTTGTAAGAACAGGCGTACCATTAGCCTTCTCCCTGACATCAAGGACTGTCCCTATTAAGAATAATTTTTGAAGACAGGAGATAGTAGTCTTGCAATTACGTCAGTGCACTGAGTTATTTCCCATCAGGCCACACGGGTCTGAGTATATCCCACTTCTGTATTAGCCCACTTGCACAATTCTTCTTGTCCCTTTTGAATTGCCTTCCCTTTTTTAGCTAATTTTGGATATGGTCACCTGGATTTCATCCTCTTTTGCCTGAATGATGCTTTTATACTCCTCCTTGCTGTTCTTGTTTCCATCTCCATTTCACTCTTAGTTCACTAAAAAATTCTTTGCTTAGCCTAGGAGGTTTCTGTGAATATTCTCAGTCTTCAAGAAAAGCAGGATGTTTTTTCCTTGCCTACAAATTTTCTTCACAAGCTAAAGCCTGTTCTCCTGAAGTCCAGTGTCCTCACTCCTCTAGATTTCCTCTGGATGCTGAACTCAGCCATCTATTTTCTTCCGAATGCTGATTAATTAATAGATGTAAAGCACTCCTACTGATGGGTCATCTCCATAAATTCATAGATCAGTCCTAATTTTCCTGGTTCTCTCACAGAAGGAAAACGAAGGCCATGACCCTGTGATAGGATGGTGACCAAATGACCAGCCTTCTAAAGATTCACATAGCGACTGTACTAGTAGTGGCCTGTTGAAAAAACATGTGTTGTATGCTCTCATGTGCCTGCAGACTCACAGGGATTGTGCTTGAGAAGGCAGCTGTGCTCAGAGGATGACTTCAGATCTCCATGACTGGCCTCCAGTGCTGAGAAATTTAAGAATTCAGGTTTGTATAAGGGCCCTGTGACATTAATGTTAGCATTTCAATGTAACATATTTATCAGGTCATTACTGGTATTTCTGTTATTCTCCATCCATGCCAATTGCTGTGTTTGACTACATATTTCAAACGTTTACTTCTGTGTCTTCAGTGCTGTTCTTTCTTGGTTTGACAAAATGTAGAAAATCTGCCCAGCCGCTGAGATTACAGAACAAATCAAAATACTTGTCTCTAAATATCACTCACTGAACAAATGTTACACTGCTACAGTGAGGAGTCATTTTTCCTATTTTGCACTGTGTTGGCCCAGTGAAATTAAATTGTGGTTAGAAGTAAACAAGAGACTAAGTGAAAAAACAAACATTGGTATATTCTAAACAGATGGCTGTAAAAGTTTTAACAGTGGTTCTTAAACACTCTACTAGACAAAAGAGTCTGTCTGAGGGAAAAGCAGATTCAAGTACACTCTGTGGAACAGCATTCCATTTTGAAGACCTATTGGCTTTGTTTTTTGTGAAACAGGCCTTTATTTTTATACAACAACATTTTCCATAGTAAAGGTTCACACATGATAGTTACAACAGTTTGATACAGCTGAAGCACAATATACGATGGTGCTTGGTAATGGCAGTATCACCCTTTAACCCCCTGTCCATATTGTAGTGAAAAAAACTTCCATTACAAAAAAAAAAAAGAGCTATGGGATACTGATGTACTCTTATATGGGCTTCTGCTCACTCTACTTATTCAAAATACTGTCTTTTGAAAGGGTTGCAGCTATTATCCAAGAAGATTTTTTAAGAGGCCCACAGATATTCAAATGATTCATCCTGACTCCTTGCATATTTAGCTAATGGAATTTGTGTTTCTGATCCCTGAAGCATAGCTGTGGTGTCTGGATGAGTTTCAGTTTATCTTCTAGATTTGCTTTAAAGACACAAAACATACACCGCATACTTACATCAGTTATTAAAATTATTTATCCCCCACAGGCTTCAGACGTTGAGAACTCTACAGGGATTAATCACTGCACCCTTTTCCCTGCTTTGCTTGAGGAAGAGATGAGGCAGAGCATTATATGCAAAGAAGATTAAATTAAAGTTGAAACTTCCCACTGCTTTTGCTAAGAAGAACTGGTGTTACGGTGAAAAAGGTTTGATGATAGTCAGAAAACAGAATGAGGGTGAAAAGTGCTTGAGGATGCAGTGATACACCGCCTTGATACAACAAGTTTACCACAACTGCAGGGAAGGAGTTTTGCCACCATCTGTCGGTGAATAGGAGGAGGAGACAAAGCCAGCAAATGTGTCTGCTATCTACCTTCTCACACAAACCAATATTTTCATTATTTCCTTAGCTCATGCATATTTTGGATGCAGGTTAATGAATGATTAGTGTCCCTCTTGCATGACAAAGAACCACACGGTGTCTTTAACAGACCCACAGTAAAGATTCACCCTGATCGATGCACCTGTTTCAGTAGGAGTAACTGAAAAGGGAATGTAGAGGAAAAGGACAAAGGATTTCTATCCCATTAAGGACTGTTTCACAGGCGGTGCCTGAGTTGTGAATGACACTGCCTTCCCACCCTGACTAAGGAGTTGGAGTTGAGCTGTCACCTACGCCTCTTCTGAGCTGAGGGTTGGCTTAATCTGCTCAGGCCGAGAAGCTACCAATCTCTTTAGAGATATATAAGGCATCTACACAACAGTACAGGTAGTATAGCTATGTTTGGATATCCAAAAATTTGATCTGTATGTCTCTATAAAAAGAGGCATTTAGGATCGCTTCACTTCAATCACACCTGAAAATTATAGGTTCTAAACTAGATAGGTTCTAAACTAGATAGGTTCTAAACTAGAAAAAGAAATCAATAGTACTAAAATACTCTAGTGCTCTACAAATCTCAAGTGAATTAAATGAATTTAGAGGACTGGATCTCTACTTTCTAAAAGAGTCACCATACTATTAGTATTTATTTCCTCTTAGATGAAAATGTGCTTCCAGGGCAGAAAAATTTGCAATGTTACTCGTATGTTTTAAGCGGAGTGAACATACCTCACATATCTATTGCTGCTTTCTCCCATAGAATTCAGCAACTAAAATCTGTGTAGTATGTGCCTGGATAGCTTCTTGGATCAGTGGTAGTTGCAGGGACAGATTATCCTTTCTATGCCCCAGTGGTTTTTACTGTCTGCTTCATTTCACAATACTGAATTAGGCATCTAAGCTCCCCTACACAATACTGAGTCCCAGAAAATAACAGTCAAAAGAAAGCTGCGTAATTTTGCAGGCTGTTGAAGGTGGTAGAAAAGCTTCCTTCTTTTCTCTTAGAATTTGTTCCCAAATTGTCTCTTAGACTCACGGAGGCTGAGAAAAAAAAGTCAATAAAATGTAGCCCCTCTAGTGCTTGGTCTCCTGAGCGTGCATACACAAGAGCGGCTCTGTATGCAACACAAACACTTTTTTACATAAATCTTTAACATCTGCACTTGATGCTTGTTAGGCCACACTTCACACTAATCTAGCACATAGTAATGGGTTTTCTTTTTAGAGAAACTAAACTGAACCTCGTGCAACAGTGGTCACTATAGTGTGGAAAACAGACACAGGGCCTGAAAGGTGGAGCAAGCCTCAACAGAAAAAGGATCATTCATCTTACAAATGGAACACAAGAGATAAAACCTCTGGGCTCTGGCATATGATACTAACCACAGGGCTCGGGAGGTGTCCGTATCAGCCCTACATTATCTGTGAATTTTTTCAGTTATGGTTCACTATTTGCCTAAGATGTTTTCCTGTTTTATCTTACTTCAGTGCTCTCTCCTGATGAATTTCTTTTCTTTCAATTTTAACTTGTTGACTCTTTACATATATTTTCATTTTTTACTTTTTTTTTTTTTACTTTACTACATATGCTAATATAAGTAGACAACCAAAGAAGGCATCTTCAAGGAGCAAATGGGTAACCCATGAGGACAAAATTGACTTGTAGAAGGGCAGAGAAGATTGACAAGAGGCAAACAGCTTAGTGATAACATAAGAAAATCACCAGGCCACAGCAGACCACTGGGTATCAGGTGACAGTTAATAAAATAAAATTATTCTTAATTCTTAACAATGAGTGCTATGGAGGCATCAGAGAAAATGATGAGCACAGCAATGCTACATCATCTGTAAACAACTTTACGAGATGGTGGGAAAGGAAGTTGAGGCGGCTTTGTCCCATACTGATCATGAAGTAAAAGAAAGATGTTATGCTGTTTTCAGAAAGAGGAGCATAACAGATCTGTGTGAAGACAGTGGACACGTGTGTTTTCAACCTGGCAAATTTGCGCTCACTTTTCTATGCTATCAAAATGCTGACTCCCACCCAAATTTCAGCTACAAATTAATAAAACCTCTGCTCTTTTCCACCTCATTCACCCCACAGGTTAAAGCAAACTACTGGGAATCAGGAAAGACAGACTTAGATTCTCAGAGGGTGTGAGGCAGATTTGGTTTTTGGTCTTACAAATGCTGTGTTAAAAGCACTATGACCATGAGGTAAATTGTGAGAAAAGGGTGGATAAGGAGGTTCCCAGCTCCTTCACTGCATGGTGTGGGTGTGCTCTGGGTATGCTGATGGCACCTGGCTCCAGTAACAGCAGAAGTCAGGAGCTCACTCTTTAGTGGTTCCTGATGAGACTTGGGTGTGAGCCAGGGTTTATTTGCTCTGTACTGCCAGTGAGAAGTAAATGGCCTTGTGAATGCCCTGAAGTGGGAATTTAAACTGCTCTCTGCAGTTGCAATGTGTAAGTATGGGACCTTAAAGTTAAATCGCTATGGAGGCATATGGGTTCCTGATATAGAATCACAGAATCACAGAATCACAGAATGGTAGGGGTTGGAAGGGACCTCTGTGGGTCATCTAGTTCAACCCTCCTGCCGATGCAGGGTCACCTACAGCAGGCTGCACAGGACCTTGTCCAGGCGGGTCTTGAATA
>Ga0065711_1051092_pt1 | contig 10519 bp, 3 predicted proteins | sample Hoacrofraction12_FD_59098 | JGI IMG/M metagenome (GOLD analysis project Ga0065711, IMG submission 59098) | Hoatzin crop microbial communities from Cojedes, Venezuela - Epithelial fraction 12 v2 (version 2) | ecosystem: Host-associated > Birds > Digestive system > Esophagus > Crop | place...
GGAAGTTCCGTCTGAACATGAGGAAGAACTTCTTCCCTCTGAGGGTGACGGAGCACTGGAACAGGCTGCCCAGGGAGGTTGTGGAGTCTCCTTCTCTGGAGATATTCAAAACTCGCCTGGACAAGGTCCTGTGCAACCTGCTGTAGGTGACCCTGCTTTGGCAGGGGGGTTGGACTAGATGACACACAGAGGTCCCTTCCAACCCCTACCATTCTGTGATTCTGTGATTCACACTAGGAAAGTGTCTGCAGAGGCTGACTGACAACTACAATGCCACTTGGAAGATGTTGTCTTGATGACCAGCTCTATGTTAGTCAGTTCTAAAGAAATTTTGGAAGGAAATTTGTGGATGATTTTGGTCCTGAAGGCCTGAGACACTAGCTTCAAACCACAGCGAGGTGGCTGTGCTGTAACTATTCTTGTATCTTACATGCATTTCATAGAATCATAGAATGCTTTGGGTTGGAAGAGATCTTTAGAGATCATCTAGCTCAACCCCCTTGCAGTGAGCAGGGACATCTACCGCTAGACCAGGTTGCTCAGAGCCCCGTCCAACCTGGCCTTGAATGTTTGCAGGGATGGGGCCTCTGCTACTTTTCAGGGCAACCTGCTCCAGTGTTTCACCACCCTCATGGTAAAACATTTCTTCCTTCTATCCAGTCTAAATCTACCCTCCCTTAGTTTAAAGCCATTACTCCTCGTCCTATCACAACACACCTTGCGAAAAAGATTTTCCCCATAGGCTCCCTCCAGGTACTGGAAGGCTGCTATAAGGTCTCCCTGGAGCCTTCTCTTCTCCAGGATGAACAGCCTTTCCTCACAGGAGAGGTGCTTCAGCCCTTGGATCATTTTTGTGGCCTCCTCTGGACCCGCTCAAACAGGTCCATGTCTTTCTTGTGCTGAGGGCTCCAGAGCTGGACACAGGACTCCAGGTGGGCTCTCACAAGAGCAGAGCAAAGGGTCAGAATCCCCTCCTTTGAACTGCTGGCCATGCTGCTTTTGATGCAGCCCAGTATACAGTTGGTTTTCTGGGCTGCAAGTGCACGTTGGTGGCTCATGTCCAGCTTTTCATTGACCAGTACCCCCAAGTCCTTCTTGGCAGGGCTGCTCTCAATCCCTTCATCCCCCACCCTGTATTTCTTAATGAGTTTTCCAGAAATGGATTATATTGTCACTTCCAGAGACTTTACCCGTTAAGTAAGGCTGTGAAAGAACTAGAGCAAACAGGAAGCCCTTGTCTTCAAGCCCTGATTTGAACAATATGTGTGTTTACAGAGAGCCAGCTAACAACTGTTTCGCTATATGATCATGCTGGTCAGAGATTTGCAGAAGTCTCTTGGGTAGGCAGAATGTAAACACATCTTGCATTTCAATGCAGGGATAGAAGACAAAGTGCAGGAAAAAGATGCAGAGAGGGACCTAGAGGGGTTGTGGCCAAGGTCAGGAGGTGGATTAAGGCAATCTTTCTGTCTTCCAGGTAAAACTGTATGTATGTATATGTGATATAATCTGTTCTTAAGGTTCAGTCCTACTCACATTGCCATCTTTCAAAGAAAGCAGCACTTCAGAAGTGTCCATAGTTCCTGGACTTGCCCCAAATAAATATTCCAGGACTTGTCCCATAATTGGTTGACCTGGATTCTTGTATGCTTTCTGCACTGCACGTGAGTGTATAATAAGATGGGTGCTGTGTCGTTGGGACAGCAGCTAAGCTCACTCAGGTAGCGCTCGGGTAGCATGGAAAAGAGACAGAGGGAAGGTGAGGAGGTTTGTGAAATGGCTGCTGTTCATCTGGCACCAAGCATCTTCCTCTCTCCTGATGGGCCAGGAGCTGCAGCTGTGTGCCAGCTGTGGGAGAAGTAGGAGCAGTGTGCTCTGTGGGAAAGACTGCGGAAGGGCATGAGAGGAGCTGTACTAGCAGACAGAGCTGGCTTTGCAGTGAGTGGGTGAAAACACTGTAGTGAAATGGGAATCACTTTTCACTTGATATCTGCGTTGTTCTCTGTGAGCTACTTAATGCAACTGGGTCTAAGCAGCTAATAACGGAGAGCTAATAACGGTCCTGGACATGAAGTGTGTTGACTTGCTCCAGCCCGTACAGAAGATTCTTCACTTTCTTTTCTCCTTAGAATAGTTTCTTTACGTCAAGTGTTTCCTTTGATGGCAGATGAAGCATACACCATTCCTTGGAATTAAATACTCTGTAGTCACACTAATTGACAAAAGCAACACGGAGCCCTATCAGTCTCCACAAGTCTTTGCACACAACACAATCACAAAGAAAGATGTGAACTCCTGCGTACAGGTGGTTTGACGAAAGATCTGACACCAGCGGAGCTGTAGTCAGCGTCTCTGAGCACGATGAAGAAATCTGTGATGAACACCAGAAAATGAGTTTTGCTTCTCTCTGTTCCCTTAAGAGATAAGGTAAATTGTAATAGCTTGCAGTTTGCATGAACTGAGTGTGTACAAACAGCTGACATGTAAACTTACCTGAAACTACTAACTTGATTGTGGGAATGGGTCTGTACCTGTTTCCGTCTAAAACTGTGCAATTGTGAAAGATGATTGTGTCCTTCATGAGAGGGAGTATGTAAATCTGTACTTCATGGAATTGTTTGGTAAGTAAACACATGATGATCTTAATGAGATTATGGTTTTGGTGTAGTATCAATACCAGAACAATGCTCCCTGTTACACTGCAAGTTCCCTGTTTATATTTATATGGAGTGGTCAGCCTTTTTTTTGAACTGGTTGAAGGCTACATTTGATGGATTGGTCCCAAAATCTGTTTTAAAAATAGGAAAAAAAAGTTGGAATGAAAAAGTGGGAGTTCTTCATTGCCAGTTCTGTGTCCTTCTGATAGTGTAATTAGGAAATCTAGGAAAAAGCCCATGATCCCTCCTCAGGGGTCATGCAACAGCCATCACCCAAAGTGGTGACTTTGTCTGGACTCAGCTCCCTGTGCTCAAGGAACTGAGAAGATGCCTTTTTACCCCCAGTAGATTAGGTAGACTGAAACTTTTAAGAAGTTGCATGGCATTTTAAAGATTCTAAAGCGGCAGAGAAATCATGAGTCAGAATAGACCTAAGGAATGTTTTCCAACCCAAATAGTTTATTTAAGTAAAGTGCAGTCTGAAGAATGGGGGCAGGGAGGGAGACGGGACTTCAGCTCAGACATTCTTACAATTACAACTGAAGTTTTTCAGGTCCTGGGGAGGAGTTATCTTTATTAACCCTCTCATTAGAAGTGAAGTATCTGAATAGCTACAGTCAATGCCATGGACAATCGATGCATCTTTTTCTGATTACAACAACAAGGTCTATATTTTTGTGGAGAGCCATAGGAGGAGAATAAAGACACAATCAGAATAACTGACATCAATTTTCTGAAAGGGAACAGCAAAGCTTCCCTCATTTACACCAGTTTTAATCTGGTGTAACTACTAAATTAAATGAAATTTCTTTAGAGCACACTAGTTTAAAAATAAAAATTATCTATATCTTTAGACATTCCTTTACATTTACTTATGTTTACATTAGTAGATTAATACTGTAATTGACTATTCCATGAATTCCACCTTAAAAACTCAGCACCTAAAACACAGCAAATGAGTAACATCTGATGATGTGCACTACTGCCAGCTACCTATATATTTACAGCAGCATATACACAGTGATATATTGGCATAGGGCTTATTTTTGCTTTCTGTTCCCTTCTCCCTCCTATCCTCCTCCATTAAAAAAAAAACCCACCCAAAATAGCCTTGTCTGGCTTTTGTTTCCACTGTGCTCTAGGGAGCTGCTGCAAAACTATTTTGTGGTTTGTCTTGATGCAGTGCAGCTGTTGGGAAGTACAGTATCTCTCCAGCCCTCCAAACACTCTTTATAGCTGCAGCCATTTCCCCCTCTTTCCTCTTACTAAAACTGCTTGCAACTCCTTGATTTCAGTATTCAGGCAAAGAAAGTTAATTCTGAGCATTATCCTTATTCTGAAGTGTAGTAAGAGGGCAGGGGGAGAGAAGCTCTTGGTGTTAGGAAAAAGGAAAAGAGTCATCACTAACAGCAAGTAATTGTATTTAAACCCCTCTTTTCTTTCATGCATCCCCTTCGGAAGAAGGGAAGGGTGTTAGTCTCAGAGGAATTCTGAGCAGAAATGGTCACCGGTATGCTTGGGCTTACCTGAAAAATAGGGGGCTTAAAATAACACAGAGATGAGTTACCTGCTTTATTAGAACCCACTTTTGACAATAGAACCCATCTGTTTCTTGCATCTGTACAACATTTCACAGGCAGTTAGCTCACAGCATATAAACATGGACCCCAAAGTTGAAAGCTTGGAGAGGGGCACACCCTTTGGTCAGCGTAATAACCGTTCACCTTTCAGCAAAATCCACATGGCTCATAGTTTTTTGACCAGGCACATTAAAGAACTAAATATATCTGTTACTCTGAGATATGTGTGAAAGGCAGCTGGATTAAATTATGAAGTTGAAAAATGCCTTGTTTTGTGTTTACTGACAGCAACTGGTCTGACTGAAACTCATTGGCAGTTCATATTACTTTGGTTCCTATAGCTTGGGGTAGGGTCACTCCTGGAGAGATTGTGTTTCAAGACTCTAGCCCTTTTTACTTCCCTGTCTTTCTGTTCTCTGAAAGATCTAACCTCTTTCTGCCAGTTGGGCATCACCCAAATGACCTTGGTTGATAACAAACTCTTCTTAAAAAAAGTATGTTTTCCATTTTTGGCCACTTCGAATCACCTTGTGCACATGAAAAAACATGTATTTTATATAGTAAAATATCAGAAATACTCAATTGTCCAGAAAATTGGGTTCAGCACTTTGATAAGGCTGGACATAGCTGTATTTCATGAAGGCTGGCTTTTAATACAGCTGAGGGTGTATTGCTGAGATGTGAATTGTTGGAAATTGCACGGGAAAACTGCATTAATGGGCCTCCTATTTTAATTGCATTGCCTATCAGATAATGCTGTTTCCTTTTCAGTCATTGTTAGTCTGGAGTAAATACAGTTAGATTCTCTCTACTACCAAACAGGCTAAAAAAATTACTAAGGGTGCTTCAATTTCTAAAGAAGAGCATGGTTAGAAACAACTATCTGCGGTCTGTGGACCTGGTGGTACAGAAGCTGAAGAGAAAAAAGCCTTGAAAAGATTGTTCTGATTGCTGTCAGCATGATCTCAGAATGCTTTGGCAGGCAGTCCCTCAGAAAAGAGTCTTGGAAGTATAAAGATGGAGGAGAAAAGAACACAAGGAAATACTTTTGTAAGAAAGCCTACTAATCCTGAAAGGACAGTGCAAAGTTTCCTTGAAATTCCTCTATCTCAGAACCGGAGCCCTGGTTTGGAGAACTTACTGCTGAGCCACGTTTGCTTGTGCCTTAAGCAGAGGGCTGGAGAGCGATAGCGTGATTTGTTCCAGCTAGTTAGCCATGTGGCACTGCTGCTGTTGCTGCAATAGGATTCCTTCATCATTACGTTTCTGCTCTTGGGCTCCACAGGCAGTTCAGCTCTCAGAAGCTACACTTAAAATTATGAGCTCTCAGAAAAGAAGGAGAAAAGCCTCCTTCTGCCCTTCCCCCCAGTAGGCTGAACATGAAATATTTGCAGTAGCTGCACAGTTCCACTGAGCAAGCAGGAGACTGTTGCATTAAATTAAGCACAAAGCTGTATCTGCCTGTTCCCACAATGGGCTGTAAGTGCGATGATGCTGTGAAAGCAATACCTACAAGGCACACAGCCGGCTCTGTGGGTGTGTTTGACCTGGGAACTGCAGTTCTGTCAGGGCCTGGGGAGAGTTGGGTTCTGGGGAAGAGTCACAGTTCACAACATGATGAGTGTGGGATTCCCACTCTGGCTAATAGAGGAAAAGCTGGGGAAAAGCTTGCCTGTTAATTTTGTTTGTTTGTTTTCTTTTTGTTTTTTTTTTCCTCCCTCCCATGTGGTAGTAGGATTCATGGACTCAAATCATATGCTGGACTTAACCTCCTATGGCTGTCTCCTTGGGACTGAATAGCTGACTTGTCCTTTTCTTTTCTGACAGGAGAGTGACAGATGGATGTGCAGACTGACCCTCACCATTCCTGCCCATTCCTGTGGCACTGGTGATGCCTGAGAAGGGCCAGCCTATGTTTTCTCATGTGTCATGTTGCACATGTACAAGCAAGGTCATGTTTTAATCTGTGTATATGAAAGATGAACTAAACACAAACAATAAATCTGTGAAAAGTGTACTGTTTCTCTATATATTATAGTTTGGTAAAAACCTTTAAATGAACACATTCTGAACTAGCTGTATCATAAACGTGCAGGGGCTGTCTGGTCATAGAACGGTGACATACTTGTAAAGCAATCATCTTTTCCCAAGTTTCGTTTTTTTTTGAAAGGGAGAAAGAAAAAAATATTTCTCTGCAAAGCCTCTCGACTAGTAGGACTGAATTCTGGTGAAATAATTCTAGTGGATATTTAAAATTTAGTTCACTAATGACTCATGGTTATGTGATTGCTTTGTACTTAGCTGCTTCCACACAACTGTAAGATTCTAAGAAAATACAAAAATACGCTACAGAAAGTCTTCACAGATAACCAAATTAAAAATCTTAAGTTCTGAAACGAACTAGGATAGAAAGTTTGTTCACTTCATTTAAATTGACACAACATGTTACTATTTTCATCTGTAGATGCCCACATAAGCTGTCCAGATAAGTGGTATGAGCTTTACTGCTTTTAGTGATCCACTCTCACAAAATTTCGCTGTTATAAGCATGGGTGAACCGGTTGAAAGAAATTACAATCTTCGGGAAAAAAACAAACCTCTTATTGCTTCTGTAGCACCTACATATTCTTCTCTTTATGTGATCCTGCTCCTATTCATGTGGTATCTATATCTCTGTGAAGTATGGTAGATTTAGTAGATTTTAAAGAGAAACTACTCTTTGAAGAACCCAATGCCATTCCCACTTATGGTACTGTTGCATCAAATGGACTGAGTTGGTCTGACATCTCAACAGCTGCCAAAAAAGGCAGTTCCATTCCCATGCGGTCCTGGTTGTGCAGTCCCCCTTTTGCAAGGTCGAGCTCTTCTCTAACTGTTTGGTGGACCAGCTCTGTTCATTAAACTAATTTTTACTTTTGTACATGTTTCTCTCACAGTTTAGTAAACTGAATTGCCTCACAAAGTAGTCAGACAAATTTTGGACTGCAAAACTGCCCCTTTCAAGATGTAAGCTATTGGCTTCAACCAGTTCACCATGTAAACATGCATCCTTTCACATTGCCTAATTTGCATTTACAATAATCAGACTAACAAATTATTAAATCATATCCTGGGATTTCTTATTGGAGTCACTACTTATGAAATTTCCCCCATTTCATTTTACATATCCAAAATCTACTACTGAATTTGTCACCTTCCTATCCCATTGTTCCTTCTGTTTTATTAAAATTAATCAAAGCTGACCTATATTAAGGTCTTCTCTTTTAAGAGAAAAAAAAAATCTTTTGCTTAATGTTCACCAGTTTTTAGTCTTCTTTTGACTTCTTCCTAGACATATCGAAAGCCAGTTGCAAACAAACCAACAAAAAACAGAGAAAATCCAAAATCAGCCAATGAAATTCATTACGTCTAAGAGTTCCCTAAGCAGGTTGACATAGGTCTAATTTTTGCTCTTTCACCTTCAGCTTAGTTGATGGTGAATGTAAAAATGGAAGCACAGAAGTAAGACAAAACACCCTTTTGTGCTTGGGCTCTTACTGCTCAGGGACTAGGTGGTCCCTGAACTCATTTGCTGCAACTGGCTCATCCATTATTTGCTGCAGAATGACATGACTGCCAAAAAGGAAAATAACCAGGGCTGGAACAGAATTACTGATTGCGTGAATCCTCATCAATCATCTTCTAAGTAGTACATCTATCCTACTCTTTGTCTGTTATTCTTCAGGCATTTTACTATGAGATATATATGACGCCAGGTTAAGTAGGGATGCTGGAAAATAGATCTAGAAAGCCTTCAGACTATGCTGTGTACCTACAGTATATCTCAACTTTTGTTCCAAAATTTGCTTGAACTCCATATACAGTGGAGTTGCATCTATTCATCTATGTGAATTGCATCAACACAGACCACTCAGTCTGTTAGACTGGACTATACTTTGTATTGATGCAGGTGTCCATCCTGCAAAGGATATAAGGCAAGCACGAAGTCTGAGCTTCAGAATGCCCAGCTTTAGAAATCTGCCATGTAGATAGCTACATTAGAAGTACAAGCTCCCTTTGGAAATGTGAAACAGGTTATCTAAGGGTATAACTCATCCAACCTACTTTAGACTCTTACTTTTGAACGAGCGGAAATGTATGAATGTATGTTCTTGACTGTAAAAGGAATGTGGTAGGGGGTTCACTGTGAGAATGGTAAACTCAGCTACATTTGGTCTTCCTTTCCTCAGATAAATCCCACCCTATTTTGGTTAAGAAAATCCTTCTTTCACACATTTGTCTAAATTAGCTGCAAAAGCTAGCAGAATTGCAGCAGAAACAATTCCTGTTATATTTTTCTAAAGAGTCCCCAGTCTGCTTTGGTTAGTCATTTAGATAACAAATATAAGAAGAGGAAGGATTGTCCTATAGTTAGGGAACCAGTGAGATGTGGGTCATATTCCTGGACTGCTACAGATTTCTTGACCAGGTGTACAGCCCCAAATACCTGAGCTCCTGTGACCTACACTTACACTTACTTTGTTTGTATTGCTGGCTGTTACTTCTTCCAGAAGCTACAGCTCTTCTACGCAAGAGCCAGCTGCTGCCGGGATGAGTTGCAGTCTGCTTTCACTTCACCCCATACTGTCTCTCCCAAGTAACTAAAGGAAGGGCTTACTTTCACACTAAGGCACCAATTTATCTCAAACTTAATGCTTGCTCAGCGAGCACTGCTATTTGAGCTGCATAAACTTATCAGCATGGCTTTGAAGATGATGGATAGTGCTTGTATCTAGTCTTGAAAGTTGAATGGCCATGTATCTTGTATCCTTGGTCATTTAAACCTGTCATGTCCTCTTTAAAATAGGGACATTGACATTTTTTACCTCAGAAAGGAGTTCTGTGCATAACATCTTCACTGTGGAGTTTGTTCCCTAGGAGAACATTTAAAGCTTTTCTCAATGTTCCTAGTGCCTCAAACATGTTAAAACCATTAGATGTATATTTTTAACTCCCATGCTACACAGCTGTAAACAGGCCTGTCGTGCAACTTTGGCTGTGTGTGAGGTGACTCACTCATGAAACCCCTTCATCCCTGTCTGTATTTGACTGGCAGACTCAGAGTTCACATCCTGCTTGAAGAGATGTTCAGCAGTTAGGGCACCAGCTAGAGATGCTGAACATTCTCTTCCTTTCTGCATTTCACAAATGGACTTCAGTGTGACAATTCAGACTGTAGCCGTGTCTAGCATTCACCGAGGCTGGGCACCTGTCTGTTTCCTCCCTGAACATGGAGAAGGTTAAGGCTCTTTGTATGTGTAAACTAAACAAGGCCAGAATGTGGGCTTGAGCATTGGTCTTCATACCCTTTCTCTATTAGTGTGCTCCCTGGCTTCTCATGGTTTTGGCCAATGCATCTTCCAGACAAAGCCAGGCACAGTTTGAAGATAATACAGGTCGGGATCTGTTCTTGATGGACAGTATGCAAGGGGCATCCCTCTTCTTTGGGGGAAATGGGGAAAGGGAAGAGAGCTGAGCCATATGGGAATGAGCTCTGCTGTGCCTCTTGCCCATAGGCCCTTACAACAGACCTCGCTCATTATATTTACTATTGTAGATGTTACTACAGACCACTAGTAGGAAACATAGGACAAAGTGATATGACCCCAAACTTACCTCTCTTCTAAAAGTAGGCATATCCCATTCTGTTTTAATTAAGAGCCTGTGTGGAACTGGGATTTCCAGCCCAAAGCTGCTCCCTACACGATAGCACTTTAGTCATCTTTAGTACTGTCTCATCATTCTTGCATGCAAAATATATGAGAAATTGCTAAAGCAGATACCAGAACCCAGGATTTGGCTGGTGATCCCATATCACAGTTTGAATTATGTACCTCTGCATTTTCAAGTGACAACTGTCACTGCTGTACCTTGAACTAGTTCAAGTTGTGGACACAAGTTGATCTTCACATAACCTCTTTAATTTGGGCCCATCTGGCACTTATGCACAAGCACGCACGTGTGTGAAACCCAACAAAAATGTGGGTACTGAGTCTGTTACATTAGTTGAGCAGGTAAGAGGTCCAGCAGCTGTACCTTTGGGTCCTGAATTACTTTTCTTTGGAGAAAACCTGGCCAGCAGTGTGCCCTGGTTGCCAAGAAGGCCAATGGGATCCTGGGGTGCATTAAGAACAGTGTGGCCAGTAGGTCGAGGGAGGTTCTCCTTCCCCTCTACACTGCCCTAGTGAGGCCCCATCTGGAGTACTGTGTCCAGTTCTGGGCTCCCCAGTTCAAGAAAGATGA
>Ga0065711_1051093_pt1 | contig 10519 bp, 4 predicted proteins | sample Hoacrofraction12_FD_59098 | JGI IMG/M metagenome (GOLD analysis project Ga0065711, IMG submission 59098) | Hoatzin crop microbial communities from Cojedes, Venezuela - Epithelial fraction 12 v2 (version 2) | ecosystem: Host-associated > Birds > Digestive system > Esophagus > Crop | place...
CATAATCTTCCATAATCCTCTGCCAGCTCCCTCAGCACTGTTGGGTGGATCCCATTCAGCCCCATAGACATGTGAGTGTTCAGGTGGCACAGCAAGTCGTTAACTGCTTCCTCCCGGATTATGGGAGGTTTGTTCCACTCTCCTTCCCTGTCTTCCTCCACTGGGTGCTGACTACCCTAGGAGTAATCAGTCTAACTGTTAAAGAGTGAGGCAAAGAAGATATTAAGTACCTCAGCCTTGTCCTCATCCTTGTTGACAATATTCTCCCCTGCACCCAATTAGGGGTGGAGACTCTTCTTGGCCCTCTTTTTCTTGTTGATGTATTTGTAAAAACATTTTATGTTGTCCCTTACAACAGTGGCCAGCCTGAGCTCTAGCTGGGCTTTTGCTTAAGTTCCTCTCTGCACGACCTAATTAGACCTCTGTGCTCTTCTTGAGTTGCCTGCCCTTTCTTCCTTAGGTGGTAGACCCTGCTTTTTTTCCTGAGTCCCAGCAAGAGCTCCCTGTTCAGCCACGCCGGTCGTCTTCCCTGCTGGTTCATCTTGCAGCACATGGGGACAGCCTGCTCCTGCACCTTTAAGACATCCTCCTTGAAGAATGTCCAGCCTGCCTGGACACCTTTGCCCTTCAGCACTCTCTCCCAAGGGACCCTCTCAACCAGTGTCCTCAACAGGCCAAAGTCTGCCCTCCGGAAGTCCATGGTGGTGGTTTTGCTCGCTCCTCTCTTTACTTCACCATGAACAGAGAACTCTGTCATTTCATGGTCGCTAAGCCCAAGACGGCCTCCAACCACCACATCTCCCACCAGTCCTTCTCCGTCAGCAAACAGCAGGTCTAGCGAGGCACCTCCCCTGGTACGCTCACTTACCAGCTGTGTCAGGAAGTTACCTTCCACACACTCCAGGAACCTCCTAGACTGTTTCCTCTCTGCTGTGTTGTATTTCCAGCAGATATCCAGGAAGTTAAAGTCCCCCATGAGAACAAGGGCTAGTGACCGTGAGACTTGTGCCAGCCTCTTGTCGAAAACTTCATCTGCCTCTTCATCCTGGTTGGGTTGTCTATAACAGACCCCCAGCAGGATGTCTGCCTTGTTGGCTTTCCCCCTCATCTTTACCCATAAGCATTCAACCTTGTCATCATAATCGTTCAGCTCTATACAATCGAAGCAGTCCCTAACATACAATGCCATTTATATGGCAAAGGCAAGACTCTTCCACTAAGGAAAAGGCTGTTACGACTACCAGTGTTTCAGGAATCATTTGTTATCCTGTTTTTCCATGTGATGGATTTTCCTATCATTAACACTATGTTTTCTTTACATGCACCACATCTGATAATTTCACCTGTTAACACTTACTCACTCTCATGAGAATTTCACAGGCCAGACAGATCTTCTTTTTGGTGTTTCTACCAAGCATAATTTCTAGGAATGATAAATTCATAGTTCACAAGCACCTGGCCTTAGTGTTTTACTGTGCTGTCTGTATGAATCTCTTTACTCCTTTGAGTGACCTATCAATCTGGACTTACTTTTTGAGATTTCTCAGTCTTCTCTGTGATTCATGTAATGGGAGTTACACACTGCTTTATTTAGAATTTTGTTTAACCCCAAGTATTGTAGCATCTAAGGATTTTTTTTTAATATAGTATCTACAAAACATGAATTGCTAAATGTAAGATATATTAAGTGGAGTCTTAAAAGAGTAGCACACTAAATGGATGTGAATTATTGAAAAATTTTATGGAGTGATGCCTGATTTGACACAAGTTTTGCTCAAATTCTTCAGGAAGGAAGCTTTTTACTGCAGAAATCTGACGGCTTAGGAGTAGCTTCTCAAGGTCATTTTTGCTACGGAATTAAATACTGTAATGTTATATGTCATCAATTCATTGCTAGAAACTAAAAAGGATGGGAAACACCTTGTGGTTTTGGTACCATGACAGAGCAAATACTCTAGAATATGCAGTAAATGCTTCAATTGCATATGTAAATAATCAGCAGGAAGCACTGCTAGAACCAATAATACCATTATCTTAAAAAACACCACAGAAATACAGGGGGCAACAAAAAAATTTCAAGGACAGAGAATCATGGGGGACATGAAGCCTTCCAGGTACCATCCAAGAGGTGGGTAAGACACAAGACGAGTATCAGAAAGCAGATTCTGCTGACAAAGGGGGAGAATTAGAACTCAGCTCCAGAGTTCTGCTCCCATCCCCGCTGGTAGCTTAATCTCTGACATCCTGGACATCTCGGACATCTCTTGCTGACCTGCAAAATGGGTAGACGGTAAATTTCACTGAGATGTGTATCTTTTTAACTACACTTATAATTTCCATGTCGATTGAAATTAATGTTTCCAAGATACACGAGCAGAATCATTAGCCACTTAGTTGTAAATACTTAAAAAAAGAAAAAATCCAAGTGGTGGGAATTTTAGTAAATATTTCATATAATCACAGAATGGATGAGGTTGGAAGACCTTTGGAGATTGTCTAGTCCCACACCACTGCTCAAATCAGGGTCAGCTAGAGCAGGCTGTCCAGGGTCATGTCCAGTTGGGTTTTGTATATCTCCAAGGACAACAATTCCACAGCCTTTCTGGACAACCCTTTCCACTGTTTGACTGCCCTCACAGTAAATAATCTTTTTCTCATGTTTCAGGGGATTTTCCTACACCTCAGTTTATGCTCATTTTTTCTTGTCCTTTCCCTCAATGCAACTGCAAAAAGCCTGGCTCCATCACCTTTATTTCCCCCATCAGGTATTTACATCCATTGATGAGATTCCCCCGAAGCCTTCTCTTCTCCTGGCTGAACAGTCCCAGCTCTCTCAATGTCTCCTCATGGGAGAGATGCTCCAGTCCCTTAATTATCTTAGTGGTTCTTTGCTGGACTCATTCTGGTATGCCCATGTCTTTTTTCTACTAGGGACCCCTGAACTGGACACAGCACTCCAGGTGCTTTGAACTCAAGACTTTCTAAACCTTCAGGACAACACCAGAAAAACAAAACTGAAATACATAACTAATTCCATTCATCAAGAAAGGGAGAGATTATGAGGCCAGCTCTGAGAAGAATTTTGCATTAGAGCTCCACTATGCTCATTTTCCACTGGTGAATATGTATAAGAACTAGCACTGAGGTTCAGAAAATTCTGGTTCCAATCCTGAATCTCTTTATTTTCTTTTATATGATATTTTTCCACTAGTCAAAATCAGATTCCTTTTTTAGAGGAACTGTGTTCATAACAAAAGCAGCAGCCAATGACCAAATTCCTTTACAAACCACTTTATTTTTGACTTTACAGCCAAACCATTAAATAAGTCATATAAATTCTCAACCTGGGAACAAACTGTCATTCTTCAGAAAGTTCATCTGTTTGTGTTTGGCTAACTGCATGGAAAATAAAAGCTTTGTCATCTCTCGGTATTTTTTTCTCTCCCTCCATTAGCATGCAGGTTGGTAACCCCTAACAAGAATTATATGCCTGGCACTTCTATTTAAGTGACATTTTCAGTGACTGCATTGAAATTACATCCCAGAACACTTTAATGATTATCACTTTACAAAAGCTCAGAGTGACAGCACATTTCTCATTACTGAGGAACACTGGTCTTTGTTCTTTTCAGAATCTACAAAATATGCAGGTCTGTGTTTTTCCTGCGGCTTTACTTATACAACTATGTTTGACATTAAAACCCAGCAAAGCCTCCTACTTACATGATGAAAGTAGTACTAGGTTATGAAGTCTGGGTGGAGTACCTGACTAAGGACATTGCGAATCAAGGAGATGTGCTCTGTGCCAGCTGTGACTATGGCAGCAGAGAGGAAGAGAATACTCATCCCGGTTTTTTGTAATGATTGATGTACCATCCTCCTTCTCAGGCCAGGAGATGAGGTTTGAATCACAGACACCTGGTACGAAACAAAATTATTTTCAAACAGTTCCACTCTACACAGTGGTATTGACTTATATTGATGGTTCCAGGGCGTGATGAGTGGCTTAGAGACATTGCTTAGCCCTTACACCCTCAGCTGCATCAAATATTTCTCAGCCACTGCTAACACTCTGTGCCCTTGAACATAGCAAGTCCATAATTTTGTGAGAACAAAAGCTCTTTCAGGAACAGTTTTGCAATATTCAGTCAACAGGAGTTAAGTTCTAAAACACGGCACATAACACGTGATTCAAGCTGAGACCAGCCTGGAAAAAACCCACGTTTTTCCATGAGCAGTGAACTAATAAAGCCTGATTTTCTAAGAATTTGCTTCACCTTGCCACTGTAATACCAGCTTCCTCCTTCCTGATATCCTTTATGATACTCCATTGGCCAAGAGACTAAAAGGCTATTGTTGGTCTGGAGACATAAACTTCTGCTGATGGGGTGGTTTCTACACCAGTTGGCTTGAAAGGCCAGCATGCACATGCTGATGGTCTAACAGGCTTTTGCCAAATGGAACACAATGTAAACTAAATTCTGCACAATCTTCCTTCCACAGAAGCAGGAATGGTAATTAGGGTCTCTCTTTTCCATTCACTTGACAATTTTCAGAAAAATTGTATGTTTCTGTTATCTCTGGGAATTCTACCCTCTTTTAAATATGATTTATACTGTGCAGCAGGATAATACAATATTGGAAGGAACAGGGCCTACAGATTGTGAGATCAGCTAGCCTCACTTCCTTAGTAAACCAAGAACAGTTTCATGTATGAAAATCCCCAATGATTATTTTGTAATTTTAGAGCAATTTTAATTTTATTTTTCTGGTAAGTCTGTAATGGTGTTTCTGTTCACTCTGAGCATGCAGTTCTCTTTTATGGTTGGCACCTGAGCAAACAGGGCATAGGCTTTTAAAAAATGTGTGGACTACAAATCATTGCCTCACTTGGATAAAAATCAACCTGTTTGGTCATTTGCCTAGAAACTAGGAGACATAACTTAAAATACCATCTCATCCTAGGGAAATTCAATCCCAAATCTCTTATTTCTTCTTGCATAGAGTAATCTGGGCTAGAATTGTCCACCCCTCTTGTTTCCATTCTGGCTATGAATGCATGAGTTAAAGGGACAGAAAAAAGACAACCAGGACAGAATGTGACCTTAGCTTAGTGTTTAGGGTACTTGGTTGGGAAAGAATGAGCTTTTCTTGATCCTTGCCCACATTTTCTGTTTATTGTACAGTGGCTGCTTAATGTAAAATACATGAAGAGATCTGGTGGGCAGCAAACAGTATTTTACAATAACAACACAAAGGAATGTGCAAGACAGCCTGGATCTGAATTCAGATGTGAAAAGTTACTTGCTGGCTTAACTTCTAGTTAAGGAAGAACATGAGAAACAAAGGATTTGGGTGACTGATCAGGCAGGACCTGTCCTCAGGCCCTGTCTAACTTGCTCTGCTGGTGACAAATTCACAAAGATATGTCAGAGAGGCAGGCCAATATTTTTGCTTGGACAAAAGGACCAGTTTGGATGTGCCGATTCATGGGGAATCAGCACAGAGAAGATAGATGGAGTTGCTGATTCAGATGAGATTGAGATGAGATGCACAGTCAGATGTGGAGGGAGAATGAAAAAGGATCAAGAGCAGACCCCTGCTGAGAAAGAAGAGAGGAGACATGCTGTAGCAGTCAGGAGAATTATGGAAGACAGAGACAAGAAGAAAACTTCTGTCTCCTGACGTGTGTGTGCCTCTAAACACAAGCACTCAGCAGGGAGGGGAGGTTGAGGAAGAATAGTAGACAGTTGCAGTGGACAAAAAAAACGGACAAAGCAACTCGTCTTTTGCAATTTTTTTTAGAGAGAAATCAGTTACTTGGTGATTTATTTGATATTTCACAAGCTGCATATTAAATAGTGAAAGTCTGCATAGGAGATCTTGTGGAGTCACCATCCTTGGAGACTGAAATTAGCCAACTATCTGTGTTTGTCAAATTAGCCATACAGAAGCATATATTAGTTTAACTTTCCATTCCAAAGAAATGTTCTAAAAACAGTCTTGAAGAATAAATCAATGGTATTTGCCTGAACAAAAGTAAGAAGGCCAAAAAAACTAGCTGACCTTAACCCTAGACGTACAACAGCTGTTTAAGTTAGGAAAGTGGAAAACCAAACACAACACGTCCATTTAGACCTCCATGAAATGCTGTGAACATTTGGAGCTACCTAGTACGTGGTAAATAAACCCGCATGGTTTACAGTTAGGGAGCACAGTATCCACATGTTTGCCTACATGTATTAATCACACTGAACTAGATGTGGCCGGTAAATCTTATTGCCAAGACTAAAAAGACCAGTTAAATACAAGCTACTGAAGTTTTACGTGTTACTGGGGTCACTGCTACTGAAGAATTCGAAAAGCAGAGGTGTGGGACGTGCACACAGGAATCGTTAAATTCAGGAAATGCTGCGCACAGATAGAGACAGTGTGTCCATATGGAAGCAGATTGTAAGAAATGCACTAAAAATGGAAAAGAAAAGCCGTAGCAAGACCCAACAGGGTCACCTACATTTCACGGGACCTATATTAAGATTAAGTAAACCAGCACAGAACCACAGAATCAAAGAATAATTCAGGTTGGAAGGGAACTTGGGAGATCTCTGACCCATCCCCTGCTGAAAGCAGTACCTGTGAGACCAAACCGGGTTGCTTATCCATTCACAGATTGAAAATCTTCAAGGATGGATACGGTACTACCTCTCTGGGGCAACACATTCCACTGCTTGACTGTCCTTACGGTGAACAAACACTACCTCATATTCAGTTAGAACCTCTTTTCTTTCAATATATGCCTGTCATCTTTTGTCCTCCTACCATGCACTTCAGCAAGGGTCTGCCCTCATCTTCTCAGTAACTTCCCTGCAGGTACTGAAAGAAAATGCAGGCCCGTATCTTCCCTTCTGTTTATAGCTTTACTGCCATGTTGTCACTTTCTGGTTGTAACCCAAAACTTTTACTCTCTTGGAGCACTTATCTGAATTTTAGGCTGACTTCCTGATGCAGTGACTGCATATTCATTCTGTGATGTCTGTGGCCCTTTCTCCCTCTTAGAAGCCAATGAAAAGTGTAAAACAAAAACTGCAGTTCCTTCAGTCACATTGGCTGAGTACCAACAATCAAGGAAAAAGAAAAATACACTTGATCTACATAGAAAAGGGTATGTCAGCAATAACTTAATATGAACATGCATATTTCTGCAAAAGGAAACAAAATTCAGATAGATCACGAAAATGAACCCTAGTGAGCTACTGTTGTTTCTTCACAGCAGTCTGAACTTGAAACAGTAATTTTGATTAATTTTTCTGGAATGAGTTATATAAAAGAAATCTCTTTAGCTCCCATAGAACCATCAACTGCGACAGTGAGCAGATCTAAAAAACCCCAAAATATTAAAAATAGGTACATGTGAGAAAAATCACCAAGCTGTATTTTGACACTTAACTATTAGTCTTGTCACACCGTGCCTTTTGATGATCTCTCTTTTCATCGTTGGTGTGTATGGATGCAGCTAGAAACTATTTTGCAGCAGATAAACTAGGTGGTCTCAGTGGGGAGCTAAGGTAAACAGTACCAGTTGTTCAGCAAAGAATGTGAACCATTCTGTGGGCTCTCTTACTCTCAGGAGAAATGTCTGATAATGAAACAGCCTTGAAATTACGGATTTCATTGTAGGCTCAGAAAAGGACTTTACATTTTGACCAGTATAATATTATCAGCCTTCCCCAGCCAGTTTAGGATGAACACTCCAAAAATTATCTAAGAATAAGCAGGCACAAAAAAAAAAAAAAAAAAGGGCCAACCTACCGTTAAAGAAAACCTATTCAAACTTCATGTGTGAAAGAAATTGTTCAAGAACATTCCATACTCTGGAAAAAATACTTCTTGAAATTGGCAAGATTAGAAAGATCAGGCAGCTGCCTATTGTTTCAGATAAAAGAGATTAGTATAGGTGGGAATTCCTTTTCATTGTCATTTTTATAAAAGCTGCATGTTCCTAGGTCTAGTCTATTCCTTTTAATGCCACTGTCCCTTTTGTCACAGACAGAGATATTCTGCAGGTGCTCATTTATACCTACGGCTGCGGAATGAAAGACAATTTACTGTGTAGCATTAGCAGTTCACCTAACTGTTCTGCACTGGAAGAATGGAGCCTATTGAAGTGAAATTGTTTGCCTGTTAAATAAGAACTCTGGACAACAAATGTTAAGGTTTAAAACTGTTGAAGTGAATGGACTTCTATCAATAACTATTAGTTCATTATTCTCAGTCCCTGAGATCCCAAGGCTCAAGATACCCACCCGTGGCCCTGGGAGCACATACACTATGCCTCTTTACCGTGGCAAGACACTGAAGTTACTTCTTCAAGGAGGGATACAGTAAAGTTTTATGTGTAGAGCAAAGGCAGCATCTTGCCTTTACTCGGCAACAGAAAATACAGTAAGGTTTTGAGATTCTCATATGCTTTCCCACTTTTTTTGGCTTGTGCTCATGTGGCATAAGACTTGCAAATTTTGCTGATGTTCATGGATTCTTTTAAGGGGAGTGCAATGCCATTTTCCTCATGCAATATGCCTATACAATATAACTAGTTTGAGAATACTCCAGAAACACCAAAAAAGGTACACTCTGACTCAGAACATATTCTAGATCACAGGAAATGTAACATCTTTATTTTAAATAAACCCATTCTGTATATGTGGAAACAATCTGGAAATGGGCTCAGAAAGATTGTAATATGGTAATGCAGCAGGCCTCCACTAGCACCTTCAGTTGGTAAAATGATTTGAAGATAAAACCATAATCTCCCTCTTTTTGGGCATAAACAGCTGAAATGAAACCTCAAACGCAAAATCTTGGTGTTTCCTCATTGTCCTCATAAATAAACCATTAAGAGCCCAGAGCTAATTGTAATGAAACTGAACATTCTCCTGAAGTTAAAATCAGTGAGGTTAGAGACTCACTTGACCAAAAAAGTCTTGTGAATTTGGCTTAGTCTTTTCTCATTTGTAAGACACTCTGTTCAATGCAATGCAAAGGATAACCCTTGGCACCCTGCACACGCACGCAGCATTCCCTGTTTAACAATTTAAAACACTCTGCACAAAGTAGGTATCTCGGTGCTGGCTGAGTTCTCCCTTCAGCTGACAGCTGAGCTGTGTCCCAGTGCACTGGACCTTTGCGTTCTTCACATCTGTCCAGCCTGACCTGATACATCTTTGCTTGCCCCGTGACGTAGTCTCTGCGTGTGGGCTGCTGGTGCGGCTCTGACTAAACGCAGCCCTCCAGCTACATGTTTCTGGGAACACTGCCGACCTCCAAGGCATGCCAAAGGTGGAACAGACCCTCTCTTTGGACAGCTCAACATGCAAAACCATTTCAGCTTCACGTAGGGAATCTAAACACGTCTTCTGTACTCAGATGGCATGAAAAGAACAGAACTAGAAGAAAATATCAGACCCTTTACTATAATTCACAACTTTTTGTCCCAGGACTGTTTCCTCTTAGCTAGTTATGGGCTTGATACCACAGGTTAACAAGCTCAAACTTAATGTAAACATTCCTTTTACTCCTTGTAGGTCCTTGGCATTTCTCTCTTGACACATCTACCTGCTCAATGTTTGAATGGCAGTATCGATATAGTTGTTCTTTCCACCCTCTGGTGGCATTTGCCTACCCTGCATTTTCTGAAAAGACTCTACAAGAACGTGTAGCATCAGCTACCACAATTTTTTAGGTGCTTCCGCTTATTCATAGAATCATAGAATCAGAGGCTGGAAAAGAACTCTAAGATCATCACCGTGCCTGCTGAACCATATCCCAAAGTGACACATCTACATGATTTTTGAACACCTCCAGGGATGGTGACTCCATCACTTCCCTGGGCAGCCTGTTCCAATGTCGGACCACTCTTTCAGTAAAGAAATTTTTTTCCTAACATCCAGTCTAAACCTCCTCTGACACAACCTGAGGCCATTGCCTCTTGTCCTATTGCTAGTTACTTGGGAGACACCTGCCTCACTGCAACCTCCTTTCAGGTAGTTGTAGAGAACAGTAAGGTCCCTGCTCAATCTCCTCTTCTCCAGAATAAACAGCCCCAGCTCCACGAGCCACTCCTCATAAGACTTGTTCTCCAGACCCCTCACCAGCCTCGTTGCCCTTCTCTGGACATGCTCCAGCACCTCAATGTCCTTCTTGTAGTGAGGGGCCCAAAACTGAACACTACTCGAGGTGCAGCCTCACCAGTGCCGAGTACAGGGGCACAATCCCCTCCCTACTCCTGCTGGCCACACTATTGCTGATACAAGCCAGGATACTCTTGGCCTTCTTGGCCACCTGGGCACACTGCTGGCTCATCTTCAGCTGGCCGTCGACCAACACCCCCAGGTCCTCTTCCACAGAATGACAGAATCACAGAATGTTTGGGGTTGGAAGGGACCTCTGTGGGTCATCTAGTCCAACCCCCCTGCCAAAGCAGGGTCACCTACAGCAGGCTGCACAGGACCTTGTCCAGGCG
>Ga0065711_1051094_pt1 | contig 10519 bp, 10 predicted proteins | sample Hoacrofraction12_FD_59098 | JGI IMG/M metagenome (GOLD analysis project Ga0065711, IMG submission 59098) | Hoatzin crop microbial communities from Cojedes, Venezuela - Epithelial fraction 12 v2 (version 2) | ecosystem: Host-associated > Birds > Digestive system > Esophagus > Crop | place...
CAGGCGGGGCGGGGGGCACAGGCTGAAGGAGCTCTGCCGGTATTAACGAGCCCTCTGAGGCGGCTCGGCCTTTCACCCCGGCGACGGGCGGCCGCCTCCAGCCCGGGCCTCCAGCTCGGCCCGCGGCGGCCGCGGGAATTTAAATTCGCCGCTACGGCACCTCCCGGGCACCCGCACCTCACGGCCGGGAGAGCGGCAGCCGGGGAGGCGGGGGGAGAGCCCCTCGGCTGCGGGGGGCGAGGAGCCCGCCCCGGTGTGCTGGGGGCAGCTCCTTGCGGGGGGAGGAGAAACGGTAAGAAGGGCAGTGGTGTGTAAACGAAAGAAAACCAGAGAAAAACGTATTGAAATGAGAGATAAAGGTGCTGAAGAAACGTAGCCGTTTTATGGGCTGGTTTTCCATTAAATAGAATTATTTCCCATATACCTCTTCTTAAATCAGCACGTTGAGAGCCTTACTTTAGGTCCTTACCAGACCTGTGTGCCTTTGCCCAGCTCCAGGTATGGATCGCGTGTTTTCACCGGCTGCCAGCCTTCCCGGAGCGGCCTCGTACGCCCGTTTCTCCTTCAGAAGGCGACGGCGTGCGATCGCACGCTGCTAACCTGCGCTGTCGTCAGCGTTGTCGGGGTTAGGCGCCACGTCCTTGTCTTCTGACTCAGGGGTACACGTCATGGCTGCTGGCGTGGGCAGGGTCTCCTGGAGCCTGGAACAGTTGGTGCTGGAGCAAAAGCCATGAGCTCGGCAAGCCGCCCGGCTCCGTGTCGACACCAAGGCCAGTACGCTCCCACTTCTGTTCCAGAGTTGGCGTGTAAGTAAGTAAATAAATAAATAAATACATTTCAAACCCAAAGTATTCTTTAAAGTCACTCTTCAGCGCTCTCCCAAAATGCCTGGCGGTGTCAGGACTCTCTCCAAAGGCAATGGGCATCCTGAGAACAAGATTAAAGTAGCAAAATGGAGAAGACAGCCAAGACCGAACAGACAAAGTAATGTGGAAGGGGCAGTGGAGAAGGAATTAGAAGCTGACGGGAGAACACAGGAAAACTAGTTAACAAAGAAAAAATAGGAAAAAGAGGATAGGCAACAGAGCAGCAGGAGAACGTCGGATAGGAGATGGCGTGTGGAGGTGGTTGCAGAGCGGCGGCAGCTGAAGGATGAGCTGTGTCAAAGGACGGCAAGTGACGGGCAATTCGGAAGGAGCACGAATTCAGCATTTGGTAAAAAGCAGATCAAAAAAAAGCGACAGTGCTTGAGCGTCAAAAAATGTTATTCAAATGGGAATTTTTTGGTAAAAAAAGTGAAAGTGTAATAGAAATAGACACCACTCCAGAAATCGGATAAAAGTAGGAAGAGTCAGTACAAAGGAAAGGAGCAGCTGCAGGAAATGTTCTTTTCAGAATATGGAGTCGCTGGAAATGGGAAACTGATGCCGACTGTGATTTGTACAGGTTAGGAAACTGTTGTCGCGGTCCTCACAGCCAATGCAGTCCAGCCCGTGGCCAGACAAAGACTGTGAGGCGTAAATAGGAAACACAGGCCGTTTCCTATAACCTTTATCAGATCCTAAGTGGGAATTTTAGTGGGAGAGATTGAATTTTGTTGAAAGGAGATGGTGCAGGAAAGCAGGATGAAAAGGTAAGTTGTCAGCCGTGGCGTAAGAAGACATGCCAGAGGGAAGCAGACAGCCGAGAACAAGCTGTAACAAGAACTTGTAAGAGCAAGGGTAGCAAGGGGAGAAATAGCACTGAGGCAACTTCCAAAACACCACTAATGCACACCTGAGAGGCGAGTGCTCAGTCCCCATGTGCAGAAAAGCAGAGCAAACGTTGTTAAGAGTGACATTTAACTGCCACGTTGAAAGCAAATCTGACAGTAATGAGAAGACGAAGGGAAGATGAAAGGTGCTTGGCTAGACTTTTCTCCGCAGAGAAAAGCGAGGCTGTACCAGAGCAGATCTGAGTCTCAATTCCCAGATGTATTTTGAGAGAAATTAGCTTGGTTCAGTAAAACTGGAAAAAAAAAAAACAAATGTTCAGATCAGATAGAAATCCTAACGGCTATCAGCAAAAGGTCAGTTACTCTGGCTAATGCTGTGCTGCAGAATCAATATTCTAACTGCAGATTCCACTTTGAAATTTGTTTTATTTGCATTTCTTCTCAATAGGCATTTTGTTAACAACATTCAGTGTCTTTAGAAGTCAAAATACATTGCAAATTGCCATACGCATCCAGAAACGAGACAGATTGCATTTCATCCACTGAAGTGATGAACATTTCATCAGAAATGGAACATTCTTTGGTTAAATAAGAACAGCAGTTCAAACTAGCTGTGTTTAAATCCTGTACATGCACTACGTTTCCACAAATTAGCAAAAAGTGAGAACCCAAGTTTAGAAGTTTGTCTTCCTTTTTTCAGCAAGTATACAGACATGACTAAATGCATCTCTGAAATATTGCAAAACCAGAGTCAAAGTTTTAAATAATACACGTTGCACAACAAGCATTTTGGGGAAAGCTACAGAAATAACTAAAGTACAGAACACATGGAAATAAATTACACATCAGCTAGTTGAAATGCTTAACAAATTCATAAGGGATTATCAAGACCTTTTATAAAAGTGCCTATTTGATCTAATAATTAAAGCACAACAAATAAATAGGATTTTTGCTGTTGACTAGAACTGAAGCAAGATCAGATCCTTTACAGTCTCAAGGAACTGTGATTTTATTATGATATCTCAGTAACATTCTTTGGGCTAAAAGCTTTAACAAACATCACTTACTACGTGATGACCAAAGTCACTTGAGACATTTGTCAGTTTAAACAAAAATTGGAACTAGTATACAATTAATAACATAAAGTCCAATTAAGCAAACTACCATCTCCTTTTTTTTTTTCTCCTCCAGAAAATCCCACTCAAAACCTGCAGGTCATAGTTTTGATGAATTTCCACAGACATTCAAGGACTTTTATGGTAGCTGTTCCTTTGGAGAAGAAAGCATGAAATGAGAACAGGTGATTTAAGATGGCATTTCTTCATGAAGCCCCTTTTGTCACTTTACATGCCATCGCAGTTTCATGTTTTGAGGTTCTGTCAAGAGCCTCATGGCAGGTCCACATAAAAAAGCTTCTTGATGAATGTGTCAATTTACCATACAGAAGCTACTCCAATTAATCTAGGTGTGCAGGCAGGCAGCCGATAGCAAGTAGGGTATTGTAAATTCAAAATCTTTCTTAGTCCACACTGACTTCTTAAACATTTAAAGCTCTACGGAACATCGTTGATACAATCCCTTGCTGCTTTAAGGCAAGAGCGTTAGTAAGTTAACGGATAGGACATCGGACCATGTCACTGTTACCAGGCTGTCTAAGGGTGTAAGTGAAACTGAGAGTATAGTAACAGCAGCATTTCTAAAACTCTTCCTCTCTTCTCCAGCTTGCTTAAACATTAAGCTTCTACACTGGATTTGCTTAATCTGTGTGTGCGTGTGTGTTTAGGGGCAGGGGAGAGAACAGGCAGTTCAGGCTTCTCTGGGAATAGTGGTGAACTGGGATAATGAAACATGTAATTAAAGTTGCGCAGAAATGTTGGACCCATGGATTCCATTACAGGGTCTAGTGCTCTGCCTGTTGAACTCAGTTTTTAAATTCCCATTAATCCTAATGGGAAAAATATCAAATTTGTAGTGGGCAAAACCTCTCCACGACAAAATGATACAAATCAAGGATTTCACTTGTTGGTATTCTATAAACCTGCACAGGATGGGCTGTTTTGCTTCAGTACTACACAGTGCAAGATTCGGGGGCAAACTCAAATGGGAAAATGCTGCTCATCTGCCAAAAAAAAAGGGAAATGGATTCAGGCAGGACGCTTCCTCTTTTTGCGTAATTGCCTCTGCAAAAGATCTGCCCTGCTAACAGAGTCTCTGGCAATGAGACAAGAAAAAAAACTATGTAGAAGTGTCTAAACAAAGTTGTTCCCCTGCATTTGTCTTTGATTTGTATAGAATATCAAGGATGGTGGTGATGCCCAGACCCTTGAACTTGCCCGAGGGCTAAGTGGTCCCTGGTAGTTAAACCAGCATGGTGCCCAGCTCCGCTCCGGGAATGACTCCCTCTCCGTGCCAGAACCAAAACAAGCTCAGCTACACTTCGTTGCCTTCCAGCTGGCCACAGCTCCTGCAGCCGCCTCTGAGCTCTGCCGGGGGATCAACCTGCACAAGCTCAGGTCACTCGCCCAGGGTCCCCGGCTCCTCCTCAGCCCAGCCGCGGTGCAGGCTGGTGTCCAGAGCTCGGGTGCCCTCCGCGGGCTGCTGGAAGACCTTCCCGGCAGGTACAGAAACCCCATCTCCACGTGTCTTCTTAATGTAATGGGGAGAACAGCCATATAATTTGCAAGCGGTGTAATGACTTAGCTGGTTAGCCATGGGACCTGTCTTTCTGTGACATCCTTAGGAAATGCAGAGTAAGTTTACCAGGACATCTAGAGAAAGCGCTGAAGGTGAATAAAATACCTTTGAACTATTTTGCTATTATCACACGAGATGCCTATTCATAATGTTTTTGCAACAAAATTTGCACTTTCCACACTAGGAAAATGAGTTTTTCATGGCCTGAATTATCTACCTAACTTTAGGCTTCTTTGAAAAATAAATTCATGAACAAGCCCTTTAAAGCTTAGTGAGGAAAGAGTTAAGGGACTGGCTCCGCCCCTAGGTGAGTTAGTGATGTCTCACAAAAATCAGTTGCACAAACGAGTTAAAAATAAAGCGGTGGCTGGAGAAGGGATGCAAAAAAATCTGGGCTACAGGCTATTAAAAATACTCTTCCTGTCTCGTAATACGAACAGGCTAGCTGAGAACATTTACTTAAATTCTTCTTATGAGAATGTTTATATTTGGGATAATCCTTGTGGGGCTGATTTGGTTTGGGCCCTTAACGTGTTTAACCAGCTTTGTGTCAGTGAGAGACAAGTTATACTGGAGCCATGTTGTTTGAGCTGCTTGCATTTTTTCTAGTAGAAAAGAGATTTTCTACTCAATTTCCAAGTGAAATATCAAAATAGATAACTAGGGAAAATGCACATGTAGAAAATACAAATTAGGAAATGAGTACAGCTTTAGCAAAACTTTTTTTTAACTTAAATATCTAAATTTGCAGCTATTAAGTTTATCTTAGAGTACTTACAAATCAAGGGACACCAAGCAGAAGTAATATCTCCACAATGTATAGAGGGTTCTGAGTAGGCAATTTGCTTTTTCTGTAAATCAGAACATTATATTTAGCACATACTGTAGTTTCCCTGTGGGTCCACAGCAATACAAGTCAAAACAAACTGATACAACGCATTTTTAAGCAGCATTCAAGATGATGCATTGCCTGTTTGAAATGACACTTTTGTACATTGCAGGGTAGGGCTAGTATCCACCTCTCCTTTATAATTTGAAAGTCTGTGTTGGCTTATTTTCACTCAGCTCCATGTAAGACAGGGCTATTTGGAAGCCTTTTGGTGAAAAAAAAAAAATCACTGTAAAGTAACCATTTAGCATGAAATTTTGAAAGTGTTTGGAAAGGAAACTCAGAAGATCTCTACCTCGAAGCCCACTCAGTCATCCTTTACTTGGAACTGCTTTTAAATACTCTTCTACTGCAATGGCAGAAACTTCTCCATACCAGCTTTGAAGCCAGATGTGTTCAATGTTCATTTTCATGAAGAACCACTCATAGCTGCGAGGCCACTTTCTTACCACTGGGTGCCTTGAAGGACAAGGAAAAGAAAGAAAAAAAAAAAGATGTGCCGAAGCATACCTGCAGTCTTGCTTTTTAATTCGGCCTAGTATGCTCAGCCAGAGTGAAACCTGAGATCTGAGAACCACCACCCTTCAGCTTTTTTGCCCTCCCTTGCAGTGAGTTTTCCGATCTTCCACACCCCAGTCTGGTGAGAACTGCAACGAAGGCAGCCAGCAAACACCACCTTCCCTCATTACAGAACCCCATCTCTAAAGGCAGATGTTGTCTGGTCTCTAAGTCAGTGAAAAACAGTTAGAAGAGGTTCTCTGAACGTGTGTCAGCGTTGTGCTTGTATCTCTTCAAAGGAAATGGTGTTCTGAAAATACTGCATCTGTGGTAGCAGTTGTCGTACGTCAGGAGTGCTAGCCGGCAGAGCACAGCCTCTTCAAGCTGTCGCCTGCTAAAGCCTTCTCGTCCTGCATTTCCATCTCATTTCTTGGGCCTGCCCTCACAGCTAGCTTGAAGAGGCCACCCTGCCAGCAACACTGGGTGCAAACCTCAGGTCCCCAAGCCGCCGTGGGTGCCCCTGCAGCGGATGCTGTGGGATGCTCCGCAGCGGTGCACGGAGCAGATACAACAGCTCGAGCTGCAGCGTTCCTGGGAGCGCGGGGGCAGGGCTGGCCCCGTGTCCCTCTGCCCCTGCAGAAGACCCTGCAGAGGAGGCAGTTGGTTTGGCAATCTCTGGGCTGAGCTGGGATTTCCCACTGTTTTCTGAGTTGTCTCTTTGAGCACCCACAACTGTGGCATTTAGAAGTGGCTCCAGCTGCTGCTGGCGTTAGATGCCTTGGCAGCCCTCACCGTGTTGGTCTAGGTTTTGCTCCCTGACAGTGGAGCATCCTCTGCCAAGGTGCTGGTGGACTCTGGCTCGTGTAGGAGTCTGACTTCTAAAAAGTTTGTGAAAAAAGCTTGTGTGCCAATATAGCCCCCATCTATCCCATTTTTCATAGAATCATAGAATCATTAAAGTTGGAAAAGACCTCTAAGATCATCAAGTCCAACCATCCACCCAGCACCACCATGCCTGCTAAACCATGTCCTGAAGTGCCATGTCTACATATTTTTTGAACACCTCCAGGGATGGTGACTCCACCACCTCCCTGGGCAGCCTGTTCCAATGCCTGACCACTCCTTCAGTAAAGAAATTTTTCCTAATATCCAATCTAAATCTCCCCTGGTGCAACTTGAGGCCATTTCCTCTCGTCCTATCGCTAGTTAGTTGGGAGAAGAGACCAACACTCACCTCACTACAACCTCCTTTCAGGTAGTTGTAGAGAGTGATAAGGTCTCCCTTCAGCCTTCTCTTCTTCAGACTAAACAGCTCCAGTTCCCTCAGCTGCTCCTCACAAGACTTGTTCTCTAGACCCTTCACCAGCCTCATTGCCCTTCTCTGGACACACTCCAGCCCCTCAATGTCCTTCTTGTAGTGAGGGCCTACCAAAGGGAACCGACTTGCAGGGTCCCCCCCTAACCCCTTCCAGCAGGCCAGAGAGAGTATTGCCTCTGAGCTGTTTCAGACCCCAGCTTGCCCTGGTTTCCCAGCAGTTTGTGGTCGATCAGGCTGGGTGCGCCTGCAGCACCATCCCTGGCAGCCTGCGCGGGAGGTGCATGCCCCAGCTAAGGCTCGGGCTTTTCACACCCGTTACTCTGAAAACCGACTGGAGGGCACAGGGGCACACCCTGGGTGTGTGCGGATGCGTCAGGTTTGTGCTTGCATCTGTTCAAAGGAAACAGCTGGAGAGGCAACAAAACCCGTAAGCTCCAGCCTGCAAACGGGCGCAAGCCCAAAAGCAGCAGAGCTCTGCTCTGTCCCTTAGCAGGGGGCTGTGGCTAAAAAGCACTACTTGTCCTAAGGTGGGGAAGAATTATTCAAGGTAAAAAATACACCCTGGATTTATGGAATGTCTCCTCAGAGCCAGATGAAATATTTTCCTAATCCCCAGATTATAAATCATGTGCTTTACCAGAGCCCAACACTGACTAATTGCATTTCCATATTTTGTTACCTGAAGAGTTAAGAGGGGGTTGCACAGCTCTGCCTGTCCTTCCAAGCCACACAGGAGCCAACACGCTTCGTGGCCCCAAAGTAAAGATCACAGGCTTATTACTTCTCAGATTTTTCCGTACCAAGCGGCCACATCCGTATATTTGTCTCAAGCCTGCGGGTTGCACTCTGCTACGTGCTCATTACACACAGACCTGGAAAACATTGCTTGCTTGGCAAATTCCACTTCCTCCGGAGGCACCGTGACCATCTGTCCCGTGAGAGTCAGCCTGGCACACCTTGGATCCTCCGGATCAATTACGTTTTTTCTGCACAGAGAGAAGAATGCTCATGTGTAATAGCTTTGTTTCTTTGTTAAAGGTTTTGGAGAAATATGGATTCCTGCTCGCATATAAAAAACTTCAGTATTTTGTCAAGCCTTGCAGGTCTTTCCTACACCCAGCTGTAACATTTGAGGGGGGCTCTTGGAGGAATACTCACCTGAAACAGATCTCTGCGGTAGATATTTGCTTAATCTTAATTTATACTTTTAAAAACTGCATTGATATATGTTAGATTGTAAAAAATGTGAAAATGGCAGTTTTCCCAGACATATGTACAGACCTGAATTCAGGATTCTGAAGAGAACTAGAGAGATGGTTAGTCTGTGCCTATGCCTACAAAATAAGTATGCATACATGTGTTTGTGTGTAAAACTTAAGGTTTTTCCTTGTGCCTATCCTAGAAACTCAATCCATTCTTACCAATTTTTCAACCGCTTTACACCAAAGAAACAAGTAAGATCTATTAAAAAAAATTCTCCAACTGTCTTCATCCTTCAGACCAAGACAGGGAAGGTACTTGTTGCTTTTTGGCTCTTTCTATACAGTAATAATAAATAACTCCTATTAGCAGCTGTGGGGCAATTGCTGACTCTGACATATACAATACAATGATATAAATCATAAGGAAATTGACCAGTCACAAAAAAATAGTTGTATGAAATGACGGCAAAGGCCTAATCCTGGCAAGCGCTGGGCAGCCCCAGGTCCCTTTGCCAGCAGTTTGAGACTGCTTAGTATCTGGCAGGACTGTCTCCCTGCATAAGCACAAAAGCCCGAAAAACTACAATAGGAAACAAAGCCTGCATTTCTTCTTCTCTGTGTTTTAATCTGAAGCAGCGAATCACAGTAAATTACATCTCATCTGTGTGCGATTTTACTTAAAGATCTTGGCTTGAGCCCTTTAGACTTAACTGCATACAATCTGCAATGGCTTTTTGGGCTTTTTGGTTATAATTCTCAATATGTGTCTATTGCATGCAGGAAGCATATGGGCATCCTCCTGCAGCTAATTTAACACCTGCAGATTCCCCACAGATGATTATGAAAGACTGTGTATCTCACGACATAAAGTATCTGCTTTTATAGTCAGGGCCACGAACAGAGATAGGCAGGGGAGCGTTGCGGGCTGATGGACACTCAGCTGTGCCCAGTAAGCACTTGGCACCATCTGTAGCCTGAGCTCCAAAGAGCCATTTGCAGTCACATCATCTCTGGGATGTTTTTTCAGCATCCTGTTCCGTCTGGAGCAGCAGTTGTCTGAAGGGGGTGTTCAGCTTAATGACCTCTGGACAAACTCCACTTGTACTCTGTTTCCTCTACTGTGCTTTCTGCATGGGGGGAAGGGCAACTGCCAAAGATCAAGCTCAGACTTTCTGTTCACATCAATAAATAACGGTCTAATTTTCTCTGGGACTTTTTTTGTTATCATTATTATGATGATGAAGTCATAAATGAATGGTGTTCTCAGCACCTGAAAAATCTGCATTCCCTACCCAGACACTGGGTTTATTTCTATCAGTGTGTATTCAGAGTACAAACCTGTCTATGTGGTCACCTTGCCATGCTGCGGATCCTCAAGGGTAACCCCTGCGGCATGCTGAAGGTGCCTTTCCCCGGCTGGCTTACAGCAGCCTGCGAGCGTCCTGTCCCTATGCCGTGCAGCTTCGTGCCCCAGGGACAGCCGTCGCTCCTGGCTTTGCTTTTGCATAGGCTTTGGGTGCTGTGTGGGTGTCCAGCGTCCACGGTCCCATGAGATGCGCACCAACCACAGCACGAATAAATGCAGGCAAACACAGCGTATAGAGCTGCGGAGAGAGGAGCTGAATCCCACATACAAAGGGTGCCAGCTGACACCCCTGCGGCTGTTGGCCCCGGATAGCAGAGTCTTAAAGTCCATCTGAAGTGGTCTCCTGATCTATTGTTATCTTTTGTGCTTAATCTTAATACTGTATCAACACTCTTTACATATTTAACTAGATGATTCTTAAAAATGTGGAAGGGAAGGGCCTTCTCACTAGCAAAATTTCAGTTAAGAACTTTGCTTTAAACTAGTAACTCTGTATCTGTGTGTATGAAACAATTTCCTCCAGAGCCTAACAGTATTGTAAAACAACTGAAGAGCTGGGAAAACCAGACGTATTTGCAAGTCCCTTTCTTGGGCATAGCTCCTAGGTAAGACGTTGTTACTTACTTTCAGAGAGGAATCAGAAAGGGATTGTTATTCAAGGATGTCTGCATTTCACCGAGTAGATGAAGGTGATAGATTTGGGTGTTATCGGGAACAGTGAGGCATTTTGGTCCGACACCTTCTCAAATTACAATTATTTGATATTTTTTGTGCAAGTACATATTTGTTCTAAAAGTGTACTTGGTGATTTTGAGTAGGCAATAGACCTGACTTTGCT
>Ga0065711_1014985_pt1 | contig 10518 bp, 8 predicted proteins | sample Hoacrofraction12_FD_59098 | JGI IMG/M metagenome (GOLD analysis project Ga0065711, IMG submission 59098) | Hoatzin crop microbial communities from Cojedes, Venezuela - Epithelial fraction 12 v2 (version 2) | ecosystem: Host-associated > Birds > Digestive system > Esophagus > Crop | place...
GGGAGATGTTCCAGTCCCCTCATCATCCTCGCAGCCCTCCGCTGGACTCTCTCCAGTAGCTCTTCATCTTTCTTGAACTGGGGAGCCCAGAACTGGACACAGTACTCTAGGTAGGGCTTGTTTTGTTGGCTGCTTCCACATAGCATCACTACTTTGACTTGATAGGGAGCATGAGGAAATACTTTTGTTCTTTTGTTGGCTTCCTCCACAGAGCATCACTACTTCGACTTGACAGGGAGTATGAGGAAATACTTTTGTTCTCTTGTTGGCTTCCTCCACAGAGCATCACTACTTCGACTTGATGGGGAGTATGAGGAAATACTTTTGTTCTTTTGTTGGCTTCTTCCACATAACATCACTACTTCGACTTTATAGGGAGTATAAGGAAATACTTTTGTTCTTTAGTTGGCTTCCTCCACAGAGCATCACTACTTCGACTTGATAGGGAGCATGAGGAAATACTTTTGTTCTTTTGTTGGCTTCTTCCACATAGCATCACTACTTCGACTTGACAGGGAGTATGAGGAAATACTTTAGCTAGAAGCTTTCGGAAAGAAAAAAGCCACACCAAGCGTATTTATGACTGATGTTTTCAGTCCCATTTTCTGCTTCCAAAACAAACTGTCTACATGCACAAATTGCACATATATATTATCTCTCTCTGTATAAAGAGCAAAGAAAAATGCACAGTGCATTTAATGGCTGTCAAGCTACTACTTAGTTTACGTCGTTTGTAACTCATGACAAGCAGCTGCCCGTCGGTGGCATTTACCGGCGCGGTGTCCGCTCACCTCTCGCAGCATTGCCAGTCGCGCAGCGTCCCACACGGCCCCGGGGCCGGGCAGGCTCTGTAGCGGGAGCCGGCGGGGAACTGGGACCTGTGCTAGAAACAGCACAAATGCACCCAAGATGTGCTTTGTAGGCCGTTTTTTGGTTGCTTCTCTTTTATGGGCTTTTTGCTCTTATTTGTGACCGCGGAAGTCGGGGATTCTGAAAACTTCTGAATCCTTCCTCTGTTTGCTGATGTATTTTATAGACATAATAAGCCAGTACACGCTAATGGATGCACAAGGACATATTTCCACCGTCACCAGACTAAGCTGAAGCCCCTCGCTCCAGCCTTCTCTTCAGCAGGGGGTCTGCAAGAGGAAAACTGGTCAGCAGAGGTACGGCGGAGTTCAGACTGGAGGGGTGGCTGAGTGCAGGCGTGGACTCTCGGGGTGTAGTCATGTTCCCTTACTTATGGGTAATCTTGATGTTAAAAGAGGCCGGTGTTCTGTTGTGCTTGTTGTTTTCTACCCTCTGGTGCATGATTAGAAATATTTCTCCTCACCAAGCTGCAATGAAGTTTCTCTTCAAAATTGGGGAAAGAAGAAGAAATGCAAATTCAAAATGTGAGCTGGCGAGAACGAAATGTTCTTTGGTGTTCCCTTTCCATGGCTGTTGCCAGCTGTAATACTGACCTGTTGCCAGCTGTATTACTGACCTGTGTAGCCTGTCATACCAGGAATGACTCACAGGCCGTTGCGTTAACGAGGTATCTTTTCTCAGTCGGGCCAGACCCTCTCCTCTCCGAAGCAGCCTTCATGACCGACAGCTCTCTTGGTCTTCTGAAAGACGCTGCCGGCCAGTGCCGTCATCCCAAGGAGCATCGTCTCTTCTCCTCTGGCAGGATGGAGAGCAGCATCTGCACCAGTCTCTGTGTTTTTTAGTATCTTTCGTGACTTAAATGTGGTCAGCACACCTGACCGTGGGTATTTTAGTTGAGTTCTTGCTCAATTTGTTCCGCAGTGAAGCTGAAAGGGCAGGATGAAGATCTTTGCATGCTTCTAGAGAAAGCGTTAGACAGCAAGGAAAGTCATTTGGTCAAGAAAAGCAAGATTTAGGGGAACTGGGGTCGAACTCACTGCATGACCTTAGGCATGTTGCTTAATCTCTTTGTATTTCCATTATCTGGCTCTAAACTGAGGATCACAGCAATATCAGCTTTCCTGTGCATACTTTGCTCTGACGAGTTTATCATCTAAACGAAGAGGACAGCCCTTCAGCATCTGCATGTACCACATGTGCGGCAGAACCCCAGTGCTGGACTGCTGGGTGTTACTGTGAGCATCAATGCAAATACTCAAACAACATCTGAGCTGGACACTACTGTCTAATTCTGCAGCTGGGCTGATTTCTCATAATCATTTCATACCACACAGACATGCACCCCACTGGGAGCATGGTTGGGGTTTCAGTCTAAAACTGCTGCAGTCGTGAGAAGTTACACATCAAGTCATCTTCTTACTTGCTAGCTGAACAAAACTTCTTTTGCATAGTCACAATAATTAAAAAAAAGGTATTCCTGTTGCAATTTGAATAATAAGGTGATTTCCTCATTGATCTATGTAGATTGAGGCAGATTTTAAATTTCAGCTACTTGTGTGCATGTGAAGAGCACATAACCTTAGCAGATGCCCCTTACAACACACATCCTCCTCTTGCAGTATGAGTATGTAAGGTGTTAACTTGTTTACTACAGTTTCTTAGAGAAAGGATTTTGAACACTCTGGTACTTTTTTGGATTAGTTATTTGCCACCAGCAACCAGAGGTTCCAGGGATTAGACAAGCAGATTGAATTTTCAATTAAAATTGTTCTTTCAGAAACATCCTTGTCTGCAGTGAAAAGCTGCGTGTACAAAGGTTTCTCAACAGTCAGTGATTTTCAATATCAAACCCATCTTTTGGTACACCTGAACTAAACAGCGTTTTACTAAAGGTTATAAGAAGGCAATGAAATTTTGAATCCTTTAATTTGATTCTGGCCTCAGGATAAAAAGTATTATTAATAGAAGTTATTTCCTTTACACCTATCAACTTGCTCTTATTTATGTTCAGAGGATAAATGCCTAATTTTTAAAGGGAATTTGGTGTTCCCACAAAGCTTTTAATTGACAGTTTTAGAAAATGAACTCCTCTACGTAGCCACAGAGTACACGTGAAGTGAGTGCTAGCCACACAGAATCACAGAATCACAGAGTGGTCAGGGTTGGAAGGGACCTCTGTGGGTCACCCAGTCCAACCCCCTGCTGAAGCAGGGTCACCTACAGCAGGCTGCAGAGGACTTTGTCCCAGCAGATCTTGAATATCTCCAGAGAAGGAGACTCCACAGCCTCCCTGGGCAGCCTGGGCCAGGACTCCGTCACCCTCAGAGGGAAGAAGTTCTTCCTCATGTTCAGACGGAACATGAAGCACAGGGCTTCCAGCACTGCCCTCCCTATGCGGCACCCATCCGACCAAGGGGAAAAGCATTTCTAAAGTCCATTTGATGAACATTGTGAATAGAAGGCATTTGGTGTAAGCTACAGGTACCTGAAAGGGAATTTGGTTCTACACTTCATTTTGGACACAAGCTACCTCTTACAACAGTCTTTGATGCTGTGGACCCTTCCAAGGAAAGAGGGGAGAAGCAAACATCTTTGTGCTCCAGCGTCTCTTCCTCCGTCCGTGTCAGGTGGTGATCAGATATCAAGGTCAAGCACATCTGAAGCAATTTCTTCTTATGATTTTGCATAGCTCTTCTAAAACACTTCAACAAATGTTATGTGAATTCTAGTCCTCTCTCTGAACAGAGTCTTGAATGTCAGGCCGATCAGAGACTTGCAAACCAAGGCAAGGAGTGACACAGAGACTCGCTTGTTCTGAAAAAGTCAAAAAAAGTGTGGGGTTCTTTTGCTGTAAAGCAGAACGATAGGATAACTGAAAATGTTCAAAAAATAGCATCTCTGAGATGGCACTGGGCTATTTCAGTTCCAAGGCTATGACCAGCTGAGAAGAGAAGCACCCTCTCAGCTTCTGAACCTTTGTCTGGGGCTAATTGTGTAAGTATCTATACCCACATATAAAAAACCTACACAATATCAGTCTATCAAAAGACAGCTTAAGCATCTTCTCCATCCTTTGTAGAATAATGTAGCTTATGTCTAAATATACTCAATGGCACATTTTATTTTGAGAAAAGATAAAAATGTCAAACCCAGGAACAGTTTTAGTACAGATACTATTGTTTCTCTTCAATTAAAAAAATTCAAAGGTCTCTGAATAAATTAGCACAGTTGCCATGGAAACGTAGTGGGCAAGATATATTTTTAGTTGCTGTAAGCAATAATTTTGCAGCTTAATACTTTAAAATGTCAAGCAAAACATAATCTCTAAACCAAAACAGTTTTCTTTGTTTCTCAGTGTGTATGTTCAGAATTTTCTGTTAAAATGTATTTTCACTTCTTGCCTCCAGGACAAAAAAAATACAAAAAACCCTCACAGAAAATGAAACCTCAGTATATTGTCTGTTTGGCTAAAAGCAATTCTCAGCTATAAATATGAATAATGTCTTGTCAGACTTAGGTATGTTGTTTTAAATGTGTGATCATTAAAGTCAACAACTGCAGATTTTTAAAAGTTAATTAAGTTAAGAATCTTTTTAAAGTGTCTAAACTCTAACATTAATTGCAACTACCAAAACCGCACATGCATTGTTCATAAATGCCAGATAACAGGTATCTGATACTCCTATTAAAATGAGTGTTATTCCTCATTTGTTAATTGAAATAGTACATTATAATAACATATAGGGAAGCAGTGAGAAGTCATAGAATGGTAGAATCATAGAATCGTGGTATCATTTGTGTTGGAAGGGACCTTTAAAGTTCATCTAGCCCAACCTCCTTGCCATGGGCGGGGACATCTACCACTTGATGAGGTTGCTCAGAGCCCTGACCAACCTGGCCTGGAATGTTTCCAGGGATGGGACATTGGCCACCTCTCTGGGCAACCTGGGACAGGGTTTCACCATCCTCATGGTAAAAAATTCCTTCCTTCTGTCCAGTCTAAGTCTCCCCTTTTCCAGTTTAAAGCCATTACCACTTGTCCCATCACCCCCTGCCCTTGTCCCAGCCCCTCTCCAGCTCTCTCGCAGCCCCTCCAGGCACTGGCAGCTGCTCTAAGGTCCCCCCGCAGCCTTCTCCTCCCCAGGCTGAGCAGCCCCAGCTCTCCCAGCCTTTCCTCCCAGCAGAGGGGTTCCAGCCCTCGCATCATTGCTGGGGCCTCCTCTGGCCCCACTCCAATTAGAATACTTCCTTAAATTAAAAATTCATTTCCTAACTTCTGTACCACTGCTGAGCATCACTCAGAAACAGGGGCAAAACGCTGAGCAGGAGGAGGAAGAGCGCGGGTTTTCTGCGCTCAGGAAAATGTCAGACGGTGGAGGCCTGGGTGGGATCTCACCATCAATCACCACAGCAACTGCTAAGTGTCTGCTTTGTTTACCAAGCTGGAGATGATAATTTCATGATTTATATAGCATTCAGGGAGAAAAATGAAGGTGACATTTCTGCTTGCATGTTGAAAGTGGAATTTCTGAGTGCTGAATTTGTAAATAACAGGAAAGCTTCGTGTTAGAAGACTTGGCTGTCTTGACGACTGTTTTAGCTATGTGCTAAGTTTTTTTTTGAAGAGGTTTTCTGATTTTTGTCATGTTCCTCATCTTGAAAATTAGTGGTTTGCTCTGTCATTTCCCTGTTAGAGAACGGATTGTTTCCCTATGTTTTTGAAGATGTGCCTGTAGCACAATTTCTTTTGCTTTTTCAGTTTAAATAACATAGTTAATTAAAGGCTTCTAGAAATAAACAGATCTTGCCAGCACTTTGCTAGATTGCTGAGTTCTGTGTTGTTACTCGTGATGAAACACATCGGGATTTTTATTGGCACTGCCATACACCGTATTCTTGAAAAATATTTTGATTTTTTTTTATTTTAATGGATAAAATTATTTCCGTGTCTAAGTAATGGAAATCTTCATGTGCCACAGGTCAGCAGTGTAACCCAGGTACACAGCATCCGTGGTTCAGTGAACTGGAACAGTTCTCATTGCAGCAGCAATGTTGGAAAGAGCAACGTGCATTCAACAAACATCACAGGTATTTTCAAACAATAAATTGCATCTTCAGTAATGTACTGTGAAGCAGAGGACAGAGAAGACAGCGCGCAGCGTCGCCGCTGCTCTTCCAAAGCCTCTAGGTCGGGAAACGCTGTCTCCTGCCGACACGCCAGCCTGGAGCAGGACACAGCCTGACCTCGGGCTGACTCTGGAGTCAGGAGCTAAAAGAAATGGTTATGCAACTGAGAGCGGCTAAATTTAACCACACGAAACCCCGGAAGGCTGGGGTGAGGGTACCCAGAAACCCTGTAGGTTTAAGGAGTAATTTTGGCTTATTTCACGGAAAGAACTGGCTTGCATTCTTGCGGTGTCCGTCTTTGTTGTGCTTACAGACCGTTATCTTTCAATTTCTTGGCATAATTTTCTATTTTCCAGCTCATTTATTGCAAAATGCAGTATTGTTCCTGTTAGATTTAAGTTGTTTAGTGAATACCCAGGAGCTCTGCTTCAATTATTAAAAAAAAAAAGAGAGACGAAGGAATAAAAAGATGTAAAAGTGAAGCTGGGATTTTTCTTTGAAAGCTTCAACTTTTTGTTATTATCTGTGTTCTGCTCTACTGTTTCTGCAGTGAGGAAAGCAGAATTCCTCGGCAGAAGAGCTGATGTGGAAACTGGTGGGAGGCCGCAGACGGGACGAGGAGCAGATCCCATTTCTGCGCTCTCTGTGCCCAGCGCAGGGTTACCCACAGGCAGGCTGTGGCAGAACCTTTGCTCCCCAGCTCAGCATCGGAAAGGGGCAGTCACTCCCCATGGTAACCATCTCCATCCAGAACCAAGGCTCTGGACGTTCCCAGTAGGTGGGCTGGGGAACCCCAGCATCTCCTGAGAGCCCCTGTGAGGACTTCCATGATGGAAGAACGACAGAGATCGTCATCACAGGTGACTCCTCTGAACCCTGTGCAGCCACGTCAAGGAGAAGCTCAGGAGAAACAGCGGTCACTGACTGTCCACCAAACAGCCCTTTCTTCTCAGAACAGTCTGAGATCCATCATATGTTTATGCAGGTGCTACGCTCACACAACCAGTAGTGGTGGCTTCTGGACTGAGATTATACTTCCAGCTGTGTCCTCAGAAACAGAATCAGCCAGCATAGCTCATTACATCGTGATAGTATGGACTAAGCAGAAAAACTGAAAGGCAGAAAAATAGATTATTGCAAATAAAAATGCCTCTTCATGCAATCCACGGACCATGCCATAAAACAAATAAAGAAGTATGACATCAGAAAACAGTCGATCAGCATTATTATGTTAGAAAAGAGGCCTAACTAGCAACTCATCAAGAGGAACGAAAGACTACTCTGTCCCCTGGTCCTTTTAGACACCTTCGTGGGAAGGATAAGCCAGAGGATTCAGCAAGGTTTGAGCTACCGAGCGTAGCCAGGTAAGAAACAGGAGCCTAGTTTGAAATGAAACCATGACCAGTTTTTGTACTGCAAGGCAACAGATGGTAAAATCTACTTCACCCTCTGAATGTCTTCTTCTAGGCCAGCAGCAGACTTTTTCGTGCTGCTGCCTGTCTAGAAGTGTTATCTGCAATAGCATAGCTAAGAAGGAAAGCTGCCGAGGCCACCATGCTGCAGTAGTGTCCTCAGAAGTATCACCTATAAGCAGAAAACACCAAGAGCTTTTTTTCCCTTGACTGAGATTCCTGTGTAATTTCTGGAGCTGATAAATAGGACTCCACGACACTTTGCCGGAAGGAAAACACTGAAGACTCCTGAGAGCCGTATTTTGTGGAAAGCTCTTTAGTTCACACTACCTTAGTTGTCCTTGTTATTGTCCTTGTTTGGAATACCAGAATGAATCCATATTGGCATTTATGACAGATCTTGGGTAATTTGATGACAGCGACAGTGTGACATGATGCCTTTAGTAACAAGAGCCCTTGCAACCCAGTATCCGCATACAGATGCATGCACTCAAGCCAGGTTTTTTTCCTCATCTAGGAAAAGGTTGAAGTATAGGCTCGATTCAAAGGATGCAAGGTGAGAGGTGGGAAAAGGAAGAAGAAGGAGAAATAGTGTTTTTTTCAGATTAATGCGTATTTGTGTCAAAAAAAAACCCAGAGTGTAGTGCAATAAACCCTGCACACATTCCTGTTTAGAAAATCTCAGTGAAGAACGTCGTTAAAGATTAGTGTTAAATAGAAATCATTAGCAAGCATTTTAATTTCTTTATCCCTTTAGGAAAACAGTCACAGACTACTTCCAAGAGAAATGTTCAAAGTTCTTGTTTCTTATGATTTATTTTTTACATTTTATGGTTGTGAAGTAAGGGTAAAGATTTATTCAATAACTTTTTTTTTTTTTTTGTATCTAGGTAGAATACTGCAGTGCTGAAATATGCAGATCACTTCAGAAAAGAATTAGTATGTAAAAATGATTTCATTCTTCTCCGAGCTCAGAATGAAGATGGATGATATCTGTAAGTATATTACTTTGCAATAAAAGAAGCAAAGTAAAGTCTATTAAGGGAATTTTACAAACTCACATGGTTAATAGAAAATATTTGATAAAATGCACTTTAATCTTCTATCAGAAGAAAGTAATCTTTTTTGACTGAAAATCTGCCTTTTTACATTCCATGCCTTTTTCTATCACCGTCAAGGCTTTGCAAAGCAATGAAGATCACGTTTTGCAAGCTTAACAATTATCAGTTCTAAATGATCTGGGGGAAAAATGCAACAGAGGATCCCCACAAGGCCGGCTTCCTCCTGCGTGGCTCTGCACACGTCTGTGTATATACACGTGTCTGTGCGTGTGGGCAGGGGCTGTGATTGCAACTTTTGAGCTGACAGCATCTCCCATAAAGATCAAGATGCCTGGCGTTATTTTAAATTGCTTATGACTTTGCCCAAACTGAGATGTTTGGACATGAATTTTCCACAGTGGGTTTATGCATCAGACAGAATCTTCTTCAAAATATTCAGAGAAAATAGTTCAGCTATTTCACAGAATGAGATCAGGCAAAGTCTGTTGTTTTAGCAGTGTTAAAGAACGTTAGGGAAGAGTGTCATGGAAAAGCTGGAGCAGAACGCAGAAGCTGTTGGTTACGCCGTCTCTCTCCAGCAGCAAGTGTCGGTAAAGCCAGCTGCTGAGGGAATGTCTCCCTCGCCTGCGGATCCACACAGAGGAAAGCGGAATACTTCTGCTACCAGATGGGGAGGGATGGTGCTGCAGGTTAGTTATACAAATGATGCAGTTGTGCCCCACAATTATGACATTTCAATTTAAATACAAGTTATGAGAAAGTGTAGAGAAGATGAAACCAACACCTCCCAGCTAAGCTGCAGTCTAAATTACAAGTCAAGTGACTTGTAATTTAAGAGCCATTTCTGAAATTTCCACCTATACTCCTGCATTATGATACTGTCCCTATTAGATTATGATAGACTTTTTTTTTCCTTTCCTGAAGACCCTTATTTCATCAAATGATTAGTTGTTCAGTTAGTAAATAAGTGTTCTTTTCAGTATGTAACATAATGTAACTTTGTTGGATGATGTATCTCAGATCATAGAATCATACAATCATCAGTTGGAAAAGACTTCTAAGATCATCAAGTCCAACTGTCACCCCATCACCCCCATGCCTACTAAACCATGTCACAAAGTGCCACATCTACAGGTTTTTTGAACCTGTCCAGAGGTGGGGACTCCACCACTGCCCTGGGCAGCCTGATCCAATAACTGACCACTCTTTCAGTAAAGAAATTGTTCCTCATATCCAGTCCAAACCTCCCATGATGCAACTTGAGGCCATTGCCTCTTGTCCTATCGCTGGTTACTTGGGAGAAGAGACCAACACCTGCCTCACTACAACCTCCCTTCAGGTAGCTGTAGAGAGCGATAAGGTCTCCCCTCAGCCTCCTCCTCTGCAGACTGAACAGCCCCAGCTCCCTCAGACTTGTTCTCCAGACCCCTCCCCAGCCTCGTTGCCCTTCTCTGGACACGCTCCAGCAACTCAGCGTCTTTCTTGTAGTGTGGGGCCCAGTTAGACCAACTTTGAATACTGTCCAAGGATGATATATGAAGTTGAAACTCTTATGTATTCATAATGCACGTCCTTATGGAATCTAAAAGTGCAGATGTCTGGGGCATGTGCATTCTGGATACCTTCTGGCAAGAGGACAAGTCCATAGCTCGTTGGCTCAGGCTGTAGGGATGGTCTAGTGGAGCAGAAAGGTTACTTCCCCACCTGAACCTCCTAAGCCATGAGATACTGCTATTCCCTCTGTCATTTTATCTGACGGATGAATCCCTGCTTTGAAGGAGTCCTGCAGGTCTGAAATCACCAGGACTCACCATGAACAGGCACAGGCAGCAGCCACAAAAAGGGAGCAGAAGGAAGGGAACACGCTCAAATTTGTGTTTGGGGGGTATGTAAGAGTAAGACAGCAAATAAAATACAGTAGAGTAGTAAAAGCAATTGTTACAAGTACCAGACATTGCTATTGTTGTTATTGCTAGCAAGGTCCTGGGAAAGACACCTGTTTGCCTCTCTCAGAAAAGCTTTAGACAAGAAAATACACTCCACAGCTA